>Ga0137418_10000044_pt1 | contig 82669 bp, 55 predicted proteins | sample CZODoug3_1_2_16f_FD_122242 | JGI IMG/M metagenome (GOLD analysis project Ga0137418, IMG submission 122242) | Vadose zone soil fungal communities from Angelo Coast Range Reserve, California, USA - CZODoug3_1_2_16fungal (Hybrid Assembly) | ecosystem: Environmental > Terrestrial > Soil > Vadose...
GCGGGCGCGGTCGTCCAGCAAAGTGAGTTTGCGCGACACAGCGATACGGGCCGTGCATCACGTCCGCGCTGATCAGAATTTTATTTCCACGGACTTTCCTTCGAACACCACTTGCCGCGAAGCCTTGTCCAGTTTCACAGTGATATCGCGCGGCAGAGGCGGCAGCATCCGAGCTCCGCTGGCGAGACTCATGGTCAGCGCGCGGCGAGCGTTGTTCCACGTCATCTGAATGCCCATCCATTCACCCTTGCGGTAGTTGAAGGAACTGCCATCGTCTTCGTAAAGCAAGAACGAAGCATCAGCTCCGGGATGGATTGAAATGGTGAGCGGCTCATCCACTTTCTCATCCGTATATTGCTTGACCGGGCCGAGCGGCAAGATTGATCCGGCACGCACGTACAGCGGCATAGTCTCGAGATCCACCGGGCGCGTGATCTCCCTTCCGCCTTGAATCTGCTCCCCCGTCCAAAAATCAAACCAGGTGCCGCGGGGAAGATAGACTCGACGCGAGGCCGCTCCCTTCTCGAGCACCGGTGCGACGAGCACATCGCGGCCCCACAGATACTCGTCGTCACGGGCGACGGCGATAGGGTCGTCGGGGTAGTGCAGCCACAACGCACGCATGACCGGCAGGCCCGTTGTTGTGCTCTCCCGCACCACACTATAGAGATAAGGCAGCATGCGGTAGCGCAGTTCCAGATACTTGCGGCAGATGGGTTCCACCTGGGGATTGTGAAGCTCGCCCGGGCTGGGGATCGCGGCTCCGTCGTAGTTGCGGATTTCCACTGGACCGGGATCGCCTGTGTTCCATCCCCAGGGCAGGCGTAGTTTCCAGGTGCGGCCATGGCAACGAAAGAGGGTACAGAACGCTCCGAATTGGAACCAGCGTAAATAGAGTTCCGCGGTAAACTCGCTGGTCGGAACAAATCCACCGATGTCCGTGCCCCAGTATGGAATGCCGGTGAGGCCGGTATTGATGGCGATGGGAACGTGAACTTTCAGCGTCTCCCAGGTGGAGTACACATCTCCGGACCAGAGGAAGGATGCGTACCGCTGCATGCCGGCGTAGCCATTGCGATGAAGGGCGTAGGGACGTTCATTCGGACGGTCGAGCTGCGGGCCTTCCCAGTACATGCGATTGCGAACGAGCCGGGACGGAATGTCGAGCGGGTCGCCTTCATCGGGCCACCAGCCATCCACGCCCAGCGCGAGGTTCTTGCGGTGCGAATCCCAGTGGCAACTGGCCTGTTCCTCGTCAAACTGCGTGAGGCTGCATGGATCGTGAACGGCGCCCCGGAGTTTGTCGGCCAGAATCACCACGTGAAGCACGGCGCGGAAGTGATCTTTGTGCAATTCATCAAGTACGTTCTTGGGGTCGGGGAATACGCTGGAATTCCAGGCGAAGGAACCATTTTCCGTATTCCAGCCGGAGGGGCAGAAGCCTGTGCCGAGATAAATCAGGGCGTCACAGGGCAGCTTCTTTTCCCGGAAGGTTTTGGCCTCGGCGAGGACTTCCTCCCGACTGGCAAGTGTGCGATGGGATTGCTGATAGCCAAAGCTCCAGAGCGGGGGCATCTCGGGGTATCCGGTGAGACGCGCGTATTCAGCCAGGATGGTCGCGGGTTCGTGCGCGGCGACGAAGAAAATATCGAGAGGTATGGCGACGTTTGCGTTCGTTGGCTGGAACCTGCTCTCCGGCCCCGAAAAATCGAAGGTCCCGAATGGCTGATGGAAGAACATGGCCCATCCCCCGGTTCCGATGAGCCATGGAATGGGCACCCGGCCGCCGTGCGTGGCTAGCTTGTAGCCGCCTTGACCGCTGCGCATGACGTCGGTGGAACCGCGACGATCAAACTGCGGACCTCCCTCGCCCAGGCCCAAGAGCGGCGAATTTCCGGTTGCGAACGAGACGACACCCGTTTCTTGATCCAGCTTGATCTGCTGGACGCTCTTGCCGTCCGCCATCGCAATGGCGAAGGCAAGAGGCTGAGGAGAAACACGAACCGTAAGATTGCCGGATTTGAAGGTTTGCGCGCGCAGCACGCCGCTCAACTTGGCGCCGGGCGGGCCCCACTCGGTGCGCACCAGGGAACCGTCCGCGGGTACACCCGCTATTTCGGCGGCATTGATAGGGAGGACGGTCAGACGGAATGTGTGCTCGCTCACGGATGCAAGCTGGATTTCGACATCTTTACCCGCCACGCGAAGACCTGATTCCGCAGCTTCGCTCAGGCGGGGCAAGACCAATGCCGCACAGGCTCCACCCACGGTTTTTAGAACTTGCCTGCGACTGTAGGACGGGCTCATGGGTATGTTTTCCTCGGCATGTGAGTTAGGCGCTGCGCCGGTTTTTGGCGGTTTTCGGCGATAGCGATTCGATGACGGCGGACAGGTCTTGTTCGCCATAACCCGCGGTGACGGCATTCTGGAAAACAGCGTGCGCGGCTTTGGCTGTCTGCAGGTTGACTCCGTGGCGCGCTCCTTCTTCGGAAGCGTAAGCCAGGTCCTTGACCATCAGGCGCAGCAAGAAGTTCGGCGTGAAATCACCGGAATTTGCGCGCGTCGTCATAAGTTTGATCATGGGACTGCCTGGGGCGCCGGTCGTCAGGATCTGGAGGGCCTTATCGAGGTCGAGACCGCCGGCATGGATGAAGGCGGTAGCCTCGGCAAGAGAGGCGGCCTGCACTCCAGCCATGAAGTTGTTGATGAGCTTCATCACGGCGCCACTGCCGGTGGAGCCCAAATGGATCGTGTCGCGGCCTAAAACCGAGAACACAGGCATGGCGGCGGCGAGCGCCTTTTCCGGCCCGCCCACAAGAAACAGCAGATCGCCGGCGGCGGCATGAGACTTGCTGCCCGTGACCGGGGCGTCGAGGAAGTCGCAACCTTGCGCGACGGCGGCGGCAGCGAGCTCCTTGATCCAGGGAACGGTGAGAGTGCTGCATTCCACGAGAAGCGCGCCGGGAGAAACGCCGGCCAGTGCGCCGTTGTCGCCGAGCCATACGCCGCGCGAGGCAGCATCATCGGCGACCATGCTGAGAGTGATTTCGGAGCGGGCGGCGGCTTCGCGGGGAGAACTGGCGAGGACGGCGCCGGCGTCGACAAGGGGCTGGGCTCGTTCGCGATTTCTGTTGTAGACGATGAGCGGAAACCCGGCGGAAAGTAATTGACTCGCCATTCCGCCGCCCATGATTCCAACACCTAAGATCGCAACGCGTGGTTTTGACATGGTTACCTCACCCCAGGGGAACAACGCTGATCAGAATGGGAGTTGAGCCGGTTTTACGCAGCGGGTTGCGCAAGGGACGGCCGAAGCCCTCAAACCTTACTTGCATCACGTCACCCGCGGCGAGCTGGATGGCATCGCCGAAGCTCAGACAATCGGCTCCGAAGAAATGGACATGGACGTCCCCCGGGCGGCGATGAGCTTCAAACTTGAAATGATGGTGCTCGATGTTGCCGAGGCTGTGGCACATCTCCGCTTCGCCCGAGAGGATCCTCTTGGACCAGAGGACGGCGGGGCCGCGTTCGATGGTTACTTCGGCAGGCACGGAGTCGAATTCCGGGGCGAGAACCAGCTCGGGTCCGAGAGAACAGGTACGAAGCTTCGAGCCGGCTAGGTTCAGGTAGTTTTTCTTTTCAAATTGATGGTCGGAGAATTCATTGCCGACCGACATCCCGAGACGGTGCGGTTGACCGTCAGGAGCAATCAAGTAGACGCCGGCAATTTCACCTTCTTCGCCGCCGTCGTCGGCGTAGGCCGGGAGATCGAGTGGCTCCCCGTGGGCCCGCAAGATGGTGCCGGGGCCTTTGTAAAACCACTCCGGCGGAGTCCCGATATTGCCTGGCGACGGGCGCCCGCCTTCGAGCCCCCAGCGAAACATTTTCATGCTGTCGGTGAGGTCCTCGGTGAAGTTTCCGGCTACCGGGGTGTGCATCGCCTGGCGCTCACGAGCACTGCCGAGGTGCGTGAGTCCGGTTCCGGAAATGAGACAGCGCGCGGGCTCGTCGGGATGGTCGATGGCGGGCAGGAGGCGCCACTCCGAGGTGCCGCTGTAGATGGGATCGTAGTCGAGGAGATCGCCGGTGGCCCGGTGCTGGGCGGCGGCGGTGAGGGTTGTTCCGGCCAAGAGCGCATCCTGCGCCAGTGAGTAGATGGAGGAACATTGATCCAGCACGCGCAGGTGTGGTTCCTCCACCAGCGCGACGCGGCGGAGGGGAGTTTTTGCGATTTGGACAAGTCGTGCCATGGAAGTGGGTTGAGCGGGCGCGGGTTACTCGGTAACGTCGAATCCCTCCAGGGCTTTCTCGTTGATGGTCAGCCCCAAACCGGGGATATTGTCATGCAAATCGACGAACCCGTGTTTGGCCTTGGGCTCGCCGTCGAAGATGTACCAGAACAGCTCGTTCCCAACCTCAATGTCGACCACCGGGAAATACTCCGCCATGGGTGAGTTCAAGCTGGCCATCACCAGGTGGTAGTTGTGCATCTGCCCGGCGTGCGGAATGACGGGAATGGAATGGGCTTCGGCGAGGGCCGAGATTTTGCGGGCTTGCGTAATGCCACCCACGCGATTGGTGTCAAATTGGATGTAGTCGAGGGCGCGGGCTTCCATCAAGTCGCGGAAACCGTAGAGGGTGAATTCATGTTCTCCGCCTGCGATCGGTATCCGCCCACGCGACCTCAACTCGGCATAGCCGTGGATGTCGTCGGGGATGACGGGCTCTTCCAGCCAACGTAAATGGAACGGCTCAAGAAGCGGCAGCATGCGCTTGGCATAGTCCAGCGTCCAGCCCATGTAGGCGTCGGCCATCACATCCACATCATCGCCAACAGCTTGGCGGACGGTACGAACCAGGTCGAGGTTGCGCTGCATACCGGCCGCGCCGTCGGCGGGTCCCCAACCGAAACGCAGCTTCATGGCCAAGTAGCCTTCGGCTTTGTAGCCCTTCGCTTCGGCGGCCAGTTCACCGAGCTCCATGCTGTAAAGCCGGCTGGCGTAAACCGGAATTCGTGGCTTGGTCTTGCCTCCGAGCAAGCGGTAGACGGGCTGTTTTGCGGACTTGCCGAGAATGTCCCATAAGGCAATGTCGATGGCGCTGATAGCAGCCATGCCAATGCCTTTGCGGCCGAAGGCCATCGTCTTGCGATACATGTGCTGCCAAAGGAACTCGAAGTCCCAGGGATCGGCGCCGATCGCCAGCGGCTTCAAGTAGAGATCAATCACCTGCTTCGTTATGTGCGGAGCCAGCGCCGCGTTGCCAACGCCCACAAGGCCGGTGTCCGTAAAGATCTCGACCACCAGCCAGCCATGGAAGGTGAAGGTCTGCATCGAAGCTTCGGGCAGCGCCAGCAGATCCATGGGATTGGTGCAAAAGTGCGGCGGCAAGGGAACTGTCTTGCCGCGCCACTCGACCACCCGTGTGCGTATTTCCTTGATCTTCAAAGTGCGCTCCCCTAGGCCAGCCTCGGCGCCAGGGCCAAAGGCTGAATCCGTCGAATCGAAACGAGAATCACGAGCCAGGCGATGACATGCAATGTACCCGCCCAAGCAAAGATGACGCCGTAACCGAAGCCGTGATCCAGCAGATATCCGGCGATCTGTCCGAAAACGATGCCGCCCATGGCGCCACCGAACCCGACCAGTCCGGCGACCGCGCCCACTACGCTGCTGGGAAACATATCTGTCGGCAGCACCATGACTAATGCGGACCAGGACTGTTGCCCGCAATAGGCGAGGCTGAAGATCGCCAGCGCCCAAGACACCCGAACGTGCGGAACTAGCAGAATGAACGGCATGACAGCGGCGCTGATTCCGAGGGCGACTTTCCGCGCCCTATCGACGGAGAAGCGCCGCAGCACGAGCCAGCTGGAAAATCCACCACCGGCCAGGGACCCAACGCCCGCCGCCGCATACGGGATCCACGCCAGAGTGCCCACCGCCTTGATGTCAAAGCCGCGCGCGTCATAGAGATACTTCGGCAACCAAAAAAGATAGAAATACCAGGCCGCATCGCTGAGAAACTTCGCCGAGACCAATCCCCAGGTTTCACGGACGCCCAGCAATCGAACCCAAGTCCATGCCGGGGCGGGGAGGCAAGAGGGCATGGCAGAGACAAGGGCCTTGCGTTCCGCGCCGCTCAGTCGCGGATGCTGCTGCGGGATGAAGTACGCCAGTCGCCACCAGATTGTCCAGAGCAGTCCGATGGACCCGGCGCAGAAGAAGATCCACCGCCAGTTTGTGTAAGCCAGAATGAGCGCGATCATGGGCGGCGCTGCGACTGCGCCCACGGCAGTGCCCGCATTGATCATGCCCATGGCCGTGGCCCGTTCCTCGACCGGAAACCATTCCGCCACCACCCGCGTAGCCGCGGGGAACCCGCCCCCTTCGCCCATGCCCAGTAAGAATCGGCTTACGGCCAACATGGCGAAACTTGTCGCCAGGCCATGGCTGAGGCAAGCGATGGACCAGAACACCATAATCCAGGTGAAGCTTCGGCGTGTTCCCAGGGCGTCGGTGAACTTGCCGCCCCCCGCATACAGGAAGGCATAGGAGACCAGAAACGCCGACTGCAGGTAAGAAAATTGCTGATTGGAAAGCGGAATGTCTTTGCCAATCGCTTGAATGGCCACGGGGAGAGTCTGACGATCGAGATAGCTAATCGCAATTGCGACGCATACCAGAAGAGCGATTCGCCAACGCAGCACGGATATCTCCAGGAACTCCCAATACCTTCTAGGGCTTGTTTTTGGCGCGGGACTTGTCCGGCGCGCCTAAGGACTTGATGTAGGTCACGACCTGCCAGCGCTGCTTGTCGGAAAGGGTTGCCCACGACGGCATTCCGTTATCTTGATCGCCTTGCGTGATAAACCAGAACAGTTCACCAGCCTTGGCTTTTTGTGCTCGTCCCTTCGCCAGCGAGGGTACAGGACCCGTGCCACGTCCCTGATCACCGTGGCATCTGGAACACTTGCTGGCGTAGGTTTTTTCTCCAGCCGCGACGGCGGCATGCTGTCCGGCCAGCGGGTTCTTCCGCGCCGCGGCAGAAGACGGGGCATGGTGAAACCCGGCGTCCTGGCCGAGCAGGGAGGGAACAAGAAAAAACAGGATCCCTCGGGCCGCGGCAGCAGCCGGACAACCAAACTTGCGTCGCTGTAGGAAGCTGTCTGCTGGCACGTGATCCCCGGGGTTGCCAATTTGATCCGACGAGTATATTAGAGTAAACGTATTCTTGCACGAGAGGATTCCATGAAACTTGCCTCCATATTTCTCAGCTTGGGGGGCCTGGTACTAGCCGGCGCACTTTTCTTCGGGTCCGTGGTGCGATTGCCCAGCGCGAGTCCGGCCGGCGCCCCGCGAGGTCCTTTTATTGACTACCGGGATGAAAAACCCGGTAACATTCGCAAAATCACCTTGCAGGACCTCCCCGAGCCGTATGCCACAAAATCGGCGGGCAACGGTTCGAACATCGTGCCTCGTCCGGCGAACGCCTGGCCGCAGGTGTTGCCAGGATTCAAGGTGGAGCTGTACGCCGCCGGCCTGAAGAACCCGCGACTGATCCGAACCGCCCCGAACGGAGATTTTTTTGTGGCGGAAAGCGAGCCTTTTCAACCGGACAGCGATCCCGGCGAGATCAAGGTCTTCCGCGGCATCTCGAGCGACGGAAAACCGCAGCATATGGAGGTTTTTGCCAAAGGTCTGAAACAGCAATTCGGCATAGCTTTCTATCCCCCCGGTCCGAATCCGCAGTGGGTTTACGTGGGCAATGTCGGCTCGGTTGTGCGTTTTCCGTACCAGAATGGAGATTTGCAGGCGCGAGGTCCGGCCCAGCACATCGCAGACCTGCCCTGTTGCGGAGACCACACCACGCGCAACCTCGAATTCTCGCCCGATGGCAAGACCATGTTTGTCTCCGTCGGTTCCGGATCGAACGTCAATGATCCCGACACCACTCCCCATGAAAAAAACCGCGCCGACATTCTTGCCTTTAACCCCGATGGCGCCGGGATGCGGGTTTACGCTGCTGGCATTCGCAATCCTGTGGGTCTTGCCGTCAACCCGACCACGGGCGAGCTGTGGTGCTCGGTCAACGAGCGGGACGCGCTCGGCGACAATCTTGTTCCCGATTACATCACACACGTCCAGGAGGGCGGTTTTTATGGCTGGCCGTGGTGGTACATGGGAGGCCACCAGGATCCGCGGCACAAGGGTAAGCACCCTGAGTTGAAAGACAAAGTGATCACCCCGGATGTGATTCTGCAACCGCATAACGCATCCCTGGGAATGACTTTTTATAAGGGCAAGCAATTTCCCCAGGAATACCAGGGTGATATTTTTGCCGCCGAGCATGGGTCGTGGAATCGTGCTACCTATGTCGGCTATGAATTGATCCGTATTCCGCTGCATCAGACCGGCCGCGCCAGCGGAGAGTACGAAGACTTTATGACCGGCTTTGTAACGGATGACGGACAAGTGTGGGGCCGTCCCGTCAGTGTCGCGGTGGCCCCGGATGGTTCACTCTTGGTGACCGACGACGGCTCGAAGTCGATCTGGCGGGTCCGCTACGTGGGAAAATAGGCGAATGAAAAAACTGCGCAGCCAAGAGTGGTTCGGACGCCAGGACATGCACGGCTTCATCTACCGAAGCTGGATGAAGAGCGAGGGCTGGTCTCACGACTTATTTGACGGGCGTCCGGTGATTGGGATTTGCAACACCTGGTCCGAGCTGACGCCCTGCAATTCCCACTTCCGCGAGATCGCCGAATTTGTGAAACGCGGCGTTTGGGAGGCGGGCGGGTTTCCCCTGGAGTTTCCCGTCATGTCCTTGGGCGAAACGCAGTTGCGGCCCACGGCCATGTTGTTCCGCAACCTGGCGAGCATGGACGTGGAAGAGTCGATCCGTGGCAATCCCATGGATGGCGTTGTTCTGCTCATGGGCTGCGACAAGACGACGCCGTCTCTGCTCATGGGCGCGGCGTCGTGTGATCTGCCGACCATTGGTCTATCCGGGGGCCCCATGCTCTCCGGGAAATTTCGCGGGCGCGATTTGGGATCGGGGACGGGGCTCTGGCAAATGTCGGAGCAGGTGCGCTCCGGCGAGATGAAGGAGGAGGAATTCTTCCAGGCCGAAAGCTGCATGCACCGGTCGAAAGGCCATTGCATGACCATGGGTACGGCCTCCACCATGGCCAGCATGGTCGAAGCCTTGGGCATGAGTTTGCCTGGAAATGCGGCGATCCCCGCGGTCGATGCGCGGCGCAACACGCTGGCGCAGATGACCGGTCGCCGCATCGTGGACATGGTCCGCGAAGACCTTTGCATGTCGCGAATCCTGACGCGAGAAGCCTTCGAGAATGCGATTCGCGCCAACGCAGGCATCGGCGGATCCACGAATGCGGTGATTCATTTGATCGCGATCGCGGGCCGTATTGGCGTGCCTCTCTGCCTGGACGATTTCGACCGTCTCGGATCCAGTCTGCCCTGTCTCGTGGATATTCAGCCTTCGGGCAAGCACCTGATGGAGGATTTCTACTACGCCGGCGGTTTGCCTACGGTTCTTCGCGAGCTGGGTGAGGCGGGCGTGCTGCATCGCGAAGCTCTGACCGCGAACGGAAAGTCGATCTGGGAGAATGTTTCTGAAGCGCCATGTTGGAATCGCGAGGTCATTCGCAGTTTCGCCGAGCCCTTCAAGCGGAATGCCGGGATTACGGTCCTGCGCGGCAATCTCGCGCCCGCGGGGGCCGTCATCAAGTTGTCCGCGGCCAGCCCCCACCTGTTGCAGCATACGGGCCGGGCCGTCGTCTTCGAATCGATTGAAGATTTTCACGCCCGCATCAACGACGAGGGGTTGGATATCGATGAGAACTGTGTCATGGTTCTCAAGAACTGCGGACCACGCGGCTATCCGGGGATGGCGGAGGTCGGCAACATGCCCTTGCCTCCCAAGCTGTTGCGCAAGGGCGTCACCGACATGGTTCGCATATCGGACGCGCGCATGAGCGGTACCGCTTATGGAACGGTCGTGCTGCACGCGTCTCCGGAGGCCGCCGCCGGCGGGCCTCTCGCACTGGTGCGCCCGGGCGACATGGTCACGCTCGATGTAGCCCGGCGCGCCGTAAGTCTGAATGTCGATGAGGCAACGCTTGCCGTCCGGCGGGCGCAGTGGACGCCTCCCGCGCTGCCAGAACGGGGCTGGCTCCGGCTCTATGTTCAACATGTGCAGCAAGCACATGAGGGAGCAGATTTGGACTTTCTCGTCGGCAGTAGTGGTGCGAAAGTCGCCCGCGATTCGCATTGAGCTGCTGGAGACCGGTTCCAGCCATGTGAGGGAGTGCTTCGATGATGAAAACCCGCCAACTTGGAAATAGCGATTTGCAGATCACGCCCATCGGCATCGGCGCTTGGGCCATTGGGGGTTCCGGCTGGTCGGGCAGTATGGGCCCGCAGAAGGAAGAGGACTCAATCCCCGCCATTCACGCTGCCCTCGATCGTGGTCTCAATTGGATTGATACGGCCGCGCTCTACGGCCTCGGTCACTCGGAACAGGTTGTGGCTCGCGCTCTCGAGGGTAGAACGCCGCGTCCTTACGTGTTCACCAAGTGCGAGAAAGTGTGGGATGCCGAGGGCGCGGTCGGCTCCTGCCTTAAAGCAGACTCCATCCGTCGCGAATGCGAGGCCAGCCTGCGCCGCCTAAGGACCGATACCATCGACCTCTACCAGATTCACTGGCCGGACCCGGATGAGGACATCGAGGAAGGGTGGGCAGAGTTGGCTCGCCTGCAGCAGGAAGGCAAGGTCCGCTACATCGGGGTTTCCAACTTCAGCGTTCAGCAAATGCAACGCGCACAGGCGATTGCGCCGGTTACCTCTCTCCAGCCGCCGTACTCTATCGTCACGCGCGAGATCGAAAAGGAAATTCTGCCCTATGCGCAAGCCCATCACATTGGGGTCATTGTCTACTCCCCCATGTCGGCGGGGCTGCTGACCGGATCGATGACGAAGGAGCGGGTGGCCAATCTCACGAAGGAGGATTGGCGCAAGAACCTGCCTAACTTCCAGGAGCCCCTGCTTTCGCGCAACCTGCGGCTGGTCGAACTGTTGCGTGGAATCGGCAAGCGGCATGGACGGATCGCAGGGGAAGTAGCCATTGCCTGGGCGCTCAACCATCCAGCCGTCACCGGCGCCATTGTTGGTTTTCGCAGCCCGCAGCAGGCGGCGGGTGTCCTCGCCGCGCTGGATTTCCGCCTGGCGCCGAGCGAGATGGCGGAGATTGAGCAGGCGCTGCAACAGGAGTTGGCCGCTTAGTGGAACAACTCCAGCTACCCTTGATATTGGAGTAAGAGGGCGGATCTTCTTGTCGCAGATTCGCGACCCGGCTCTCCATGTGCAGACGGGAGCGGCTTAGCCAATCGTCGACTGTCCGCCCCGCCCTCCAGGCGTTTCTCAGATACGGATTGCCGCTAGCCGGACTCCGGAGGCGGCATTGACAACAATGTTTCCCTCGGCGATCATGCCGCATGATTCGCATTGGAATTCGCACCTGTCAACTTGTATTTCTTCTGTTGAGCGCTGCCTTCACCAGCAGCGGTGTGGCACAGGAATCCAAGGATTTTTCCGGGGACTGGACGCTCAGAATCGGGAAACGCATTTTCGTTGCAGTGTCCGTGACTGCCACGCCGGAAAGTACGGCACACTTCACAGGCTCGCTGGTTCGGTTGCAACACTTCTCATCAAGTGACGGTGGGAGCTTCTCGAATATCAAAGGTCCCGTGATTCACTATCCCATCGTCCGCGGCGCGGTCAGAGAGAACTGCCTCTTCTTCACAACTCAAAATCCTGCGGACAAGGGTGATGAGGATGATTTCCAGTTGTGCATTGCCGGACCAGGCAATGGAACCTTGAAATTTCTGCCTGGTGCCGAACCATGGCCTGTGACCAAAGAAAAAGGACCGTCGATCGTCGACACGGATTGGGACAGCGCAAGGACTTATTTTCTGGATGACAGCGATGTTTCCAGTTCGGAAATGCAGCGAATCTTCGAGAGGGACCAAAAAGATCGTCAGCCAGGCATGGAGAAGATCGACTGGACTGTGGTCAACAAAGCAGACGCCGCCCGCCGGGAAGCCACAGCCCAACTCCTTGCCAATGGGAAGCTCCACACTGGCGAAGACTTCGAGAGAGCGGCTTTCGTATTTCAGCATGGCGATACGCCAGACGACTACCTCTTGGCCCATACTCTCGCAATCGTCGCCGTGTCACGCGGACGACGCAGTGCTCTATGGATTGCATCCGCCACGATGGACCGCTACTTGAACTCCATTCATCAGCCACAAATTTATGGCACCCAGTTTTCGATCCAGCCTCATAAGCCAACGACGCAAGAGCCGTACAACCGTGTTCTAGTCTCCGATGCGCTACGCAGATTTTTGGGTGTACCCTCGCAAGCCGCGCAGGAAGAACAGAGAAAACAGTACGATAGCGAACGTTCCCAGCCCTAAGCAAATACGGTTGAGCACTGGCAATCAATGCTATCAACGACGAGACCTTTGGCGCCCTGGTTGCGTGCGGAGCAGTTTTGCAGCGGCCTAGGGCCGTGCACGGAAACCCGCCAGTGTTGGCGTCAGCTTCTCGTGGCGGCCTCGGCGTTCTTGCTTCTCACCCTCCAGTAAACTGCGTAGCGCTCGTGGATGACCTTGTAGAGCGGAATCATGGTGACCGGCTGGCTCTGCCCGACGGTCTCGAAGGTGAGGGGCTGCTTCGCGCCGGGTCCAATCCACGCCGTTGGCTTCCCTCGGTCAGCGACGATGTCCGCAACCTTGGCGGGATCAGTCGGCCTCGGTTCGTAGTCGCCGTACTGCATTTGCTTGGTAACGGCGTCAAATCGGCCAGCCAGCACCAGCGGACCATACATTACGGCCTGCAGCGTCTCGTCATCCGGCATGGCGTGGATGTGTATGCCCATAGGCAAGCTGAGTTCAATTCTGTCGCCGGTTACCCAGACGCGGTTGAGGGTCAGGTAGCTGCTAGGGCTGGCGAATGCGGGTAGCGGGGTTCCGTTGATCTTTACGCTACCGCCCACGGCCCAATAGGGGATTCGAACGTTGATGGCAAGCTGGACGGGATGGTTAGCAGAAATAGTAAGGGTGGTTGCTTCTTGTTCCGGGAAGCGCGTCTCCTGGCGCAACTCGAAACCCTTCTCCGGCCACTCCAGTTTCGAGGCGATGTAAAGATTCACATAGAGCGAATCGTCGCCGTGAAAGTAGATGGTATCCGTCAGTTTCCCGTACTCTTCCGATCCCGTGCCGGTGCAGCACCACATGGCATCGAAGGGCGGCCCGAAGGTTTTCCAGTAACCCGTGGCGAGCGGAAGATAGTACATCATGGTGCCGTCTTCGGGATTGATGGTGCCGAGGCGATGGTTGAAGACGAGACGTTCGTAGTAGTCCATGAGGCGGGCGTCGGCCGACCAGCCGAAGAGGTGCCGCGTGAGCTTCATCATGTTGTAAGCGCAACAACACTCCGTGGTGTTGGTGCTGAGTTCGGCTGCCAGTTTGCCCGGCTCGGTGTTCCAGGATTCTCCATTGCTGGTGCCGCCTGTGCAGTAGGAACGTTCGCTAACGACTTCGTCCCAGAAGTACTCGGCGATGTCGTGATAGCGCTTGTTCCCGGTGAGTTCGTAATAGCGGGCGGCGGCAATCACCTGAGGAATATGAGTGTTGACGTGGAGTCCCTTGAGCTCATCGCGGTGGGCGGCAAGCGGATCGAAGAATTGTTTTTTGTCGAAACGCTGTGCGACCTCGAGGTAATGTTCTTTTCCGGTCACGGCGTACAGGTTGGAGAGCGTTTCCGCCATGCCGCCGTACTCGGTCCCCAGCACGCGTTGCATGTGCTCGTAACTCAGCGATTGGGTGTAGCCCGCGGTCCAGCCCGCCATTTTTTCGACCATGTCCAAAGCCTGTTCATTTCCGCAATGGACGTACATGTCGAGCAGCCCCGCCATAATCTTGTGGATGGTGTAGAACGGCGCCCAGACCTTTTGACGTTCGCGCAGGCGGTCAAAGAATTCGACGGGGAAAGCGCTGAGGTAGCCACTCTTGAGGGCGGTCTGACATTTGGCCAGTTCTGCTACCACAGTGCTGGCGTTGGTTTTGAGAACTTCATCGCCGGTGCTGGCATACATCAGCGCGCAAGCCGAAAGGTAGTGGCCGCCCACGTAGTGACCACGCAGTTCGCAGTCCGGCTTTTCCCAGCCCCCGAATGGTTCCGCCGAGGAGGGGAGGCCGGCGTTAATTCTGAAAGTGTGCAATAGCCGATCGGGCGGCAGAGAATGCAGAAACTTCCGGTTGGCTTCCATGGCATCCCTGCAGGGGCCGTCGCCAAGTCGAACTTGTCTCATGGGGAAGGGGCGTACTTTCCACGGAACCTTTTCATGGCTCACTTCCTTGCCCTCCTTTTGGAGGGTGTTTAAGACGGGATCTTGGGGTGGGCCGGCCAACAAGTTCTCCGGAACCAAAGCCGATCCGCTGGCAGCAGCGACGGCGGTAATGAATTGCCTGCGGGACACTCCATTGAAGATGGTCATGAATTCTTCTCCCTTGCCAGAGGCAGCAAGATCGGTTGCGTCGTGAAGCGCCACGGAGCGAGGCGCAGGTCAGCGGAATCACTCGGGCGCGCAACTGTGGCTTGGTGCCAGATTAGAATACAATATACAAAACTCCTACAATGGGGAAACGTTTTCTTCAAATCCTTGGACACAAGTTGCTCGGGGATAACCATTCGGGGATAACCATCAGGTTGGGAAAGGCGGTTTCGCGCGGGCGACTGAAGCCGGCGGAGTTTGTCCCACCTGCAGGGCGGAGCGAGCGACCGTCTGCGCTCCCGTCTCAGGTTCAGTCTCGAGTCGCGGAGGCGTCCTCGGTCGAGTCTCGCCTCTCTTGCAGGGCTTGCTTCAGAGACTGGCCAGCGTACAGGATATGCTGACGCAGGAGCTTACAAGCAGCGCCAACATCCCGCGAACGGCATAGCTCCAGGATCTGGTGGTGTTCTGTATTGGCCCGTGTCACGCCATGGGTTAAGTACAGCTGCAGGCGGGTGTATCTCTCTCCGCTATTGTTTACGTTGCGGATGATGGACATGGAGTACGGGCGCTCCGCGCGTGAATACAAGATGGAGTGAAACTGCCAGTTGAGTCTTCCCCAAGTGGACACGTGCTCTTCCTGGCGAAGTTCATCTTCGTATTTGCTCAGCACCACATCCGCTTCAGCGAAATCGGCTTCGGTCAGGTGGGGAATGGAATGCTTCAGAATTTCCGGCTCGAGGAGCGCACGAATGGTGAAGAGTTCTTCGATGTCCGTAGGCGAGAGCACGGGTACCACGGCGCCACGATTGGGGACGATGGTGACGAGTCCCTCGGCATCCAACTGGCGGAGAGCCTCGCGAACTGGAATGCGGCTGACGCGATACTGCAAGGCGATGGCATCTTGCCGAAGCTGAGCGCCTTCCGGAATGTGGCCCCGAATAATTTCTTCGCGTAATTTATCAGCCACCGCAGAGGTGAGCGACTGCCGGGGGATCGCCGATTCTGGTGTACTCACGGAATTCATCGGTTGAGCCATTTGCACCTGAATTTACCGGTCTTTACGGACGAAGCGCGATCCAGCAGGCCTAGCAGCGGGTCCTTCGTCGCCCCGTATATATGGTTTATCATACGTCGCGTCTTGAGAGACACGCAACATGCAACATACTGTATAAATCCACTTGCCGAGTGCGTCCATCACTTTAAGTGTTTATCGCGAAGAATTGGGAATCGCCGGTTGTTCTGTTACTGAATCTGACGCAGTTCCTTTTCCGTGCCAGAGAATGAACCAATACACAGGGAGTCCGAGAATCACAATCGCTAATCCTGGCCAGGTTGTGGCTGGACGGTAGGCGAACAGGACGGTGAGAATGGTGGCCGCGGTCACGATGTAGGCGGCTGGAACGAGTGGGTAGCCGAGCGCCCGATACGGACGTGGAGCGTCAGGGCGCTTCCAGCGCAGCCGGAAAACGGCGGCCACGGTTAAAACGTAAAAAATTAGGGCGGCTGAAATCACATAGTCCAAGAGGTTGCTATAGAGATTTCCCCACTGTTTGGTGACAGGATCATAGGTGCGCGGCAGAACCAATAGCACTGCCCACAAGCCTTGAATCCATAAAGAAGATGCAGGCACCCGAGCTCGATTCAACTGTCCGCCAAGGCGGAAGAAAAGTCCTTGCCGCGCCATGGCAAAATAGGCGCGGGATCCGGTGAGAATGAGCGCGTTGATGGTGCCAAAGGTGGAAACCATGATGGCGGCTGCCATGAGAGCTGCGCCGATCCCTGGGAAAATGGCTTGCAGCGTGGCGGTTCCAACGCGATCCGCCCGCGCGTGCTGAATCGCCTCGAAGGGAAGCGTGAGCAGGTAAGCAAAGTTTGCCAGCAGATAGAGCGTGATGACGGAGGCGGTCCCAATCACCATGGCACGGGTCACGTTGCGCTCGGGGCGCTGCACTTCTCCCGCGGCGAAGGCGATGGTGTGCCAGGAATCAGCCGAGAACAAAGATCCTGTCTGGCTCAGGCAAAGCGCCACGAGGAGCCCAAATCCGGTTGTCGCATCCAGGCCGGGGGCGAGCGGTAGAAATCCTCGCGGGTGCCAGAGGTTGCCGAAGTTTTCATGGATCGCGGCTGGGTTGCGTCCGACAGAAATTCCAGCGGCAATTAATGCGACCAGGGCGGCTGTTTTCGCGACCGTAAAAAGATTCTGGATGGCTCTGCCATAGCGCAGGCCACGCGTGTTGGTCAGCGTCAGCAGGGCGATGATCGCGATGGCCAGGAGCTGCGCCGTCGAGAGCGAAAAAGCATAGTGTGTCGAGACCCGAACCGGTGCAATGAGGTAGCGATCTTCCGAGATCGCCGGCCAGAGCACACCGGAAAACCGTGCGAAAGCCACCGCCACGGCAGCGATGGTTCCGGTCTGAATGACGCTGAACAGCGTCCAGCCATAGAGAAAGCCCCATAACGGCGAGTAGGCCTCCCGCAGATAAACATACATTCCGCCGGCCTGTGGCATCATGGCCGACAATTCTCCATAGGAGAGAGCGCCGGCGAGGGTGAGTGCGCCTGCGATGCTCCAGGCGACCAGAAGCCAGCCGGGACTACCGATGAGCCGTGCCATATCGGCAGAGACCAGGAAGATTCCCGATCCGATCATGACGCCGACCACCAGCGTGGTGGAGTCGAACAACCCCAAGCCACGCGAGAATTCCGCTTCCTCGGCCCGTGTCTCGTTCGGAGATTGTCCGACCATAGCTTTTCTTGCCAAAGGTGACCGTCCCCTGAAATATGAAATTTAGAATCTCTCGGAACCGGATTCCACGTGGTTCGGGCTAAAGCATCAGAAACAAGGCGCTTAATTGCCAAAGCTGCGGGACGCCATGCGCTGGTTGGATATTGTATACATGTTATGAGACAATATCCAACATATATCGTGATGGGTTGTCCCAAGGGGTAGGCTGATCACGCCAGAAAGCGGAAATGGGGAACGGTAAAGGTCCAATGAAAGGCACGGCGTTGCACCGAGTCCGCGTCATTGATTCTCATACCGGAGGCGAACCCACGCGTTTGGTGACTGCGGGTGGTCCCGACCTCGGGACAGGTCCTCTTTCGGAGCGCCTCGAAACTTTTCGTTCCAAACATGATTCCTTCCGCTCGGCTGTGGCGAACGAGCCGCGCGGGTCCGACGTGACCGTAGGAGCGTTACTCTGCGAGCCGGTGGATCGCACGTGCGCGGCCGGAGTGATCTTTTTCAACAATGTTGGGTACCTGGGAATGTGCGGGCACGGAACCATCGGGTTGCTGGTGACCCTGGCGCACATGGGACAGATCGCGCCGGGGGAGCATCGCATCGAGACACCGGTTGGCACGATCACCGCCATTCTGCATGAGGGCGGAGAGGTTACGGTCAACAACGTTCCCAGCTATCGCACCGCTGCGAAGGTCCCCGTCCCAGTGCCGGGATACGGCACGATGCACGGCGACATCGCTTGGGGCGGGAACTGGTTCTTTCTGATTGAGGATCACGGTTTGGAGTTGACGCTCACGAACGTTGAGTTGCTGACGGCCTGTACTTGGGCGGTTCGGCAAGCGTTGCGTGCGGCTGGAATTGCCGGCGCAAACGGGGAGGAAATCGATCACGTGGAGCTTTTCGCCCCATCGCAAGTGCCCGGAGTGCATAGCAAGAACTTTGTTCTGTGTCCCGGCAAAGCCTACGACCGTTCGCCTTGCGGTACGGGAACCAGCGCGAAGCTGGCCTGCCTCTATGCAGATGGCAAGTTGCGCGAAGGTCAAGTCTGGAAACAGGAAAGTATCGTGGGCAGCATCTTCGAAGGCAGCGTGCGCGTGCGCGATGGGCAAGTGTGCCCCAGCATCAAAGGCTCGGCGTTTGTCAACGCTGAAGCGGAACTGCTGTTGGATTCCGAGGATCCGTTTTGCATGGGCATTCGAGCTTGAGCGCTGCAACCTACGACGTCGTGATCGTGGGCGCTGGCATCGTCGGTGCAGCCTGTGCGCATGAGTGTGTGCGGCAAGGCCTGCGCAGCGCGATCGTTGACGGAGATGTGGCCGGCGGCGGTGCGACGGCGGCTGGCATGGGACACATTGTGGTGATGGATGATTCCGAAGCGCAATTTGCTTTGACGCGTTACTCGCAGCAGCTCTGGCAAGAACTGAGTTCCAGCTTGCCTTCGGACGTGGAATACGAATCTTGCGGAACCATTTGGGTAGCGGCCGACGAGGACGAGATGCTGGAGGTCCGCCGCAAGCAAGATTACTACAGCACACGAGGAGTCCCGGCTGTTGTTCTCGATACGGAAGAACTGGAGCGGCTGGAACCGAATCTGCGAAAGGGCATGGCGGGAGGATTGCTTGTTCCCGAGGATGTTGTACTCTACCCCCCGTGCGCGGCCCGGTTCCTCCTGGAACAGGCGCAGGCCGGAGGGGCAAGAGTTCATCTCGGCGTTCCGGTCTCACGGATCGGGCAAGGCCGTGTCGGCCTGGGGAATGGCAGTGAATTCACCTCTGCCGCGGTTGTGAATGCGACCGGGGCCTCGGCGCCGGCACTCACGCCGGGGGTTGATATCAAGAAGCGGAAGGGTCACCTCGTGATTACGGACCGCTATCCCGGATTCGTGCGCCACCAACTCGTGGAACTCGGCTACCGGATGAGTGCCCGTTCGGCGACGGGAGATTCCGTGGCTTTCAATGTGCAGCCACGCAAGACCGGGCAGATTCTGATTGGCTCTTCGCGGCAATACGGAGCGGAGCACAAGGAAGTGGATACAGCCGTTCTGCTGCGAATGATGTCCCGCGCGCAGGCCTACATGCCGGGTCTGGCGCAGACCTCCACGGTCCGCGTGTGGACGGGTTTTCGCGCCACCACCTCCGACAAGCTTCCGCTGATCGGTCCCTGGCCGGCGGACCCGACCGTGTATCTGGCGACGGGACATGAAGGCTTGGGAATTACTACCTCTCTTGCCACGGCACGACTGCTGGTCGATCAAATTGCAGGTCGTGAGTCCGTCATTCCCGTTGCACCCTATTTACCGTCACGGACGGCTAGCCGGGAGCATACCCATGTCTGAACTGGTGACGCTGACCGTGAACGGGCAGCGGGTGGACGTGCCTGCGGATGCCACCGTCGCGGTTGCCATTGCTCTGGCGGGAGCGGCTTGCCGCAGGTCTGTAACGGGGGAACGGCGGGGCCCGCTCTGCGGAATGGGGATCTGCTTTGAGTGTCGCGCAGTCATCAATGGAACGAGGCATTGCCGGAGTTGTCAGATCCTCTGTGTGTCTGGCATGGAAGTACGCACAAATGAGTAAACCACTGAGAAGACAATTCGATGTGCTGGTCGTTGGCGGTGGGCCTGCGGGCATGGCTGCCGCGGCTTGTGCCGCTGCATGCGGATGCCAGGTGGGGATCGTGGATGATAATCCTGACCTGGGTGGCCAGATCTGGCGCCGGGAAACGACGAATCCCACGTCGGATGCCGCCCAGTGGGCGGCGCGGTTGCGTGTTGCCGGAAGTGAGGTGCTGGCCGGAGCCAGGGTGTTTCATCAGCCCGAGCCGGGAATCTTGCGGGCAGAAACGGCAGAAAACCTCTACGAATTGAGCTTCGAAAAGTTAGTGCTGGCCACCGGAGCGCGCGAAGGCTTCCTGCCCTTTCCGGGCTGGACTCTTCCCCACGTGATGGGTGCTGGCGGCCTGCAGGCTTTGGTGAAGTCCGGGCTTGCGATCTCCGGCAAGCGGGTCGTGGTTGCCGGGAGTGGTCCATTGCTGATCGCGGTGGCCGCATATCTGCGTCGGCATGGCGCCGAGATTGCGATGATTTGTGAACAGGCCCCCTGGACTTCCTTAGTACGCTTTGGGGCGGCGCTTTTAGGTCAACCGCAAAAGATCGGGCAAGGATTCTCGTTGCGGAAGGAACTTTCTCGAGTTCCATTTCTCGCAAGTAGTTGGCCGATTCGTGCTGAGGACGGAGAAAAGCTGAAAGCTGTCACCATCCGGCGGGGTCACGCTCACGAAAGAGTATTTTGTGACTATCTAGCCTGTGGCTTTCATTTGCTGCCGAATACCGAGCTGGCCGCGCTGTTGGGGTGCCGAATCGAGGACGAGTATGTGCAGGTGGATGAGCTGCAACAGACTACGGTTCCCGGAGTCTATTGTGCCGGCGAACCGACGGGGATCGGAGGCGTGGAATTGTCATTGGCGGAGGGGCAGATCGCGGGCTTTGCCGCCGCCGGTCGCAGCGAGAACGCGAAAAAATTGTTCCATACCCGTGCCAAGCTCAACAAATTCGCCAAAGTCCTCAACCGCGTATTCAGCCCGCGAGCCGAGTTGAAGAGTTTGCCGCAGCCTGAGACGGTCGTATGCCGCTGCGAGGATGTGACCTATGGCCGCTTGCGACAACACACCTCGTGGCGCGCAGCCAAACTGCAGACGCGATGCGGCATGGGGCCGTGTCAGGGCAGAGTCTGTGGACCAGCGACCCAGTTCCTTTTTGACTGGCGCCCGGATTCGGTGCGGCCCCCGATTTTTCCTACACGGTTTGAGAATTTTGCCGTTACCGCCAACCATCGAGAACCCGAGCACGTGGAAGTGACAGGAGGAAAGCAATGAACTGGAAGAGCGTGATGCCCGCGATAACGACATGTTTTGATAAAGATCTCCAGGTGGATCACGGCTTCATGGCGGGACACTGCCGCTGGTTGTTGGATAGCGGCTGCCAGGGAATTGTTCCTTTGGGATCTCTGGGAGAAGGGGCCACTCTTTCCTTCGATGAGAAAGTACAAATCTTGCGCACCGCAGTGACTGCGGTGAATGGCCGCGCGCCCGTTGTGGCCTCGATCTCGGCGCTCTCCACATCCGAGGCCGTGGCTTTGGCAAAAGCAGCGGCGGACGCGGGCTGCGACGCTTTGATGGTGCTGCCGCCCTATCTCTATCTCGGCGATTGGCGGGAGATGAAAGCCCACGTTGGCACCGTCATCGAAGCGACGCCGCTCCCCTGCATGCTCTACAACAATCCGATTGCCTACGGGACTGACTTCCTTCCGGAACAGATTCTGGAGCTGGCGGCGGAGCAGGAAAACCTGGAGGCAGTGAAGGAGTCGAGCGCCGATGCTCGGAGGGTGAGCTCAATTCGCGCACTGCTCGGCAACCGCATCGAGGTATGCGTCGGCGTGGATGACGCAATCGTCGAAGGCATTGGAGTTGGAGCGACGGGTTGGATTGCGGGTCTGGCTAACGCCTTGCCGCGCGAATCGGTCGAGCTCTTCAACCTGGCGATGAACGGTGAACGCGAGAAAGCTTTTGAGTTATACCGGTGGTTTCTGCCGCTGCTACGGCTGGATACGGTGCCGAAGTTCGTGCAACTGATCAAGCTGGTGCAGGCGGAAGTGGGCCAGGGGAACGCTCGCGTCCGTCCCCCACGTCTGGAGTTGGCGGGCAAGGAACTGGAGCAGACGAAGAAAAGCATTCAAGATCTGCTGAGGATCCGCCCGCGGACTGAGGCGGGCCAACTGGTACCCAGCGCCGACTGAGTTCGAGGCTTAGCTCATCGGGGAGAAGGGCTGGGCCGGCCGGATGTCCAGGACCCGTTTGCCGCGACTTGGTAAACGTTTGCCGTGGCGTTGCGCAGTTGCTTCTCACGCAAAACTCAGTTTGTGGAGAAATCTTTTGTGGCGAAATCTATGGTGAAGTGCGGGACCTCTCGGTTCGTTTCTGGACGATGGATCGGATTCGTCGCCGCCATCATGCTGACCTCGTTCGTCATTCTCATCTCCTTGCCAGCTAGGGCGCAGGGCACCGTTGAGGACTACCAGCGGGCGGCGCACTTTGAAACGGGAGCACAGAGGCAGCTCGTCGATTCGGCGGCAGTGGTGCCGCACTGGATCGAGAAGACGAGCCGGTTCTGGTATCGCCGCGCCGGGCACAAGGGAACGGAGTTTGTCGTGGTCGACCCTGCGCAAAATTCCAGCGAACCGGCCTTTGATCATACGCGGCTCGCGACGGCACTTTCCCAGGCCGCAAAGCAGGAATACCAGGCCGCGAAACTGCCCTTCGACAGTTTCGAATACGCTGAGGCAGGCAAGGCGATCAGCTTCCACATCGAAGGCGTAGCATGGACATGCAAACTCGCGAGCTACGAGTGCGAGCGCGGTCCGGATCACAAAAAGGAACAGGCCTACGAGGAGCTATCCCCCAATGGCCAATGGACCGCCTTCGTCAAGGACCACAACCTTTATCTTCGGTATGTCTCCACGGGGCAGGTGGTGCAGCTGACCAGCGATGGCGAAGCCGGCTGGGCCTATGCCACCGAACTTCCGTCGCTTGGCCTGATGGTGGAACAGGGCACCGAGAATGTCAGGCAGCATGCAGCTGTCTTCTGGTCCCCGGATTCCTCGAAGCTGGTGAGCTACCGGATCGATGCCAGAAATTCCGGGCGTTTCACCAGCCTGCAATTCGTCCCTCCCGATCAACTGCGACCCAAGGCATATACCTATGTCTACCCGCTGCCGGGAGAGAATCTCGCCAAGGCGGAGCCCATTGTGTTTGAGGCTGCCTCGGGCCAACGAATCGACGTGAAAACGCCGCCCCTCGAGCTTCCTTTTCAGGAGGGCCCGGGATTCGAATGGTTCGAGGACAGCAAGAGCTTTTTCTATGACTATTCCGAGCGGGGATCCAAATCGTTGGAACTGCGCGTAGTCGACGCCGCCACCGGGGAGCAAAAGGTCTTGCTCCGGGAGGAGTCGGACAAATATGTGGACCCCGGGGAGACGTTCTACCGCTTCCTCCATAGCAGCGGAGAGATTCTGTGGTCGTCGGAACGCGATGGCTGGAATCATCTATATCTCTACAACGAGAAGACCGGAAAGCTGGTCAACCAGGTCACGCAAGGGCCGTGGGTGGTCCATCACCTCGAATGGATTGATGAAAAGAATCGGCGAGCCTATTTTCTCGCGGGGGGGCGCGAGAAAGACGAAAACCCCTATCAGGCGCATCTCTACAGCGTCGGTCTGGACGGAAAGGGACTCGCGCTGCTGTCGCCGGAGAATGCAAACCATGCGGCCAGCGTTTCACCCGATGGCGCCTATTTTGTGGATAGCTATTCACGGCCGGATTTGCCGGGAGCATCGGTGCTGCGACGCAGCAAAGATGGATCAGACGTGAGAATCCTCGAAAAGGCCGACGCCAGCGCTTTGCTTCGGACAGGCTGGAAGTATCCGGAAACGTTTCAGGGCAAGGCTGCCGACGGCAGGACAGATCTCTATGGGGTCATTTGGCGGCCCACGAATTTCGATCCTGCCAGAAAATATCCGATTGTGGAGCATGTCTACACCGGTCCGCAGGCGTTCTTTGCGCCCCAATCGTTTGAGGGAGCCATTTTTCGCGGCGGTCTACAGGCGGTCGCGGAGCTGGGTTTCATGGTGGTCATGATCGATGGACGGGGCACCGCCGGCCGTTCTCGGGTGTTCCATGAATATTCGTACAGAAATCTTGGCGGAGCGTTGGAAGATCATGTGGCCATGATCCAACAGATGGCAGCGAAGTATCCTTATATGGATGTAAGCCGCGTCGGCATTTTTGGAACCTCCGCCGGGGGGTATGCCGCAGCGCACGCCATGCTGGCCTTTCCCGCCTTTTACAAAGTGGGAGTCACCATCTCCGGCGATCATGACGCGCGCCTGGACAAGGCTTGGTGGAACGAACTGTATCAGGGATATCCGGTCAAGGACGACTACAAAGCGCAATCCAACGTCACCATGGCGGACAAACTCGAGGGGCACTTGCTCATCGAACATGGAGATGTGGACGACAACGTCCACCCCGCTGCGACCCTGCGATTTGTGGACGCATTGATGAAAGCGAACAAGAGCTTCGATATGCTCTTCGTCCCCAACATGGCCCACGGCGAACGAAATGACTATCTGGCGCGGCGTCGCTGGGATTACCTTGTGCAAAACCTGCTGGGCGTGACGCCACCCCGTAACTTCGAAATCAAGAGGGATGAGCGGAAGGAGCAGTAGTTTGCGCCAGCGGAGAACCGGCAGCCATCAGCGGTCAGGCCGGCTACCAGGGGAATATAAGTCTGTTGCAGATATATCCGTAAGTGATATAGTAAGAACAAGACGGAGACTCCGCGTGGCCAAAGCACAGCTCCAATCCGACCCCAGCAGTATGTTGCCCCTCACGGCAGTGGTCTTCTCGATTCTGGCCGCTTTAGCAGAAGGCGAAAAGCACGGCTACGCCATCATGAAGTGGGCTGCGCTTGCCGAAGGCGGCGGACTTGCCATGGGACCGGGCACGCTCTACGGCTCGCTGGACCGCATGCTGCAAAGCCGCCTGGTTGAGGAAACCGGTACGACGGATGACGAGCGCCGCCGCTACTACCGCATCACCAGCTTTGGCAGCAGAGTTCTGGTTGCCGAAGCAGAACGCTTGCGCCGCCTAATCGGCGCCGCCCGCCGCAAAGGTTCGCTCGAGCGCATCCACGCATGAGACAACATGTCCTGTCGTTTCTCGTCTATGAGCGTGCCCTGGTCCTATATCCGCCCCGATTCCGCAGCCAGTATCGGGACCAGATGCTGCAAGCGCTTCGCGATGCCCACGACGACCGGAAGACCAATTCTGTGCGTTTTTGGCTCAGCGCATATTTCGATCTCGTGAGATCCGCCTGTACGGAGCACATGATGACGTTGCGTACGAAAGTCTTCAAGCAGCCCGTCCTCGTCCACGCACTTTCTCTTGGCCTGATCTTGACTCTGCTCGGCGGCGTTGCCGCTGTGACCATGCAGCAAATGCTGCGCAGGGGAGCGGACCAGCCTCAGATCGACATGGTCAACGACTACGCGTCGGAGATCGCCTCGGGGACGAACCCCGATGATGCCATTCCGCCCGGTTACGTGGACCCGGAACGAAACCTCCAGCCGTTTGTGATTTTCTACAACGAACAAGGCAAACCTGAAGCATCAACCGGTTATCTTGACCAGTCTGTCCCCACACCGCCCGCAGGAGTCTTCAGCTACGTCCGGAGCCATGGCAGTGAGAACCTCACTTGGCAACCGCGTCCCCATGTCCGCATCGCGGCGGTCGTACGATACCTCAATCGTGCACATCCTGGGTTCGTACTCGCAGGCCGTTCGTTGCGCGAGGTTGAGAAAGATGAAAGTGTGCTTGTTTGGATGACGTTCTTGGGCTGGCTTTTGCTGGTTCTGCTACTGGCGTCGGGTGCACGGGCACTGCAACGCGTGGAGCGCCTGAAGCAGGTCACGACCTGAGCGGGGTTAGGGTGTACTCGGGATCGGTCCATAGAACTTCCAGCTTGCTTGAAAGTCCGGCGTGAGTGCCTGGTTAATCAGGCTGGCCCGAACCATCTCCACCGGAATGCTGTTCCCCTTCAGGATCGCGTCGTGGAAGGCGCGGTTGGTCATCTTTCCAGATTCCACCAGTTCCTTGTGCAAGGCGCGAAACTGCAGCGCGCCCAGCATATAGGAGCTTTGATAGAGAGGACCATCCGAGGCCTCGAACGATCTTCGAACCTCGGCCACTGCGTTGTCGACTTCGTGGCCGACATTGTTCACCAGAAAGTCGACGCATTGCTGGGCGCTCATGAGCCCCAGATGAAAACTCACGGAGAAGATGATGCGAGCACAACGATGCATGCGCCAAAAGAGCATGCCGACGCGATCTTCCGGCGTTTTCGGAAAGCCCATGTCCCAGAGCAGCATCTCCCAATAGAAGGCATTGCCTTCTCCCCAAAATGGAGTGTCGAAGATCTGCCGGTAGCTGCGGTAGCGCTGGCTCATGAATCCTTGAAGATGATGTCCGGGGATCAATTCGTGGAACACCGTGGCGCGGGCGAACGGCCGATTGTTGCCGCGCATGCTCATCATGCGTTGCTCGAAGGTCATCGTGTCGGTCGGGAAAGAAACGCTAATGACTTCGCCGCCGGTGAAGAACGGGTTGATCAGTTGCCGTTCCGGGGTCATCATCTCCATTCGCCAGGTTTCCTTGGCCAGTGCGGGTACGGTGACCAGGTCGTTTTTTTCCACGAAGTCGATGGCCTCGACCGCCAGCTGTCGGATGAGCTCGGGTTGCCGCCCGGGCTCGACATGCAGGTCTTTGACGTGCTCCAGGGCCTTTTGCCAATCATCCCCGTAACCCATATCGTGGGACGCCCGAATCATCTCCCGGGTACACCACGCCATTTCATTCCTGGCGAGGGCGATCAGTTCCTCCGGTGTGTAGGGAATCATGGCATCCGAGAGTTCGACCAACAGAGCTTCGCGGCCAACCGGATCGCCAATGATAGTGGTCTTGTCGTCAGGCTTGATGCCGACAACCTTTTCGGTGAGGAACTTGCCGTATTCGTCGAGTGCCTTGTCCGCTTCCTTGTAAGGTTGCGCGACCCACCAGGTAAACTCGGGATCGTATCCGTTGTAGTACCTGAACCAGGTCTTCAGCGTTTCTCGAAGTTGGTTGACCGTCGCCGCGGCTCGCCGGGCAACGTTTTTCCCGGCGTGAAGCGGCTTGATTTCCGCAGCCTTGCTGGCCACGGGCTTGGTGTCGGTCGCGAGGCCGGCTTCCGCTGCTTCTCGCGTGCTGGAAATTTCCTTCACCATGTGGGTTAGCGCCTCGGCGGCCTGCTGGGGCTTGGGCAATTCCATGCGGTGGCGTGACCCGTCAAGCTCGACAATGGTTTTGGAGAACGGAAGCAGAGGGGACATTTCCTCGAACTGTTTTTGGCGGAGCGCCAGCTGCCGCAAGGCATGCGTGAGGTGGTTCTGCAGCAACAGATAATCGATTTTGCCGTCCTCGCTCAGTCCAGTGAAATCGACTTTTCTCAAGGTCTCGAGTGAGTCGCCATAGAACTCGTTGAGGCGTGCCTGGCGGATGGGTGAAATGGAGACGCCGTACGTGCGAAATAGGCTGTCCCGGTCGCTGGTGTAGCGCGCGATGAAGTCACGCAGATCACCCTGCGGAGGACGGGAGTTGGGCGCCTCCGTTGCTGCGCTCAGAGAGGGGGCGAGCGCCAATACCATAGCCAGGGCGGCGGCCTGCCGCACGATCCGATTTAGCATTGAGCCTCCAGTTGCATGACCACAAGGATTTTGCTCCTGCCCCGGGTGCTGGGCAGAATTTCGGGTTGGGGAGAACTACCGCATATTTAAGGACCGTGCCTTCCTGTGGAGGCCTTGATAGTAGTATATTGTATACAAAATGTCAGTTTCCAGGCTGCTGGTATACGTCTACTAATTGAAATCGTTCAGCTTGGACTCGCGAGCGTTCGAACCCAAACCACGCCGTTCAGGAGAATCGAAAAAATGCGATGTCAGCATACGCGTGCACGCTCACTGCGCATGGTCTTACTGATCCTGACCCTAGTGCCGCTCGAGACGGCTTCAGCCCAAGAGCAAGGCGCTAAAGCTCCCCCGACTCCTGGCCCCATGTTGGCTCAGGGCACCATCGATCTCGAGACTCCTGACTTCATCCTGAAACTGGTGCGTTCCTCCCAGACCGTGGCCGCGCTCACCACCCGGGGAAGCGAGAAATTCGACTTCACGCCCGGCGACCTTCTGGTGGCGCGCTCCCAGAATGGGTACTACCACCTCGGCGATCTCGATCTGAGGCTGCGCTCGGGGAACAGCGGCGACTGGAAGAGTTATTCAACCGCCCTTGTTCGTACAGCAGTGCTAGCGCTGCCCGCCAGCGGCAAAACGCTGGCCTCCGCCGATCTTACGCCGACCCTTCCCGCCGACATTCCGCTGCACATCACGCGAACTTGGCTTGTGAAAGACGGCAAACTCGTTTTGCGGTTCGAAATACAAAACAAGTCAACCGGGACGGTTCAAGTCGGGGCGTTGGGCATTCCCCTGATCTTTAACAACGTCCTGCACGATCGAACACTGGAACAGGCGCATGCGCTCTGTGCTTTCTATGATCCCTACATCGGCAAAGATGCTGGCTATTTGCAAGTGACTCGACTCAGTGGTCACGGTCCGGCCCTTGTGCTTGTTCCCGATGGCAAGACCCCCTTTGAGGCTTACAGCCCCATTCTGGACGACCGCAAACCCGGCGGAGCCATTGAAATCTTTCACGACCCCACGCCTCGCGATGTAACCTTCGAAGGGTTTTACGACTGGATGGTTCACAGTCAGGCCTTCGTGGAAAACGAATGGAATAAGGCGCAGCCATGGAACCCGCCTACGAGTGTGACCCTGCAGCCTGGGCAGTCGAAGGCCTATGGGGTGAAGTTCCTGCTCTCTGATTCGATTCGCAATATCGAAAAGACGCTGACTGCCAACGAGCGGCCAGTGGCGGTGGGGATTCCCGGGTACGTGCTGCCGATGGATTTGAATGCGCGGCTGTTCTTGAAGTATCCCAAGGGCGTGAAGTCCTTGGCCTTCGAACCCAAGGAAGCGATCACGGCGAGCGCTGGCGCACGCACTGCGAATGGGTGGCAGAGCTATACCTTGCGCGGCAAAACCTGGGGGCGCGTCCGGCTATCCGTCACCTATGAAGATGGTCTCGTACAAACCATCCACTATCTTGTCATCAAGCCGGAGGCGCAGGCGGTGACCGACCTCGGCCGCTTCCTGACCACGAAGCAGTGGTTTGTGGATCCGAAAGATCCGTTTCATCGCAGCCCGTCCGTGATGAGTTACGACCGCGAGACGAATCAGATCGTGATGCAGGACAGCCGTGCCTGGATTGCCGGTCTCGGTGATGAAGGTGGGGCGGGCTCCTGGCTGGCTGCCGCCATGAAGCAGCTAGGCCAGCCGGATCAGGCCGAGCTCGGAAAATATCAGCAATTTGTCGATGGCGTCCTGTGGGGTGGACTGCAGTATAAGGACGGGCCGAATGCATATGGTGTCCGCAAGAGTCTGTTCTACTATCAGCCCGATCAGATGCCCGCGGACTACTATCAAAGTGATCTGGATTGGAAAAGCTGGACCAGCTGGAACAAGACGGCCTCCGAGAAAGTGGACCGTTCCTACGATTACCCGCATGTGGCTGCCGCCTACTGGGTGCTGTATCGGCTGGCGCGCAACAATCAAGGACTGGTCACCAACCATCCATGGGATTGGTATTTGACGCATGCGTACCAGACCTCGATCGCGATGGTGAACTTTGCCGGGGGTTACGCGGTGTTCGGCCAAATGGAGGGTGACATCTTCATTCAGATTCTGGACGATCTGAAGCGCGAGGGCATGAACCCGCAGGCGGCCAACCTCGAAGCCAGGATGCGCGACCGCGCCAGCCATTGGAAGTCCGAGCCCTATCCGTTTGGCAGCGAAATGCCCTGGGATTCCACGGGGCAGGAAGAAGTGGACGCCTGGATGAAATATTTCGGCTATAACGATAAAGCCGAAGTGACACTGGACGCAATCCTCGGTTATGATCCCGCCATTCCACATTGGGGATACAACGGCAGCGCGCGGCGCTACTGGGATTTCCTCTACGGCGGCAAGTACAAGCGCATCGAGCGCCAGCTTCACCACTATGGCTCGGGAATCAACGCCATTCCGGCATTGGCAGCCTACCGGGAGAATCCCGAGGACTTCTACTTGTTGCGGGTTGGTTACGGCGGCACGATGGGCGCGCTCACCAACATTGACCAGGAGGGGTTTGCGTCCGCCGCCTTCCACTCCTTTCCGGATATGCTGAAATGGGACCCCCTTTCGGGCGACTACGGCCCGAACTTCTTCGGTCATGCTCTGAATACCGCGACCTATGTTGTGAATCATCCCGAGTTTGGGTGGATAGCGTTTGGAGGAAACATCCGAACCGACGGGAGCACCGTGAAAGTCACGCCGCTCGATTCTTTCCGGATGCGTGTTTACGTGGCTACCCTGGGCCTTTCGCTCACCCTGGACGCAGGCAAGTTTGAGGGTGTGGAAGTGAATTCCAAGACAGGCATGGTCCGAGTTGGGTTGACCACAGCCACGCCGTCGACGCCGGTGGCCCGCTTGCGCGTCGAGCAGCCAGCTAAGCTGAAGACTGTGGGATTGTATGCGCCCGTGAAGTCCCTGAATATGGAACGGGGCGCTTACGTGGTGCCCCTCCGGGGAGCGACGACCTGGGTGGAGCTTGTAGCCAAATGATGGGCGAAGACAGATGCGCGAAGACAGATGAGCGTAGAAAGGTGAACGGAGAAACCGGTGTCATGAATCTCACAGGTCGAGCCATTCTCGGATTCGGTATGGGTACCGATGCGGGTCCAGCTTTCCGCGCGCAGAATCCGATCAGCGGTGAGTCTTTGGAACCAAGTTTTTTCTCGACAACGCCACAGGAAGCGGGTCGGGCAGCGTATTTGGCGCACGAAGCGTTTTCCATTTACAGCCGAAAAACGGGGCGCGAGAAGGCAGTGCTCCTGCGCAGGATTGCAGCGAACATCGAGGCGATTGCGGATGACTTGGTCGAACGTGCTGGACAAGAAACGGCTCTGCCCAAGCCCCGTTTGCAGGGGGAGGTCGCCCGTACCTGCGCTCAGCTCAATTTATTTGCGCAGGTCGTCGAAGAAGGTTCCTGGGTGGGTGCGCGCATCGACCGCGCCGATCCGAATCGCCAACCCGCTCCCAAACCAGACATTCGCTCCATGCTGCGTCCTTTGGGTCCCGTCGTTGTTTTCGGGGCGAGCAATTTTCCCCTGGCATTCTCGGTGGCGGGGGGAGACACGGCGTCGGCCTTGGCGGCGGGAAATCCGGTGATCGTGAAGGCCCATCCCGCACATCCTGGGACCAGCGAACTCGTGGGCCACGTCATTCGCGAGAGCATTCGGCAATGTGGTCTCCCCGAGGGCGTTTTTTCGCTCCTGTTCGATCGTGGTATCCAAATTGGCGTCACCCTGGTCAGCCACCCGCTGGTGAAGGCGGTGGGCTTTACTGGATCGCGTGCTGCCGGAAGAGCCTTGATGGACCTCGCAGCGGCACGCCCTGACCCCATACCGGTTTTTGCCGAGATGAGCAGCACAAATCCTCTATTTGTCCTGCCCGGCGCTTTACGAGAACGGGCAGAGAACATCGCCATCGGGCTGCACACTTCTTTCACGTTGGGAGCTGGCCAGTTCTGCACCAAGCCCGGCATGGTTTTCCTCCCGCAGGGCGCCGATGCCGCCACGTTTACCGGAAAGCTGGCGCACCTTGTTTCGGAGTCAGCGCCATTCAACTTGCTGACTGCGGGTATACGCTCCAGTTATGATGCTGCGGTCGCACGGCGTAAGGCGCAGGCGAAGGTGAAGGTGGTCGCCGAAAAACTGACAGACCGTGGTGGACAAGGATTCAGCGCGGGGTCCGTTCTCTTGGCCACCGAGGCAACATCATTCCTGCAGGATCCGGAGTTGGCGGACGAAATCTTCGGTCCGGCAACGCTCTTGATTCAACACGGGAATCGCGCAGAAGTCTTGGACATCGCACGCACCCTGGAAGGCCACCTCACGGCAACGATTCATGGCACGGAAGACGACTTGCGGGAGTTCGCGGATCTGATTTCGATTCTCGAATCCAAAGTTGGCCGACTCGTCTGCAACGGTTTTCCCACCGGAGTCGAGGTTTCCCATGCCATGGTGCACGGTGGACCTTACCCCGCCACGTCCGACGGGCGCTCGACGTCGGTGGGCAGTCAGGCGATTTTCCGGTTCGCCCGTCCTGTCTGCTATCAGGGATTTCCCGAAGGTGTCCTGCCCGGCGAGATCCAAGATGCGAATCCGCTCAGCATTTGGCGCACAGTGGATGGAAAGCTCACCAGGGACACAGTCCCCCAAGCGTGAACGAGGAGAACAAGCGTGCCCACGAACAAGCTGGCTTTGCTGATCGCCGTCCTTTTGCTCTTCAACTCTCACATCAACTCTCACATCTGCGGCACAAGACAATCTCGCCCCGACGCCGCCCATGAGAAAATTAAAGGGAAGTAGAGAGCGAAGCAGAAGGTTGTGCGCGCCGAAGCTTCTGAGCCGCCCCGGAAAGCGCTGATTGGCGGCGGATCGGACGAAGCCAGCCAAGGTCGCGGCAGCTATTCGTCCTTCAATGCGAGATGTCCTCGAGGGCGAGTCCGCGGGTGCGAGGTCCGAACAGGCCGATGGAGAGCATCACGATCAGCATAGATGCAGCGATGAAGGAAAAGACGCCGGCCACGCCAAAATCGTGCAAGAAAAAACCGATGAGGAAACTGGTAAAAATCGCGCTCAACCGGCTCCAGGAGTAGACGAAGCCTACGGCTTGGGCGCGGATGCGGGTGGGGAACAGCTCGGGCTGGTAGGCGTGGAAGGCCATCGACATCCAGTTATTGGAACAGGTTAGCAGAACGCCGAAGGCGATTAGGAAACTTGCGCTGGTCTGGCGGGAAAACAGGATGCCGAAAACGGCGATGCACAAGGCGGCGGTCACGATCTGCCACTTGCGCTCGTAGCGGTCCGCGATTCGCATGGCGAGCAGGGGGCCGAGCGGGGCGGCGATGGCGATGATGAAGGAATACTGGAGGCTGTTCGTGGTGGTCACACCGGCGGCAATTAACAGAGTAGGAACCCACGAAGCGAAGCCGTAATAGCCCACCGTTTGAAAGAAGTTAAACACCATCAACATGGTCGTGCGGCTTAAATAGGGTGGCTGGAAGATATCCAGGAAGTGTCCGTGTAGTTCTTCGACCGGATGCGGATTGGCGGGGGGCAGAGGCTTGCCCAATTCCTGGGCCACGCGGGCTTCCATGGAAGCGGTGGCGCGCTCGGCTGCTTCCAAATGGCCATGAGAAATCAGCCAGCGGGGGCTTTCCGGGACTCCGCGGCGGATGAACCAGACGAAGACGGCGCTCATGGCGCCGATCAGGACCACCCAGCGCCAGCCGTCCATTCCGAACGGCTCGCGAGGCACCAGCGCCCACGCCAGCAGGGCGACGACGGGAACGACGCTGAATTGAATGACTTGGTTGACGGCGAAAGCGCGGCCGCGAAGATGTTTGGGTACGAGTTCGGTAATGTAGGTATCGATGGTGACCAGTTCCACGCCAATGCCGATCCCGGCAATCAGGCGCCAGGCAACGATGCCGATGGCGGTGTGCTGGAAGGCCATGACGACGGTGGCGGCCGTGTACCACAGCAGGGAGCAGGTGAAGACCATGCGGCGCCCGAACCAGTCGGCGGCGAAACCGAAAATCATGGTGCCGAGGAACAGGCCGGCGAACGTGGCGGCAACAAAGCTGGCCAGGCCGTTAAACCCAAAAAAGGAAGCGGAGGAACTGGCGAAGATGCCGCTGCGCACCAGGCCCGGTCCGATATAGGCGGTGAAAAACAGGTCGTACATTTCAAAACATCCGCCCAGGGAGAGCAGAAGGACGAGCTTCCAGATATATTTTGTAGCCGGAAGGCGGTCGAGGCGAGCGCTGATTTCGGCGGCGACGGTCGGGTTGCTGACTTGTGTCAAGGTCCCTCTCTTCGAGCTAAGTCTTGCCGATAGTTCCTTAGAAAATACCCGGTACTACGAAGCAGTCGTTGGATCCGCCTGCACTAATTTAGGTAATACAGTGGAAGCCCGCAAGGTGCTGGAAAACTTGATTCGGCACTCGAGGACCCGGTACGTTCTAGCCTACGGAATTGCAACCATCTACACTGCGTCGCGGTTGTGCTCCAATGCTGCCGCATTTTATCTTGCGCAACCTCACCTGCGCACCTCCTGTATTCTAACCGGGTACATTCTTCGGACGGGCCCTTTGAATCTGAGAAACGTAATTCGAGAAGCAGGTTCCGCGCTGCGACGAAATTGGATTCGTAGCGTTCTTACCATCCTCGGCATTTCCGTCGGCGTGGGCGCCTTCATCTGCGTGGTCGCCATCGGCAATGCGGGGAGCAGCAGTATTGAGAATCAGCTGCAAAGTCTGGGCGACAACTTTATTTGGATTGAGGCCGGCAGCCGGGCTCGAAACGGAGTGCGCTACGGAGCTCGCGGTGATCGCACCCTCATCCTGGCCGACGCAACCGCGATTGTGGAACAGGTGCCGCTGGTGAAGACCATGTCTCCGAATGCCGACGGCCAGGTGCAGGTGATTTACGAAGGGGAAAACTGGGCCACGCGCTTTCGGGGGGTGACGCCCGGATTTCTGCAGATTCGACGATGGACGATGCGCTTGGGTACGTTCTTTACCGATGCCGATGTCGAGGCCGACGCGCCGGTTTGCGTTCTTGGCCAAACGGTCGTCGACAATCTGTTTGGGAACCAGGATCCTCTCGGTAGAACCGTGCGCGTCAAGAGCATGCCCTGCAAGGTGATTGGCGTTCTCGAGGCGAAAGGGTTTTCCGCCAACGGGCAGGACCAGGATGACTTCATCGTGATGCCGTTTACCACCGCCGAAAAACGAATTACCGGAACCTTCTGGCTGGACGATATTTTTTGCTCCGCCGTTTCGCGGGACGCGATGCCGGAGGCGACGCGGCAAATCACGGGCCTGTTGCGCGAGCGTCATCACCTGAATCCAGGCGAGGATGACGACTTCAATGTTCGCCGTCCGGAAGATGTTGTTCAGGCGCAGTTGGCGACCAGCCGGATCATGACGATACTTTTGGCGAGTGTGGCGTCGCTGTCGCTCCTTGTGGGCGGCATCGGGATCATGAACATCATGCTCGTGTCGGTCACACAGCGCACTCGGGAGATTGGACTGCGGCTGGCGGTTGGGGCTACCGAAGCCGACGTTCAATTGCAATTCTTGAGCGAGGCCATCGCTTTGAGCATCCTGGGGGGACTGTTTGGCCTCTTAGCTGGTCTCGTCTCCTCCGTTCTTGTCGAGAGACTTTTCCAGATGCCGACACAACTCTCGCCCGGAATTTTTGCGGTTGGTGGCGTGTTCTCGGCTGGCATAGGAATTTTGTTCGGCTTTTATCCGGCGCAGAAAGCGTCCCGGCTTGACCCGATCCAGGGTTTGCGGTACGAGTAGTTTCGAGCGGGGCTTGGGTTGCTTGCGGCTTGCCTCAGCCATAGCGCAGGGCTTCGATGGGATCCAGCCGGGCGGCTTTGCGCGCGGGGTAGAAACCGAAAAAGATTCCCACCGCCATGGAGAAGGCAACGGCAACCAGGATTACCAGCGGGGACACCAGCACCGGCCAGCCGAGGGTCTTGGTAATTGCCAGGGAGGCCAACAGGCCGAAAACAATTCCGGCGAATCCGCCCATCAGACTCAGAACAATCGCCTCAGTAAGAAACTGCTGCTGTACATTTCCTTCCGTGGCGCCTACCGCCATGCGGATGCCAATCTCGCGGGTTCGTTCCGTTACCGACACAAGCATGATATTCATGATGCCGATGCCGCCCACCAACAGGGATACGCTGGCGATGGATGCGAGCAGCAGGGTCATGACGCGGCCGGCTTCGTCGGCGACATCCGCTAAGTCGGCCAGATTGCGCACAAAGAAATCATTGTCGTCTCCGGAGCGAATTCGGTGACGGTCGCGGAGCAGCGACGTTATCTGCTGCTGCGCCGCATAGCTACCCTGGCGCGATACGGCTGAAACCATAATCCAGCGCAGCCAAGGTTGTCCGGTGACTTTTTTCTGGAGCGTGGTGAGAGGAATCAGGATAATGTCATCCTGATCTTCTCCCATCGCCGCTGAAGTGCCTTTCGGAATCAGAACGCCGACCACGCGGAAAGGGAGATTGCTGACGCGGATGGTTTGGCCCAGTGGATCGACGGCGCCAAACAGGTTTTTGCGAATGGTTTCGCCGATGACGGCCACGTTGGCGGACATGTCGACATCGTTCTGGGTGAACGACGAACCCTCCTGAAATCCCCAGGTGCGAACCTCGAAGTACTGCGGCTCCGTTCCATTTAAGCGCGTGGCCCAATTGTCGTTGCCGAAAACAACTTGCGCGTTGGAGCTGCTGCCCGGAGCAGCCGCATGGGCGGCGGGGCACTCGCGCAGAATGGCCAGCATGTCGTCATAGACCAGGCTCTTGGTCGAACCCCAGCCGAGGTGCATGCCGCCGCGCGTCACCGTACCCGCTCCGACAAACAACATGTTCGAGCCCATCGCCTGAATCTGCTGCTGCATGGCTTGTTGCGCCCCCTCTCCAACCGCCAGCATGGCGATTACAGCTCCCACGCCAACAATAATGCCCAGCATGGTGAGAACGGAGCGCAGTTTGTTTCTCGCCAGGGCGCGCATCGCAATGCGGAGGAGGGCGCTGAAATCCATGATCGGATCAGTCCTCGAGTGCCGGAAGGGTCTTGAGAACGTCGGACGCGCGAGGCCGATTTCGCACTTGTTCATCGCGGCGGATCTTTCCATCGCGGAACTGAATCGAGCGTTGCGCGAACTGAGCAATATCGGGTTCATGGGTTACCAGGACGATGGTCAAGCCTTGATCGTTGAGTTTCTGAAAAATCCCCATGATTTCAACCGACGTGCGACTGTCGAGATTCCCCGTGGGCTCGTCGGCCAGAAGGATCGAGGGCCGGTTCACGAGGGAGCGCGCAATGGCAACGCGCTGCTGTTGGCCGCCAGAAAGTTGGGAAGGGAAGTGCTCGACGCGGTCTCCGAGGCCCACCAGGTCCAGGGCTTCACGCGACCGCTTTTCTCCTTCCTGTTTGCTGATCTTCGCATACAGCGTGGGTAGTTCGACATTCTCCAGCGCAGTAGTCCGCGCCAGCAGGTTGAAACCTTGAAACACAAAGCCGATTCTTTGGTTGCGGATTGTAGCCAGCTCCTTCTTACTCAGGCCGGAAACCTCGACGCCGCCGAGCAAGTAACGACCAGCGCTGGGCTTGTCAAGACAGCCCAGAATATTCATGAACGTCGATTTTCCGCTGCCGCTCGAGCCCATGATGGTGACAAACTCCCCGCGTGCGATGGAAGCACTCACGCCCCGCAGCGCGTGGACTCGCGTTTGCCCCAAATCGTAGTACTTATGGATTTCTTCCACGACGATCACGGGGGCTGGATTCTGGCTGAGGACGGAATTGTTATCGACCTGTGGGCTGATTGCCATAAGAATCGGAACCGCCGGCTAGCGGCCGCGTGGAGCGTTCATGCCAGGCGCCCCAGTCTTGTTGGCGCTCATGGAGCCAGTGACCAGTTCGTCGCCCTCCTTGAGTTCGCCCTTGAGGATCTCCGCTGCCTCCGTGACCGTGTGATCGGTGATGCCGGTGCGAATCCTTACCGGTTCGAGGGTTGAGTCTGGATGTAGCTTCCACAGCAGCGCGACATCCAGACGCGGGTTTCGGGTCGGTCCCGCGTCGCCGCCTTTTGTCTCCGATGGTTTTCCCTGAGCGGCCGGCGCTTCGGGTTTGGCGTCGGCCGCAGCCACCGTTTTTGAGTCGTCGAATCCGTACCGTTGCAATAAGGCTCGAAGCTCTTCGGCCTTCAGGTCGGGCTTGTAACGCAGAGCTCCATTGGGAACGCGCAAAACAGCTGCCGCCGATGCCGCGGGAATTGTAATGTACGCTGTCATTCCTGGAAATAGCTTCAGTTCAGGATTGTTGAAATCGATGACTGTGTTGTAAGTCACGACGTTCTGCACGGTCGTGGCATTCATGCGAATTTGCGAGACGCGGCCCGTGAAGGTATCGCGCGGGAAGGCGTCTACCTTGAATGTGACCACCTGTCCATTCTTGATCATGCCCACATCGGACTCATCCGTGCTGGCGTATACCTGCATCTTGGTCAAATCCTGCGCAATGGTGAACAGGGTGGGCGCTTGCAGGGAAGCGGCCACCGTTTGGCCCACATCGACGTTGCGGGCGATCACCGTGCCGTCGATGGGCGCATGAATCGTCGTGTAGTTCAGGTTGGTCTGCGCCACGGTCAAAGCCGCCTCCTTCAGCTGCACCTGCGCCAAAGCCTGTGTCACTTGCGCCTCGGCGGCGGATACAGCGGCAATCGCGGAGTCTCGATTGGCCTTCGCAAGATCAAGTTGCTGCGGGCTCATGACAGACTCTTTGACCAGTCCGATTGTGCGCTCGTAGTCGGCCTTGGCTTGCGTTTCCGCAGCTTTCGCTTTGTCTGTATTCGCCTTCGCCGAGGCGACGTTGGCTTTGGCGTTGGCAAGATCGGCTGTCGCCTGGAGCAGAGCGCCCCGGAACAAGGCAGGATCAATCTGCGCCACGACTTGCCCCTTCTTCACGCGGGAGTTGAAGTCCACGAAAAGGTGGGAAATGGTTCCTGAATCTTGGGAGCCAACTTGCACCGTGATGACCGCGTTGATGGTGCCGGTAGCCTCGACAACCTCGTGGATGTCGCCGCGGTCCGCCTTGGTGGTGAAGTATTGAGGTTTGTCCTCGCCGCGGAAGGAAACGGTGGCAGCGACGGCCACGATAACGATGACTCCGACGGCCACGAGCCAGTAACGCTTGAGCACCCTTCTCCCTCATTTTCTAAACCGAGAATTTGCTGCCACATCCACGTTGCGAAACGCCGAGAAATTGTGTTCGCGGCTGCATCCCGGAGGGTGGCCGCAACCTACTCGGCCTTTGGCAATGATATTACGGACGCGAGTCTCGACGTGCCCTTTTGGGCGTTTTGAGCCTGAATCGAATGTTAAAAGATCTTCAGGTTCCGAAGTCCCGATTGGTTCGAGCGCTACTTCCCGCTCACCATGGCAGCGATCGCCGTCCCCAGTTCCTTGGTTGTAGCGTTGCCCCCGATATCGGGCGTGCGAACTTTCGAATGGGCCAGCGTTTCGGCAATCGCACTCTCGACCGCGTCGGCGGCTTCGGGAGCGCCCAGATGGCGCAACATCATGGCGCCGGACCAAATCTGTCCGATGGGGTTGGCAATCCCCCTTCCGGCGATGTCGGGCGCGGAGCCGTGCACGGGCTCAAACATGGAGGGGAATTCCCGTTCGGGATTGAGGTTCGCCGAGGGAGCGATGCCGATCGATCCGACGACGGCAGGGCCCAGGTCCGACAGGATGTCTCCGAAAAGATTCGAGCCGACGACAACGTCAAACCAGTCGGGATGGCGCACAAAATGGGCCGTTAAAATGTCGATATGGTATTGGTCTGTGCGAACGTCGGCATAGGCAGAGCCCATTTCCTGGAAAAGCTCGTCCCAGAAGGGCATGGTATGGATAATTCCGTTCGACTTCGTCGCCGACGTCACATGCTTCCTCCGTGTGCGAGCGAGCTCGAAGGCGAAGCGAAGCACGCGATTGACGCCGCGCCGGGTGAAAACCGTCTGTTGCACGGCGAGTTCGTCTTCCGTGCCTTCATAAAGGCGCCCGCCGATGTTGGAGTATTCCCCCTCATTGTTTTCGCGAACCACGCAGAAGTCGATTTCGCCCGCCTTCCAGTTCTTGAGTGGCGTCTCAATGCCCTCGAACAGCCGCACCGGGCGTAGATTGACGTACTGGCGAAAGCTGCGGCGGATGGGGATGAGAAGTCCCCACAGCGAGATATGATCGGGCACGCTGGGGTGCCCGACGGCTCCCAGGAAAATTGCGTCGAACGGGCGCAGCTGCTGAATGCCGTCGGCAGGCATCATCTTGCCGGTCTTGGCATAGGTCTCGCAGCTCCAGTCAAAACAGTGCCAGTCGAACTGAAAGCCGTAACGCTCTCCGGCGGCGCCCAACACCCGGATACCTTCGGGAACCACCTCTCTGCCGATTCCGTCGCCGGCGATGACCGCAATGTTGAACGTCTTCATGGGTCGTACTTAGCCTTTCTCTGTCGTGAGCAACGGTGAAAGCAGGTTCACATCGGGAATCGTGTGCAGGTTCTTGACGAACGAAATGATTTTTTCCATCTTCTCTGTGGACCAACCCGCGTACTCCGCACACCCGCGGAATTTGACGGAAGCTTCCTCGAAAGTCATGGGATTGGCGGGGCTGCCCTTGCCGAAAGCGGATTCTCCCAAGATGACCTTGCCGTTCTTCAAGTGAATGCGGAGGATGGAAGTCATCTTGTCGAAGCCCGCGCTCTCGGCAGCCGGGTCGACGTAAAAGTTGATTCTGGCAATCATCGCCTGCACGTCAGGGCGCTGAACTACGTTTTCCGAAAAGTCTCCCAGGCTGGCCTTGCGCTGCAGTAGAAGGATGGCCAGGCAGAATTCCATGCTGAATTTGCCCTCCAGCCCGTTCTTGGGGTGATGATGAAGAAGCGCGTTCGTCATGCCGTGGTTGGCGCCGATGTCCACTTTCTCGACTTCGTCCGGACGGATGTCATTGGCCTCGATCAGCCGCATCAATTCCGTCATCGCAGGATGGCTGAGCGACCCGGACGGGTAGGGCTTCAGGGAAACCCCGGGCGAGGCTAGCGTCCACGGCTTCCCCAGGCGGTTCATGAGGAATGCTGGCTCATAGGACCCGCCAAAAGCACGAAAAAACCCGCGATCCGCCTCGAGGATCTCCGTGGCGGCGGTCCATCCTAAGCCAACCAGTTCAGCGGCGTAGAGCCCGCTTTCAGCGGCGTGTCCTGCTTGAAACGGTTTGGTCATGGTGCCGAAGTTCTCCCGCAGGCCGCCGGATTGGCTGGCCACCAGGGCAAACGTGTTCAGTATCTTGGTGTGATCAAAATGCAAAAGCTTGGCGCAAGCCGCTGCCGAGCCAAACGGTCCGCAGGTGCCGGTGGAATGGAAGCCTTCTTGATAGTGCCGGGGTGAAATCGCTTCGGCGATCTTGCACTCGACCTCGACTCCCAGATGATAGGCCAGCATGAATTCCTGGCCCGAGACACCGCCGCGCTCAGCCAAAGCGATTACCGCCGGCAGCACGGGGACCGTCGGGTGCACCAGCAAACCGTAGATTCGGTCTTTGGCCGCGGCCAGTTGTGTGTCATCGAAATCATCCGCGTGAATGGAAACACCGTTCACGAAAGCGGCGAAGCGAGGCGAGGTCTTCAACGTCGATCCGGCAATGGTGGCCTGTCCTCCGCTGATGCCCAGCTTTTCAACATATTGACGGCACAACGCACCGGTTTCTGCTTTGGAACCGGCTAGAGCCAGCCCCAAGCCGTCCAGGATCGACTTCTTCCCCAGCTCAATGACGTCCGCTGGAATGTCGTCGTACTTCGTGGTCTCCACGAAGGCGGCGACGTAGTCGGTTACCCCGCTGGCCTTGGGAAAATCGCTGCAGGGCAGACCTTCCGCGCTGGGCGGGGACGGCAAGAGCGCGCCGCCCGCCAGCACTCCGAGGGCGGTCTTTGCGAAATCTCGTCGTTGCATGGCGAGTCCTCCCCCCTTACTTCACTCCGCAGCCTGAGCCGGGCGAGGCGAGATCGTTGCGCACGATCTGGCCTCCCTTCATCACGAATTTCACCCGTTCGAGTTCGGTAATGTCCGCCAGGGGGTCGCCGCATACCACGACGACATCCGCGAATTTGCCCTTCTCCAGGGAGCCGATCTTCGACTCCCAGCCCATCATCTGCGCATTTCCGATGGTGGCGGCGCGCAGAACCTGCAGGGGAGTCATGCCGAACTTCACCATGTAGGCAAACTCCTTGATCTGCGTACCATGCGGGAAAGGACCCACACCGGTCCCGAAAGCGATCTTGACCCCGGCGGCGACGGCACGCCGGAAGTTGGGCTCGGATACCGACGCGGTCGAGAATCCGCCATTCTTCTTCTCGTCGTGCTCCCGCTCAATCTGATAGTGGAACAGCGTGGGAATCAAGTAGATGCCCTTGGCCTTGAACAACTCGATGTCCTCGTCGGACAACTGCACGGCATGTTCCACCGTATCCACCCCGGCCACAAGGCAGTTGTGGAGTCCCTTGCCGCCGAAGGCGTGGCACGACACTTTGTGGCCACGGTCATGCGCCTCTTCGACAAGAGCTTGGATTTCGTCGAACGTGAACTGCGGCGGGATGACCATCGTTCCGTCCGGCGCAAAAGTAAAATCGTTCGTGGCGTAGAACTTGATCCAATCCGCGCCATTGAAGAGCTGCTCGCGAACCGCTTTGCGCGCCTCCCAGGGCGAATCCACGGTCTCGAGCATCGAAGGCAAAGCAATATCGCGCGAGTATCCCTTGGGATGGAAGCCGCCGGTCGACTGAAACCCGCGCCCCGAGACTTGCAGCCGGGGACCCTGCACCAGCCCACCGTTGATCGCCGTTCGCAGGTCGACGTCGCCGTACATGCCACCCAGAGTTTTGAGATCCCGCAGAGTTGTGAAACCAACATACAGATCACGTTGACTGTTCACCAGAGCCTCTAACTCGCGGTATTGCAGAGACTCTTTCATCATCTGTTCATCCAGCTCCGGACCGCTGGCAAACACGTGCGTGTGCCCGTCGATCAGTCCGGGCAACACTGTGGCATTGCTGAAATCAAGCGTCTCGGTGCCCGGCGGAATCTGTACTTCCTGTACGGACCCCACTTGCGCGATGCGCGTTCCTTCGATCAAGATGACCTGCTGCTTACGCAGCTCGCCCGACTTGGGGTCAAACATCCGACCGGCGCGAATGGCTACGCGCTCATGGCTGCGGGCCTGCGGCGGAGGCAGCGGTGGCGGAGGCGGAGTCGGAGGTTCTTGCGCCAGCAAAAAACCACAACCCAGAACCAGACTCATCGTGACTGCGAGATGAAGCAGGGTTCCACGGAACCGAATCGTTTGCAGCTTCATTGCCCCTCCGGCAAGCTTGCATCAAGATGCTCGGGTGCGGTCCTCAGCAAGGTGGCTAACCCGGCCGCGACCACGGTGATGACGCCCAGATACGTAAAGCCCGACAGGAAACTGCCGGTCCGCTTGTTCAGGTACCCGACGATGAGCGGAGCGAAGTAAGCTCCGAGGTTCCCGATCGCATTCACAAAACCCATCACCGAGCCGACGATCCTGGGCGACAAGGTCTCGGTCGGTATCGCCCAGAACGCGCCCATCGGTCCATACGCGCCCACACCGCTGAGGGCGATGAAAGCAAATGCGAGGACCAGCGAATGTGGAATCAGGACCACGGCCAACAAAATGCAGCTTCCCCCGAAGAGCATGGCTCCCGCGGCGTGAAAGCGGCGCTCGCGCACCTTGTCCGAGTGACGGGAAACGAGCAGCACCGAAATCGCGCCCACAATAAATGGAATGGTGTAGAGAAGACCGGTCGAAAGACTGCTCAGATCCCGAAATTTTCCCATGGCGCTCGGCAGCCAAAACAAGAGCCCCATCTGCCCGCTCACAAAGCAAAAGTAGACGGCCGCAAGAAGAAAAACTTGAGGCCGAAGCAACGCGCGGAGATACGGAACCGTCTCGGCGCCCGCGAGTTCGGCGGACTCCCGGCGCAGGGTCTCGACCAGAACGCTTCGTTCGCCTTCCGCTAACCAGGGGGCCTCGGCCGGGTGGTCTTGGATGAAGAAAAGCCAGATCGCCAGCCAGAAGAATGGCAGAGAACCCTCAGCCACCAGCATGACGCGCCAGTTCCAATGGTCCAGAATCCACCCCGAAAAAGGCGACGCCAGGATGACGGCGCCCGGCAAACAGAGCAGCCAAAACGCATTGGCACGCGCCCGTTCGGAGCGGGAGAACCAGTGCGATAGCAGGATCAACGTTGCCGGATAGACCCCGCTTTCGGCGATGCCCAGAAGCAAGCGAAGCAGCAGGAGTTCGTGATAGGTGCGAGCCAAACCGCATCCAATCGCGAAAATGGCCCATACCACCAGGAGAATGCCGATAAATTTCTTCGCGCTCCAGTGTTTTGCCAGGTGGCCACCAGGAATCTGCAGCGCGAGATAGCCCCAGAAGAAGATGCCGGCGACCGTCCCCGCCTGTTGTGGGTCCAGATGAAGGTCGCGACTGATATGCGGCAGCGCCAGGGAGATATTGGTTCGATCGATGAAGGCGATCGTATACATGATGAGAGCGACGGGAATAATTCGGATCCAGCGGAGCGATACTCCCGCAGGAGGCGATCCCCTCTCAGGATTGAGCTCTCGTGTGCTGTTTTGGGTCATCAGGGTCGACGGGGACGCATGCGTTTACAACAGCTTACTATCACTGAATCTCGTAGACGCGAACCTCGGCGTCCTGCTTCTCATGATGCGGGACAGCAAGGTAGTAGCGATTGAGTTCGGGAACAAAAATTCCCGTCTTGGCGCGAAAACTCCCCGGGACTTTCGCCAGCAGGCTGTAATGGTCGGCATCCTTTTGTTCGAAAACGTCCACGGCACCGTCGCCGGCGAGATACAGGCGCTTGTGCTGCGCATCATAGCTCATGTCGTCGACCATGCCCACTGCATCCAGGCTGGTAACCACTTTGCCCGTGTCCGAGTTCATCACGATCAGCTTACCTGGATTGCGCGTTACAACAAACAGCCGGTGATTGGTTTCGTCGAGCGCCATGGCCACGTTGGCCTTATCGCCCTTAGGTAACGGCCAGGTGGCCTTGAGCGCAGACCCCTTTCGGTCCATCACGCCCACGGCGCTGAGGCCCGTAAGATTGCAAAACAGGCGGGACCCGGACTTTTCCAGCACCACGGCTTCCACGTGGTTCGTATTGATCTTGATGTCGCGCACCTTCTGCGAGGTATTGGTGTTGATTACCGAAATCAGGGAATACGGGGTGTGCGCCTCCCGACCCCCGTTCACCACATACATGTAGTGCGTCGCGGGGTCGTAGGCGATCGAATCCGCGTCGATCGACACCTTAATCTCGGCCCCCATCTTGTAGCTGTCCGCGTCGTAGACCTGTACTGCGGAAGCGTCCCCTGCGACGATGAACATCTTCTTAAGATCTTTGCGGTAAAGGATCGCATGCGGCGCTTTCACGTCCTCGATTGTATGAACCAGCTTGTTGGCTTCGGTATCGAAAACTAGAACTTTTTCATTCTCTTCGCCGGTGAGGAACAGCCGATGTCCATCGGGGTCGGGAGCAAAATGGTCAAAGTCCCCATCGTGCAACCCCGGCAATGGAATGGTGGCCACAAGCTTCAAAGGCATTGCATTCTGAGCAGCGGCGCCGACCGTCAGCGCGCTGATCAGTACCAGACCTAGAATTTGCAGTTGCTTCATAATTTCCTCCCAGACGAAACCCCGGCGACGGTTGCGCCCTGCTCGAGACGACAATCGATTCGGGCGGATGCTACGACACTGCTTCGCATGAGTCAACGGAGCTTTTCAGAAACCGAAGTTGAAATGCTGATCGAAATACCGCAAACCGCCTGTTTTCAAGCCACGCGAATCTGTTCTCCCAGCGCAGCTAAACAGAAATTAATCTTGTTTTCAGTTCGTCGAGTTCGGATTCAATTATGCTGTGACCCGATGGCGAATCGCCAGCAGCTAGCAGAAATCAACCGACTCAGGTTCAGGAGAAAGGTACAAGAGAGAAGTATGAAGACTCGGCTAATCATTCTGATAACAGCTTTCATGTTCACCGGAGTACATGTGCAGGGCCAAGACGCTCCGCTGAAACTCGTCCAAACCATCCAGCTCCCCGCGGATGTGAAGGGGCATTTCGACCACTTTGAAGTGGACCTCAAGGGCAACCGCTTGTTCGCGACACCAGAAGACTACAAGTCCGTTCTCGTTTTTGATCTTAAGACGGGCAGACCCGTCCACAAGATCGGTGGAATTGGCAAGGCACACGCCGTGCTGTACCGAGCCGACGTGAACCGCATCTACGTGACCGATGGCGCAGACGGCGATGTCAAGATCTTCGACGGCACCAGCTATGCGGCGCAACCAGGCGTCAAGCTGCTGGAGGACGCGGATTCCATCGGATTTGATGCGGCCACAAAATTCCTCTACATCGACAACGGCGGCGGAGATGTCCACGAGAAGTATTCGATGCTCAGCGTCGTCGATACCACGGCCGGCAAGAAAGTAGCGGACATCAAGGTCGATGGCGACACGTTGGAGGCGATGGCGCTCGAGAAGTCCAGTCCGAAGATCTACGTCAACAACAAGGACAAGAACGAAGTTGATGTGGTCGACCGCGAAAAGCGGCAAGTGATCGCCAGTTGGCCCGTGACCAAAGGCAAGCCGAACGTTGCCATGGCATTCGACGAAGCCAATCACCGCTTGTTCGTGGCTTGCCGCAGCGGTGATGTGGTGGTGATGGACACGCAAACAGGAAAAGAACTCAGTACCTTCCCGATTACCAAAGGCGTCGATGACATGGTTTATGACGCCGCCAGTAAGCGCATCTATAGCGCCTCTGACGGTAGCGTGGATGTCTACCAGCAAACCGATCCTGACAACTACAAGCTGCTGGCCAAGGTGCCGACAGCACCCCTGGCAAAAACCGCGCGCTTGGTGCCGGAAATCGGACGCTATTTTGTGGCCGTCCCCCAACACGGAACGACCAATGCCTCCATCCTGGTTTACGAGGTTCACTAGTCGACGTTCACGAGTCAAAGTCACGAGTCAAGCTTCACGAGTCAAGGTTCACGACGAGTCAAGGTTCACGAGTGGAGGTTCACGAGTGGAGGTTCGCCAAGGCGGGCTTGCCGGGGCCGGACGCAAGAGCGGGGAGGGCATTTCTGCTGGAAAGAGCCATCCCCGCGTCACTGGCCTCGTCGAAATTGCCGCCATTTGAGGGGCGGGCATTCCACATGCGATGATGTCGGGGAAGGCCTATGCGTATCCTCTTGGTCGAAGACGAGCGGAAAGTGGCCAGTTTCATCGCTCGAGCACTGAAGGAAAACACCTACGCGGTCGACGTCGCCGAAACTGGCGAGAAGGCGATTGAGTCCGGCACGGAAGTAGCCTATGACGCCATCCTCCTGGACGTCCGGCTTCCCGGGATGAGCGGAATTGAGGTGTGCCGCGAGCTGCGCCAGCGCGGCGTCGAGGCCCCAATCCTCATGCTGACGGCCCGCGGGCTCGTGGAACAGCGGGTGGAAGGTCTGGATGCGGGCGCCGACGACTATCTCACCAAGCCCTTCGTCCTGACCGAACTCCTGGCGCGAGTCCGGGCGCTGGTCCGGCGGGGTTTTCATACCGGTAACGCCAGGCTCCGCTATGCCGACCTCGCCTTGGATCGCCACCGGCGCCGGGCAACTCGGGGTCAGGAGATTGTTCCGCTCACCACCAAGGAATTCGCGCTGCTTGAACTTTTGTTGCTGCGCGCCCCCGAGCTCGTGACTCGAAGCGAGATCGTCGAACACGTATGGGATTGCCATTTCGACAGCGAAACGAATCTCCTTGAGGTATACATCAACCGCTTGCGGCAGAAGCTTGATCAAAACCGGTCGGCGAAGCTGATTCACACCATCCGCGGAGTTGGTTATCGCCTGGGGATGCCGGAATGACCGCCGCCATGATGAAGGTCCAATCGCTTCGGGTCCGGATGATGTTGCTGTTTACAACAGTTGTCGGTGTCTTGCTGGCCCTCTCCTACCTCGCGTTCTTTGGCCTCTTGGTGCACGAGATTCCCAAGCAGCTCAATCGCCAGCTCCTTGAAACGGGTCGCCCTCTGGTTTCGGACATCGTTACCGAACCCGATGCCCGAGACATCAACCGGCTGGATATTCCCGGGGAGTTTTTCGAGTTATTGGATTCCGCGGGCAATGTGCTGCAAAAATCGGTAAACCTCAGTGCGCCCATCGATCTAACCGGAATCAGCTTCCAGGCCTCTCATCCCACGTTTGGAACCGCGGTCCTCGGTAGCGCGCAACCGGTGCGGGTGGCGCTCATCCCGTTTCAGCAGGGAAACTCGTTCAGAGTGCTCGTGGTCGCGATCCCGACCTTGGGGACGAACGCTGTTTTCGACAGTTTTGGCGGAATCGCCCTCTTCCTTTTTCCGGTGAGCCTCCTGCTGACCGCCGGAATTTCGGCTTTCTATGTGGGCAGAAGCCTCGCGCCAATCGCGGCTCTGACCCAGCATGCAGCGCTCATGGCGAAACAAGTGAAAAATCCGAAGGGCTTCTGGACGCCCCTCCCCGTGCCGACCACCCACGACGAGCTTGCCCGCCTGGCCGCCACGTTCAACGATCTGTTGCAGGGCGTCGATTCCGCGGTCCGCCAACTGCGCCAATTCGTCACCGATGCCTCGCACGAGTTGCGCACACCACTCGCGGTTCTTCACGGCGAAACGGAATTGCTGCTTTCCAAGCCTCGCAGCGCAGAGGACTATCAGAAAACCTTGCACGTCTTTGACGACGAGTTCAAAAAATTGACGCGAATCGTAGAAGGTTTGTTCACCCTTTCCATGGCCGACGCCGGGCAACTGCACCTCCTGTCGGAACCGCTGTATGTTAACGAGGTCTTGGAGGAAGCGTGCGCCCTCGCCACCTATCGGGCGCGCGCCAAGAACATCGCGATTGTACGGGAGCTCAGCGAAGGTGTCGCTTCCTCGGGCGATGAAGCGTTTCTCCATCAAATGTTCTTGATTCTTCTCGACAATGCTGTCAAGTATTCCGTAGAAGGAACAACAGTTCGCGTGACACTCACGCAAAATGACGGGCTCGTTCGGGCGCGCTTCGAAGATCAGGGAATCGGTGTGCCGAGCGAACACCTTGGGCGCATCTTTGAACGCTTCTACCGTGCCGCCCCTCCGGGCAATGGCGAAGCTCACAGTGGCGGCTTGGGATTGGCCATCGCGCAAGCCATTGCGCAGGCCCAAGGCGGCTCCATCGAGTGTCAAAGCACTCCCGGGATCGGCTCCACGTTTACCGTCGCCTTGCCATTAGCCGCGCCCGTGGTGACGAACCTCAAATCACAACCTAAACAGAAATTAATGTTCACTTAAGCGCCCGGGGGCGTACATTGGGCACCGCCACACGAGTGAGGTGATCCATGTGCGATCAAAGGGTTTCTGCAGCGTCCGCAGTTTGCTCTGCCGTAATCGCGATTGCAATTCTAGGAATGTTTCTTGCAGTTCCGGCACAAGCCCAAGTCGCTGGCGCAACCTTAACCGGCACCATCACCGATCCCGCGGGACGAGTGATCCCCCAAGCCCAGATCGTCATCACCAACGAAGCCACCGGGGTCGTCACCAAGCTCGCCACCAATGCCAATGGCATCTACACCGCAGGCAACCTGCTGCCCGGGGACTACACCATCTCCATCGCCGCGCCGGGTTTCAACACCGAAGAGCGCACCGGCATTGAGCTAACCGTCGGGGGCCAGCAAGTCCTCGATCTCGCCCTCAAGGTAGGCGCCTCCAAAATCTCGGTCGAGGTCACCACGGAGGCTCCAGCCATCCAGCTCACCAGTTCCGACTTGAGCGCGGTCGTCAACGCCACCACCGTTCGCGAACTGCCGCTCAATGGCCGCAGTTGGACCGACCTCGCCACCCTCCAGCCCGGCGTGAATTCCATCAAGACTCAGCCCGACTTCTCTGCCGGCACCGACCGCGGCAACCGCGGCTTCGGCCAACAGCTCACGATCTCTGGCGCGCGCCCGCAGCAGAACAACTATCGCCTTGATGGCGTCAGCCTCAACGACTATGCCAACGGCGCTCCCGGCAGCGTGCTGGGAGGCAGCCTCGGCGTCGACGCCATTCAGGAATTCTCCGTCCTCACCAGCAACTACTCGGCGGAGTACGGCAAAACTTCCGGCGGCGTTGTCAACGCCATCACGCGCTCGGGCACAAATCAGTGGCACGGCAGCGGCTACGAATTCGTTCGCAACAGCGCTCTCGATACCCGCAACTACTTCGATGACCCAGGCTCCATCCCGCCCTTCACCAGAAATCAGTTCGGCGGCACCGTCGGTGGGCCGATTTTCAAGGACAAGACATTCTTCTTCGCCGACTACGAGGGCATTCGCCAGTCCAAGGGAATCACGGCGCTTACAACCGTCCCCTCCCTCGACGCGCGGAACGGGTTGCTTTGTTCTCTCTGCCCACCCGCCCAGCAGACCACGGTCACCGTGGATCCTGCTGCACAGGCCTACTTCACGTTCTTCCCCACCCCGAACGGCGCCGTTGTCGGGAGCGGTGACAGCGCCGAGTACCGCTTTTCGGGCCAGCAGGTGGTCAACGAAAACTTCTTCACAACTCGAGCCGACCACAATTTCTCCGAGAAAGACCGCCTGTTTGGAACCTACATGTTCGACAAAACTCCCTACTCCGCTCCCGACGGCCTCAACAACGTCGAGTTCGAGACCCAAACCTCAAGGCAAATCGTTGCGATCGAGGAGACGCACGTCTTCGCCCCCAACTTCGCCAATTCGGTTCGCATCGGTGGCAACCATGAAGCGGTCAACAATAACCTGAGCCAGCAAGCCATCAACCCTGACTCCAAAAGGACGGATTTGGGCGTTGGCAATACGGTGTTTGATGGGCGAGCCGCGGCTCAGGTGATCATCGGAGGCGGCATCACTCCTTTTACGGGCGGAGTTGGAGGCAGCCCGACCTATATTTATCATTGGAATTCGCTGCAGGCCTATGACGATGCCTTGATCACCAAAGGAACCCATTCCCTCAAGTTCGGTTTCGCCTTCGAACGAATGTTCCTGAATTTTCTGGCTGACACGGATCCCAATGGAATCTGGCAGTTTCAGAATGTCGCGGGCTTCGTCACGAACTCCCCAACAAGATTCCAGGGCGGAGTCGCCAATACCCTCACGCCTCGTAACCTTCGCCAAAATATCTTCGGCGTCTATTTTCAGGACGACTGGCGCGTACGTTCAAACTTAACTCTCAACCTCGGCCTGCGCTACGAAACCTCCACCGTCCCCACTGAGACGGCCGGCAAACTCGCCAATCTACGCGCCATCAGCGATGCGCTTCCGAGTTGCGCGGTAGCTCAGGCAGGATGCGCAGGCCCAGCCGCCGCGCTCTTCAGCAATCCAACGTTGAAGAATTTCGAGCCCCGCGTTGGCTTTGCTTGGGACCCGCTCCACAACGGAAAGACCGCGATTCGTGGTGGAATCGGCATGTTCGACGTGCTTCCCCTGCCATACCAATTCGTTTTGCTGACCAGCCAGGCAACTCCATTCTTTCAATACACGGTCATCAAAAACCCCGACCCCGGCTCGTTCTACAACTTCCCCAACGGGCAGACATTTCCATCCAATCGGTTGCGATCGACCATCATCGATTCCAAGCCGAAGCGGAATTACGTCATGCAGTGGAACCTCAATGTGCAGCAGCAGCTCAGTTCCAGCCTCACAGCCTTAGTGGCTTATGTTGGATCGCGAGGCGTGCATCAACCCTTCCGCATCGATGACGTCAATCTTGCCGTGCCCGCCAAAACTCCCCAGGGTTATCTTTTCCCGCACGTGGACGTTCTCGGAAATACCTATTCGGCCCAATGCAACGCCACCGACCCTAACGCGGTCGATCCAGGAAACTGCGCCCCACCCGATCCTATCAACCCAAACTTCGGTTCCGTTCGAGGCCTGTTTTATGTTGGGCACTCTGCCTACAATGCCCTTGAAACCCAACTCGCCAAACGCATGAGCCACGGTATCCAGGTGCAGGGCACGTTTACCTGGAGCAAAAGCATTGACACCAGTTCCGCCTCAGTCGCAGGCGACACCTTCGGGAACTCCATTGCCAGCTTGCATTGGTTTGACCCCAAGCTGAGCCGCGGTCTTTCCGATTTCAACGTGGGCCGAACATTTGTTTTGAACGGAGAATGGGAAGTTCCAAGTCCCAAATCGCTCTCCGGGCCTGCCAAATGGGCGCTGGGCGGCTGGCAGCTCGGCCTGATCTTTACCGCCAGCGATGGCATCCCGTTCAGCCCCACTTGGGGGACCGGGGCTGATCCCGCCAACACCCTCAGCGGCGACGACTGGGCCTTCCCCAATCGCTTGGGCGGCGCTGGCTGCAAGACCCTGACCAACCCGGGAAGCAGGGACACTTACATCAAGAGTCAGTGCTTTCAGGTCCCCACGGCTCCCGATCTTGCAACCTGGACTGCGAACTGTAACATCGCCCCGGGCAGTCTGGTGGACGCCAACAATAATCAGATTTATTTGAATCACCCCCAAGATCCAGCTCAGGACGGGGCTGGTTGGCTCCCTCCATTCCCGTGCTTCAATCTCCGCGGAAATGCGGGCCGCAATATCTTGATTGGCCCCGGCGTCGCCTCATTGGATTTCTCGCTCTTCAAGAACATGCCCATCAAAAGAATTTCGGAGCGCTTCAACATCCAGTTCCGCGCCGAGATCTTCAATATCCTCAATCACGCCAACTTTGCGCCCCCCACCACACCCGACAACACCGATATTTTCGACGGAACCGGGGCCATCGGCGCGCCTGGATTGTTATCCAGAACCACGACAACTGCACGGGAGATCCAGTTAGCACTCAAAGTAACGTTCTAGCCACGTCAAGAAATTTCGCCCGGCGCCTGAACGGGCTGCAGCGAAGCGTCGGCAATGGTCCATCCGCGGGTATGCTTCAGCTCACCCCCGGACCCCGGATGGACAGCCGGCGCTCCCAAGTGAAGCGCAAGGATTGATCGGTCAGACTCTCGTTCTAGGGTGGAAAAGTGAATTCGGAAGATCGGACATCGGACCTGCATCGAGCGCGTGCCTCCAACTGCACGCGACGCACCCTGCTGCGGAACTCAGCCTTCGTTGCCGCCGCCGCCATGCTTCCGCGTTTCGCCGCGGCAGCCGATCATGAAATCAGCCACGTCATGGAAGGCCTCAGCACTTACATGGCCGAGGCTCGCAACCGCGCCCTGCCCGACAATGTCCTGCTGGAAACCAAACATCACACCCTCGATACCTTCGCCGCCATGGTCTCGGGTTCCGAGCTGCCTCCCGGCCGCGTGGCCTTCGACTTCGCCCGCTCCTATGGGGGCGAGAAGATTGCCACGGTAGTCGCCTCGCAAATCCTGTGTGGTCCCATCGAAGCTGCGTTGGCCAACGGCCAGCTCGCCCACTCCGACGAAACCGACGACGACTTCACCACCGGAGGAGCGCACCCCGGCTGCGCCCTTGTGCCCGCGGCCCTCGCTACGGGCGAGCAGTTCGGCATCAGTGGTGGTCACTTCTTGCGGGCCGTCGCTCTCGGTTACGACGTCGCCCTGCGAGCCATGAAAACCGTCGGACCCGGCATGAAAGAAACTCATCCGCTGGTCGGAACCATGGGCGCAACCGCCGCCGCCGGATGCGTCGCAAGCCTCAATGCTCAGCAGATGCGATGGCTGCTCGATTACGCTGCCCAGCAAGCCGGTGCCGGCATCGGTTCCTGGCGCCGCGACACCGACCACATCGAAAAGGCTTTCGTTTTTGGCGGCATGGGCGCACGCAACGGCGTCACATCTGCCCTCGCCGTCCATTCCGGATGGACCGGCGTCGACGATGTTCTCTCCGGCCCCAACAACTTCGTCGAGTCCTACAATCCCAAGGCTGACCCAGCCGGCATGAGCGACAAGCTCGGTGAGGTTTACGGGGTAACCCTCACCACCCTCAAAAAGTGGACCACCGGAGGCCCCATCCAGGCCCCGCTCGACGCGCTACAGAGTCTGCTGAAGCGGCAACCGTTCGCGGCAGATCAGGTGAAGCAGGTCGTCGTGCGCGTTGCCACCAGCGCCGGATACACCGTCAACAACCGCGACATGCCCGACATTTGCCTGCAACACCTGGTCGCCATCATGCTTCTCGACAAGACCGTTTCCTTTCGCGCCGCCCACGACAAGGCTCGTATGAAGGATCCGTCGGTCTTGCAGCAACGCGCGAAAGTACAACTTGTGCCCGATGAGGAGCTGGAGAAACTGATTCCCGTCCGCGTGGCCATCGTCGAAGTCACGCTGAACGACGGGACGCGCCAAAGCGAGCGCGTCGAACACGTGCGCGGCACGCCCGAGAACCCAATGACCACCGGGGAGGTGGTCGCAAAAGCCAGCGAGTTAATGACGCCCGTGCTCGGTGAGACGAAAACGAAGAAACTCATCGCGCAAGTCATGGATCTCCAGAACGTGAAAGATATTCGGGAGCTTCGCCCGCTCTTGCAATCTCCAGATCGGGTCAGCAATTGATCCATCACACGAGTGCACGCAGGCCGCCCCACGCAAGCCCTGTTTGGGATTGAGTGCGGCTGTCAAGCCTGCGCAATCCTTGGCATGAACCATCAGTCCACTTGTACTCAGCGCGACGGCTCTTCAGAGATTCCACAAATGAAATCTTGGACAAATACGCGGGCATCTCTGATCGCCATCGCCCTTCTCGGAGCCCTGAGTCATTCCAGCACGGGCGAGCCACCGCAAAGCCCGGCGCAGACAAAGCCCCTCAACTTCGAAGCCTTCCGCGCCCAAATCGAACCGGTCTTCCTCCAACCTCGTCCCGGCGGGGTGCGTTGCTACAATTGTCACTCCACGCTCGCCACCAGGATGCGTCTACTGCCCTTGTCGGACGGCGCCTCTTCCTGGAGCGAAGCGCAATCCCGCCAGAACTTCGAGGTAGTTTCCCGCCTGGTCACGGTAGGTCACCCTCTCCGCAGCCCATTCGCCCTTCATCCCCTCGCTACCGAAGCAGGCGGTGACCCGGCGCACACGGGCGGCAAATTCTGGTCATCTCAGAACGATCCGGAGTGGAAGATGATTGCCCAGTGGATTGGCCAAAGCGCCGACGCAGCCGAAATCGTCGCCTCCGAAGCCAGCCCTTTGGATTTCCAGTATTTTCTCGCGAAGGTCGAGCCCATCTTCCTGAAGGCGAGGCCAGGGCACGCGCGTTGCTATGGCTGTCACATCCTGTCCAGTCGAGCCTTTCATCTCGAGCCGTTGACCCCAGGCAGCTCGGAATGGACGATGGAACAGTCACGCAGGAATTTTCAGAGCACGGTCGAGCAGGTCGTGGCCGGAGATCCGGTCTCCAGTCGTATGTTGATGCACCCGCTCGCCCCAGAAGCGGGGGGCGAAGCTTTTCACTCGGGCGGCAGGCAGTTCGCTTCTCAGAACGAGTCGGACTGGCTGACTCTGGCCGACTGGGTCCGCGGCGCCGGCCATGTCGCGACCCGTGATTCCACATCCGAGGCCAGCGTCCGAATCTACGTGACGAACAGCGCTGGCGATACCATCGATGCCATCGACCCCGCCACGAACAAAGTTGTCCAGGTCATTCGCGGCATCGAACTGCCGCACGGCATCGCATTCTCTCCCGATGGCTCGAGAATCTTCGTCAGCAACGAGTCTGAGAGTGTACTGGATGTAATCGACCGTACGAGCGGCGATATTCTCAGGAAAATCGCCCTGTCCGATCGGCCCAACAACCTGGCGATCACCCGCGACGGAAAGCGGGTGCTGGTCGGCATCCGGGCCCAGCCGGGTTCCATCGATGTGATCGACACCACCACCCTAACCCGAATCAAAAGCATTCCGGTCAACGGCAGCGTTCACAATGTCTACGCCACTCCCGACGGCAAGTTTGCCGTGAGTGGCTCGATCGAGAACAAAGCACTGACGGTCGTCGATCTCGAAACTGATCAGGCAATCTGGGACGTAAAGTTCGATAGCGCTGTCCGGCCCATGACCTTCGAGACGAATCCGGATGGCTCAACCCATCGCATCTTTCTGCAACTCTCCGGCTTCAACGGCTTCGCGGTAGTCGATTTCAACACCCATGCCGAAGTCGCCAGAATTCAACTACCAGCCCAACCAGGCGGCTTTGGAGTGGCCGAAGGCCGAACCGGCACGCCTTCCCACGGCATCGGCGTCAGCCCAGATGGAAAAGCCCTATGGGTGAACAGCACCTTTGCCAACGCCGTCTTTAAATATTCGCTGCCGGACCTCAGACTTATGGGCGACGTGCCTCTGCCCGAAGTGCATCCAGCAGGGCACGCGCCCACGGGATCCGTACCCGAGTGGATTACCTTCACGCCGGACGGTAAGACCGTCTACGTTTCGAACTCAGGAGCGGGCTCTGTGTCGGCGATTGACACTTCCTCGATGAAGGAAGTCGCCGTCGTCCCCGTAGGAGAAGTGCCAAAACGGATCAACACACTCGTCCTGCCTTAGGGCAAGCAGTCAAGGAGTCCCAAGAATGAAGCTGCCCTTGCCCACGTATCGGAATGGGATGTGGTCGCACCTCGGTCTGGCATTGCTGACCGCACTGCTGGTCGTAACCAACCGACCTGCACCTGCGCAATCTCCTGCGCCGGCAGCAAGAAGGCCTCACACCGTAAAACGCGTACTGCTGCTCAGCCTGGATGGGCTCCATGCTCTCGACCTCGGAAATTATGTTCAGGCCAAACCGAATTCCACACTTGCTCAACTCAGCCAACACGGCATCACCTACACGAACGCGCACACGTCGTTACCTTCGAATTCATGGCCCGGGCTACTCGCAATCGTAACTGGCGGTTCCCCCCTTTCCACCGGAGTCATTTTTGAGAATAGCTATGATCGCAGCTTATCTCCTCCGGGATCCAAATGTGCTTCCCTTGGCACCGCAGTAGTCTTCGACAGTTCCATCGACAACGACCCCAATGCCACCGACGGCGGTGGCATCAATCCTCAGGCGCTACCTCTGAACCCGGCCAAACACTGCGCTCCGGTTTATCCCCATGACTACGTTCGCGTGAACAACATCTTCGAAGTCATCCAGCGAGCTGGCGGGCGCACTGCCTGGTCTGACAAACACCCAGCCTACGAATTCCTGAATGGCCCTTCCGGCAAAGGCGTCGACGATCTCTTCACCCCGGAAATTCGCCTTGTCTCCAAGGCCCGGAGCATTCCCAAGACAGAAGCCTACGACGACACAAAAGTGGAGGCGATTCTCCACGAGATGGATGGAAAAGATCACACAGGCACCCGCAATGTCGGCGTGCCCGAAATCTTCGGGATGAATTTTCAGTCCATCAGCATGGCGCAGAAGATGAAGGGTTTTGGATATTTGGATGGCGATGGCACGCCCAGCGCCGGGCTGTTGGATGCGCTCGACCACACCGATCAGTCGCTAGGCAAGATGGTTGCGAATCTGAAAGAGAGAAACCTTCTCGACACGACTCTTATTATTGTTACGGCGAAGCATGGTGACGTGCCCATCGATCCGCTCAAGTTCCGGGCGGCTGATTTGTCGCTCATTCCAAAACTGGTGAATGAAATAGAACCAGGCCTTCTCCTCAATGCCGAGCAGGACGGGAGTGTCGCCATGCTCTGGTTGAGGGATCATCGGCATGCAGCGGACGTAGTGAACGCGCTCCGCAGTCGTCAGTCCGAAGCGGGGATCCAGCAGATTCTGTCCGGAGAATCTTTGAAATTAATGTTCCCCGATCCCGCCACCGACCCCCGCATGCCGGACATTGTGATTCAGCCGAATTTCGGTGTGATCTACGTTGAAAAGGACGATGGCTTCATCGAAGAACATGGGGGGTTTACCGAGGAGGATACGCATGTCGCCCTGCTCGTGTCCCTGGCAGGTTCCTCGTCTTGCAAAATCAAGTCGCCCGTCACCACGGCACAGATTGCCCCTACAATCCTCAGCGAACTTGGGCTCAATCCCAAGAAGTTGGAAGCCGTAGTCAACGAACTGACGCCCATCCTCCCCGGACTTGGATCACGCGGTCAACGATGTCCGACCAACGATGTCCGACCAACCAGCAACACCTTTAGACAATTGAGGCCGACCCACTCCTGTCGCTTATGCTGACTTCATAGCAACGTGCGCGATATGCACACCCGAGCTTGTCCTCATGATTTTGTCGTAACCCGAGTGCCTGTCGGTCAGCCGGCCGAGGGGTTTTCGAGATTTCTGCTCGATGGGGTTTGCCGGTTAGCTGGGGAGTCGTTCAGCGGATGTATGGGACATCCGGGCAGTTCGCTTCCGCTAACACCGACATGTCAGAAATTTCTTCCGCCAGTGAGCGCGCAGCCCTGCGACATTCGGGGCACGAACTTCGCGCTCGTTTACCGTCTCCTCTTACCGTCTCCTCTTGCAGGTGGGCTAGGGCTGCGTTTCCGGAGTGATGGAGTACAAGCGCACGCGGTACATCTGTTGCCGGTGCGGGTCCAGCATCAACTGCCGCCCCTGGTTGGTCTGATCGCCATTGAGACGCCTTTCCGTGGTCCATCGTCCGGACGCCCGAGAGACTTGCTCAACGCTGGCAATGCCGGCCGTTCCCGCGCCCACGTCGGGATCACGAGCAAAACTCACAGTCAGACCGCTACCGAGAATATAGAATTCACCCAGGGACGTCTGCAAGATCAGCATGGCGCCATCGTCAGCAAGGATGGTCCGCGCCGGCCAGGATCGCGAGAGCGTGGCTTCAAATAGATATCCTCCCAGTGCAACTGTTTGTGTGGGTCGCGGGCTGGTGGTGTGCAAGACCAAGCCGCGTGTCCATCCGGCCGCCTGGGCTGGCGGCAAGATATCGCGCACACTGTCCAGCAGTTCGTAAACCTGCATCATTTCCGGCTTAGCAGCGTCGGCCTTCTCTGGCAACGTTAGACCATCAACGGCGAATGGACTGAAGCCGAAGGAGCGCGCCTGGCCGTAGGCGTAGAGGGCATTGTAGGGAGCGCTTTCCATTCGCGCCTCCGGGATGAAGATAGGATTGCCCGGAATCTCATACCGCTGCACCCAATAATCGAAATTGGGCCAGTAAATGTCCGGCGAATAGAAATCGATGCTGGGTGCAGCTGCGCGCCAGACCTCCAGATAGTACGGATGCGGTCCCCCGCTGGGATATTCGCCGGCCCTCTCCTGTGGCGCGGGAAGCTGCGCATTGGCGTACATCGGCAGCGCATATTCACTCTTGCCGGCGTGAGTGACGGCCTCCATATAACTTGCATAATTCCAAGCCATGAAGACTTCGTCGGCCGCATCTCCGAACACCTCGCTCCACGTGTGACCTTGCTCGTTGAAGTGCGTCGCCAGTTCCGGTGGGAACTGGAGCCGCTTTGACGCCAGCGTGCGGATCAGCGGCTCGGGCACGGGTCCGCGAAACATTCGATTGGCCTCTGGGGAGCGGTCCCGACCCTGCCCGAGATAACCAACTTCGTTCTCGACCTGCATCATCAGGACAGTCTCGCGATCGGACTGCTGCTCGCGAATGTGACGCATCAGTGCTGCGAACGCGAGACTGTCGCAGCGCCGGTTTTCCGACGATAGAGTCGAGAGAATCTCGAGCGGCCGTCCATCCGCGGACTGGGCTCGCGGGAATCGTTTCGGGTCCGATTTCACCCAGGAAGGGGCGTAATTGGAAAAGGCGTTCTTCCAGCTTCCAAACCAGAGAAGCACCAAATGCAGGTTGCGTCCTCGGGCGGTTTCAGCCCAGTGATCGAGGACGCTGAAATCAAAGCTGCCCTCTTCCGGTTCGATCTCGTCCCAAGCGACCGGGATGAGAATTGTATTCACGTGCAGGGCGGCGAGTTTGGGCACAACCCGGTCTGCCTCTGCAGCCGTTCCTGCGGAAGAATTGCCCAGTTCACCTCCTAAAATCAGAAATGGTTGGCCGTTTACAACAAGCTGTCCAGTTCCATTCTCCATTTTGATGTGCGGCAGTTCAGCGGCATGGAGGGCGAGAGTGGCAATACAAAAACCAGCGCTGCTAAGAAAGATGGCGCGTGAACCGATCTTCACGGATCCTCACCTCGGAGACGATCGTAACCAGCATCGAGAATGGTCGTCGCGGAAAATAGGAGGGCGCAGATCAGCCAACGTCGTGGGCCGGCTCGTGGTGGAAGGGAGACATCGGTCATTGATTCATGCCGCTAGCCAGAAACCCTCCGTCGACGGTCAGCACGTGGCCCGTGACAAAACTCGCGGCCTCGGAGGCCAGGAACACCGCAGCACCGACCAGTTCCTCGACCTGGCCAAAACGGCCCATCGGTGTTCGCATCAGGGCCTCCTGCCCGCGCGCCGTGCCGTCGAGCAATGCGCGGTTCAGGTCCGTGCAAAATACTCCGGGGGCGATGGCATTTACGCAGACGCCATGTTTCGCCCATTCGACGGCCAGAGTCTTCGTCAAGGATACGACCGCCGATTTGCTGGCGCCATAAGCGGCGACTTCGTAAAATCCCGCGAACGATGCCAGCGAGGCAATGTTGATGATGCGTCCGTAGCGGCGCTCGATCATCAGGCGCCCGAAAATCTGGCAGGTGTGAAGCGTTCCGTTCAGGTTGGTCTCCACCACCCGGTTCCAGTCGCGCTCTCTGACCTCGAGCGTGGGCATTTTCATGGTAATCCCGGCACAATTTACAAGGATGTCGACGGCATCAAACTCCTTCGCCACCCGGTCGCGGAACTGTTCCAAGCTGGCGCGATCCGTGACGTCGCAAGTGGCCGCAAGGGAGCGACGCCCGAGGTCGCGAATTTCGGCGGCGGCACGCTCGACCAGGTCCGGACGTCGTCCCGTGGGAATGACGTCGGCGCCGGCTTCGGCAAGTCCAGTGGCCAGGGCCAACCCGATGCCCGACGTTCCTCCAACGACGACCGCAGTTCGCGACGCCAGATTGAGAGTTGACTTTGCCATGAATCTACGAATCCTTTAGGGTGACTAGCGAGTAACTGGCGAGTGCTTAGCCGCGAGCGGTGCGCCGAGATGAGACCGTCTCGGACGCGGATCCTGTCGGGTCCTTGACCATCGGGAGATCGAGGTATTTCCTGGCGTTCTCAAAACAAAGATTGCGCACCATAGCGCCGAGCAAGGCCTCATCGCCGGGCAGCTCGCCGTTCTCCATGTCCTGCCCAATGAGATTGCACAGGACGCGGCGAAAGTATTCGTGGCGCGGAAACGACATGAAGGAACGGGAATCGGTCACCATACCTATGAAGCGGGCAAGCAAACCCGCGTTGGAGAGTGCATTCAGCTGCGATTCGATACCTTCTTTCTGATCCAGAAACCACCAGGCGCTGCCGAATTGAATTTTTCCAGCGAGGGAGCCATCTTGAAAACTGCCGATGGCGGCCGCGATGGCATAGTTATCGGCGGGATTCAGGTTGTAGACAATCGTTTTCGGTAGGGCGCGATCGCGCTCGAGCGCATCAAGATAGCAGCAGAGACTGGCCGCCTGACCGTGATCTCCGATGGTATCGAAGCCGGTATTGGATCCATATTCCGCCTCCGCGCGTGTATTCACGGCGCGCAAGGCTCCGATATGCAGCTGTTTCGTCCACCCTTTTTCCGCGTCCAGGCGGCCAAAAAAGAGCATCATGAAGGACGCAAACCGATCTTGCTCGGGAGGGCTCGCAGCGATGCCATCGCGAGCATGGGAGAAGATCGCTGCCGCCTCAGACTCCTTGCATGCGGTAGCGTAGCAGTATGGCAGGCCGTGATCGGATAGTCTCGCGCCATTGGCGTGAAAGTAGTCGTGACGCCGCTGAATCGCACTCAGAAAACTGGTAAAGTTTGCGATTTCGCTGCTGCCCGCCTCTTCTAGCCGCCGAACCCAGAAATTGAAAGCCTCTGGGTCATGAACCAGGAGAGCCTTGTCGGGACGGAACGTCGGATAGACGGCGCAGTCGGCGTTGGCCACCGCCAGCGCACGATGCTGAGCCAGGTCATCACAGGGATCGTCGCTGGTGCAGAGCGCCTGGACCCTGAATTTCCTGAGAATTCCCTGTGCTGAGAATTCCGGTTGGGCCAACTGCGCATTTGCGCAGTCCCAGACCCACTCGGCGCTGGTTTCATCCAGAAGCTGGCGAATTCCGAAGTATCTCTGCAACTCGAGGTGTGCCCAGTGATAGAGGGGATTGCGGAGCGTGAACGGAACCGTCCGGGCCCAAGCGAAGAACTTCTCCCGGGGAGGCGCATCGCCCGTGCAGAACCGCTCCTCAATGCCGTTGGCACGCATGGCGCGCCACTTGTAATGATCGCCCTCGAGCCACAGTTCAAACAGGTTGTTGAAGGAGCGGGGAAGTGCAATGTCCGCGGGTGACAGGTGCGAATGATAGTCCAGAATCGGTTCCCCGGCTGCATAGCCATGGTAGAGACGGCGCGCGCTCTCGGAATGCAACAGAAAATCTTCGTGGATGAAGTCCATCAGTTGATCCAGTTCCCCAGGGTGGTTGACACCGAGTGGCCCAAATTTAGGCGCCGCGAGTCCTTGACTTCCACAGCGTCGACTTCCACTCCGTCCCCCCATTCTCCCGGTTGCTTGCAGGTCGGATCGATTGGATGGCAGGCAGAGGCCATTCTCAGCGGACCCCCGCGAGCATGTCAACTTGATCGAGCTTCTCCTAGGACAAACGCCAGGCCACGAAAGCCGATCCGGGCGCGCCGGGTACGCGCCCGAGTCGTCGGGACCCGACTCTCTTAGGAATCGATCAGAACGTCAGGCGTGCCCCCAGCCAGAGGCTCCGGGTGCCCGGGTCCGGACCGAAAAAGCCGCCAGGTGACAGCGTGCCGGTAATCACACCGAAGTTGCTGCCCGTAGTGCACAACCCTGCGCTACCCGGAACCGGACCCTGCTTTGTTGCATCGGCCGAGCATCCGAGGCTCGGATTGGCGAAATGGGGGGTGTTGGTCAAACTGAAAGCGTCCGCTCGTGCCTGCAACGTGAACCGCTCTGTCAGTTTGAAGTTCCGGGCCAGGCTCAGATCCATCTGGAAGTATCCGGGACCCCGGAACCCATTGCGATTGGTGTTGCCATAGTGCTCGGGATTGAGCACGGTACATTTGCCCTTGGCAGCATCGGCGGGAGTGCAGATCCATGGAGCGGCGAATGCGCTTTGGTCGAAGTAGGAACAGCTAGCATCAGTACAGGTCTGGCCCGTTCGCGGCGGTTTGCCATTCGTGATGTGGAATTTGCCGACGAGATCGGCCGTCTGCGAGGAACCAACCGCGTTGAGGCTGCCGCCGGCGCCCACAGTAAATGGTAGTCCGCTGAGACGGCTGATTACAGGACTGATCTGCCAGCCACCGAGCAGGTGATTGGCGACGCCATTCTGCGCCCACGGCTGTCCCTTGCCGAAGGGCAGTTGGAATATGCCGTAAATCTTGATGTTGTGGGTCCGGTCAAAATCGGCCAGGGCGCGGTTCTTTTCCCAAAACCTTGGGTACGGGAACTTCAATGCGCCAAGGTCCTCATTCCCCTGGTAGTCGATTGCCTTGGACCACGTCCACACGAATCCGGCTGTGGATCCCTGTGCAAACCGGCGCGTGACCTTGGTCTGCAACGAATCGTAGTAATTGCGCTTGAAGGGTGTTAGCGCGTTGATGTTGCCGGTGTAGTTGCAGGGCGAGCAGACCCCTTTCTGGGTGAGATCCACGTTGATGGGCGTTCCCGCAAAGCCGCCCCCCGGCGCCGACGCGTTGGTGTTCATGTTCACCAACGGCCGGATTGCGCGCGTGCCGACGTAGCCCGTTTCCACCACGAAGCCCTTCACCTCCTGTTGGACCATGAAGTTGAACGAGTTAATATACCCGCGCCGGAATGGGTCTCTGGCGGTCGTGGTACTGATGTTCTGTGGTAGTGGAATGACACCGGTGCTGAGATCGGGCAGCGGTGTGAGCACGATGCCGCTTGGGACGGAGTAGCTTCCTCCACCCAGCCCGGTGCCGTTCAGGCCAGTCAGGCTTGCTGCGGGAATGAAGCTGGCGGCGTTTGACGGCACGTTATTGATCAGGAGCACGGCCGGATAGGCGTTGCGGAAGTAGCGCCAGTTGTTGGGATCGGCGCTCTGGCCGTAGCCGGCGCGAATCACGGTCGATGACGTGACACGATAGGCGGCGCCCAATCGCGGCAGGAACCGCCCGTTTCCCACGTCGATAAAGTCATCGCGTGGAATGCTGCCGTACCCACCGATGAGAACGTTACCCGTGCTGGGATCGAAGTAGCGAAGACCCTTGCCGTTGTCGCTGTACCCGAACGGGTACAGCTCCCAGCGAACACCCAGAGTCAGCGTCAGCCTGGGAGTCACCTGCCATTGGTCGCGCAAGTACCACGCCCACTGAGACCAGCGCAGCGCAGTCGGGTTGAACAGCGCAATTGCTTTGCCTGTGGCACTCGGCAGACCGAACAGGAAATCAGCCCAGGAGTTGAACCAGGTCGGGGTCGAGCCACTCAGAGAAGTAACGTCGCCATTGAACTGGAACGCGCCGCGGGGCTCCTGGAAGGTGCCTCCCTGGGGCTGGAAGTGGTTGATCTGCGCGTGGTTCCACTCAATGCCGCCACGCAAGTCGTGCTTTCCTCTGATCCAGCTCAGGTTCGCGCCGCTGACGAACTGGTTGTCGCGGAACAGGAAGGGGTTGGCGGGTTGGGCATTGCCCATGCTAAAGCCGATCTGGGACGTTTGACCCGGGTTCACGCCAATCGTGAATCCCGGGAACCCGTTGTAGAGGCCGGAATCGCCGCCGGGAGCACCCGCGCCGTTGGTGCCAGGAATCTTTAACTGCTCCAGACCCCTGGGCGAGCCAAGATCAAACGTGGACCCCAATCGTTGGCGGGTGAAACCGAAGTTCCAATCGAGCAACAGAGAAGGGGTGAATGCGTAGGTCGCGCCCAGGCCAACGCTCTGAATCTTGCCGGGAGCGTTGCCAAGCTGGCCGCCCCCGGTTGCGTTCCCGATTGCGGCTCCGAGCAGAGGTGGATCGAACACAAAGGTTTTCGAGAGGCTATAACGGGCGAAGACCGTCGACTTTTGGCTCGGGACGTAGTTGACTTTGAAGTCGGCGTTGTCGCGGTTGAAGAGGGCGGTGCCGCTGCCGACGAAATTATTCAAGCCGTTCCCCGTCGAAAAAACCTTCGAGAGCTCCGGCTGTAGCAGCTGGATCATCGCCGCCGAGGCGGGATCGAACCGATCCGGACAGATGACATTCAGCACGCCATTGCAGGAGACCTGTTGCTTGCCCGCTCCGGTCGCATCCCCGGTTGCGGGATCGTAGATGACGGGGTTTCCTGGCAGACTGCGGAAATCACCTTGCGCCATCGTGGTGGTCGGCAACGTCTGGGTCTGCGGGCCGGCCAGTCCCCTCTGCGTCGTACGCTCGTAGTCCCCGAAGAAGAACAGCTTGTCCTTGATGATCGGACCACCGAAAGTTCCGCCAAACTGGTTCTGGTTGTTCCTGTTTTTTTTCGGGAAGATGGTGGTATCGGTCTGAAAATAGTTGCGCGCTCTGAAATTCTGATCCGTATGAAACCAATGGCCGCTGCCGTGGAACTGGTTCGTGCCCGACTTAATCTGGACATTGACGGCGGCACCGCCAGCCATGCCCTGCTCGGCGTCAAATGCGTTGGTCACAACATTCACCGTCTCAATCGCGTCGGCTGGCGGAACGTAGGCGACGTTGGCGGGCAGCCACGGATATGCGTTTTGAGCGCCGTCGATTCGAGTGTTGATCGACTGATTGGACTGCCCGTTGATATTGGCATTGATCGCCCGCTGCGGGTTGCCGGCCAGAGAGTTGGTCTCCGCCGTCAGTCCGACTCCGGGGATGAGGCGCAGCAGCGACTGGAAATTTCGTCCCTGGGACCCGGCGTCGGGCAGACTCTCGATCTGCTGCGCGGTGAGATCGGTGTGTACGTCCGCCTTGTCGGTCTGTAGGATTGGCGCCTCCGTCGTGACGTTCACACTCTCGGTCACATTGCCTACCCTAAGGACGACGTCGACGCGCCGAACCGCGTTGGCTGCGACCAGGATGTTCTGGTTTTCCTGCCTGTCAAAGCCCGCAGCCGTGATGGTGATCGTATACCTGCCCGGCAGCACGGTCAGAAAGCGATAGATGCCGTTGCCGTCGGTCGTGGCTGCCTGCACTGTGCCGGTGTTGACGTTGCGCGCTTCCACCTTCGCGCCCGCCAGGACAGCTGCGCTCGGGTCAATCACGTTGCCGGTGAGTGATCCGTACAGGACCTGCGCCACGCTCGGAATTTGCAGCATCGCCAGGAGCAGGAGCAAGAGGGAGAGTGAGAATAGTTTGAGACACGTACTAATTGACGGTGCCGTAGCCACGGTTCGCTTCAACATGGAATCCTCCTCGGAAAATCCTAGGGCGTCAGCGCCAACGAGGCCCCCGCACCCGGTGTTGGTTCTGAACTAACGTGCTCGAACCAGGACACGCCCGCCGGAGCGCGAGCGCACCGGTGGTGATGTGTATCCAGATGGCCCAAAGTGCGTCTGCAAAACCAGCGCGACCGTTCCGCGTAGACGCGCCATCCCCGGCTCGGCCGCTGCGGGCCTGACTCGCGGCGCACTCCCGATGAGCGACCCGGCTGCCACTTCCGCCTCGATGATGGGGCCGAGGCGCTTCCACTGGCGGGTGAATTCACCGACCAGAACGATCTCTTCGGGCGCAACTCCCGCGACCAGCATCCGCATCCCGCGGCCGATGGCGTGCGCCATCTTCTCGAGCGCCCGGATCGCCAGAGCATTCCCCGCATCCGCTAACGACAGCAGGTCGTGAAAGGTTGGTCCGTTGGGCGATGCACTGGATTCGTAATAATCGCGGAGGGCTGCGCGATTGGAAGCGTACACTTCCCAGCATCCCCGGCCGCCACAGGTGCACTCTGGGCCGTTTGGATCGAGGGCCACATGGCCAAATTCGCCCGCCATGCCCTTTCGTCCCTTGACCAGCTGGCCGTTACTGAAGATTCCCGTGCCCACGCCCTCCGACACTGTGACGACCACGAGGTCCCGAATCTTTTCGCCTTGACCGAACCAAACTTCCGCCAGCACACAGGCGTTGGCGGCGTTTTCCAGCTCTACGCGCAAGCCGGTCGCCTTTTCCAGTGGCCCCTTCAAGTCGCACTCGGGCCAGTGCAGGTTGGGAGCAAACACGATGTTGTGATTCACGGGGTCAAAGCGCCCCGGCACACTGATACCGATGCCCTCAAAAACGAGCTCGGAATGAGCCTCCATGAGGTGGCACATCCGGGCACTCAACTCTGCCACCGCGGCGCGCGGGTTCTGAGGCGTCGGAATCGCTTCATGTGACAAGAAGCGACCATTGACATCCGCAACCGCCAATGTGATCTCGGTGGGACGCAAGTCCGCCACCAGAATGCTGCGACGATCGTTGAGGCGGAGAAAGGTCGGACGCCGTCCGCGCGGGAGGCGTCCGGTGGGGCCATAGACGACCCACTTTTCACGAATCAGTTGCTCGGTAATCAACGAGACAGTGCTGCGCTGCAAGCCCGAGACTCGTGCCAAATCCGCGCGTGAGATGGGCTGGCGCTTGCGGATGAGATTGAGGACCACGCCGCGATTGATGTTGCGCGCGGTCTCGCTGGAAGCGACCTGCGTGTTTGTAAAATCCATCTGGCGCATGCGACGCACCCAATCAACGCTTGCTTGCAGACAGCTCACCGAGCGACAATGGCCGTCAATGGTCAATGACCGACCCGTCAATGAGCGACCGTCAGTGAGCGACCGTCAATGAAGGACCGTCCATGAGTGTCCCGACTTAAGCAGGCACACCGAACGTCACGGGTCCGGCTCTGCGTGCTAATAAGTTCGCGCAACGAACTATATGTCTGATTTTGGCCCTGTGTCAATACCGTTCGTCCCCCGCATTTTTGCTCATGGCAGGGGCTATGCGTTTCGATATCTGGTAAGGATTTGAGGACTCCCCGATGAAAATTGTCGATGCGAAGGTGATCGTCTGCAGTCCTGGCAGAAACTTCGTCACCCTGAAGATCGTGACCGACGACGGCAGCTACGGACTGGGAGACGCGACGCTGAACGGGCGCGAACTTGCCGTTGCGTCTTACCTGTCTGACCATGTGGTGCCACTGTTGATCGGCCGCGACGCACGCCGCATCGAGGACACCTGGCACTACCTCTACAAGGGCGCATACTGGCGGCGTGGTCCGGTCACCATGAGTTCGATCAGCGCGGTCGACACCGCCCTGTGGGACCTGGCGGCAAAGCGCCTGAATGTTCCGTTGTATCAGCTGCTGGGTGGACAATCGCGGGATGCGGTCATGGTCTATGGACACGCGAGCGGCGACGACCTCGAGAAAACCGTAGAGGCGGTGGCGCAATATGTGAAGCTCGGATACAAGGCGATTCGCGCGCAATCGGCAATTCCCGGGCTGGCGAGCACCTACGGCGTGGGCCGCGGAGTGATGCACTACGAACCGGCGGAAAAAGGCGCTCCTCCGGAGAATCGCTGGTCTTCCGAACACTATTTGCACTTTACCCCGCAACTGTTTGCTCGCTTGCGAAACGAATTCGGGCCGGAGATCCACCTGCTCCACGATGCCCATCACCGCCTCACGCCGATCGAAGCTGCGCGCCTCGGCAAGGAACTCGAACCCTTTCACCTTTTCTGGCTGGAAGATCCCACTCCTGCCGAGTTACAGGAGGGTTTTCGCCTGATCCGGCGGCACACCACGACTCCGCTGGCCGTGGGTGAGGTATTCAATACGATTTTCGATTGCCAGCAGCTCATCGAGGAGCAGTTGATTGACTACATTCGCACGACCGTGGTGCACGCGGGAGGTATTTCCCATCTGCGAAAAATTGCCAGCCTGGCCGAGATGTACCAGGTTCGTACCGGATCGCACGGCGCAACCGACTTGAGTCCTGTCTGTATGGCGGCGGCCCTGCACTTCGACCTCAGTGTTCACAATTTCGGTATTCAGGAATACATGCGGCATACTCCCGAAACCGACCAAGTATTTCCACACGCATATTCTTTCGAAAACGGGTTCATGCATCCGGGAGAAGCCCCGGGCCTGGGCGTGGATATTGATGAATCGTTGGCCGCGAAGTATCCGTATGAGCGAGCGTACCTGCCCGTGAACCGCAGGCAGGATGGGACGATGCACTCGTGGTGAGGATGAGAACTCGCTGATCACCGAGCCAGTGTCTTTGTGACACAAGGCGACTAGGGTTGAGGCTGCCCCAACGCCTTGGAGCGGTCGATGACCCATTGCGGGAACACCGGCGCACCCTGCGGAGGCTTGCCCAAAGTGATGGCCCAATGGTCGATCCAGCCCGTGCCTTCTTCTCCGACAAACGTGTCGGGCAGGCTGTAGGCCTGGTCGCCGAGGGCGTCTTCGAGAGTAATCAAGCGATAACCGCGCTTGCGCAAGAGAGCGATTAAATCGCCGATGTGGTCCGCTTCCAGTTGATTGCCATGCAAAAGGAGAATCTGCTTGGGTTCGTAGCCTATGGTCTGCTTCGCGAGCTGTTCTGAGTACGCAAACATGGTGTTGCTGTACTCGAGATAGCTTTGCGTGAGTTGTTGCTGCAGGGCGGTGTCTCCGCGCTTTTTGGCATCTTCGTAAACGCCGGCGTACATCCAGTCCCAGGCGTCGAGGGTTACAGGGGCGATGTGGTAACCTCTGGCGACGAGGAAAGCCTCCGCTTCACGGCGGGTTTCGAGGTCGCGGCCTGTATCGAGGAAGGGATGCCGAAAATAGCGGAGCTTCATGTTGTGCTCGGCCAACAGGATGCGGGTTACGCTTTCCCCCTGGACAACGTCGTCTTCCCAGGCCTGCAATCCAACCTTGTTCAGGGAGGAGTGACTGAAGGTGTGGTTGCCAAGCTCGAAGCCGTAGTCGAGCCACATTCTCAGCGCCCTGATTCTCTCGTCGACTTCGCCGAGTTTGTAGAGCTTCTTTTCATTGACGAATCCGACGGCCGGGACTTTCTCGTCGCGCAGCGTAGTCAGCAACTTTGTCGTCATCTCCGTGATCGTGGGCGCGTCCATCGAATTGGCGGAGCCAGCTGGCAGATCGTCGATCGTAATGGCGACTTGCCGGTCGGGAAGCTTCTGCGCGGTTAGGGGCAGCGCCCGTGCCACGATCAAGAGAACACAGAAGGAGGCCAAGGTCGCGAGGCTTTTCATGCGCCCAGGCTCTTGGCGCTGGAGTGTTCACGAAAAGTACGAGCGAGGCGCTCTGCCACGATCCTGTGTTCGCCCTCCTGCAGCATAAATGAGTTCATCGCCAGCCCGGGCCGCTCTTCGCCGGGACTCATGGCAATCGACGGCTTCGAGTCCTTCAGCATGGCGGACACGGCCGCCGGTGTCAGCGCGATGCGGCTTGCGTCCCATGTGATCGCCATATGCGGCACATGGTTGGCGACGTCGGGGACAAAGAACGAGGTGCTCACGCCGGGAACGCGCGTGATCTCCTTAGAAATAAAGTCCAGCCGCTCCTGCCATTGTTTCCAGAGCGCCTCATGGTCCTCGTTGAGATAGAGTTCCAGCGCTTTCACCATACCCACGATTTCTTCCTTGCCGACCTTCTGGCTGCGGCCGATGGTGTCCTCGTGAGGGCTGTTATTGAGAAGGGCGTGAGCGACCAGGTCTTTTTTCCCGATCAACATACCTGCGCACTGCGGACCGCGCAAAGCTTTGCCGCCGCTGAATGCGATGAGGTCGTAGCCCATGTTGGCGTAGTCCCAGAGATGCGATACCGGAGGCGTGTCCGCAGCCGCGTCCAGGAAACAGGGAATCTTGTATTCCTTGGCCAGCTGGACCCACTCCTCCACTTTGATTTGTCCAGCGGCGTTGGCGAAGTTGGAGAAGTGCAACATCGCCGTTTTTTCGTTGACCGCATTCTTCAATTCTTCGCGTGTCTCGATGACGACGAGTTTGATGCCTGTGGTGCGGAGCTGGTGATCGAAGGGGTTGCGATGCGACTTCTGGATGATGACTTCCGACTTCATGCCGGTCAGGTCGGGAATCTGATGGATGAACTGCTCGTTGGCCCCGGTAAGAATGCCCGCCAGCCCGGATTGCATGGCGGCTGCGGCCCCGGAGGTTACGATTGCGGAATATCCCTCGGGTAACTTGAGCAGCTCAGCGATTCGTTTCCCGGCAGCAACCTCCAGGTCGGCGATCCGCACGAAATGCCGTCCTGCTTGCGCCATGACAGACTCGAGTTCCGGACGGAGAATGGATCCGCCGAGCACCGTCATGGTGCCATCGCAGTTGATGACCGTGGGGACGCCGAGTTCTTCATAAGGGTTGCCGGATTGCCCCAACCCGCTCACCTTGGCGGCGGGCTTCCAGGCGAACAGCTTGCCCGGCGCCAGCAGGGAACCGGCGCCCAATCCAAGACTTCCCAGAAACCCACGGCGATTCCATTTCGAACCGAGCGGCATGATGGAGGCTCCTTTGCGCGCGGCTTAGTTGCCCGCGACTCTATGTGACTCTACTTTCCTACCACAGCGGCAGTGCAGTTAATCTCCAGCAAAGATTTTCCCGGAAGAGCAGCCACCGCTACCGTGGTGCGCGCCGGCCCGCCGTGCGGAAAGTAAGTCTTGAAGATTTTGTTCATGGGATCGTAATAGCTCAGGTCCGCGAGATAGACAGTGAGCTGCAGAATGCTATCCATGGTCCCGCCGCCCGTGATCACAAGTTCTTTCACGTTTTCCATCACCTTCGTGACGTGGCTGTCAATGTCATCCTTGCCCACCGGGCCGTTGGAGTTGGCACCCTGTCCAGCGATGTAGATCACTCCGTTGTGGACGATGACCGGCGTAATGAAATCATTGGGATCGGATGGCTTCCCATCGCGACCCATTTTATGAACACCGGCACTCCGGTTCTTGGCCGCGGCGCTGCCAGCCAGAAGGCCTCCGGCGCCGATGACCCCGAAGATTGAAGCAACCGTACCCATCAGTTTTCTGCGATTGAAGATCGTCGCTGCCATGGTTCCTCTCCTGAAAGTAAATTTGCCGTCCGCGTAGCAACAAAACGTTAGGGTAAAGCAAAGCTGAAAATATCGCTTCCCGCAGCGATGGCGACGAATTGCCTGGCTTGTACCGCGTAGGTCATGGGGGAGGCGCCGAAATCCTGGCCGGTATGGAAGTGCCACAGCGGCTTCCCCGTCCTCGCCTCCACCGCCTCGAACGACTGCGCGTCATCGCCGAAAAACACCAGGCCGCCGGCGGTGGTCATCGTGCCCGCATCGGAATGGCCGCTTCCAACCTGCGGATATCGCCACGCCAACGACTGCGTGTCCAGATTGTAGGCAAGAAGTATCCTCTGCGATGTTTCGCCGGGGATCCTCTTGACGCCGGTCGAATAGAACGTCTTACCCACCTCAAACTGCTGCGGTTTAAGGAAGAACGTTTCGCACTCCTCGAGCGCCAGAAAGTACACGAAATGCGTGGACTCGTTGTAGGACGGAGCGAACCAGTTGGTAGCGCCGCCATAGCCCGGACACACCTTGGTGCCGGCAGGGGAAGGCTGCAAACCCGAACGAATCGGCCTCCCTTGCGAGTCGATGCCCCTGGCCCACGTCAGTTTTTCAACAAAAGGGACCGCCGACAGAAACTTGCCGTTTTCGCGATCCAGAACGTAGAGAAATCCGTTGCGATTCGCCTCTACCAGAAGCTTGCGAGCCTGGCCCTGGTAGGCGGCGTCAATGAGCATGGGCGTTTCGGTCGCGTCGTAGTCGTACAGATCGTGCGGCGTGAATTGGAAATACCACTTCAGCTTGCCGGTGTCGGGATCGACCGCAAGCACGCAATCGGTGTAGAGATCGTCGCCAGGTCGCACTCCGCCATCAAAGTCCGGGCTGGGGTTGCTCGTTCCCCAGAACAACGTATTCAGCTCCGGATCGTAAGTGCCGGGCATCCAGGTCGTGCCGCCGCCGTGCAAATACAAATCCTTCGGCCAGCTTTCGGACCCGGCTTCTCCGGGCGCAGGAATCGTCCAAAACCGCCACTTCAGCTTGCCGGTGTTGGCGTCATAAGCAGCCACAAATCCGCGCACACCGTCATCCCCACCGGACGTACCCACAATCACTTTGCCGTTGACCGCCAGTGGCGCGGCGGTGGCACCGTAGTTTCTGTTCCAATCGGCATACGCAATATCCCAGAGCAGATGGCCGGACCGGGCGTCCAGGCAAAGCAAGTGAGCGTTGTCGGTTTGCCGGTAGATGCGCGAGTGCCAGATGGCCACGCCGCGGCTGATGTGCCTCGAAGCGTCGTCGATCAAGCCCTCTGAAATGGGGCGAGCATTGTGCCAGATCTGTCGTCCCGTTCGGGCATCGAGGGCAAAGGTGTCGTTGGCAGAGGTCACGAACATAACGCCGTCCGCCACGACCGGCGTCACCTCCATGCGATCGGAATTGCTAACATGGAATACCCACTGCGCGCGCAACTCTGCAACGTTGGCGACGGTGATCTGGGAGAGGCTGCTGTAACGTCGTCCCGTAAAATCTCCGTTGTAGGAGAGCCAGTTGGGACCCGCCGGCCGAGCTACGAGCTGGTCCGGTAGTACATCCAAAGCCGACGCCTGGGGTTTGTTTTCCTCAGGCGCGGCGGCAGTCAGCCGCAGGCATCCCAGCAAGAATGCGACGAGGACGGCTGCCCTGGCGAATTGAACGAGTCTCTCCATTCTTGCTTCGTTGCCGGGAACGCACCCCATTGAATCGTTTTAATGAAGGGCAAATTATCCAATGAAAATTGCCAGATTGCAAGAGATTATGAACTCTACAGGCGCCCGAAGCGCTTGACCGCCTCCCGAATTGACTTGTATTTCTCGATGATGGAATACATGGAATGCTCTTTGAAATCCATTTCCTGAGCGACCGCCAGGACCTCCGCCGCTTTGGCTCGAGGAATCACCACCACGCCGTCGGCGTCTGCCGCGACGATGTCCCCGGGCTGTACCTCAACGCCATCACACTGCACGGGGATGTTGGCTCCCGCAAACCGGTAGTGCCGAACCGACGTCGACGGCACGATCCCGGTGGCGTAAACGGGGAAGCCGATCTTGCGCAAGTGGCCAACGTCGCGCACCCCGCCGTCGATCACCGCGCCGGCGTAGCCGCGCGCAGACATAGTGGTTCCCATCAATCCGCCCATGCCGGCGATATCGGCGCCGTCTTCGACCACCATCACCCAGACGGATTTCGCCGATCCTTCGTCGATGGCGGCCAACATGCCGCTCAGCGCCTCGGGGTCTTTGTTGCCTTCGTCTTTCGCCAACTTCACGGTCAAGGCAAACCCGGCGAATTTCGCCGGGAAGATGGATTGCATCTTGTGCGACATATACATGCGCCGCCCGGTCAGCTGCTCAAGTGCGTCGGAAACCGACGCAACTTCCACGTGACGATAGCTTTCGAGAAGCTCGTCACCGGTGAAGGCCGGGCCGGTGGATGCCCTGCTGGCCGAAGACTGTGCGGCGACGCTTGAGCCGGATCTCACCCGGCCGATGCTGAGAATTCCGACGATACAGAATGTAACCAGCCAGAACCACTGCCGACCGCCGGACTTGTTCATCGCTGCCTCCAGGTTGTATACATGAGCGCGGACTGTAGCATTGTCAGCGATCGATTGGGAAGAGCAAATTGTCACGCTGCGAACAATCGGTGTGTACGGTCATTGCTGCGACGCAAAAATACCATGGCCCCGAGAGTGCTGTCATCGCGGAGATGGATGCCGCTCCTGTGCGCTCTGAGCGCGCTTGCGCCTGCGCAGCAACACCGCAACCGCGAAGGTCAGCAGATTTTTGCCACGCGCTGCGCCACTTGCCATGGTTTGGATGGACAAGGCGCGGAGCGCGGCCCGAACATTGCCGGCCGCCGCGAAGTCCAGCAGTTGTCCGACCACGCGCTTGCGCAAATTATTGGGAGAGGAATTCCAAGTGCCGGAATGCCTGCATTCCGTGCCCTCGGCAGCGCCAGGATCGAAGCTGTCGTCCACCATCTTCGCAGCTTGCAGGGCCGCGGCCCCACCCTTCCTCTGCCGGGTGATCCGGGGCGAGGACAAACCCTCTTCTCCGGAAAGGCGCAGTGCGGGCAGTGCCACACGGTGAACGGCGAAGGCGGATTCCTGGGCTCGGATCTTACGAGCTACGCGAGTCGTCTACCGGTGGACGAGATTCGCAGCGCCATTGCCGATCCCAATAAGAATCTTGATCCCCGCCGCCAAACGGTGGTAGTCACATTCGCCGATGGAACAACAAAAACAGGAATAGCGCGCAACGAAGACAACTTTTCCCTGCAGCTCCAGACCGCCGATGGCGCGTTCCATTCATTCGTGAAATCCGACTTGAAAAGCCTCGAACATCAGCCGCGCTCGCTCATGCCCGCGGACTACGGCACCAGCCTCAGCCCCGCGGAAATCGACGATATCGTCAGCTATCTGATGAAAGTGGGTCGCGCTCACCCCGAGCGAAACCCGGTGAAGAAGGACAACTGAAACGGTTGGGAAAGGAAATACGTGAAACGACTTAGCAATGCAAAAGCTACGTTGGCAAGCATGTTCGTTTTGGCCGCCGCCCAATTCAGCTCTTTCGCAACTGAACCTCCGGCGCCCGCCTTCCATCTCAAAGCCGAGTCCCCGGAGTTTTGGAAGTTGGTCGATCGCAAAAGTCAGCTGACCAAGGTGGCCGGAGATTTCGGTTTCACCGAGGGCCCGGTTTGGGATGACTCCGGCTTCCTCTACGTGAGCGATGAGGAAAAAAACAAAATCTACCGTGTCTACCTCGACGGCCGCAAGCTCGACAGGCAAAAGGAAGAGCTGGTTTCTCTCGGCGACCCCGATGGCAGCACCTACGATCACAACCACCGGCTCATCGATTGCGCCAGCGTCCTTCGCGCCATCATCGCCTTGACGCCGGACGGTAAATACACCGTGCTCGCGGACCGCTTCGAGGGAAAGAAATTCAACAGCCCGAACGACGTCATCGTTGGCCCCGATGGCGCTCTCTACTTCACCGACCCCACGCTCGATCTGGTGCAAGGCGAGAAGCAGGAAATTCCGTTCCAGGGCGTCTATCGTCTGCGTGTTTATGGCGGCGTGAATGATAACGACATTCATGATAACGACAAAGGAAACGTGCGCCTTCTGACCAAAGACCTCACTCAGCCGAACGGCCTGGCCTTTTCACCCGACGGCAAGCGCTTCTACGTGGACGACTCCGCCCAACGCAACATCCGCGTCTACGATGTCGGTGCCGACGGAAGCTTAACCAACGGCCGCATATTCGGCCAGGAACCGGGCGGCGAGCATGACGGAGTCCCGGACGGCATCAGGGTTGACCGCAAAGGAAATCTCTTCGTCACAGGCCCGAAGGGAATCTGGATTTGGGATCCCGAGGGACACCACATCGGCACGATCGAGATGCCGGAGCAACCGGCGAACCTAACCTGGGGCGACAAAGATCGTCGTACTCTCTACATCACCGCAACCACGTCGGTCTATCGCCTGCGCACAAAGACGGTCGGTTTCGTGCCCTAGAGTTCGTGCCCTGCGAGAGTGGGGAATCGCAGACTTGCCGTTGGTGACAGCCTCTTCACTCTTCTGTAAAAAACTTTTCGATTTCCCTTGACAGCCTCTCACCCCCCAGTAGTAAAACGATTTAATCAAAAAACATCCTCCCGGGCGCAGGGTTTCCACGACGCCCAGCAGGAACGAAGCGACGACCGCGAGCGACTGGAGGGTTGGACATGGACACTACAATCCCGCTGCAGGTACCGCAGTCCCATCCGCAGAGCTCTGGGCGCAGAGTGGGAACGCGAAGCGCGCCAATGCTGCTGTCGATCCTGTTTCTACTCACGACCCTGGCCAGCAGCCAGCTTTACACCGGCTCCGTTTCCGGCACAGTGAAGGACCCATCAGGCGCAGTTATCGTCGGCGCAAAAATGACGATCGTTGACAGCGAAAAGGGCTTCTCGTTCAACGCCCTGACGGACTCACAGGGCCATTACCTGCTGCGCCAGCTCCCTCCCGGCAAGTACAACGTAACCGCCCAAGCGCCCAACTTCAAAGGGCAGAAGCAGGATGGCATTGAAGTCGCGGTCAATGCCAATCTCTCCGTCGATTTCTCCCTGGCCGTCGGCGCTGCCGACATCTCGGTCGAAGTCCAATCTTCCGGGGTTCAGCTGCAGACGCAGGACGCGGTTACGGGCCAGGTGATCGACCGGAAGTTCATCAATGATCTGCCTCTACTCGGCCGGAGTGTGCTGGATTTGGCTTACCTCACGCCGGGCATCACGGAGGTGGACAACGACTGCCGGGGATGCATGACGAACAACTTCACTTCCAATGGCAGCCGCAACGCGACCGCGGATGTCCTGCTGGACGGCGTATCCAGCACGAATTTCGAACAAAACAGCGGAGTCCTGGCACCGACGTACACCCCGTCCGTCGACGCGGTTGAAGAATTCAAGGTACAGCAATCGAATTTTAGTGCCGAGTACGGATTTACCGGGGCGACGCTGATCAACGTAATTACCCGTTCTGGCACGAATCACTATCACGGCAGTCTTTATGAGTTCGTTCGCAACGACAAATTTGACGCGAATGAATGGTTCAACAAGCAGAGCGGAAATCCAAGACCCGCTCACCGGGAAAACGACTTCGGTGGAACCATTGGGGGTCCCATCAGAAAGAACAAGACCTTCTTCTTCTTCGATTACGAAGGACAGCGGAAAAGAACGTTTCACAACCACTTCATCGGAGTCCCTACTGCGCTCGAACGAGCGGGAGATTTTGGCGAGCTGTGCAGCTCGATTCCAGGGGCCGCGTTCGACGCTGGCGGCAACTGCTCGGACCCCGCCGGCCAGATCTATGATCCCTACACGGGCACCGACGGAGGCGGGTTTGCCGTGAATCGCTCACCCATTCCTTTCAACAATCTGGCAGCCTATCCGAGTCCGGGCAATTCGGCTCTAGCCGGTACTCCGTTCGACGTTCCGAGTCCTGGCACGGCCGGCAATTTGATCGACCCCGTTGCGGCCAAGCTGATACAGTTTTTCCCCGAGCCGAACCTCACCTCCGGCGACCTGCACAAGAATTTCTTCGCGGGTGGCACGAACCAGGAGTCACAGGATGCGTTTGATATCAAGATCGATCATCAGTTCAGCTCGAGCAAACTCCTGAGTGCTAAGTTTGCCAAGTTGCGCCACAGTTTCCATAGTTTCAACTGCTTCCCCAATGAGGCCGATCCTTGCACGGGAGGGCCTACCAAGGACCGCAACTACCTGTTCGCGGGCAATTACACACAGACCTTCACTCCAACTCTTATCCTAACGGTGTCGTACGGCGTTACTCGAGGGTCGACCCACGAGGTGGGTATCACTGGAGACTTCCCGAAATTAGATCCGGTGGCCGACTTGGGGCTGCCTGCGTACATGACGCTCTCCGGGTACAAGCAGTTTCCAGATGTCGCGCTGGATCAGTATCACACCGTGAACGGGACCAGCATCGGTAATCAGACTTTCAGCATTATCAAGGAAGGACAAGAAACTCATACCCTGTTAGGTTCCATCGACTGGGTCCGTGGTAAGCACGAGTTAAGATTTGGCGCTGAAGGGCGGCTCCACCGCATTAACTTTACCCAGCCTGGATGGCCCGGCGGATCGTTTGGATTCGATTGTTTTTCTACGGCCTCAACCACGGATCCAAACTCTACCGACTGTGGTTCCGCCAACAACGGCGGCGATGCCATGGCTAGCTTCCTCACCGGAATCGCCTGGAGTAACGATGGGGTCTGCGACCAGGTGGACGCTTGCGTCTATGAAGTTCCCAACGACGTGGCCACACAGAGCTTCCAATTCGCTGGCTTTGTGCAAGACAATTTCCGGGCGACTCCCAAGCTCACTGTGAACTTGGGCCTTCGCTATGAATTGTCCCTGCCTCGCACCGAGCGATTTAACCGCATGAACTGGCTGGATCCGAATCTCAGTTACTCGCTGACGGCGCCAGGTCTTCCGGATTTCCCTGCCAAAGGGGGCGAGGTATTTGCCGGCTCCACGAACCGCTACAATTACGATACGTTCTACAAGGCATTTCAGCCGCGTTTCGGATTCGCCTATTCGGCAGGGCGCGGCTTCGTCCTTCGCGGCGGCTACGGGATTTACTTTTCCCAGCCGCGTTCCGGAGCCGCCGGGACGGGTCCATGGGGTTACCAGGGCTACGATGTGCAGACTCCTTGGATTTCAACCTTTCAAAATGCCAATATCCTGCCAGGTTCAAGGATGAGTGATCCCTTCCGCTCCTTCCAAAGTCCCTATCCCGACTTGGGGCCCAAACCTCGTGTGGGCAGCTCACTGGGAGTGTTGAACGACATTGGCTTTGGTGCCACAGGACCGATCCCACGCATCAGTCACAGCATGCCTTACGAACAAGCGTGGAGCGTTGGTATCCAGAAGGAGCTACCTGCAAAGATCGTGGCTCAGTTGGACTACGTTGGCAAGAAAGGGACCCATCTTTACCTTGGTGGATTCCGGGACATGAACTTCCTCGGGCCTGACTACGAAAGGGCTCGCCTGGCAGCGGATCCAGAGGCTGACCCTTCAACTCTGTCCACCACTCTCGTGAACAACCCGCTGGCTCCTTATATTACCGACCCGCTGAGCAGCCTTTCACAGGCTATGATTCCTCAGTTTCGAGACCCCACAAACAAATTTCACATCCCCTTTCCGCAGTTCACCAGCTTCTCGGGAGATTCTCCTCCCATCGCCAACTCGACCTACCATGCGGCGCAGTTCCGGGTCGAGAAAAGCTTCGCGAACGGTTTGGAGTTCTTGGTAACCTATGCTGTTTCCAAATCCATTGACGGTGCATCCGCCACAGACGACAGCATTTCCTGGCTGGGCGGGGGATTTCAAGGGAGTACGATCTCCGTCCAGAACCCCAACAATCTACGCGCCGAAAGATCCCTGTCCGTCTTTGACATTCCGCAGGTTTTGCAGTTTAGCTACGTTTATTCTCTGCCCGTTGGCCGAGGCCAGCACTTTGGCGGGAACATGAACCCGGTTCTCAATGCTCTGGTCGGAGGCTGGCAACTGAATGGTATCTGGCGTTTCGACAACGGAAGGCCAATCATTCTTATGCAAACTACCCAATCCAGTATCCCGACGTATGGAAGCCTACGACCCACTTTGAACGGACGGCTTAAGGTGAATCACAGTTCCGAGGCAGGCATGCTTAACAATTACATCCTCAATGCCTGCGACATTGGCAACACTTGTGCCGACGGTTCCATTGGGGGCGCACAAGGTTCACCGTTGGCTGAGACGCCCTCCTTCACCCTGGGCAACGCTCCCAGAACTTATGGTGGCGTTCGGCAGCCGGGCACGAGAAACGTCAATATGGCGCTGTTCAAGGAGTTTCCCATGGGGACATTGCGCGAGGGAATGCGGATGGAGTTCCGAGCGGAAGCCTTCAACGTTTTCAATCACCCGCAATTTGGCAGCGTCGACACGGGCCTCGGAGATGGCTCGTTCGGCACGATCAGCTCCACAGTGGACGCCAGTCAGCGCCAGTTGCAATTGGCCCTGAAGCTCTACTTTTAAGAGGTCCAGTCTTAAGAGGTCCAGCTCTTAAGTGTCCCGCAACTGGAGCCTTCGTTCGCAGGGCTCGTTGAGAGTGGGATTCTGCGCTGGAGCCCGCCCACTAACAGACGGCTACCCAAAACCTAAGAGGTCAATGTGCAAGTTTCGAGCAGCCGACACGACCAGCGGGCAAGGCGGCTAGTTCCTTCACTTCGGTTGGTGGCGACAATTGCTCTGACATTCTGCGCCATCCCGCCGCCTATGCAAGGCACTTCCGGTCCGGCTGTCAACCATGCGACGGACGCCGTTCAGACCGGGACGACCAACTCGGGGACGATCACCACGATCCACATCGACGCGACCCATGCCATCCGATCCTTCGATCCCGACGTTGCCCTGGGCACATCCATCGATATCCTTCCCGCCGGCGATGTCGACAAAGTCTATTCCCCAACGATCTTGCAAGAATCCCTCTCCGCCGGCTGGGGACCGATCACCTACCGGCAAAATACCGAACTCCAGGGCGCGGCGTGGCACTGGAATCCTAATGGAACCTGGAGCGACGCGGCCCACCAGAGCGGCTATTTCACGGGCGGTACGGAACAGGGTGGGTTCATCCGGCATTCCGCGGGCTATCCCTTGCCCCACCGCGGCAACACTCACGGCGACGGACGCACTCGCGGCAAGTACTCCCGCATCACCGACGGAAATCCGAGCACCTACTGGAAGAGCAATCCCTATCTCGCTAGCCAGTTCACGGGCGAGGACGACGCCCTGCATCCGCAATGGGTCATGCTCGATTTGGGCGCAACGGAAAAAATCGACAGGCTGCGAATCGAGTGGGCGAGCCCCTACGCGCGGCGTTACTTGGTGCAATATTGGACTTCTGAGAAGGACCCCCTCAACAGTGCAACCGCGGGGACGTGGGTTACCTTTCTCCATGGCATTGTCGCGAACGGACGCGGTGGAACCGAGATCCTCAAGCTTGCGCCGGAGCCCACGACTGTCCGCTACATTCGCATCTGGATGACTCAGTCTTCCAACACTCCTGGTCCCGGTGACTCCAAAGATCCCCGCAGCTCAGCAGGGTACGCGATCCGCGAACTCTACGCCGGCACCACCACGGAAGCCGGCGAGTTCGTCGATTTGGTCAAGCATGTTCCGGACGCGAGCCAGACCGTCGTCAGCACATCTTCGGTCGATCCCTGGCACGCGGCCTCCGATCTCGATCCACAATCCGGCGACCAAACCGGCATGGACCTGTTCTACACCAGCGGAATCACCAATCATTTGCCCGCCATGATTCCGATTGCCATGCTCTACGGAACTCCAGAAGACGCGGCCGCGGAAATTGCCTACGTGAGGAAGCGCGGCTACCCAATTTCATTTGTGGAGATGGGAGAAGAGCCGGACGGCCAAAAGATGCTCCCGGAAGACTACGGAGCCCTCTACCTGCAATTTGCGGCGGCCTTGCACAGAGTCGACCCCGCACTCAAGCTGGGCGGCCCGATTTTCGAGGGCGTAAACGAAGACATCCAGGTCTGGCCCGATTCCGAAGGCCGCGTTTCCTGGCTCGGACGCTTCGTCAACTACCTGAAAGAACACGGCCGCGTCGCCGACTTGTCGTTCATGTCGTTCGAGCACTATCCCTTTCCCCCGTGCGAAGTCACATGGTCGGATCTTTATCGAGAACCCGAACTCACCGAAGGCATTCTCAAAGTCTGGCGAGCAGATGGCGTTCCGCCCGATGTGCCCCTGATCAACACGGAAAGCAACCTGTCTTGGGGATTAACAGAGGAGATGACGGATATTTTCTCGGCCTTGTGGCTGGGAGATAGCGTGGGTTCGTTCCTTACCCTGGGCGGCGACATTTACTATCACTCCCCCATTCAGCCAGAAGCGCTTCGCCCAAGCTGCAACGGATGGAGCACCTACGGAAATTTCGTTGCCGACGAAAATCTCAGCATCCGCGCCCACACCGCCCAATACCACGCCAGCCGGATGATCAACCTGGAGTGGGTTCGGCACGGCGCGGGCACCCATCGCCTGTTCGCCGCGTCGGCCGATGCCAAAGACGGCGCCGGACACGTCCTGATTACTGCGTATACGGTCCAGTTTCCGGATGGCACGTGGTCTGTAATGGTCATCAACAAAGATCCGTCGAATGCCCACAGCATACGACTGGCCTTTGAAAACGGGGAAGAGCACGAAACCTTTTCCGGCTCCGTAGC
>Ga0137418_10000045_pt1 | contig 81953 bp, 59 predicted proteins | sample CZODoug3_1_2_16f_FD_122242 | JGI IMG/M metagenome (GOLD analysis project Ga0137418, IMG submission 122242) | Vadose zone soil fungal communities from Angelo Coast Range Reserve, California, USA - CZODoug3_1_2_16fungal (Hybrid Assembly) | ecosystem: Environmental > Terrestrial > Soil > Vadose...
ATTATTTTTTTTTTTATAAATTATTTTATTAAAAAAATTTTAAATAAAAATTAAATTATTAATAAAAAAAAAAAAAAAAAAAAAAAAAAAAAAAAAAAATAAAAAATAAAAAATAAATTACAAAAATGCTTGTATTTTATAAATCTTTTTCTTATCTAAATCTAATTTGCAAAAATGCAAAAATGAAAAAACATTTTATTAACTAGTATATTTCTTATATACTAACCAAAATATTTAAATATATTGAGAATTTCATCATCAATATATTTACTTTATTAATACAATTTATAAAAAATTATGTTAAATCTTACTTTAAAAATAAAACATATTTTGTTTAAAAAAAAATTTATAATCTCAATCTATATGAATCTTAACAAATTTTTTTTTAATAAAATAAATATCTATAAAACCATAACCAAAATAAATAGTTTCTTTAAACTTTTTAATACAAAAACAATAATAACAAAATTATATCCCTTTAACATTAACATTTTTATTATACTTAATTTAATTGAAATTTTTTTTTATACTTTATTTACAAATTTATTAGAATTTTTATTTTTTATTCAATCTATTATATATAAATTTTATTTTACTAATTTAACTTTTTTAGATTTATCTTCTATTTTTTCTTTAACTAATTTTCAATATCAGTGTAAATTTATATTAATATTTGTTTTAATAGTAACATATATTATAGATTTTATAATTATATTTAAAACACAAGTAATGCAATTTATAGATTTAGAGTTAATTAAAATTTTAATTTCTTTTAACAATTTTTTAGATAAATCACAATTACTAATTCAAATTCAAAGTTTAATATATTTTTTTAATATTTATAATATAATATTCATATATTTTACATTTAAAATTAAATTAAAATTAATATTATTAATTAGATTAATTAAAAAAGAAATTTATACCAATTTTTTATTAAAAATAAAAATTATAATAATAAATTTAAAAATACATTTTAATAACGTAATATCATATATCTTAATTTTATTAAATTTACATTTTTATATGTTTAAAATTATATTACAATATTATTATTACAATTTTAACATTTATATTAATCTAAATATTTTCTTTAATTTTAAGAGTTATCCTAATTTACATTTATATTTAAAATTAAAATTAGAATTACAATTACAATTAAATTTACAATTAAAAAAATTAACTTACTATTTACATTATTTTTTTGATTCTTTAAGTTTATGAAGAAAAAATAAATATCTTAATTTTAATAAACTAATATTTATAAAATTTAGTTTTATATATAATAATTTTTTATTTAAATATTTTATTAAAAGTTTAATTATTTATTTAATTTTTACTTTTATATTTTTTTTCTTTAAATTATCATTAATAAATCAAACTATTTTTTTAAATTTTCCTTTTGTTGAAAATGTAATTTCATTAATGATGTTTAAACTGAAATTACCATTATCATTATTATTATCATTATTATTAACAGATGAAAATAAAATATATATTACATTTACTTTACTTTTTAGTTTTACTAAATTTGAATATACTTTATTATTAAAAAACTTTTTTACAGATTTACAATTATTAATAGTTATAGAACAGTTTATAAATGGATGTTTAATAGAAATTAATATTTTAGAATATTTAATTTATTATATTATTATATTATTAAGTATTTTAATTTTTATGTTTTACATTGATATTGGATTTTTTTTATTTTTATTACCTTTAAAAAATTTGATTATTTATAATTATTATCGAACTAAAATAGTTTTATCTGTAGTCCCAATGACTGTTGGATTGGTATTATCAGCAAATAATGAAGAAACCTCTTTAAATTCGGAACAAGATACCAATTCTAAATCTGAATCTGAATCGGAATCGAAATCGCAATCGGAATCTGAATCTGAATCATCCAATAATAATATTGTGCCTTATAATGAAAATAAAGGATGAGATTTATCATTAGAAAATTTAAAATTTAAAGATTTATCCCGTGCAAATCAGATTGAATATATTAGTAATTTAATGTTATTAAAAGGACTTGATATTAATCCTTTTTTAATGGATTATTTTATAACTTCTATATTAAATAATACATCTGGTAATAGAAATGATGTATATAATTTTTTAAATACTAATTTAAATTCTATTCTTAATTCTAGAAGAAATACACAATTAAATAATAATTCTTTTTTTAGAGTTAGACCTTTTCTATTAAATAATTCTAATACATCACTTTTTCCTAATGAATTACCTTTCAAATCTGATGATACTTTTGATTATGAATGACAAGAGCTATCAGATTCTATAGAAGAAGCTAAAAATTCTTATGCATCTGAATTCTCAAATACAAATACAAATACAAATACAAATACAAATATAAATACAAATACAAATTCCCAATTGATTAACAAATCATAATCAGAATCATAATCTTAATCTTAATCTTAATCATAATCTTAATTATAATCATAATCTTAATCTTAATCATAATAAAAATTAAAATAAAAATAAGAATAAGAATAAAAATTAGAATAGAATTTTAGGTATAATTGTTTTTATATTAGTAAATGGATTTATTAATTATGTTACTCTATTACTTATTAAATAAGTTACTAATTTTATTATTTATTGAAATTTAAATTTGATGATGATTTGAATATAGTTAAAGATAAATATTTATATCTAGAATAAAACAGTAATAATAAATAATAAATAATAAATAATAAATAATCAATAATCAATAATCAATAAAATAAGCAATAATAAATAAAAATAAATATCTTAGTAAAATAATTAAGGTAAATTGTCTAAATATAAGAAGTTATTTATATTTTTTATATAATATATTATATTATAAATATTAATTATATATTATATATAATATATATTATATATTTTTTTAATATAGATTTGATTTATCGTATAATTTTTATAAATTTGATGTAAAAAATAAAAAAAAAATTTGCTAATATTGATCCAAGAATAACTAATGATTATTTATATGTAAATATAATATAGATGTTGACAAATATTAATTATAATTTTTCTAATTTATTTATAAATTCACCTTTAGATCAATTCGAAGTATTTTCTTTATTAAGTTTAAATGCTCCATTATTAAGTTATATTAATATTACTATAACTAATTTAGTATTATATTCTTTTTTAATAATATTTTTAATAGTTGGTTTACATTATGTTGCTAATAATTCAATTAAATTATTACCTTCTAAATGATCTTTATTATTAGAAAGTATTTTTGCTAGTATAAATTCTATGGTTAAAGAACAATTAGGAAAAGAAATTTATTTACCATTTATTTATTCTATTTTTACATATATTTTAGTAGCAAATTTAATTGGTAATGTTCCTTATTCTTATGCTATTACTTCTTCGATAGTAGTTTCTATAGGTTTATCATTTACTATAGTTATTGGTGTAACAATATTAGCATTATCTATACATAAATTACATTTCTTTTCGTTCTTTATTCCATCAGGTACTCCTTTAGCATTAGTACCATTATTAGTTTTAATTGAATTTATAAGTTATATTGCTAGAGCTTTCTCATTAGGTATAAGACTATTTAGTAATATTACAGCTGGTCATACTCTGCTAAAAATATTATCAACTTTCTTATATCAAATGTTTACTGGTAGTTTATTTATAGCAATAATTACTTTAATACCTTTTATGTTATTCTTAGCTATTATTGGATTAGAATTAGCAGTGTCATTTATACAAGCTTATGTGTTTACTTTATTACTTTTAAGTTATATTAAAGATGCTATAAATTTACATTAATTTAGTTAATTAAAAATAAACTTAGAATTGAAAATACTTTATAATTTTATTAACAGTTCATAAAATATGTTCATTTAAGGTATTTCAGAGTTAAATTGAGTTTAATATTAAAAAAAAATTTTGTTTCTTTTTGACATAAATTATAAATTAAAGGAAATTAAAAATAATTGTTCAATTTAAGCCCTTTCTTATTTAATTTTTGCATAGTGCGATATAAAGTTAATATTGATAATGAGACATGATTGTTTTCAGATATTTCCCTGTCTGAGCCTATCTGGACATTCGTATAAATAAATTATGAGTGTGAAGTTCCGGAGACAATAGCTAAAGTAAAATTTAATCAGAATATTTTATGGCTTAGGCTTAAAGATAAAAGTTAAACTAAAGTGAAGATGACTAACTTTAGTTTGGTGAAATTTGTTCTAATTGGTTAACTTTCTCAGTAAAAAGTTATTTAAATTTGGAAGTGAGTGAGTCGTTTTTTCATATGAAACCGTGATAATTTAATCCAGCTGATCATAGTATCTAACCAAAATCTTAATAAAATAAAGTGTAAATATTGGAACATGGTAAGCCCAATGATCCCCAAACCAAAAGGAAGGAGATAACATAAAAATATAGGTATTTTTAACTGAAATGTAGGAAATTATAATATAATATTTATCAGTGGGTATAGGAAAGATAGAAAAATCTAATGCCACTTTTGTAATTAATGGATAATATTATCTACTTCAAGTTTGCTAATTTTAATGACTTCTATTGGGTATAGATATCCTAAATTAAATCTATAAAGTTTAATATCTTATGGTAGCTTAGTCCAAATATGGTTATGTAGTATTCGTAAAAACACTTGAAAATGTGTAGAATCATCTATAACCTAAAATACTCCTAAATATGAGAGGTAAGTAATTTTTACATTAAAAAGTTATTTAAATTTAAATGTCCTATAACAATTCCACGTAATATTTTTAAGTTCTAATGCTTAAGATGTGTTATTGGGAACTCATACGTACGCTTAAAATCGTACAAATCCTTAAATGCTTATTTATCTCAACATGTTTTTCTTTTTTATAATTTATTATTTATTCTAATTATAATATAATATTTATTAATTAAGATTTTATTTATTATTTATTTAGATAACCAAATTTTAATAATAATAAAATTTAATTAAAACTTTAATTATTATATAACAGAAACAATTTATAATATATTTTAAAAATTCAATAAAAATAGCTAATTTAATATATATTTAAAATATAAATTATGTTTATAATTATATAAACAAATATTTTAGTTAGATACTTGGATTATTATTAATAAAAATGTTATTTTTTTTTTAATGTTTAAACTGAAAAAATTAAATGTTGGTTTTATAATTATACTTATAATTACAATCAAATAAAATTTGGTGAATCGTTAGTTTTTATTTTATATAAACATACATTATAAAATTAATTTACTATTTAATTTCTTTATTTTTATACTTTATATAACTTTATTTTTTTTCATAAAAATAGAATAAAGGGAAAGCTTAGCTACATACTAGTATAATTTAATTAAATAAATCAATTATTAACTTATTTAATTCTTAAAGTATTATATACTATTAATTAGTAATTAGTAAAAGAGAGTTAAGATTTCTATTACTGAAATTTATATGTTATAATGATTGTGATTATGTATACTATTATGAAATGTTTTTTTTATTTTTATAAAATTAAATTACGATTCATAATAATTTAAATTAATTAAATTTAAACATAATAATAAATATCTTTTTAATTTAAGTAAAAAATTTTTTTTAAAATGTAAGTTAAAACTTAGTGCATTTTATTAATAAACTGTTACATAGGACTTATTTTTAATTAATTATTAATATTTATATAATTATAAACGTTTATTTAATTAAATTAGTGAACTTTGTTGCTGTTTTATTAATTTAATGTATTAGGACTACTGATTTACTCTTTTTATAAATTTTTCTACAGTTATGCTTATAAAAGTAAATTTTTTTTTTTAAGGTTAATCAATAATCAATTTAAGGCTAATATTTTTTTTTAAATTGCTTAAATTATTAAGTATTATGTTTAAATAATCAATAGTAATATTTAAATTTAGGGAAGGTTCAAGGTTTAATTATATTATTATTATAATAATATAGTTGTTTATATATATCTTTAGAACAAATTAATTTGTGGTATATTTAAAGAAAATTTATACTAAAAAATTTATATAAATATATCTAACACTTTAGTAATGTTTATTATTTATTTATATTTCAATAGTTTAATTATTATTATCCTATATAAACCTTTAAGTATTTAAGATCAAAAACAGTATATATTATTAATTATTTAAAAAATAGTTAAATAATGTTAAAATACAAAATTTGTCCTATAGAAATTTAATAATTCTAACTCTTCTATATATTAAAATTATGATTTATATATTTAAAAATAGTTCATTTATATAATTATATTCTATTATTTTAATATTAATAAATAGTAAAAAACTTTAATTTAATATCAAAATTTAATTTATTTAATTTCTTTTAATAATTTTCGATTAAAAAATAAAAATATAAAATATAAAGTTTAAATAAATAATTAATTTTTATTTTAATAAATTATATTTAATTGTATTAATTAATAAACTTTTTTAAACTACATATAAATATATTAGTATAAAATAATTATATTTAATATAAATATATTAATAAAAAAAAAAATATCATAAAATAAAATTTTAATAAATCTTTTTTGGGTATTAGTATGATTATTTTTATTAGTATAAGTATAAGTATAAATATAACTTTAAGTATAGTATAAATATTAATATAATTATAAGAATAAGTTTTAGTTTAAGTTTGATTATGAATATAAGTATAAATATAAATTATAATATAAGTATGAATATAAATTAGCATATAAGTATAAGTTAAAAATATAAATCTAATTATGATTATATTATTATAATGATTACAAATATAATTATGAAAAATATAACTAATTTTATAAGTTTATTAATTTATTGTTTTATAGATAATAAAATGTTATTAAATTTTTTAATAATTATTAATTATAGTAAGTAGCATAAATACAAATTAAGTTAATTAAAAAAGATAAAATAAGGTTTAATATATATAAATATTTTATAAAGCTGATATAGTTTAAATGGTTATAACATACCATTCATGACGGTAAAATAAAGGTTCGATTCCTTTTATCGGCTACAAAAATAATAAATTTTAATATTTATATTAGTTTAATATAACTTATTTTATAATAATGTATAAATCTATGATTTTATTAATAAATATTTATAGTAAAATTATATTATTTAAATAAAAATAAAAAGTAATTTAATTTTATAATTATTTAATTAACTCTAATTATTTTATAAAAGGTTTTTAGAGTACATAGTGTATTTTATTAAAGTTAGAATACGTAGGGTAAAATCAGAGAATTGAACTCTGAACCACGTTGCCACAAAACGTTATTTTACCAATTAAACTAATCTTACCACTTTTATATTTTTACTTTTGATGGCCATTTTTATAATTTCATTTAGTACAATTTTATATCTAAATATAATAATAAAATAAAATTTTAACTAAACCTATACTTAAACTTACATTTAAATTTTAATTCATACATTATAATTACAACTTTAGGAAATTTCATTTTTCATTTAGTATAGTAGTCATCTAAAAAAAATTTAACATAAAACTTGCACTAACTTAATAATTATCATTTATCAATTTTTTCCAGTAATTTTAATATTTAAAATTTGTAAGTGTTGTTAAAGTCAAAATTGTGTATTTCAATGTTCGACATTTTAATAATAAAAATTGTTCTTTATTCGTCAATCTAAATATAATTTTATCTAAAATATAAATCATTATTATAATAATAATAAAGTGAATAATAATAAAATATTTAATTAATTTATTTTATAAGATATCGAAATCAATCTTTTTTTGTTGAATTGGAAAAATAATTAATATATTTTTTTATATGATTATATATGGGTTAAGTGTAAGTAAAAAAAACAATAACTGTTCATAAATAATAAAAATAAAATAACGGTTAAAAAAATTTTACAAATCTTTATAAAAAAATTAAAAAAAAAAATTATAAATAAACAAAATTAAAAATATATAAAATTTATAAAATATAAAAGTATCGATGACAATATTGTTTAAACATCCAAAAAAAATTATATAATATAAACAAACATTTCATAATAAAAACAAATTTAATGTCTTGTAAAATAAAATATAGTAGAATAGTATTCAAAGGGGTTATTAAGGATTGCTCAAGCAAATTTATTAAAAAGGAGGCAATTTGCCAAAAGCCATTCATACTTTATTTATATATAATAAAGATTAGCATCAAGAATGGCGTTCCTAAGGGAAACCTTTATATTATTACTTCCCGAAGTAAAACATTTCATTAGGGAAAGGAAAAGGAAATCAACCGAGACTCCGAAAGTAATGGTGAGTGAAATCGGATTAGCCTAATTTATTTATTCACTTGATACGAACTTACTCTGTATTAAAAAGAAGTGATGAAAATTCATATAACAAAAAGGAAAAATTATGAGAGTTTGTCATAGTCTATTAAAACAGTGGTTATGTTTAACACTAAAAAAAAAAACCAAAAAAAAAAAGTATATTATAATAATATTTAATATATAAAGATAATGATTGTGGAAAATAGAAAACCATATATTTGTAAATAAATTCGTTTATTTATGGGTATAAGTAAAATACAAAGAGGGTAATCATTAATCCCCGTAAATGAATAAATAAAAATAAGTATTAATAATAATATAGAACAAGATTAACAATCTTTGTTTAGTATATCTTAATCACGTAAAGATAACATTATTAAAAGTACGACGAGTGTTAACTTGTCGGAATACAGGGGAACCATCCTCTAAGGCTAAGTATAATAAATTTAGCGATAGTGAAAAGTACTGTAAAGGAATGTTTGAAACTAGTTCCTCGCGATGAGGTTAGTGAAATAGAATGAATTAGTAACTCTATAAGCAATCAAAGAAAAAATGTTCAAAAAGAATATAATATTCAATGATGTACCTTTTGCATAATGGGTGAATTGCTTGCCCATAAGAATTGTAAAATTCTAAAATATAACTGACTCATGATCCATTTAGATCGGTATAATAATATTTTAACACATAATTATTATGCTAACGGTGAATCCTAACAATATTTTTTTTTTATGGAAATACCGTGGGAAGCTGTAAATCGTAGGAATAAATTAAATTTTTATAATTTTTATTTCACTTATTAATTAAGTGAATTGAGTAATTTTATTTCTTTTGTTTAGATTTATAATACTCCTTTTTATTAGCCCTGTAACGACTTATTCGAAAGAAGAGAGTAGTAATTAATAATTCTGCTAATATGTCAGCACTCAAATATTCCAAAAAATTATGGAAAATTTTTATCAATACCCAAAATAATAAAAAAAAAAACAATATTAAAACATGAAATACATCTGCGTATAATTATAATAAATATTTTACATTCGTATTTAAGTTATAAATTACTTAGTTTAAAAAATCATTACCATTATCAAAAAAAAAAAAATTCTTGTTTCCTCAATAGTGTATTAAAAACTTTTATTTTTGTTCATAACAATAACAAATTTAAATTATAGTGTTAAAGAGTTTAAATCACTTTTTAGCAACCGTTGGGTGTTTAAATCATCAGCCAACGCAGTCAGACACTATCTAAAAATAATTAAAAAAAAACTATTTTATATGAAAAACATTTATAATCGAATATTTACTCGATTTTATCGAAAATCTGTAAAATTTAATTTGCAGTTAAATAGAGAGTTAAAAGAAATCATTTTTGGGCTTATGTTAGGTGATTTATTTGCGAAAAAAAAAAATGACAATTGTAACACAAGATTACAATTTAAACAATCTATTAAGAATAAGGAATATATTTTACATTTATTTTAAATTTTTAGTCCTTATTGTGGTTCAACTCCTAAAGTAAATACATTTTTATTATAGACCGAACAAAAAATTATTAATAAGTCTATAAAATTTTTAACTTATAGTTTACCTTGTTTTAATATATATAAAAATATGTTTTATGATTCAACAGGTCATAAAATAATACCTTTAAATTCAGCTGAATTTTTAACAGAAAGAAGTTTAGCATACTGGGTAATGGATGATGGTTATAAATCAGGTAAGGGATTTTTTTTTTTTACTGAATCTTTTACTTTGACTGAAAATCAAATATTAGCTTCTATTTTAAAAAATAAATTTAATTTAAATTGTGGTGTACATAAACATACGAATGGTTATAGGTTATATGTTTTTAGTAGTTCTAAGGATAAATTATTAGAATTAATAAAACCTTTTCTATTAACTCATTTTTATTACAAATTTGATCTAGAAGTATCTTAATAATTAATAAATAAAATAAATATATAATAAATATTTATATAACCCTTTTTTTCTATTTATATGATTAAAATTTGAAAAGTATAAAATATTTGTTTACTTTTTATTTTCAATATATTGATATACAATTTACCTAACATTTTCTTGAGTTGAAGGTATAGTCTAATCCAATATGAAAGTATTGGTATAAATGCAGCAAGTTTATAGGAGTAGCAAGGTTTAAAGCCCTAGCGAAAGCGACTGAATTATTAAATAATATCGGGTTAGTTACTTCTATAAGACCCGAAGGTAGTGTGATCTTTCGAGGTCCAGATTATAATTGATCGAACGGGTGAATGTTGCATTATTCTCCGATGAGGTCTCGAAAGTGGCGAAATACCAATCTAACCTCTATGTGGGGTCTTTTAATTCTAATAAACAGAGTTATATGATATTTTGGCTATTTGCTGGAAATCCTTAAAATTTAAGTTTTAAACTATTATTTTTACTTTATAAATTTAAAGTTCTAATTAAATAATAGAATAAAGATAATCAGCAAGAAATATATTACACTTCAACGACTAATATGCCAAAATCTTTTTTTATGTTATTTTATTAATAATAAGATAATCAAAAAAGATGAGATAGAGTCTTTTAGTTATAAAAATTTTCTATTATTATTTTTTTAATTTATAACTCATTTTTTATAAAATAATTATAAAAACTTTATTTTATTAATTCATAAGACAATTAAAATAATTTTTAATTTTTAAGATTAAAGGTAAAGGAAGAAAATATACTTTACAATAATATATAAATATAAAAAATTTGTAATTATAAATTTAACTTCTCTTCTTTAATTACTTCTATTATTTAGGTTATTTAGAAATTTTATGTAGAAAGTGTAGAATTTTTTTTTATTTTCCAAATAATATTTAACCCTTTTAATTTTTTAGATGAACTAATTGATAATGAATAATAATAAAAATTTTATAACTAGAGACTGCTAGCTGGTTTTCTATGAAATATATTTAAGTATAGAGTCTATTAAAGATTTATGAAGGTACAGCACGGTAATTTCAAACAAGTATTAAATATGAATATAAAAATATTAAAATTAATAGGCGTTTAGGTTGCGGGGGCCTTGAAAACCTTACCTTTGAAAGAGAATCTCGGAATTGCATAAAATCAAATAATAGATATTCAGACTGTCCATGCTAAGTTGGGCGAGTCAAGACGGAAACAGCCGTTAACATTGATCTAGGTCCCAAATGATTATTAAGTGAAATTAAGGATGTGGCATTAAGAATACAACTGTATAGTTAGCTTGGTGGTGGCTACTATTAAAGAACGTATAACAACGCAACAGTCTTTGGAATGTGCGCACTGAAAATTTAACGGGTCTAAATAATCAACCGATATCGTGTTGGTTAAAAATAAAATATATATATAGTTATTTTTAATTAAGGTAATAGAACATTCAGTCAATACTAAAATTAAACAGTGTTTCATTGTTTATAGTTAACTGAAGAGATAATGCTGACATGAGTAACGAAAAGAAAGTAATAATCTTTCTCGCCGAATACGAAAGGGTTTTCAGGAAAGATTCAATCACTTGATAAATAAATCGGTCTCTAAGGACTAAAACAAAAGTTTTGGCTGATGAGGAAAAATCAGAAAGTCCAGTGTAGGAAATTTATATAATTTTTAATCTAATTGTATAATTAATGGAACTTGAAAATAAGATTAAACGATATCTCTTATTTAAATCTTAGCTATTATTTTGATTATTTAATATAATTTAATGACCTGTTTAATTATATTCTTCTCTTCTGAGACAAAAAAATAACTCTTTCTAAATATTATTTTAATTACTTAAATAAATCTAAAAAATTTAAATGAGTATTATTATATTAAATTAGAAAAGGAAATGATTTTATTTAAGAAGATCAAAGGGGGATATAATTTAATGATTACCTTAGATCACTTTAAAAAATATAATATCAGCTCTTATGTAAAGTATTATAGGCTTTAGAAAAGATGAAGGAGTGATAATTCTTTATTTTATATGATTATAAATAATTATAATTTAAATAAATAAGCAATTGAAAAAAATAATTGCTACTCAAACGCACTAAATGATTTATAAGATGTAAGAGTTCGAGAAATCGTAAGTAAGTTTTTTAATTATTAATTATAAATTTACTAAATTAAGCTTAGGGTATTATTATATGTATAAACCTGTTTTTTGTTTTGATCCGGATCTTAATTAAAAATATTTTGGTGGTTATTTATAATGGTATTATTTATTTTTATAGTAAATAATTAATAAGAGATCAAAAATTGTTAAATAAAAGTATTAATAACTTTTAAATATCATACTTATTAAAAATTCAGTAATCACGTGTGAAATTTAAACGGTTACATGGAATTTTGTATTCTTTAAAATATCGTTTCTACCGTACCCTAAACCGACACAGGTTCGTTGGTAGAGAATACTAAGGCGTAGAGCTAAAAGTTGTTAAGGAACTCGGCAAAACCTCTTCCTAAGTTAGACGACAAGGAGAACCTATTAGAATCAGATTTTTTGTTACAAATTTGTTAAACTAATGGAGGGTCACAAAATCGGAAGCCCCAACTGTTTACTAAAAAGTGCGAGCTGTTAAGCTCTAATAAATAATGTGGTGTGAATCCACTTTGAGTTTAGATCCTCATAAGTCTACTAATAAGAGCGTCATCGGTAACGAATACGTTTTAAGCTATTAGGACAATGTAATTATATTTTATATTTACAATAAAATAATTTTGCTAGACTAAATAACTATGGTTAAATTTTTTGAATTCATGTTGAGGCGTCGTTAAAACAGTAACCGGATTTGTAAATATAACTGGTTAATCTATATTTTATATATTATTATAATTTTTTTTTTTATTATTTTATAAAATAAGGAGTAGAGATAGAGTTATTTTTCTTTTTATAAATTAACTGATCTAACAATTATCTCCGGCGTAGAGTGGAAACCTAAGGTTATTATTAAAGTATTTATTAGGGAACAGTGTAAACCCAATAACTACTGTTTTATTGATATTTATTATAATAAAATTTGTTATTTAATATCAATTTAAATGAAGAAACAGAGGATTAACAGTAATGTTAATTATCAGTTAGTGGGTAAAGGACAAGCAAAAAGCTAATGCATAATTGTAATGATTGTGATAGGTAATATTACTAATCTGAAAGGATGCTGACTTGCTTTAGGGTATATTATAACAATTTAAAAATCCCTTTTTTTTTATTATTTTTCTTAAAAAATATATTTAAATTCATTTTTATTTACTATATCATTTAAAAATTGTTTCCCCGATAGTGTGCGAAGAAATAAAAGACTTTGTCTTCTAATTATAATAATAATTGGTCAATATTATAAAGAAGTAAAAGACTAAAAAATAGCTTAGCATTTAAATCATGGTGAGTGTTAGACGCTGTCAAAAAATTATAACAAGTAAAAAAAATTTTTATGATTAAACATTTTAAAACAATTCAAGAACAATTAGATTACATTATAGCTAATCCTGCATTTATTTCTGGGTTTACGTCAGGTGAAGGTTGTTTTTCTGCTTATTTAGGTATAGATATTAATTTAAAATGAGCTTTACAGCCTTGTTTTGAGTTTTCGATTACTCAGAACACAGGTGATTTAAAACTCTTAGAATCATTTCGATTATTTTTTCAATCAATAGGTAAAGTTTATGATAAGAAAGATGGAGTTTCTGTTTTTATGGTAAGAAATATGTTAAATATTAATAATATTATAATACCATTTTTTTTAGAATATCCTTTAATAGGTACTAAGAGTATTGAATTAGAAATATTTATTCGATATATGAAATTAGTTGTAAATAAACATCATTTAGGAACAGAATTATATCATAGAGATATTTTTATAGAAATGGCTACATTATGTAAAGAATTAAATTCCAAAAGAATAAATCCTAAAAAATTACATAGAATTAATTATTTAATTAATTGACTTAAATCATTAGATAGATTACCTTCATTAGAAGACAAATTAAATCTTAAATTAGGACTTGAAAAAGAATTAAAAAGTTTAAGAAAAACAACTAAAGTAATTTAGTTTATAAAATTTTATATACTTTATTTATAGTATTATTTAATAAAAATAATAAAATAAAGTTATCAAAGAAAAAAGTAAAAAAATAAATAAATTTTCAATAGTTATAATAATGCTTGAGCCGTGTGCGATAAAAGTTGCACGCACGGTTCTTAGAGGGGGAAAGCTAGAATTGGCCTACCTATCTCGACCACAAGTCGCTGCAATCATGTAAATGGTAGTATAGCGATTGAAATTTGCCCGATGCCATCAATGAAAGAAAGGTGATAGGAAACTGTTGCTGATCAAAAGTCTGGTTAATAGCGGTCAACAAGTTAAGGCCGTGTGAATTATAAAAAAAATTTTTTATTTTCTTATATTTCTTATGACTTATCCTATTATCATTAAAAAGAATGAGAATAATTAAATATTATAAAAAACACTAATCACTATATGCTTGAATACTTTAAATATTTAATTTTTTTAATTATTATTATTTTAAGCTACTAGCAGGTAAAAAAACGTTAAAACAAATTTTTTTTTTACTACCTAATGTTTTATAGATTATTAACATTTATTAAAAATAAATTTAAAAATAGCTTTAAATTTTATTGAATTTTTTTTTATTTAATATATTAAACTAAAGGAATAAAAATAATAAATTAAATAACAGGTACCACAACGACTATACGTGATATTAAAAGACATAGTCTAATTTTTCCAGTATTTAAAAAGATAAACTTTAAAATATCGAGAAAGGAACGATATCATATTAAGATTAGTATTCCTTTTGGTTATTATTTGATTAGTTAGAAAGTTATTGGTTTGGCTTGGCATATGAAATAAGTCCCTAGTCACAAGAAAGGGTTTGCACCCCGCTTCTTGTTAAAATAATAAAAAAATATATAACCTACAAAATCTTAAAAAAATATAACATATATATATAAAAAAGCAACAAAAACAATTTTAACAACAAACCATTTAACAAAATTAATTTTGTTTAATTCTATTTTAGGTAATTTAAATATAAAAAGAAATTTATCTAGAGGTCTACCAAAATTAAATATAACACCAGAAAAATTATATATTAATGCTTTAGATCAAAAAATACAAATTATTAAAGAAAATAGTAATAAATCTTTTGTGTACAGATGAACTAATAAAATTAATGGTAAAACATATTTAGGATCTACTGCTAATAGTAAGAAAAGATTAAATTTTTATTTTGATAAAGGAAGTCTTTTAACTAAAAAAATACCTATTTATATGGCTTTATTAAAATATGGACATGCTAATTTTACTTTTGAAATTATTAAATATTGTGAACCTAAAGAAGCTGTTATTTTTGAACAGACATATCTAGATAATTATGACTTTGATTATAATATAAATGTTAAAGCTAATTCTATTTTAGGTTATAAACATACAGCAGAAACTTTAAATAAAATGAAAGGAAGACAAAATTTTAAAGGTAAAACTCACAATGAAGAAAATAAGCAAAAAATTAGAGATTTAGCAGCTGAAAAAAGAAAAAATAAACAAATACATAATAAAATAAAATTATCATATTTATTTGATAATGTAAGTTCATATGGTAAAGTATTTTGTTTAGGTAATCCTAGATATAAAAAACTTAAAGTTATAGATGTTTTAAATAATCAATCTATCGTATTTAATTCATTAAATGTAGCTGCTTCAATACTTTGTACTTCTTCTGGTACATTATTAAGTTATGCAAAAACTGGAAATTTATTCTCTTATTTTGAATTAGACACTTTAAATAATTCCTTAATAGAAAGAAAATTATTATTAATTTGTAAAGAGAATTTTTAAATTTAATGTATATCTGTGTAAACGTAAAATATACCTTTTTTTTTATCAGTATTTTCATTTTAAACTTTTTTTATATAAATATTAAATTTTTCCCTTTTTAGACTTTATCTTTTTAAATGCGGGAAGTTTTGCTTAACTATGAGGATCCAAAGGTAGCAAAATAAATTGGCCTGCTAAGTGTTGTGGGAAAACACTACTGTGGGTAAAACTATCAAACTCCGGGGAAGCCCTAAAACTTATGATACCAAGCTATAATCGAAAGGTTATAAGTGGCCAGAATAATTACCTGGGTATGGTAACAAGTCATATGATGAGTGAAAACGAAATGGGTGATCGCGGATCTAAATCAGAATTTCTAAACCCACAGCCAAAAGAAATTTTTGTAAAAGAGCAACGAGTAGACGGTAGTTATTTTGGGTTAAATCCAAAATTAAGGTGTACTCTAACGGGTTTCGAAAGAAACTATCCCTTCAAAATCCCTTCTAAACAATTTAATAATAAATCATTTTCTACTATCATAAAATCTAAAATAAACCCATGGTTCTTAACTGGTTTTACAGATGCTGAAGGATGTTTTTCTATAAAAATACAAAAAAATACTAAATTAAAAACTAAATGGAGAGTAAGACCTGGTTTTTCTATTACTTTACATATCAAAGATCTATTTTTATTAGAATCTATAAAAAATAGTTTAGGTGTAGGGAATATAAGCAAAAGTGGAGAAAAAGCTTTAATATATGCAGTTGATTCTATCACAGATATTCCTGTTATCATACATCATTTTGATAAATACCCTTTAGTAACACAAAAGTTATCAGATTACTTAATATTTAAAAAGTGTTTTGAAATGATTAAACAAGATAAACATTTAACAGAAAGAGGTTTATTAGATATAATAGGTTTAAAAAGTAATTTAAATTTAGGATTACCTGAAAAATTAAAGGAAGCTTTTCCAAGTGTAATTTCAGTTAATAAAAAAGAGTATAAGTTTAATGGCATTCCTGATCCTTTTTGGGTTTCCGGATTTGTTAGCGGTGATGGTTCCTTTCAAATAGTTTTTAGAAAATATAATAAAGGAATATTTGCCAGATTTAGTATACATTTACATGTTAGAGATTTAGAAGTTTTAAAAGGTCTTTCTACTTATTTTAAATCAAACAGTATAGAAAAAAAAGTTTATATTTTAGAAAAAAGTGCTCATCTGCAAATATCTAAATTTTCTGATATTGTTAATATAATTATACCATTTTTTAATAAGTATCCTATAGTAGGTATGAAAAACTGGGATTTTTTAGATTTTAAAAAAGTATGTAATATCTTAGAAACTAAAAAACATCTAACTTCTCCATCGGTATTTAATAAAATAGTTAAAATAAAATCAGGTATGAATCTAAATAGAAAATGATAGTGTTAAAATATATAATTAACATATTTTATAAAATTGCATGATAAATTTGAATAATCCGTGTTAAATGAGGTCTGGTATCAATAATTTTTCGCGGTCTAGTCTAAGTAAAATATAAAAAAAAAAAATAAACAAATATAATTAGTTATCCAAGGTAACTATTAGTATTTAAATAATGTTAGTTATTAAATAATTTGTTATAATGTAAATATATTTTAAAATATAAAATAAATAGCTATTAATGTTAGTAATGTTAATAATGAAAAAGATAATTGATTTAAAAAGGTATAAATATAAAGGCATAATTTGTAATATTTATTGTATAATATAAAATAATTTACTAATGAAAAACAAATTATATAAAAATCTAAGAACAGGACGATTACAATTGGCTGTTCAATTAAAAACAAAAGCTGGTGTTTACCAATTAATAAATTTAATAAATAAAAAAATTTACATAGGTAGTTCAAATGATTTATATAGGAGATTAGGTAATTATTTACAATTTAGTAATTTAAAAAGAGAACAAAATCGAAGTAAAATCACAAAGGCTATTCTGAAATATGGCTATGACAACTTTGGTTTTAAAATATTGGAATTTATTGAATTAAATCCTAATCTAACTAAAATCGAAAAAAGAAAAGTTATCTTAGATAGAGAACAACATTATTTAAATACTTTAAAACCGGAATATAACATAAATAAACAAGCAGAAAGTAGGTTAGGAATACCTCATACGTTAAAAACTAAAAAATTAATGGTACTAAATAGTAAAGTAAGTAAAAAAATTTTTGTTTATAATGAGGATGGAGTTTTTTTTTATGAGTCTTCATCTATTTCATTGATTGCAGGTTTAATTAATATTAATAGATTAATAATAACAAGAAAATTAAAAAAATATAAATCAAAACCTGTACTATTATTAAATAGAGATAATACTAAAAAATATATTATTAGTTATACTTCACTAAATGAATCTGAATTATCTAAATTTATTTTATCAGTTAAAAATCAATTACCTCATAATACAAAACAACCACATTCTAAAAAAGTATATGTTTATTATTTAGATGGTAAACCATATAATTTGAGTCCTTTTGCTAATTTAGCAAAAATCACTAAAGAATTTAAAATGGCGGAGGCAACAATAAATAAATATGCAAAACTAAGAACTCCATATAAAAAATTTAACTTAATATTTAGCTTTACACCTATATAATTTTATTAGTAAAAATCTCCGAGTCCTAACCTTATTTTTAAATTAATAAATAAAACCCATTATTGATTTTTAAATTATTTAATAAGAAATTTTTAATCAAATATGACTATTATTTTTAGTTTTATTTAATTTTTTTATAATATTAGACATAAGCTAAGTTATGTTATTGTAAAAAAATCCTATTTGTTGGAACAACTTTAATGTATAAAATACTAAATATTATTTTTTTTTAGTTTAAACTTTTATATTATAAGTAAAAGTCAACCAACAGCATAAATATATTAAATTAATAATAATAATAAAAAAATTGTGCTTAGAGACTATATGGATTTAAACTAATTATATTATTAGTAAAGATAGAGTCCGGATTTATTTTACTAATGTAAACACTTTTTGTTGTTATTAGTAAAATACTTACTAGTAATGATGGCTTCACTGTCTCTACAACTTGCTCAGTGAAATTGGTTTCCAGGTGCAGATACCTGTGTGCCTAATGGGGGACGGGAAAATTAAAAATTAAAAATATTATATATAAAATATTTAAAATAGCGACTAGATAAGTTTACAAAAATAATGAGGTGAAATCCCTTCATATAATCCATTATATGAGCTCAAACAGTGTGCGTTAAGAGTAATTTTAAAGCATAAAGCCTGTTACATATTAATAATAATAAAATATTATATAATATATATTTTTTTTTATAGAGCTAGAATCATATGGGCAACTTTACTGTGAATTCGTGTTTGAAGCATAAATATAGATGTAGAAGAATTTTCCCGTATTTTTCTTAATGGATCATAAATCTATTTATGTATAGCGAAGTCCTAAGTGATTTATTCAAGTATTTTTGTAGAAACTAGGTAAGCCCAATAATAACCAAATTCTTAATTAAATAATTCAATTTGGAGGTATCATTGAAAAATAGATATAACTATTAGTGGGTAGAGGAAATTTAAAAAAGCAAATGTTTTATTGTAATGATAAGAATAGGTTATTAATTTAACTAATCTGAAAAGATGCTGACTTTTAATTGGTGTTCTATTTTTTATATTTTTAATTTTATAAATTTACAACTATTGAAATTTAACCAATCAACTTTAAAAATGAATGCTTGAGCTGTATGCCATGAAAGTGGCACGTACAGTTCTTAGAGGATTTAATATTGTAAAATATTATTAGACCTTAACAGACCCTAGCAACTTCTACTGTAGTTAGTCACCACGTTGATCTAGAACAATCTTTGCTAATAGTGATTAGGGATGTCGATATGACGAATTCCTTATTTTAAAAATTTTTTTAGAGGAAAGGAAAAAGTGGAAAACCTCGAAGCTTTGGTTGGGTTAATGTTAACCTTATATATCTAAATGTAAAAAGGGATAGCTGACTAATTGGCAGTTTGACTGGGGCGGTCGTCTTTAATAGAGTAGCAAAGTACATCCAAATATATTAAAAATTTTTATCATGAATCTTTTTATAATTATGAATTGGTTTTATTAATTTATTTTATTTAATTTAATAAAACATTAATTAATTTTTTTTTTTTATTTTTTACTATAGCTAAGCAGTGTTAAAACTAAAAGTTAGTAGAAATTATAATTAGAATATTAGTTAATAATTTTTATTCATAGTTATTAACAGTAATGATTCCACAAAATATTTATTAAGACTAAATTAAATTAGTTTTATCTATTTATATTAAAATATTCAGAAATAAGGTATGTTAGAAAATGAAAGGAAATCAATTAACCAGTTCAAGGTTACGTAGGCCGTAATGGGGTAAGCATGCTTAACTGTGAGTGCCTATAAGCCAAACAGATGGGTAACCAGGGCATAGTGACCCCCTATCTTTGTATGGAATAGGTAGGGATCAATAGATAAAAGTTACGCTAGGGATTATTAAATTTTTTTAGTCCCCTTCCTTTGTAAAAAGTAAGTAACAAAACGGGTGAATTGCAAAAATTGTTTAATATTTACAGATTTATTTATGAAGTATATTATTAAATTAATTTGCAGCGAAGTTTAGTATACATTTAAATTTAATTATGTTTATTAAGAACGTTCAACGACTAGAAACTGAGTTATAATAAATAACAATAATGTTTTCACAAGCACCCGTCATTTTAAATTTTAATAAAATTTAATAAACAACATTAATTACCAGTTCCAAAAGGAACATAAAAATTACATAATAATGTCAAATATAGATAAAAACTCTCTGATAGGTTTAAGTCCTAACAGTAATAAAATTAGAGAATATAAAAAAACTCTTTTAGATTTAAGTCCTAAACAAAAGGAAGCTGCAATAGGGTTAGTTCTTGGAGATGCTAACTTAAATACCGATAATAAAAGTAAAACTTATAGAATGAAATTTGAATGAAGTGATAGACAAAAACCATATTTAGATCATGTCTTCTCTCTTTTTGATCAGTGAGTTTTATCTAAACCTCACAAAAAAGTTAGAACTAGTCCAAAAGGTAATAAAATAATTACTTGGGGTTTTCAGACTATAAGCCATCAAGCATTTAATTTTTTAGCTGAATTATTTATAACTAATAAAAAAAAAACTATATCTAAATTTTTAGTTAAAAATTATTTAACTCCAATAGGATTAGCTTATTGATTTTGTGACGATGGTGGTAAATTAGATTATAATAAAAATTCTAAAAACAAAAGTATAGTTTTAAATACTCAAAGTTTTACAAACATAGAAGTAGAAACTATGGCTAAAGAATTAATGGAAAAATTTAATTTTGATTGTGAAGTCCGTTCAAATAAAGGAAAAAAAGTTATCATTATTAAAGGTAATAGTTATACTTTATTTAGAGAATTAACAGATCCTTATATTATATCTGAAATGAGATATAAATTACCTTAATTTTAGATTTAAATATTTGGATTATTTGTCAAATTAGTAAATATTTTATTTTCTAATTATTTATTAATTAAAGTTTTAAGTATATACATATTATTATAACAAGCGCCATAGTTAGCCAAAAACAGTCAAAGGCAGCCAAAGGGTTTTTTTTAAGAAAATTAGAAAATTTGTTTTTTTTAACCACCCTTTGTTAGTAAATTAAAATTTTTTTAATTTTACATTAAAATTTTAAATTTAATATATTTTTATTATTTAATGAATGAAAGTTTTATAATAAAATAAAATGAAGACATAGTCTGAACCATTTTGAAAAAAGTGGAAATAAAGGTTAAAAAAAAAACCTCAAATTTTAACAAAATTGAACAGGTTAATATCCGGAGAGAGTACACATTGTCTTGGATGCTTGACACCTCGATAGTTCGAATGTCGATTAAATTAGAAATAATTTAATTATTATAATTGGGATAATTACAAGGAAATCTTTATATTTAACAAATATTTAAGTAATTTTTATTTTATGTTTTCGATTAGTTCGAATATAATACTTAAATAATTGAAGATAACTTGAAGCGAAGTTAGTTATTATTTAATTTTAATAAATATTATTAAATTTATTTAATTACTGAAACGTTCAACGACTAGTAGGTGAATTTATTTAAATTTATTAATTATATAATAATCCTACCATGAATACCCAACAACTAATATATATTTAAACATATGAAAAATTTTAATTTATTCCTATATATTGAATGAGTGATTCCAACTCCTATGTATTATTGCTTTTTATATCATTTTAAAAGTTATAAATAAAATTAATTTAAATACTATATAAAATTAAAAAATTAAAAAAAATAAAATTTTACTTAATAAAAAAATAATAAATAATTATAAAGATGGTTATAATTTAAATTCTAAATATTGAAAAGAATGAAAAAAATCATTACCTTTATTACCTTTAGAATTAATAGAAATATCAATTGGAATGATTTTAGGTGATGCTAGTATATCAAAAAGACATAGTCAAGCTTCAATCAAATTTGAACAAGGTTATAAACAAACAGAATTTTTATTACATTTATTTGAATTATTTAAAGGTTATTGTTTTATGAGTAAACCTGGTAAACGAATATCTTTAAATGGAGTTAGAAAAGGTTTATTAAAAAGCCTTTGATTTAAAACATTTTCACATCCTTCATTTACAGAAATTTGAAATTTATTTTACTTTAATAAATCTAACAAAAAATCAATTAAAAAAGATTTAGTTTTAAAACATTTAACTGATAAAGGTTTAGCATATTGAATTATGTGTGATGGGTCTATACAAAAAGATTTATTAACTATGGTTCTTCATACTCAAAGTTTTTCTTATGAAGAAAATTTATTATTGAGTAATGAATTAAATGAAAAATTTAAATTAAATAGTCAAGTAATTTCGCATAAAAAAAAATATTGAGTTATAAAATTTCATTCTAATGATGCTTTAAATTTAAGAAATTTGATTAAACCTTATATACATTCCAGTTTAAATTATAAAATTCCCGCTTGCGCAAAAAATAGATACTAATTTATAATAATTATATTTTTTAATTATTAAGATAAAAAACTTATTAAATCTTTTTTTAATTTTATATTTTAATAAAAAAATTATTAGTTGATGACATAGTCTGAACCACTTTGAAAAAAGTGGATATAGTTATAAAGATAACTAATTATAAACAAAATTGGTCGACTCGTCCTCTCCTCGAGGAGTAAGAGCTTTGAAGGGTTCGGCTGTTCGCCGATTAAAAGGGCACGTGAGTTGGGTGATATTTACAAACTTTTTAATTAAAAAAATAAATATTATTTACTTTATAAAAATAATATTAGTTATTATATTAATAAAAAAGTAATATTAGTATAATTAAAAATAAAATTTTAATAATATAATTCTTAAACAATTAAATTTAAAAATTTCATTATTTGTTATTCTAAAATTAATTTCATTATTTGTTATTCTAAAATTTATTTAAATTAATATTATTTTTTTTTAATTTTAAATTATTAAGCCCCTTAATAATAAAAATATTAAGAAAATTGGGAAAATTGCAAAAATATCTAAATTAGATAATTTGCAGCGAATATATCTTTTTATTTAAAAAAGTATAATGTTTAACGACTAGATAGTTAAAATATAATCTATCCAAGAATACCCAACATTTAAATATATTTTAAATATATTTTATGATGACATAGTCTGAACAATAGTGAAAACTATTGAAAAATAGAAAATATACTATTTGATAACAAAATTGTTAATACGACGTAGGGGTTTTCCCCTCAAATAATTAAATAAAAAAATAATTGTTTTTACTATTAATTTTTATTTTACTATCCTTCCCTAAGTTTTAATATTGTTATTATAATGATTAGAAGATAGTTTACTTATTACTTTTTTTTTTAACATTTTCTTTAAATTAATTTTTATAGATACCCTAGATTTCTCATTTTGGTCTTTAATAATTAAATTTAATATTTAATTATAGATTATTATTTAATATAAAAAATAGAGATAGTTCATTATTTAATATATTAAATAGAGATAGTTCATAATTTAAAATAGACAGATTTGTTTAATTAATAACAAATCCTATATTTGAATGAACCTAATACAAAAAAATTTATATACTATGAAATTTACAAAACAACAACATGAAGCTTTAATTGGAATAAGTTTAGGTGATGGACATTTACGTAGATCAATTTCTTCGATTAAAAAATCTTGATCTAATACTTATTTAACTATAACTTTTGCCGAAAGATTTAGACCTTTTGCTATTAATATTTTTGATATGTTTGAAGGTTATTGAAGACCTTTAGGATTCAGAACCAGTTCAGTTCAAAGTGGTAAAGGTTCTCCTTTTTATAAAAGAATTACTCTTGTTTCTAAAACTTTACCTATTTTTAATTTTTATCATAGTTTATTTTATATATTATCAGATAATGGTAAATTTGTAAAATTTCTTCCTGATACTATTCAAGAATTATTAACTCCTATATCTTTAGCTTATTGAATCATGGGTGATGGTAACTATAATCCAATTAATAAATGTTTTAGATTATCTACTCATTCTTTCAGTAAACAAGAAGTAGAATTAATTTCTTCAGCCATTTTTAATAAATTTGGCATCAAAAGTAAATTAGAACATGTAAGAAATGAACAGTATATGGTAAGAATTAGAGGATCAGATTTAATAAAATTACAAAATCTAATTAAAGCTCACGTAATTGCAAGTATGTTATATAGAATAGGATTATAATATTAGGATTTATTTTTTTTAATTGTTATTTACAATTTATTATTGTAAATAATACTTAAAATAGTTATAAGTGAAATGATGATATGTTACTAAATCATTTTATTTATAATTTTTTATTTCGGACAAAACTTTTTAATATAAATAACTAAAAATATTGTTTTTACATTTATACAATTGCTAAGGCAGTCAATGGTTAATGTAAACTACTTATCTACTTAGATGAAAAAAAAATAAGTTAATATAACCCCCTTGATGTTATTTAAATTTATTTTTATTTAAATATATAGTATACAATTAAAAGTTATGCATTAATATCTTTAAATATGTATTAATTTAAATATTATATATTTAATGTAATAAATAAAAAATAAATTAATAAATATATATATATCTTATTAAATATTTAAACTTATTAAATTTAAAGTTTAAATTTAAAGATAAATAATGTATGTGTAAAAAAAAAATTTTTTTATATAATAAATAAAATAAAAAAAAAATAATTATAAACTTTAAAAGATTTGCGTCGGTAAAATCTACTGTAAGCTAGAAGATATTACAATATTTAAATAGTACTTATATAAATTTATATTAAATATAAAATAATTATTAAATTATTATAATTTGAATTAAATATATTTTATAAGTAATAATCTAATTATAAATAAGTAATATAACCAGCTGGTAATTTAAGATATATAAATTATGATATAAAATTACCTTAGAGACTATACGTAGAATCTTTATTAAAATATTAATTAATATTATACACATTTTACAAATAAATTTAAATATTTAATAGTATAATGTTTATTAATAAATTATTAATATTGTGTAAGTGTAAATTAATAGATTTATTATTTAATAAAGAAAGAAATAGCCCGAAATTATATAAATTAATTACTTTATTAATAATTTATTAAATTATTAAATTAAGAGTAATTAAAAAAATATTTTTTTAAGTCAGTATGGTCCCTATCTTCATTAGGTAGAATAGTAAAAAGAGGCAGACCTTCTAGTACGAAAGGATCAATAGGCTGTGTTTCACTAGTGTACCAATTGTGATTAATCCTGGCAGCTGAGTAAGTAATAAGGAAACGTTATTATAAACGAAGGTAGCATAGACGAATGCGATGCTTGAGAATACATAAAGGTTGGTTTTTATATCAATATAATTAATTAAAACTTCGATTAGGTAGTAAATTTTTTTGAAAAGTAGTGAATCAGGTAATCATAATCTTTATTATTATTAATTAAATACTAAATTTTTGTATTAGTTAAATATTAATTTTAAATAATAACTACTTACTTGATATAATACAACAAATGTTTATATGTTAAATGAGGAATTTAAATTTTTAAACATGCGAAAGACTGGGGCTATGTAATATTTTAGTAAATTAATTTTTATATAGTTCATGGGTATAAATTGCATAGTTGGGTAGCCACAAACAAAATAGATAAATGCTGATGGTATATCAAGCGAGAATCTAACCTCTAGATACTAATAACGGTAAGTAATTTTCTTCCTTTTTTTGTTGAAGTTTGGGATTTTTTTAAAATACTACCTATTATATATATATAAAATATTTTAAGAAACATTAATATTTATATAATAGTTATCATTGTTTTCTAATTTAGAAAAATCTAAAATAAAAAAAGTTAGGGCGTTTAAAAAGAGAATTATAAGGATGATTACCGTAAATAAGAAATAGATTATTTCTTAGTTTGGGAAGCAAATGTAGTTTAGCTTAATCCAATTTATTTAATTGACTTGATGTTTTAATGTTGACGTATTAATTAAAAATATTATCAAAATTATATTTTTAAATATTTCTCGCCTTCGGCGCTATTTAATAATAAAAATATATATTTTATTATTACTATAATAAAAATAGAACCTATTTTTATTTTATTTTTTAGTTAAAAAATAAAATTTTTTTGCATTGTATTGCATTGCATTTAATTTTTATTTATAAGTATAAATATTTAAACTAATATAAGAGTAATATTAGTTATTATCCCTTTTTATGTACTTTTCTACAATTTTATACTAATCTTAATTTTTTATGAATTTAACATTTGATATATTTAGTTTTTTTAATTTTAATTTTTATTTTATTAATCTTTGTAATTTTATATTGAATACAGGTATTTATATTTTTTTATTTTATTCTGGTTATAATAGGTTATATAATTATTCATAGTAAAATACCTAAACCTACTTTAAAGGCTATTGGACAAATTGGAACTGGTGTTTTGGCAACTTTAGGTGGTATTGATACTGGTTTAAGTTTATATGATCGTGGTAAAGAATATCTAGAATCTAAAAAATAAAAAAGTTCTGGTGATTCTAGTTCTGATAATTCTAATGATAATTAAAATACTGATGATAAAAATAAAAAAAAGGATGGAAACACAGATAATAATAAATATGCTAATAAAGATGATAATACTAGCAGTAGTGATAATGATAAAAATTAAAAATTTTTTTATAGATTTTTTTATTCCATAAGATTATTGAAGCAAAATAAAAATTATAAATATGCTTTTTTACTTCCATTTATTGTTAGTTACTTAAAAAAAGATTTACCTGATGATATAACTGATATAGCTAACTTTAATTTTAATATGTTTATATTAACATTAATAGCTTTATTTAGTTTTATCAATATAACAGGTTATTATTTTAACTATTTATTTTATAAATATATATGGTATTAAAAACAAATACCCTAAATATAATAAAATAATTAAATATTATGAAAATTATAATTTAGTATTTATTATTATAGAATCATTAATCTTTTTTTTGTTTTAATCGCAAAGCTAATACTTCATTTATGATTAGCCGGTTTAATTTTTATTTAGCTTTTTAATTTAGTCGCTTGCTGCGCAAGCGCAGTTATTTTATATAAATTTAACTATTTTAAAATAATAATAAAAATAAAAAAATTTTTTTTATGTTATTCCTTAGTTAACCCCATTTCCCCCTTTTTTTTTATCAGATTAATTTAAAGTTATTTTTTATTATTTTAAATTTAACCTTAAAATTTTTATATTTTATTGTAATAAAATAAAACATATATAACTATATAATTAAATTAAATTATATCAGTGTAAATCTGATAACTAATATAATAAATTTATTAATTAATTTTACTAATAGATAGATTATTTAAAACTTATAAATTTATTTATAAATTTCTTACTTTCAGTTTAATAAGAGTATAACTGAAATTTTATTTTTTCTCTTCTTAATACTAAAAAAAAACATACTATAATAAAAAAATAAATGAATGATAATTCAAATATAAATAAATCATTAAATAATTTTAATGAATTTAAAATAATAGCTTCTTTTGCACCTTTAAATATTAAAAATAAATCAAATAAAAACCACATGGTATCATCTATTATGTTATATAAAAATATTATAGATTTTAATCAAATTGAAGAGTTATCTCTTTTTTTAAGTAAAAAAACAGATTATTTTAATAAAATGAAATTTTTAATAATTAATCTTGGTGTATATAATAATATTGAAGGTTATATTATTAATAAAACACAAAATTTTAAAGTTTTAGATATAAATAGTATTACAATATTCAAATTATTATCTGAATATGTACAAAAAAATAAAAGTAATAATAATAAAAATAATAATAAAATTTTTAATTCAAATTATTTTTTAGATATAAATAATTTTTTAAAAATATCTATTTTAAATAAATATTTGAAAGATGATATTAATTATAAAAATTATATTAATGATTTTAATGTTATATTTATATTTAATGATATTACATGAAGTAATATTAAATTAATGTTTTTTGCTATTAATATTATTATTTATGGTGGTAGTGCTGTCCCTAAAGGGCCTAAAGGGCCTAAAGGGCCTAAAGGGCCTAAAGGAGAGAAGACATTTAATATCCCCTGTTCAAGTTATATTAGTTAAATTTTTATGTCTAATTAATAACATGAGTTTAGATAAATCATTGATTCAGCATAGTTTTACTGAAGAAAAGTCATCAAATACAAAAATTAATAGATTAATTGATAATATTAAAAATAATGAAACTATAATATCAAATATTTTAAATAATCAAATTATAAATGATAATACAAATTTAAGTTATTTATTAAGATTAAATGCTACAATAAAAATATATTTTGATATAATTTATTTAATGAAAGAATCAAATAATTTAAATTATGATATAGAAGTACTTAATACAATTATATTGAGGGATACAGATCAATTAAAAAAATATTCTAAAATTAATAGTAATTGAGGTAATAAAAAAGTTATTAATACAAATAAAAGATTATCTTCTTATTTAGAAAAATTAAAGAAAATAATAAAATCATAAAAAATTACTCAATTAATATTAATGAAAATATAGATTTATTATACAAAATAGATAATAATTTTTTTTATAGTGATGGTAAATGTAAATTAGATCCAGATATCATTAATTATAATTTAAAAAATAAAATTAATAATTTTAATAATAATAATAATAATAATAATAATAATAATACTGATTAATAATTTATTAGTAATAGTTATATTAAAAATAACAAAAATAAAAATTTTTTTTAATAATTGAACTTATATTCTTATTATTATTATATAAGTAAATTAATAAAATAAAAACGAAATAAATAAAAATAAATTAAAAAATATTTACTATGTTATAATAAAAAAAAAGGATATAATAATTATTTAAAATTATATTTTTTTTAGTAAGTTTAATCATATTTAGATAAAATATAATTTACAAAATTTATACAATTTTTTATTTTATTAATTGATAATTTTAAATAAAAATATAAAATATAAAAGTTTATTAAATAATTTTATACATTTTTATTTTATTATTATTATAAATAAATTTAATATTTCAAATATTTTTATATTATAAAAAAAAAAATTTTTTTATTAATTATTAAAAATAATTTTAATAATCAATATATATAATTAATTTAATTAATATCAAGTCAATAATTTAGTGGCAGAGTATATATGCCTCCTTGGTTAAATTAGTGGGTGGGCAGGTGGGTACTAATTTAAATCTAAATTAAGACATTTATTTAAATTTATTATGTTTAATTGTTCAAATTTATAATTTTAACATAAAGTAATTTAATAGCAAATTTTTATATATATTATTTTATTTTAATATATTATTTATTTAATTACTAAATAGATAATATATTTTTTATAATTAAAAATTTAAACTAAAAATTGTAACTTTAATTAATAATTGTTTTTTACGTATATTAATATTATAATTATCTTAACGTAATAAAAAATATAATTTAGTTAAAGAATTATATTCTATATTTATATACCTTAAAAGAAGAATATTAATATAAATTATTTTAATAAAATAAAAATTTAATATAAAAAAAAATTTTTTATAAATAAATAAATTAAAATAATTAATGGTAGAAGACTAATTGGTAAGTTGTTCCTTTTGGGCTGGAAAGATTGCGTGTTCGATTCACGCCTACCATATGAAAAAAATAAATTTAACAAATCTATTTTATATAAAAATATAAAACTATATAATTATATAGTTATATTATTATTAATAATACTATTAATTTTATTATATTATTGATTGAAAAATATTTTAAAATTATTTTATATAAGGTGTTATGGCAGAGTGGTTAATGCGGGGTACTGTTAATACTCTTTTTTTTAATTCAGAGGTTCAAATCCTCTTAACACCTAACTTTTAAATTTATAAAAAAAAATAAAAATAAAAATAAAACAAAATTATTTTTATTACAAATTGATTTTATTTGCGAACGTGTTGAAATTTGGTAAACAATCTCCATTTAAGCTGGAGTGGAAGTAATTCCTTAAGAGTTCGAGTCTCTTTGTTCGCATGTGTTTAATTGATAGTGTATATGTTTTATTTTTTTTATAAATATTATTTAAAAAATTATTTATAAAAGAAGAAGTTGATTATAAAATTTAACTTTAAATTAAGGATACTTTATTATTATTTTTATTAATATTAAACAAATTAATTTTTATTAGATTTTTTGATACTTATATAAATTTATTTGTAATTATTTATTTTTAATTATTTATATTTATATTTATATTTATATTTATATTTATATTTAATTTTATATAAAATATCTATATTTTTTTGTCAACTATTTATTTATTTAATACTTGGATAAGATTTGTATCCCTTATTATAAAATATAATTATTTATTTTAATAATTTTTATTTTCAAACATTATATTTAATTAGAAATAAAAAGTATGTATATTATTTAATATAATGGAGTATTAAATCATTAAATGGAGATTGCTAAAAATTTTTAAATTTTTTAATTTTACATATTATAATTAAATATTTAAAAATGCTTCATTTAATCTTTCGCAATATTAGTTATAAATTATAATTAAAGTTATAAGTTTTAACTAATCTTTAAATATATTAAATTTATAGAACCCAAAACTACTACTTAAAAAAAAAAAAAATAAAATATTTTAAATTATTTCATGGTTTTTATACAATAAAAAAATAAAAGAAGTTTTATATTTAAAATAAGAAAAAAAAGGGAAGAAGGGTGGGATTTAAAAAAATAATATATAATAAATATAAATAAATAAAAATATTTAATTTAATATTATTATATATTAAAATATATAATTAAAATTATAACCTTAGTATTAAATTTTATAATTTAATAATAAAAAAAAATAATCAATTTTTATATATTTATCGTCACAATAACATTTTGATATACATACTGTCAAAAAGAAAATTTTTTTATTTGATATGCTTTCTGTCACAATAACAGAAAATAAAATTACAAAATATCAGTTATAACCTAAGTATTAAATTTGATAATTAAAAATAAAAAAAGAGTAATATTTTTATTGTTTAATATACTAAATACTTATTGGATCTATAATTAAATAAATTTTATTACATTTTAGCTTTATAAAAATAAATATATTAAAAATAACCTAAAATAATAAATAATTTATTTTTGTATTTTATTATAAATATTTTTACATTTTATTCAGTTAATAAAAAAAAGATTTTAATCTAAAAAATTAGCATACTAATATTTGACATTAAGTTTTTAAATTTGATGTTTATATTTATTTGCCTACCAAAATTAGATTATCATCTGTAGCTTTATTATAGTGTTTAAATAGTTTTAAACACTCTATTAAAAAAATAAAAAATAAAAAAATAAATTATTATATTTTTACATAAATATAATAAAAACCTCAGTCCAATTAATAATATTGGTGTAGATAACAAAAATCTCAAAATAACGAAAAATACAGGTAAGTTAAACTAAAATTACTAGTACTATTTCTAGTACTAGTAATTTGACATAAAAAAAATACTAGTACTGTACTAATACTACTACTACTACTATTACTACTACTACTAAAACTACTACTACTAAAACATAAAAAAAAAAATGACAAAAATAAAAACCATATTTAATAGTTTTTTATTAATATTTTTTAACATCATTCACTTTAACAAAAGTGCTATACATGGTGGAATTAAATATCTTATAATTTTATTAATTGCTATAATTTGTTCTTTAATTGTAAGATTAGATTTTGCTGCTAACTTTTTTATTAATAATTATATTTCTAATGAAACATTCTTTATTATTAAAATAATCTCTGCTTTATATGCTTGCTTTGTATTCTTTAATTTTTTAATTCTTAGTTTTCACGCTAAAAACTTTTTATTTATAATTTTTGTTAATAAAGATATTAATTATTATAATAATTTTATTAATATTATTGTTAATAGAAACGGTATAAATAAATATGTTTTTATTATTTCTTATTTAATATACTATACAATTATTAGTATAATTTCTTTATTAATAGTTTATATAAATTTAATATCTATTACTAATATTAATGTATTAGGTATTTATATTTTTACTAATCCTGATTATTATTATTTATTTGGTTTATCTATTGCTAGTTTATTTGCTATTTATATATATTTATTAAATATTAGAAATCTTTTTTCTAATTATAACACTTATAATAATATTTCTTCAGTATTAAAAATTATTATTAGCGGAAGTGTTATTACTTACTTTTTATTTTGAATTTCATTTTACACTGGATTTATCTGTGAATTTTTATATGAATTTAAAGCATTAAAACTTTTAAATATTGATTTAAATTATAATAATTATGCTATTAATAATAATTATTATAATGTTTATGAGCAGAGTAATAATCATAAGATTGGAATAATATTTAATGCAGATAAAGATACTTTATCTTCTTCTTCTTCTGCTTCTTCTTCTTCTGCTTCTTCTTCTTCTGCTTCTTCTTCTTCTTCTTCTGCTGCTTCTTCTTCTCTTGATTTATCTACTTCTTCTGCTGCTTCTTCTTCTCTTGATTTATCTACTTCTTCTGCTGCTGCTTCTTCTTCTTCTTCTATAACTGATCATACAATTATGTCAGCTACAGCTCCTTATTCATTACTTAAATCAAATGGGTATCTTACTCTAGAAATGTGTATTAGTCATAAAAATAGTATTAATAGTATTAATAGTATTAACAGTTTAAGCAATGAATTAAATAGTACACATATAAGACAAGGGAGTGATAGCAGTATTAAAACCATAACTCCTGAATCCTCTGAAAATAGTAACTTAACTGCTAATACTGGAACTGGTAAAGGTAAAATATCTAATAATGAAAAAACAGATGTTAGAGTTAGAAAGAATCATATTGTTTTATGAGATGAAACAAGAGGTACTTCTATTACAACTGTTGGACAGCTTACGGAATATTATAATGATCCTAAAAATAAGGACAAATTTTATCAACAATATCTAAAAACTCCTAAATTAATAAATTATTTAGAAGATAAATTGAAAAAAAATCCTAACAAAGCAAATTATAAGTATTTATCTAAATGTATTAAAGCATTAAAAAAATTAAACAGATAAAAATTTGTTTATGTATCAGTAACTCAATTATTATATAACATAACTTAATATAATATAATATAACCCCCTGTTTTAACATTATTATTAAATATAAATATTATTTATAAATAATAATCATTAATAAAATAGACGGGAATATACCAATAATAAATTTAACAACGATTTATATTTTATGCCAGCTAGAATTAAAAATATATTTAATAATTCTTTTTTAATAATATTTAACATTATTTACTTTAATAAAAATTAAATTTAAGGTGAAATTAAGTATCTTAAAATTTTATTAATACAAATTTTAATATATATAACTACTAAAACTATTTAAGTTTAACAATAAATAAATAATAAAATAAATATAGTTTTAAAATCTTTTTTTCTTTATATAGTAATATTAATAATTATTAAAAATTAATTTATATTAATATTTAATATCTATATTTATATTTTAAAATTTAGATATTAAAAATAGATAAAAAAATTTATTATTTGTCACAATAATTAAAAAAAAAATATGTCTTATGAAAAATAAAAATATGCCTTAGAGCAAAGAATTAAAAATTTTTATTTCATGATTTTAAAATTATAAGTTTATTGTTTTAAAAGATAATTATAAAATTTTTTAAATTTATTAAATATTCTTTTTTGTTGATATTTTATTAATGTCTAGTTAATTTAAACCTAACATATAAATATGTTAATTTTTATATAAAATAAATTAAAAATATAAAAGTTTAAAAATTTTACATATAATAAAAAATTAATTTAAATTTTAAAATATTTTTATGAGGATATTAAAATCAAATCCTTTATTAAGAATTTATAATTCTTATATTATAGATTCTCCACAACCTGCAAATATTTCTTATATGTGGAATTTTGGTTCATTATTAGGACTTTGTTTAGTAATACAAATTTTAAGTGGAGTATTTTTAGCAATGCATTTCTGTCCATCAACTGATTTAGCTTTTAATAGTGTAGAACATATTATGAGGAATGTAAATAACGGATGAATAGTAAGATACACGCATGCTAATGTTGCTTCATTTTTCTTTATTTGTGTTTATGCTCATGTAGCAAGAGGAATATACTATGGATCATTTAAATCACCAAGAGTATTAGTGTGAAGTATTGGAGTAATAATACTGGTATTAATGATGGCTATCGCTTTCTTAGGTTATGTTTTACCTTATGGTCAGATGTCGCTTTGAGGTATAGCATGTATAAATTTAAATTTTTTATATAATTTAATATTTATTAATTATTTAATACTTAAAATAAATAATATTTATTTTATAATTTTATTTTTATTATGCCTAAAAATAATTAAAAAATTTTTTATATCGAATAATATATTTAATTTTTTAAAATTTAAATCTTTTTATATATTAATAAAACAACTTATAATTTTTTTTAAAAAATTTATTAAAAAAACATCTCAATCAATTTTTTATATTAACTATTCTACAAATAGTTTAACTAGTAAAAATATGCCTAATATACCTGATTTTAAATTTATGTGTTTGTTTTTAGGTTTCATTGATGGAGATGGTTATATAGATATAGGTGAACAAAAACAATACAATAAAAAAACAAAAGAATTATCTAATAGTACAATTAGAATAGCTATGGGTATAGGTTTAGATGCAAGAGATTTATCAGTATTAAATTATTTTACTAATATATTAGGAGTAGGTAAAATAAGACCAATTCCTAATACAAATAAATATAGATTATTATTTTCTAAATTAGATTTAATAAGTGTTATAATTCCATTAATTAACAAATATAATCTTAAATTTATTGTTTATAATAGAATTATGCAATATAATTTAATGAAATATATTATTGATAATAATATTAAACATTGAAATAAAGTAACACCTATTTTAGAAAGTAGAGAAAAATTAATACCTTTATTTTCTTTTAGTTATTTAGAATTAATAAAATTACCTCAATTTAATCATTGATTAATTGGTTTTACTATGGCAGAGGGTTCATTTTTTATTAAAAATGATAAAGGATGTTATTTTAATATTAGACAAACAAATATAAATAATTTATCTTTAATGAATGCTATACAATTTTCATTGTTAGGTAAAATAAAATTTTTATTAAAACCAGATTCATCTAATTCCTATCAATTAAGTATATCATCTAAAGATGATATACAACAAGTAATAAATTTTTTCTCATTTTCAGAATGAGGAAAATTAAACCCTTTATTAGGTTATAAATATATTCAATATGTTAAATGGATAAATATTCTTAAATTAACAAATAGATATAAAAATCTATATTTACCTGATTTAGATTAATTTTTTATAATAAATATTACTTAGTAAATTTTATTATTTATATAATTATATTAAATTATTATTATTAATTAAAATTTTTAAATTAATAATTATTTGTTATAAAAATTTTTAATATTTTAGGTTTAGAAATAATTAAATTTATATTAAATATTTAATATAAAAATTTAATAAATTTAAATATTAAAATGCCTTATTTAATGATAATTCTTATTATTATAATGATATAAATTTTATAATTATAATAATTATATTATTTATAACAACACTAATGAAAACGGTTAAAATTAATTATCTATTTTATAAGACCGTCAATTTAAATAAAATTGCTACTGATTGGTTCATTGGTGGATACCTTTTATTTTTATTAAACCAAATTTATTAATTTATATTTTTTTTAATTAATAATTAAGATATTTAATGTACAGTCGAAGTTTTTATATTTTTATTTATAAAAACTTGGCCACAGTAATTACTAACTTATTAAGTGCTATTCCCGTATTTGGACAAGATTTAGTTGAATTGATCTGAAATTAAATTTTATATATAATAATTAAATATATATAAATTTCTCGATTTCGCACGGAATCATCTTGGACAATTAAAATTTACCTTTATGCTAAAATTAATTTTATAATTACTAATACTATTATTTATTTTTAGTAAAAATTTGGTTTTTAATTTAATTAGCAGTTTATTATAGTTATTAAATATATTTTTAAATATTAAACTTAACGATTTTACGGTAAACTAAAATATTAAATTTAATTTGTTCGTTTAAAAAAGATAACAAGGTATAATTTAATATAATATTAGATAAAAAAATCTAATAATTAATAATATGTTATTATTTTATAATAATATTATTATAAATAAAATGGAGGTGGATTCAAGATAGAGGGTCCATATTATAGTTATATAATATTAAAAATTTTACTTAATGCTGGGAAATCCTTTTATATATTTATATTTTTAAATATATTTGAAATTCTATACTCTGTTATACAATTATATAATAATTATATATGATATATTATTATAATAATTTGAAATAAATATATTAGAGTGAAAATTATAATAACTTGGGGACAATCAGCAGTAGTTCAGAATACAATATGATATTTTGAATTTACTCAGAGACTTATTTTAAATATTCATACAATAAAAAAAATATTTAAAAATTTTTATACTTCTATTTCTAATATTACTATTATTAATAAAAATTCTAATATTTCTATTAATAAGTATAAAAAAAATGTAAAAGGTCTATCATATAGTTATTTAGTAGGTTTAATAGAAGGTGATGGTTGAGTAAGTATTTCTAAAAAAGGTAAATATTTAACATATGAAATAGGTTTAGAGATGAATATTAGAGATATTCAGTTATTATATAAAATTAAAAGTACTTTAGGAGTAGGTAATATTAGAACTATAATTAGAAAAGGTAATAATAATAATACAATAAATTTAGTTAGATATAATATTAGAAATAAAAAACATTTAAAAGAAATAATTATACCTATTCTAGATAAATATCCTATGTTAACTAATAAACAATATGATTTTTTAAGATTTAGAGAAGCATTATTAAATAATATAATATTTTTTAATGATTTACCTTTATATTCTCGTCCTAAAGAACCTATTAATTCAGTAGTAAATATTTTAAAAACATCTTATTTTTCTTCTTGATTAATAGGATTTATAGAAGCTGAAGCTTGTTTTAGTATATATAAATCTAAAATAAAATATAAAAATTCATATGTAGGTAGTTTTGATATATCTCAAACTAATTCATTTGAAATTATTCAAGCTATAAAAAATTATTTAAGTATTTCTGGTAATATCTATCAAGATAAAACTAATTGTTTTAAATTAAAAACAACTAGTGTTAGAAATATTGAAAATATAATAAAATTTCTTAAAAATAACCCTATTAAATTATTAGGCTATAAAAAATTACAATATGTTATATTTCTTAAAAATTTACGTAAAATATCTAGATATTCTAATTCTATTAATATACCTAATAAATACTAATTAATTAATTATATTTTTATTAATTAGTGCTACGTAACATGCGCAATATTAAAAATACCAAATCATATAATATGATAGATCAAGATATAGTCCGAACTAATATATAATACTTAATATTATATATTGTGTATAATAAGAATTTTTACTTTTTTATATAATTTTTTTTTATATAAAAATATTTAAATGTAATTATCAACATATAGCTCCGTATCAAATGCAACATTAAATAGATTCTTTTCTTTACATTTTTTATTACCTTTTGTATTAGCGGCATTAGTAGTTGCTCATTTAATAGCTTTACATATGAATGGAAGTAATAATCCTAATGGAACAGGAGGAAATTCTGATAGATATCCAATGCATCCATATTTTTTATTTAAAGATTTAGTAACAATATTTTTTTTCTTACTTGCTTTATCTATAATCGTATTTTATTATCCAAATACATTAGGTCATTCAGATAACTATATTCCAGCAAATCCTATGAGTACTCCAGCATCAATTGTTCCTGAATGATATTTTTAATAGTGTTATTCTTAAACTGTATTATATGCTGAAAAATTAAAGATTGTAATCTACTTATTTATAATAGTCATAATGATACAATATTAATAATCAGCTACATTATTTATCTTGTTCAGAGACTACAATACATTACGTAAAAAAAACCGAAATATATAGTCCAAAAGATATGTTATCTTTTTTCTTAATTATAATTTTATTTTTATTATTATTTTAAAAACGATCTACACGATCTACTAAGGGAATTAAAAGACTTTCTAAACTTAAAAGAAAAAATCTATAAAAATTAATATAGATAATATGAGTGCTATAACTGGAATGATGCTTAGTGATGCTCATATATCATTAAGATCAATTACAAGTAATGCTAGATTTATTTTTGTACAATCAGGTAAAAAAACAAAACGAGAATATTTTGATTTAGTATTAACAATAATGAAACCTTTTTTAACTGTTGGATATATTCCTTATATTAAAGAATGATATGATAGTAAACAAGATACAGTGTATAGTAGCATATCATTAACTACAATGCAACTTCCTTGTTTTACACAATTAAGATTTTTATGATATGTAAATGGAATTAAAATAATACCAAAAAATATACAAAAATTACTTACTCCGATAGCTTTGGCACTCCCTAAAGGAGAATTATGGGTGATGGTAGTAAACAAAATGAAGGTTTACATTTAAGTATTTATGCTTTTTCAGATTCGGATGTAAATTTATTAAAAAATGCTTTAATTAATCGATATGATTTACATTGTACAATACATAAAACAGATAGAGGTCCTAGAATATATTTAAATAAAACTTCAATGATTAATTTAAAACAAATTATATTACCTTATATAGTGCCTTCAATGAGATATAAATTAGGAATTATATAACTATTTTTAAGACTTATTACCATTTTATGCTATATTAAGATCTATACCTAACAAACTAATAGGTGTAATTGCAATGTTTGGAAGTTTACTTATTCTATTAATTTTACCTTTATTTGATTTATCTAGAGTAAGAGGAAATCAATTTAGACCTATTATGAAAATTGCCTTTTGATTTTTTATAGTAGATTTTTTTATATTAATGTGAATAGGACAAGAACATCCTAATTCTCCATATCTTGAAATAGGTCAATTTGCAACATTATTTTATTTTATTTGATTCTTAGTATTAGTTCCTTTTATTGGATTATCAGAAAATTCATTAATTGATACTTCTACTAAATAAAAAAATTTTCCTCGCTTGCTGCGCAGAAAAAAAAGAGAATTTTTTATAATATTTAAAATATTATTTATTTTTTTTTTTAATTAGTTATTATATTTTCTTATTTAAATTTAATAGTTATTACAAAAAATAATAATTTATTTACAAATTATTAAATATATATTTTTATTAAAAAATAAAATAAACATTAGAATTTTTTATATTTATTAAATTCTATTAACCACTAATCACGAAGAAAAAGATTATTTTGTTGTATTTTTATTTATAAAAAGTCATCGTTATGCAATAGTGCGTAATGATCCGATAATTTTTACAATACTTTTTAAGGGTGCATTTTTAAATAACATTGCAATCACAAATAAAAAGATTAGATTAACACAAGTAAAAATAAATATAAATTAAAATATAATAATATAAAAAAGTTTAATTACTAATATTGTTAGATTAAAATAATATAACAATTACAAAATAAAGGGAAGTTAAATATAATTAACACAAATAATTACGTATTATTCAATTCGAAGTACGAACAACAAAATTAACACTAAAATACTTAAATGTTTAAATCTTTATGAATAAATTTAAAGCAATGATTTATAAACAAATATCATATATTCCAAATTAAATATGAATATAAATTAATAGGATTATTAGCAAAATTAAGTAAAATTTTTCCTATTATTATATTTCTATGAATAAATGGAAAAACAATTATTTTAAATTTAAGTTTTCTAACTTTATTTAAACTTATAATATTTTTAAGTTTAGGGTTTTTTATAATTAAATATTTTTTAGGTATTAAAAATTTAACGTTAAACTTTTATTTTAAATTTTTATGATTTGCTATTACAAATTTATATCATAATAATAAATCACATGTTTTATTATATGCTATATTACCTATTACAGGTATTAATAATGAAGAGTATAACAATTCAGAGCCTTCTTCATTTTTAAATTTTTCTGATTCTTCTTCAGAATTTTCTTCTCATCATTCTATTGAACCAGGTACTGGATCAGAAGTTTCTTCTAATTCTAATTCTAATTCATTAACTATTCCCGATTTTTATTCAGATGAATATGAAGTAGTTAATGATAATCAAAATATTTCTAGAAATAATTCTTATTCTACTTATCCTAATCAGACTACTGCACTTACACCTGCTCCTTCTGCCGAAATGTCTAATCAGAATAATGCATCTACTTCTGCTCCTTTTGCCCAAATGCCTGCTCATACTCTTTCTCAATCTCTTTCTAATTCTCCTTCTACTTCTACTTCTCATCTATCTGAAAATCCAGTGAATTCATTAAACGCATATAAACCAGTTAGAGATATAATTAAAAATTTATTTAGTAAATTTAAAAATACAGATATAAGTAAATTAAATAAATCTGAATTAGATCTTTATAGTAAAAATATGAATAAACTAACTAACAATTTAGAACATTCAGAATTAACTAAATTATTTGGGGGTGAAGACAAATTATTTAATGCTATGGTATTAAATGATAGGATTAAAAATGAAAATATATCTGGTTCAGATATATTTCATTGTGATGTAGATTAAATAATAATTAAATTATTAAATCACCTTATTTTTTTGCGCAAGCGGGAATTTTACTACTTTTTTATAAAAGGCGATAAAAGCATTTTGTTTTCACATTGTTTTAACAAATTTGATTATAGTTAAAGTTTAACAAATAAAATAAATTACATATTGTTAACCCCTTTATTATTTGTTATTCTTATTCTTAATTTAATATAAATTAAAAGAGTAGTTAATTTAAATTATTAACTATGTTAGACATTATCAAATTAAAATTTTAAATAATTTTAAAAATGATTGTAGCAGCTAAATACATAGGAGCTGGAATCGCTTGTTCAGGTTTAATCGGAGCTGGAATGGGAATAGGTCAAATATTTGGATCTTTAATTTCTTCAACAGCCAGAAACCCTCAGTTAAGAGGTCAATTATTTTCATATGCTATATTAGGTTTTGCTTTAGCTGAAGCAACTGGATTATTTGCTTTGATGATTGCATTCTTAGTTTTATATTCATAATTATATATTATGTATATATATATTAAATATAAAATATAAAATAAAAATACAGATAAAAAAAATTACAAAAAACATTTTAATTTTTTTTTGTAATTTTTTTACTATATTTTTAAATAACAAAAAATAAAATTTTACATAAAATATTAACCCTCTAAATTATATAATATAAACCAAATAAAAAAAACATATAAAATACAACAAATATAATTAATAGTTAATATAATTAATTTCTTATTTTAAAGTACAGAAACGTACGATTTTTTTTTTTAATTTGATAATTATAATATAATATTTTTAACCCCCTTTTTTTATTTTGGATTTTTTTTTTTTTATGTTATTATTAAAATATAATTAACATGGTTTTTTTTATAAAAGAAAATGTTTTTTTCAATATTTTAAATTTTTTTTATTGCTTTCTGACTGTTTGTAATAATTAAAATACCTTTTATATCTCATTATAAATATTAGTTTATAATCATTAAATATTTATTTTTTTTTAGATTATATTTTAAATAACAATAAATTTATAAAAATAATTATTTTTAAGTAAAATTAAATAAGATTTTAATATGATTTTAACAGTTTATTGCTTAATTTTTAAAGTAGAGATATCTCTTTAACAATATTTTAATTAAAATATTTAGTATAGATGTTATATCAATACGGTTATAAATTATAAATATTTATAAAATATAAATAATTTCATTAAATAAGAGATTTATACTATTAATTGTTTAAAATCAATAATGCCTCAACTAATACCTTTTTATTTATTAAATCAAATATCATTTTCATTCTTAACATTAATGGCTTTAATTTTTATTTTTTCTAAATATATTTTACCATTATTTACATTTCAACAAGTAATAAGAATGTTTATCACTAAATTAAATAACAAATAATTTAACCCCTGTATTTTTTAATCTGCCTTCCTATTATTCGACTAAAATAAAACAACAAATAAAACAACAAACAGAAGAAGTACACTCTGTTTTTATTTTAAAATAAAATTGAGGTAAATTATTTGACCTACGTTAACGTATTGTTTTATTATTAATAAAATTAAATTATTAATAATAAAATAATAAATATAATAATAATTTTAAAAGAGTATAAAAATTTAATTAAAAAATAAAAATAAAAATAAAAATAAAAATAACTTATTTAAAAGAGTGTAGTATAATTGGTTAGTATAAAGATCTCCAAAATCTTCAGTAGGTGTTCGAGTCACCTCACTCTTGATATGTTATAAAATTAATTTATAATTATTTAATTATCTTTTTATTTATTTAATTATAAATACTAATATTTTAAATTTTAATTTAAAGCTAGATAATAATTATTTTAATTATTTTAATTATTTAAATTTTTATAGGGCCCTTAGCTTAATTGGTAGAGTACCTAATTGTCAATTAGGGTGGTCCCAGTTCGAATCTGGCAGGGCTCGTTTAATTAAAATTTTTAATTTAAAAAATTAATTTTAATTAGTTTTTTAAGTGTTAGTAAATTTTGTTAATTTTAAATAAATATAAAAGAGATATATATATATATAAATATTTAATTATTAAAATTATTAATTTAATATTTATTTTTAATAATAATTTTTAATAATAAGTTAAGCAGTATGGTGTAACGGGTAGCACAACAGTCTCATGTCCTGTTAGTTGGGGTTCAATTCCTCATGCAGCTTAAAAATATACTTATGAATAAAATTAAATAAATTATAAAATATCTAAATATAATTATAAATAAATATTGTTTTTACTGTAATAAATTAAATAATAATATCCAAATATCCAAATATAGTTATAAATAAATATTGAAGGAAAAATGTGTGTTTTTTTTCTTTTCAAAAAAAAAATCCTAAAAAGTGCTGAATAGTTCTAAATGTTATTAATCTATAAATATATAGTTAATGACATTAATAAATAATATTTTTGATATGGATATTTTTAATACATTTAAATATAATTAAATATCTGATATAATAATTTTGGATGGTAATACTTATCCATTTATTTTAGGTATTTGTATATTTACTATTGTTATTATCAGTTTAACACATTTAATAATTAATGCTGCTAGATCTGGTAAATAAGGATTAAATATAATTCATAAAATTGTAACAACAATAGCTGAGGCAGTTGTTATAGCTGATTCAGCTTCTAGTGGAGATAAAAATAATTCTGGAGACGATGATAAAAATAAGGATAATAAATCTGAAAAAAAATCTGAATCTGATTCCACAAATAGCTTAAATAGTGAAAGTACAAGTAGTAATTCAAATACTACAAAATCTTTTACATTACCTTTTATTCTATCTTTAGTTAACTTAGATTTATCTTACACTGCTCCTCAATTATTTAAATTATCAAGTGGAGTTTTTATATTAACTTTAGTTTGTTTACTATTTTTATTAAATGTGTTTTTTTATGGTATGTCTTATGTTTTGATAGCTCAATATGATTTACAAAATAAATTACCTAGATTTAAAAAAAATTATTATGTATTATAAAAATAGTAACTTAATTTTTATGGTAATATAAGCTATTTTAGGTTTTTCTATTTTAATATTTTTAATCATTATGTCCCTATTATATATTTTATCTTATACTAATAAAAACTTATTAAATTTTTATTAGTATTACACATATCTATTAACCCCCTTTTTTTTTAAATTTTTTATTATAAAAGTATACACATATTAACACATTTTTATTTATTAAATATATTAAAAAATAGATATATTAACCTCCTTTTTTTATGTATATTAATCCTTTTTTTAAGTTAAACATACATATATTATCCTTTTTTTTTTACTTGTTTTTTTTTTTTTTTTTTAAATTTTTTTTTAAATATAGTTTTTTTTACTTTAAAATTTTTATTTTTATATACATTAATTTTTATCTTATTAGTTAGAAAAAAAAAATAAATTTTAGTACTAAAAGTAGTAAGTTTAACTTTAATAAGAGAATTAGTTAATGGTAAAAAAATATAAATAATTAAAATATTTATTAATTTAAAGGTTCGAATCCTTTATTCTCTAGATTTTATTAAAATTATAACTAATAAAACAAAATTATTTATGTTGTATAACTTAGGTAGCCATCATAAAAAAAAAGTAAATTATAAGTTAAATTTTTTTTAATAAAAGAATTGCAAAATTCAATTGATTAATCTTAGGATACCTTTGATAACATTATAGTATTTACTTTAAAGTAAATTATTTTTATTATATTATTATATTTTAGGCAAAAAAAAAAAAATAATTTTGTTAAAGTATTATAAAATTAAAATTATAATCAGGTATTTTTCTCTAATTTTAACTATTAATTTATTTTAAATTTTATATTTTTATATATTATATAATTTTAAATTTAAAAAAAAATAATAAATTAAAAAAAAAAAGTTATCGCAGCCTCCTTCTACAAACTAAAGGATCAAAGCGCAAAAAAAAAAAAAGAAATTAGTATACTAAGACTGACTTTTTTTTAGAATAAAAACAAAAATGTTTGAATTATTTTCTATGTTTAATACTATTTATAATGATGCACCTGAAAATTGGCAATATGGATTCCAAGATGCTGCTGCACCTGGGTTTACAGGAATCACCGATCTTCATGATACCATTTTTTTTTACTTAGTTATCATCTGTGTAGGAGTATTTTGGATACTAATTAATGTAATCTATAATTTTAATAGCTCTAAATTATCTTTAGTTCATAAATATTTAAATCACGGTACTTTAAATTGCCTAGATAATTTATTTTTTAAATAATTAAATATAATTATTAATTTTTGTTTTATATTTTTTTATAATTATTATATAAAAAATATATTTTTAATTTACAAAAAACAAAAAATAAAAAACAATAAAAATATTAATAAATTGTCAAATCAATATACTAAAAAAAATAAACAAAATAACCATAAAATTATAATAAATAAATTATTTAAAAAATATTATTATAGTGATAAAATTAAACCTATAAAATTTTATGACAATGCTTATATTTTTAAATCAGATATTATTAATGATAATAAAAAAAAATCTGGTATATATAAAATTACTAATAAGTTAAATGGTAAAACTTATATTGGAAGTTCTATTAATTTAGGTACTAGATTTTTAAGATACTTTAATTTATCTTATTTATCTAAAGTAAAAAACCATTTAACAATATCTAGAGCTATTATTACATATGGTTATATTAATTTTAATATTGAAATATTAGAATATTGTGATATTAAATTTTTATTAATAAGAGAACAATTTTATATGGACTTTTATAAACCTGAATATAATATTGCAAAAATTGCAGGTTCTACTTTAGGAGTTAAACCTTCTGAATTAACAAAAAAAAAAATAAGTGAATCTCTCGCTTGCGCGCTTGCGCAGAAAAATTTTCATAAAAAAAATAGATTATTAGGAATTAATAAATTAATACTAAAAACTCATACTTTAGAAACTAAAGAATTAATGAGTAAATCTCATTCTGGCGAAAAAAATTCCATTTTTGGTAAAAAACATAGTAAAAAAACTTTAGATTTAATGAGAAAAATTAAAACTGGTAAAATTCTTAGTTCTAAAACAAGAAAAGCGATTACTATTGCTCATGGTATTTCTATTTATATTTATAAATTTGTCGCTTGCGCATCTTGCGCAGCTTGCGCAGACAATACATCAAATGATAAAAATAAATTTTTACTTATTAATAAATTTGATTCAATTAGAGAAGCAGGTAGAAATTTAGGTATTAGCCATAGTACAATAACTAAATATTTAAAATCTGGTAATTTATTTAAGAATACCTATAAATTTTCTAAATTTATTTTAAAAAATTAATTAATATTTTTAATTAAATAAAAACAATTTTTGTTTTTATAATATTTTTATTATATTAATAATTTAAAAAATATATTTTTTGTTAATACATTTTTATATAATTAATAATTATATAAACAAAATTTAATTGAAAAAAATATTTAATTATATTAAAAATTAAATCTAATAATTTTCTATAAGCTAGAAAAAATTTGGTCAAATAAGTACTAAAAAAAGTAATAAAATTTTTAGTTCAAAACTTATTAAATATTATTTATAAGGTTAATATAAATTAAAAAACTTTTAAAATATATAAAAATTATATTAGCTGGGATCATTAAATTTTAATACCCTCATCGACTATACGTGAAAAATACTTTAAATTAAATAAACATAAAAATTTAAATTTTGTTTATTTTAGTATAAAAAAATAGTCAATTCACTTATATATATCTAAAAGTTAAAAAATTTTTTAAATACAATATAATTTAAAATAAGATGAATTATTATTTTTAAAATATATTAAAATTAGATTTAAAAAGTGGCTGACTTTAATAGAAACAGTTTGAACAATTATACCTGCTTTAATATTAATAGCTATTGCTTTCCCAAGTTTTAGATTACTTTACCTACTGGATTACCAAAATGTATTAATTGAAAATATAAATTTAAATTTTATGTATTTTATTTCTTTATTTAATTCTTTTTCTTATAATATTAATAATTTAAAATATAATATAAAAAATAAATCTAAAAATAAACAAAATAAACGAATTAGTGATAATTCTATAACTAAAATAAAAACTAATTGTACTGCGATAGTTATTTTTAATACTAAATCTATTTATTATAATTACGGAACTATTGGAATTAGATTAAATAAAATTAATAGAGAAATGACAGTTTTAATACCATCACTAAGATAACAAATTATAGGTCATATGTTAGGAGATGCTTGTATATTTTATTCTCATACATCCAAAATTCCTTATTTTCAATTTGTTCAATCTTTAAAAAAATTTCACTATCTATTATTTAGTTTTAATTTTTTAGCTTCACTATGTGAAAGTATACCAAAATTTAATATTTCTTTTAGAAAAGAAAAAAAGATGTTTTCACTTAGTTTTAGAACTAGATCTTATCCCTTTTTAATTTCAATACACAATCTTTTTTATAAAAAATAAATGGTAAATGAGTTAAATATATTTCAAATGATTTAATTTATTTTTTAACTCCTTGTGCATTAGCAATGTGATTTATGGATGATGGAGCAAAAAGTGGAAAAAGTGTTTATTTGCATACTAAAGGTTTTAATTTTAAAGATGTTTATAAATTAGCAGGTATGCTTCACTATATTTATGGTTTAAATATTACAGTACAAAATCATTCTAATATACCTGTAATTTATATTAAAACAAATTCATTTAAGAAATTTAAATCTATAATATTTAAAAATTTACATCCTTCAATATATTATAAATTAAATTTATAAAATATAGATTTATTTTAAATAATGAATAGATTCAATAAATAATAATTTAAATTTTAAATTAATACTAAAATATACTGAGTTCAGATAAAATTTCAACTTATGCAAGAAGATTATATTAATATAGTACTTTAAAATATATAATAATAGAATATAAAACAAATAAAAATATAAATTTTAAAGTTAAAATCTATCATTTATAATATTATTACTTGCAAGAATTAAAAATTTATTCTTTAGAGACTTTTTTTTGAAAAAATTTTAATATAATTTTTTTTATTTTAATATTTAAAATAAAGTCCAAATTTTTTTAATTTTTAATTTATTATATAATAATTATATAATAATTAAAAATTTTATTTTTAAATAATAATTTATTATTATTTTTTATATTTTTTTTTAATTATTAATATTAAAATTTAAGAAAATAAATGGAAGTTATTAGCCCTACAATTACAATCAAAGTAACTGCTTCACAATGATTTTGGTCATATGAATATTCAGATTATATAACAGATAATGGTGATCAGATTTCTTTTGATTCCTGCTAAACGTTATGGGAAAACGTTATTTTGGGTATAAACTATCAAACTCCGGGGACACCCTAAAACTTATGGTACCAAGCTATAGTCGAAAGGTTATAAGTGGCTGAAATAATTACTCAGGTATGGTAACAAGCTATAAGATGAGTGAAAACAAAATGGGTTATCGCGGATCTAAGTCAGTATTTATATTTAATATTGTAAAAGAGCAACGAGTAGACGGTAGTTGACACATACAATATAAACCTATGTATTTAAGGTGTACTCTAATGAGCGGCGAAAGTCGTTATCCCATCAAAATCCCTTCTAACCAATTAAATATATCCTCTTTTTCTACTTTAATAAATAAAACAAATTTGTCTGATAGTATTCTAAATTTAGATCCTTAATTTATAACTGGTTTTACAGACGCGTAAGGTTAATTTACTATTTTAATATCTCCAGATAATAGATTAAATAAAAAATGAACAGTACAATCTGTTTTTATAATAAACCTTCAATTAAAAGATATTGGTATATTAAAAGCTATTAAAATTAAATTAGATGTAGGTAATATTAATATTAAAAATGATTCATCTGTATCTTTTAAAGTAAAAAGTAAATAAGAATTATAAGTAATTATTTATCATTAAAAAAAAATACCCTCGCCTTTGGCGCTTTTAACTACTAAAATATTTGACTTTTTATTATTTAAACAATTTTTTGATATAATAAAAAACGGAAAACATTTAACCGAATAAGATTTATTTAAAATTTTAGATTAAAAAACATTTCTTAATTTAGGATTATCAGATAAATTAATTGAAGCTTTTCCAAACATTATAAAATTTAATAAGCAAAAGTACAAATTTAAAGGTATACCTAATCCTTTTTGAGTTTAAGGTTTCATCAGTGGTAATTAATTTTTTTATTTAATTGTTAAAAATTTAAATTTTAAATTAAAAAATATATTTTAAAGTTGTATTAAATTTAAAAATATGCTTACATATTAAAGATGAAGAAGTAATCAAAGGTTTGTTTAATTACTTAAAATTAAATCAAGATCAATTTTCTCGCGTAGCAGATAATTTAAAAATTAGAAAGAAAGAAAATATAAATAAATCTAAGCTTATTTATAAAACACAAAATACTGTTACTCTTCATATTACAAAATTAGCTGTTATTAAAAATATAATTATTACTTTTTTTGAAAAGTATCTAATATCAGGTATTAAAAACTTAGATTTTGCAAATTTTAAAAAGGTTTCTTAAATTATAAAAAATAAATTTCATTTAACTCTAGAAGGTTAAAAAAAAAATAGAAGATATAAACTCAAAAATAAATCAAAGAAGATCAATATTATAAATAGACAAAGTATTAATTTTAAAAAATTATATTTAATTGCATGATAAATTTGGATAGCCATGATATGATACCTGAATCTGATTTACAAATTGGACAATTTAGATTATTAGATGTAGATAACAAAATGGTTGTTCCAGTTGATACACATATAAGATTAATAGTAACAGCCAATGATGTATTACATTCATTTGCAGTACCTTCTTTAGGATTAAAATTAGATTGTACACCAGGAAGATTAAATCAAGCATCATTTTTAATAGATAGAACAGGAATATTTTACGGACAATGTTCTGAAATTTGTGGTTTAAATGCCCTATAAAATATATTTATTATATAAGAATAATACTAAATGCTAAAAAATTGAAAATAAATATTGATAGTTATTTATAAATTAACTTATAATTCAATATAATATATCCGTATGAAAAATTATAAACTATTCACTTATTAGCAGTAACTAATTACTCAGAGACTGTACGTAAAATTTATACTATGATAAAAATAAACAGTCCATTTTAAAGTAATTACAAATATTTTATTTTTTTTTTTTACTTTTTATAAATAGATAAGACAATTTTTTTTTTATAATTATTTATATTTTATAGAAAGTTCTATAATACTTAGTTTAAAAACTACATTTAAGGAAAATTAAAATATACCATGAAGTATAACACCTAAGATTACTAAAGCTCAAACTGCACTTAGAAAAATGTTTGATTCATTGCCTAATGATCATTATGCTAAATTTTATATAAAAAAAAATTGTAGTTGGTGTATTGAGCCATTAAATTTTGATACAGGTTTTTCTAAATCAATTTTATCTTCTTAAACTATTTCAACTAGTATACATACTCATTCTTTAAATGATGGTCCTGCTATTGCTAAACAATATCCAGATTCAGGAATTTATGTTTTTATTGATCTTGAAACAGAAAAATTAAATATAGGTTATTGTACTTCTTTTTATACTCGAATTGTAAATCATTTTAATGATTATAAAAATTTTATTAGACCTTTATATAATAGTTGTCGTGAATTAGGTGGGATAGAAAAATTTAATTTACATGTTCCTTATACACAAATAAATCATGAAACAGCTTTTATAATTAAAAATCCTATTTTTTTCTGGTAACAATTAATTACGATTTATTATGAGAGCATTTACACAATATTAACTTTATGTTCGAGAACAAGCTTTAATTACATTTTATGAAACAAATATTAATGGTTTAAATGGTAAAGGTCCTATAACATTTTCTTGATTAAATTTAAATTTAATGAATAAAAACCACGTATTTATAAGTGATTTGGAACTTGATCTTTATTATTCTGATGGTTCATTAGTAACTTAAAACCCATTTACATCTGTAAATAAAGCTGCAAAATTTTTAGGTGTAGATAGAAGATATTTTTATCGTTATATTAATTTAGAAAATTTTTTAATTCGTGCTCCGAATCTAAATAACCAATTAATTAGAATATTTGATCCTTCGAGAAAAATGATAAAAGGTATACCTCTTTTGTCACCTAATGATAGACCTATTATTGGTGATGGAAAATTACCTAACGGAATATTACCAGATCAAATTCTCCTTTAGGGAGGCTAATGTTGTTTTTGTATTTGAAAAAAACAGTTCAATATTATTTGATGTATATAAATCTCAAACTGATGCAGCAAAATCTATGGACTATAATTATTATAGTATTACTCGACACAAAAATAAAGATTATTTTGTAGCTGCTGGAGCACTTGATATTTCATCAATGATTAATAAACAATTCTCATTTTTACAAAATCCTCTATGCTTAGGTAATTCAAAATGTGTAGAAGGTAAAAAAAATGGCGTTACTCGTATTTACAACAGTATAACATAATGTACAAAGATTATATCTCCTGAATCTGATCCTTCACATTTAGGTAAAATGTTACGTAAAGCAGGTTCTTCTGGAATAATATATAAAGAACATAATCTTAAATTAGTAAAATATACTATTACTCAATTCGATTGATCATCGAAAAAATAGCTATTTTTTAAATCTTATATATAATAAAAAATATAAATTTTGCATTCTAAAAAACAAAAATAATAATTTTCTTTTTATACTTTAATTTAGGTATGACATGGATTAAATATGGCATTGGTCCTATTATTAAAAATTTAATACTAAAAAGTTATTATATGCTATAAACTAAAAAATAAATATTTATTTTTAGTAACTAGCAGGCAAAAAATAAATTTAAAATTAATTTTATAGCCTCAGAGACTATACGTAACAAAATTTAAATTTAAAATTTAAGAAATAGTCCTAAAACTTAATATATTTTTACAAGATAGATAAATTAAAATTTTTAAAAAATAATTAAATTAAAAAGCTAAGATATATATTGAAAATATTATATTTTATCAATCTTCTTTATTTTATTTAATTAATAAAAAATCAAAAGAATCTAAATCTAGATTAAGTACTAATCCATCATTATCAAGATTAAAAATTAAATTGGAAATAGATTTAAGTAAATGTGAGAATACATTATTTAAAATATATGTAAAATCAATTTTATCGATTCCTTTAAATGTTTTAGTTACTAAATACGGTAGTGGTATTAAAAATACTTTAATTAAAATAAGTTTACCTCAAGATTGAAATTTACTTCGTTCATATAAATTAATGGCTGGTATTTATATTTTTGTGAATGGTAAAAATTCTTATTTAGGTTCATCTCAAAACTTATTTAATCGTTGTTTTGTAAAACATAAAAATAAAGCATTTACTAATACATCTAAACATACTAAATTTTATAGTAATGTTGTTAAAAATACATGAGATGCTTTTACATTATTTATTTTAGAATTAATACCTAATCACATTGAATTATTTGTTAAATTAAATCCTAATTATATTTTAAATTTAAATGAAAATAAAGTACTTAAGTTATTAAATTTATATGAATTAACAATTGTCGAACAAATTTATATGGATATCATTCAACCAACTTTTAATAATAATTTATTTGCTAATTGATCTACATACAATAAAGGAGCTAAAGGCTTTATTAGAGATTTAATATTTAATAATAAATTATATTTATATTTTCTAAATATATCTTTTAATAAATCTACTATAGAATTACATAAAAAAAACATAACAGATAAAAAATTTTCTGATATTACTAAAAAAAAATATCTTTAAATTGTCAAGGAAAACCAGTTATTTAAGTAAATGTTAAAAATAATAAAGAAATACAATTTAAGTCTGTAGCATCACTCCCTAAAGGAGGAAGAGAATTATTAATAAGTAATACAACAATTAATCGTTGAATTTTAGATAAAAAACTCCATAGTAGAAAATCATTAAAATATCCTCTAATTAAAATAAAATTAAGTTAAAGTTATGCCTATTAATGTTGAAGCTGTTTCTATGCCTGATTATTTAAGCTGATTAGCAAGTACTGCTGAATAATTTATTTTACTATTTAATAAATCTTTATTTTTTATAAACTATTTTTTTGTTTATCTTAAAATAAAAAGTATTTATAAATTAAATTATTTTTTATTAATTTTATGTTAATAAATTTTATTTGTTTTTGGTTTAAATAAAATATATTAGTTTTTTAATTTAAAATATTTAAATCTATAAAATTTTTAATAAATATTGATAATAATTATTTATTTTAATTATTATGATAGAAAATAAAATGTAGATTTTAACATAAATATTAAATTTTATACTTAACAAAAAAAAAATTTTTTAATAAAAAAGATCTTTTAACCCTTTTTTAAATTTACAATCTTTAATACACATTAATTAAAAATTAAATATATTTTAATTAACCTATGTTTTAATCTTATTTATTTGATTATACATTTTATATTTAATTATAACCTATTAACCCCCTGTCTAATAAAAGTAATAAGGATAATATATAAACAAAACATAATATTTAATATATATTTATATTTAAATATTTATATTTATTATAATTAATATAATATAACATAATATAATTAAATTTAATAGATAATAAGTAATGATATTTTTAATTATTTTAATAATTATAGTGACTATCACCCTACCTTCATATAAACAAAATCTTACATTAATATTAATAATTAGAATATCTGTTATCATATTTATTTATTTATTTCGCAGTATTAGCATTTAATGCTTTATATATTTAGTAAATTGGATATGGAATAGGTATATGTAGTGAATTATTCCATATGACTATCATCTTACAAATATTTTATTTTTATCGGGAGCTTTTATTTTAATAGAGTTAACATTAATAAATACATCTAAATATAATAAAATATTAACTTTTATAAAATAAAAAGATGGTTCGTTATTATTTTTAAATTCTTTATCTTTATATAAAAATAATAGTAAAATTTACAATTATCTCCTTTTTTTTTGTTATAATTTAAATTTATCTTCTGTGCAAGATAATAATAGTAAAATTTGATTAAAATTAATATAAAATATAAGAGTTCCAAAAAATAAATATTATAGGATTTTATGTACCTAAAACTAAATATTGTTTAATAATTTTATTTAGTTTATTAGTGTCATCCCTATTAATATTGTACTGATATTTATTATCTATGTATATAAGTACAAAATTTTAATTTTTAAATATATTAAATTCAGTTATAGATAATAAAATAAATATTAATAATTTAATTGAATAATTTTAAAATATACTTTATATAATATATTATATGTTATGTACATTTTATAATAAAATATATTTAGTTATAAAAAATTTAACACATAAAATTATTATTGATAATCAATCATTATTTAATACACTAAATACAATTAAAAATTTTAATTGAGAAACTGATATTTTTAAATATATAGAGTATATTAAAATATCTTATTATTTTTACAAATATTTGATAATAAATTTAGATAATTTATTGATTATGAATTCTTTAATATATAAACATATAATTAATATTTTAGATTCAATTTTAATTTTACTTTATGCTTTAAATAAAATTTTATTTAATAAATTAACTAAACAAGAAAGTGCGGCGCAAACAATAAGTATTTTGAGTTTTTTAATGGTAATAACAATAATATTAATAATAATAATTAATTATTTTTTTAATAATTTTAAATATTATTTATTTTATATTTTGTCTGTCGTAAGAAATTGAATGCGGAAACAAAAAAATAATAAATATTAATTTTTATATCTATTTACTATTGATCAAGTTAAAAAAAAAGAATTATCTTATTAATGTTATGATTTAATAAATATAATTTTAAATTTAATATTCACATTAATATCTTAAATATGTTTTATAAATATATTATTTTTTTAAAATTTATTTTATAATTAAATATGATATTGAAAATAAATATCTTAAATATAATAAAAATATTATATATTTTTAAAAATCTAATGTATATTTTATTAATTTTTAAAATTTCTATATTTTACCAATTATGGTATTTAAAATCATATTTTATTTATTATCTGCAGGTATTATTTTTAAATTTATTTAATTTAGTTTTAATTTAAGGCCTACCTTTAGAACAGGTCAGACGAGTGTGTTTGTGTTAAAAAATATTAATTTAATTTTAGTATATATTACGGTGCGGAAGCGCGGAAGCAAAACAAAAATAAAAAAAAAGTATAATAATTTTAACCACTTTAATTATTTAATATAAAATTATATTTGGAAAACTATAACTAAATTTTAAAAAGTATCAGTGAAAATTGATAGAGGATACTTAAAATATATTTTATAATTAAAATTTACTTAATTTAAACAAATTTTATCTAAATATAATTAATTATTTAAATTTTACATTTTAAAAATTTTAAAATTTAATTAATTTTAATTTAAAAGAGATAATAAAAATTGCATTAAGCAAATAAAATACGACAATATTTATATTGTTTAAATTGAGAAGAATTTAATTTTGGTTCGGATTGAACGTTGTTCAGTAGTTTTGAGACATGCAAATCGTTGTTTTTAAAATTAATAAATTAAATGGTTAGTTTATTATTAGTAAAGAATAAGGTGTAGAGGTGAGGAAAGTAAATTATATACCCTTTAGTCTTCTTAAATAGAAGATAATTATATTTAAATTTATATTAATAATAATTTAAATTATTTTATTATAATATTTATTAGCTCAAGTTTCATAAGATTTACCCATCTAATCTAGGTAGATACAGTGAAACAATTTTGATTAAAAAAAGAATTAAACTAAATTAAATTACAATTTAAAATAGAGACCTTAAAGCAACATTAGATTAAGTTACAAAATTTGGAACTTCTTCCTATTAAAATTTAATGGGTTGAGAAGGGGTAAAGTTTATTATGCTAATCTAGCTATTTTTTTTCTAAAGAAATTTGAGATATAATGCAAATGCACTATTTTTGCAATAAAGAAATTTTTTCGCTATAGGATTTTATTTACGTTTATTATGGTAGTTGGTGGGATTAAAAGCCTACCAAGCCTATGATGAATAGCCAAGTTTGTAGGAACATATGGCCACACTGGGAATGAAATTACCAGGTAGAAGTATCTGCCAGCAGTCAAGAATATTAGTCAATGCTCGAAAGAGTGAACTAGCTAACTGAAATCAAAGTGAGTGTCTCCTTTGATAAAATAAAGTAAAATAATGATTTCTTTATCATAAGTGTTGTCTAAACCTGTCATGTGTTGTGGGAAAACACTGTTATGGGTTAAACTATCAAACTCCGGGGACCCCCTAAAACATCTAGTACCAAGCTATAATCGAAAGGTTATAAGTGGCTGAAATAATTACTCAGGTATGGTAACAAGCTATATGATGAAGGAAACTGAAATGGGATATCGCGGATCTAAGTCATTTTTATTTAATTCTAATAGTAATTGGATAAGTAAAGGTGTAAAAGAGCAACGAGTAGACGGTAGTTGAGGTTTAAATAAAAATATTACTATCTTTAAAAATAAATCTTTAAGGTGTACTCTAACGGGTTTCGAAAGAAACTATCCAATCAAAATCCCTTCTAACCAATCAAATATAAAATTTTTTTCTACAGTTAATGGCGGTAAAAATATACTGAATCCTTATTTTATTTCTGGATTTGCTGACGCTGAATCTTCTTTTTGTACTACAATTTATAAAGATAATAAATTAAAAACTGGTTGGCGTGTAAGATCTTTTTTTTTAATTAGATTAAATCAACGAGATAGTTTATTATTATATCAAATACAAGAATTTTTTAGTGGGATAGGTACATTTAGTATAGATAAAAAAAATAATGCTTTAAAGTATTCAATAGATAATTTTAAAGATTTAATAACTATTATAATTCCTCATTTTAAAAAATATCCATTAATAACTCAAAAAGCTGCTGATTTTATATTATTTGAAAAGATAGTTGAATTAATGAGTAAAGGTGCTCATCTTACTATTAATGGTCTACAACAAATAATTAATATTAAAGCATCAATGAATTTAGGTATTTCTAATATTGTTAAATCAGAATTTAGTGTAATTAATCCAGTAGAAAGAGCAATTATTAAAACTACAAATATACCTGATCCACATTGGGTTTCAGGATTCACTAGCGGTGAGGGAAATTTTGATGCTGGTATTAGAAAGAAAAACTATAAAATAGGTTTTCAAGTATATTTAAGATTTAGAATTACACAACATACAAGAGATACCAAATTAATGGAATTATTAATAAAATATTTAGGGGTAGGTAGACTTGAAAAAGATTCAAGACATCCTGTTTTATCTTTAGTAATAGGTAATTTTTCAGACTTAAATACAAAAATTATACCATTCTTTAACCAATATCCTATTTTAGGTTTAAAAGAATTAGATTATATAGATTGGTGTAAAATTGCTAATTTAATAAATTTAGATTCTCATCTAACAAAAGAAGGATTGGAAGAAATTCGAAAAATTGAAGCTAGAATGAACCGAGGTAGAAAATAAAAATATTTAATTGTATGATTAATTTGATGACCGTGGGTGCCAGAAGACTCGGTAATACCAGAGACGCGAACGTTAGTCCTCTTCAACAGGCGTAAAGAATTCGCAGGCTTCTTTGAAAGTTTAATATTTTTAATAGTGTATAAATATTCAATATAAAAATTGAATAAAAAAATTTATCTAAAATATTAAGTGATTCGAAGATAGAATCTAATAGGAGATGTCAAACAATACTGAGAGTAAGGTTAAAATCCATAAAACCTTGGTGGAGTTCCAATGGCGAAGGCTGTTCATCTAGTTAAAGATTGACGCTGAGGAATGAAGGTGTGGATACCAAAAGAGATTGGAGACCTCATTAGCCCACACAGTCAACGATGTATGGTAGTTTGTTAGTATTAAATAAAATATTAGTAGCGAAGTTAACGCGTTTACCATACCGCCTTGCGAGTACGACTGCAAAGTTGAAATCTAAAAAATTAGTCGCTCTCGAAGCAAACGAAGTGAAGCATGTTATTTAATACGATAATACGCGTAAAATCTTACCAGTTCTTGTATTACTAAAAATATAATTTAAATAATTAATAGAAAAAAATTAATTGTTTAATTAATTTGTGCCGTACGGCGAATATAAAACACGCCGCACCGCTTTTTAAGAGTTGAAATTATTTTTTAGTAACAGGTGTTGCATGGCTGTCGTCAGTTCGTATCGTGAGAAGTCAGATTAATTTCGTAAACGGACATAATCCCTGGTGTTAATTTATACTTAACAAATTAGTGGTTTTGATAGAAAGCCACTTGGGGCGAAGACAAGTCGTTATGGCCCTTATGAACTCGGGCTGATATGTGTTTTGGGAAAACATTTAATTGGCTAAAACTATCAAACTCCGGGGACCCCCTAAAACATCTAGTACCAAGCTATAGTCGAAAGGTTATAAGTGGCCAGAATAATTACCTGGGTATGGTAACAAGCTATATGATGAAGGAAACTGAAATGGGATATCGCGGATCTAAGTCATTTTTATTTAATTCTAATAGTAATTGGATAAGTAAAGGTGTAAAAGAGCAACGAGTAGACGGTAGTTGATGTTTCCCAAGACAAAATCAAGGTAAACATTTAAGGTGTACTCTAATGGGTTTCGAAAGAAATTATCCCATCAAAATCCCTACTAACCAATTAAATAAAACAAGTTTATCTTATTATTCAACTCAGTGTAAGACAGATCCTTGATTCATCACAGGATTTTAAGATGCTGAATCTTCGTTTATAGTTTCAATTTATGAAGATGATAATTCTAAAATGAAATGAAGAATAACTCTTAATTTTTCTATACATATACATATTAAAGATATTGTACTACTGGAAAATATTAAATATACTTTAGATGTAGGTAAAGTTAGAAAAAATAGTAATACCACTGCAATATTTAGAGTAGATAATATTAAAGAAATACAAGTTATCATTGACCATTTTAATAAATACCCACTTATTAGTGCTAAAGTTTCTGATTTTTTATTATTTAAAGAATGTTATTATTTAATTAAAAAAAAACAACATTTAACTAAAGAGGGCTTTGAAAAAATATTGTCATTGAAATGCAATATTAATAAAGGTCTTAATGAAAATCTAATGATAGCTTTCCCTAATATTATACCTGTAAATAGACCTAAATATATCTTTACTGGAATACCAGATCCCTTTTGAATAACTGGTTTCGTTTCTGGAGACTCAACATTTTGCGTATCTATAGAAAAAAGTAAAAATAAAATAGGTCATAGAATACGATTAATATTTGGTACTTGTCTACATATCAGAGATAAAAATTTATTAATTGGAATAGCAAATTATTTTAATATTATATCTAAACAAAATGATGTAGATTTAAATAATAAGTTTAAATATATTTATGATTCTCTAAAAAGAGAAAGTAGTCTACTTCAAATTAAGAACTATTCTGATATTACAAATAAAATTATACCGTTTTTTAATAAGTATCCTATATTAGGAGTTAAAAGCTTAGATTTTTCAGATTTTAAGAAAGTAGCAGAGTTAATGAAAAATAAAAAGCATTTAACCCAAGCAGGTTTAAAAGAAATCATAAAAATAATAGATAATATGAACTTAGATAGAAAGAACTTTTAGCATTTAATTACGCAAAGCTGACCAGCGTAGCTAGAGTTCAAAGATAAACTAAATGTTTTTCCTTTAATTGTATGTTAAATTTGATCACCATGATAGACGTGCCACAGAAATTTTTACAAAATGATGCAAAACTGCCTAAAAATTATTTAATTTTTTTTCTTTTTTATTTTTATTTTTTTATATCCTGACGTAAAAACCTACTTAAAGAAGAAGAGTAGCAGTAAAGGTTTAATAAAATAGCAATAAAATTTTAATTTAATTAATTAGGTGTACAGAAGAGCAAATCAATAAAGAAAAATTTACATATTAATAAACGGATTGTCATCTGAAACTCGGTGACATGAAGAAGGAATTTCGAGTAATCGTTGATCAGCCACGCAACGGTGAAGCATAGCATTCGTGATGAACTAACTGTCTGTCGCTGGGAAGGAGTTCGGATTAGTGGAAACTTAGTAATAGTTAAACGATAGTAGAGACTTAATTATGTGTAATATTTCGTTATTTATATTACATATAATTTTTTCCTATCCTAAATTTTATATTATAAAATATCTTAAATTTTATATTTAAGAAAAACATATAAAAATTTAATTTTTTAAATTACTATAATTAATTTATAGTTATTTAAAATTAAATAAAATAAATAATAAATTAAATTTATTTGATAGTGTTAATATTTTTACTCGGAATAACTATACCTGTTAAATTGTTTGAGCAACATCTCAAAAGTCATAGCAAGGTAGCTGTACTGGAAGGTGTAGCTGTATAATAAAACGTAGGTGTACTTTTGTAAAAAAACTTTGAATATTTAACCCCCTTTCTTCCCTAAAGGAGGAAGAGAATTATATTTTTATCTAACCTTTAAAAAATTAATAAAAAAAAAGATAAAAATTTTTGTTAATAAAAAAAAAAATATGTAATCGTGCGCCTTAATTTAAATATTTTTAATTTTCTGCGAAAGCGCGCAAGCGCGAAAGCGCGAAAGCGCGAAAGCGCGAAAGCGCGCAAGCGCGCAAGCGCTTCGAACAAAAGTAGAAATTTTATTATAATAATTAAATATATTTGTTTTCTTTTTTTGTTTTTTTATTATTTAAATAATAAGGGAAGTTAGCTGAGTTGGTTTAGTGGTGCTTTTACACAGTATCGACAGAGGTTCGAGTCCTCTACTTCCTATATATATATAATAAATACATATTTAAATTTTATTTAAATAACTTGAATAGCAAAATTAAAATAACATAAATTAACATAAATACATACATATAAGAATTATAATTTAAAATTTAAATTTTACAAATAAAATAAAAATAAAAATAATATATAAAAGTAAAAATTTATATGTGTTATAAATAAAAAACTAAAATATTTTATTTGTTTTTCCATATAATTAAAATCTATACAGCTACTTATTTTAAGTAAACAAGAATATGATAAATTAAGTCTTATTTTAGTTTTATTATTTTTTTTTTTTTTTTTTTTTTTTTTTTTTTTTTTTTTTAATTTTTAAAAATTTTATTTAATTTTAATTTTTTTTTTTTTTTTTAATTTTTTTTAAAATTATAAAAAAAAAATGTTATATATATTTTAACTATTTAACATTAACTTATTAAATTTACTTATTTAATATTTTATTAATATTATATACAATATTTATAATATTTACCTTTAAATTTAATTTAGGTTTAATACTTTTATTAATTAAAAATATAAATTTAGAAAAGGGGTTAAAAAATTTTTTTTTTATATATTAATAGTTATAATTTATTATTAATTGATATTTATTAATGTAAATCAATTGCATCTTTAATATAGCTTAATAATAATAAAGTAAATACATAAGCTTGTATAAAAGATACAGCTAATTCTAAACCAATAATAGCTAAGAATAAAGCAAAAGGAATTAAAGTTATTATTGCTATTAAAATTCCACCTGTAAACATTTGATATAAGAAAGTAGATAATATTTTAAGAAGTGTATGTCCAGCAGTAATATTACTAAAAAGTCTTATTCCAAGTGAGAAAGCTCTAGCAATATAACTAATTAATTCAATTAAAACTAATAAAGGTACTAATGCTAAAGGTGTTCCTGCAGGTATAAAAAATGAAAAGAAATGAATTTTATGAATTGATAATCCTAAAATTGTTACTCCTATTACTATAGTAAAAGATAAACCTATAGAAACTATTATAGAAGAAGTAATTGCATATGAATAAGGAACATTTCCAATTAAATTAGCTACTAAAATAAATATAAATATAGAGTAAATAAAAGGTAAATATATTTCTTTTGAAGATCCTAATTGTTCTCTTACCATTGAATTTAAACTAGCAAATATACTTTCTAATAATAAAGATCATTTTGAAGGTAATAATTTAAAATTATTATTAGCAAATACATGTAAATAACTAATTAAATATAAAATTATAAATGAATATAATGTTAAATTAGTAATAGTTAAATTAATATAACCAAATAAAGGAGCATTTAAACTTAATAAAGAAGTAATTTCAAATTGTTCAAGTGGTGAATTTATAAATAAGTTATATTGTTCTATGTTTTTAAAAAACATTTTATTTTTATATTTAAAATATTTTATTCGATAATAAGTACTTTTGTTTTTATTTTATTTTTGGGTTTTTTAAAGTAAAGCGTTAATATATGAAATGAAAAAAAAATTTATTTCAAATTACTTAATACTACTTTTAAAAGAGAAAAAATTATTGAAGTAAAAAAAAAAATACAAATTATACATGACCGTACGGTAATAAAAAATTAGTTAAAAAAAAAAGTTTTAAAGTTTTTAATTTAGATACAACTTAAATTTAAAAAATAAAAAAATATATTAAATTTAATTATTTAATACAAAAAAGAAAAACAATAAATATTTAGTTATAAAATTAAACCTTAATTTTATTTTTTTTTATAATCAAAAATAAAACGTGCTATGCAGATAGGGGTTAAATGAAAATAAAATTGTTATTTTTAAATAAAATAAGCACAATATACAGAAAGGGGGTTATTTTAATACTTATAAATTTTAAAACTTTTTTTTTTAGAATCATGTATAAAATTATATAAAATATAATTAAAACTATTAAAAAATTTAATAGAAATAATATAATAATTCTATTTAATATCTTCTATTTAATATCTAAGATAGAAATAAAATTATAAATTTATTGAAACACAATAAAATAATAAAATTATTACTTTATATAAAGGTTATAAAGTAAAAAAATACTAGTTTTATTTAATGAAGAGTAAAATAAAAATAAGGCTTTTGCAGAATAATTAAATATACATTTAATTAAAATTTAAATTGTATTTCATAATAAGATATAAATAATAAAAATTTAAATTATAAACCAAGGTTAAACCAATACCGTCCTTTTACTAAAAAGACATACATCAAAAATTTAAAAAGTTTAAAGTTATATAAAAAAATAAATAAATAAAGGAATAAAATAAATAAAACAAAAAAAAAATTTTTCTTATTAAAGTTAAGTAAATTTAAAACTTTAATAAAATTATCAATAGTTGCAAATCGAAAAAAAAATTTTAATCATTATTATTTTCTAATAAATTATTATTACTAATATTATTAGAATTTAATTTATCTTCACTAGTATTTTTAGCTTCTTCCATAGATTCAAGTAGATCTTGTAATTCATATTGAAATTGATCATCAGATTTATAAGGTATTAAAGGATTAAATTTAGATTCTAATTTATTATTAATTAAAAATGGTTTATATCTTACAAATGAATTTGTATTCAATTTAAGTTTTCTGTGATCATTAATTAATATGTTAATATTATTAATTAAAAATTTATCTACATCTAATTTAAAACCAGATGTTGTATTTAAAATACTAGCTATTAAATGATTTATTAAAAAATAATTATCATTTTTATTTAAACCAAATAAACTAAATTTATTAGTAACATATAAAATTTGATTTTCATGTGATAAATCTTTAAAATTTTTATTGAAATTATTTCATCCTAGATTTTCATCTATATCTTTATAATTTTCTGCTTCTAAATTTTCTTCTGTTGTAAGGTCTGCTTCTTCTGCCGTAAAAACTTCATTAACTAAATTATTATTTATTTCAGCTTCTGCGGTAATGCCTTCTTCTTCAGCCATAATACCTTCTTCTTCTACTTCTGTTTCTCCTTCAGAGTCATCATTAGAAAATGTAAAAAATGAGCATGTATATAAAATATATTTAGGATAAATATGTAAATAAACTAATTTATCTTTAAAATTTTTTATATAATTAAAAATAAAGATAATAATAAATAAATTTAATAATATAATAATAAATACTTTAAATATTATAAATTGATTATAAGATACAAAATTTAAAGATACTAATTCTTTTATTTCTACTAATATATTTAATAAAAATTCTTTATTCCAAGATCCTCATCCTTTAGGAAAAAATTGACTTCAGAAGGCAAAAAAATAAGAAGAAGAGAAAAAAGTAAATATGTACTCTTTAAATATCAGCGATAGTTGCGTTAGCACAGATAAAAAATAAAAAAATAAATTTGTTAATTTATATAAATAATTAACAAAGATATTAATTGTAAAATAATATAAACAATTAAAATAATAATTAAATGAAACAAATATTACTACTATATTAAATATAGATGTAAAAATAAAATTTATATTTTTAAAAACATCATAATTTAATATATAATTATAAATTAAAAATATAAATTTATTATTTGAATTAATAATTTTTAATTTTATAAGCGGTACAATCGATGTAAATGAATGTATTATTATTTTATTAAAAAAATTTAATAATATTTTATTAAAATTAGTTATAAAAATTTTAGTTAATATTATAATTATAATTTTAATTTTTAATAAAATTTTAATCAAAATATAACAAATAAAAATATTAATATTATTATTAGTTATTAAATTTATTAAATTATCATTTATAAAAATTAAATATGATGAAGATAATGATTTTAAGGATAAAAATTTTATAATAATTAATAATTTATTAAAAATAAAATAAAAATAAGAAAAAATTTGTTCTTGTGGAAGTAAGCTCAGTAATAAATCAATAATATTTAAATTAAAAAAAAATTTAAAAGATATATCTTTAATTGTATATAAAATATAATCTAATTTTGTTAAAAATAAATAATTAAATAAATTTGATAAATTTAAATTATAAATATTTGTTATGATTATGTTTATAAAATTTTCTGTGCTACCGATTAAATCTATTATATTAAATAAATTTAGTATAATTAAAATATTATAGTAAAAAGTATTTAAATTAATAATTATATAATTAAAAAATAAAAAAAAAATAATTAATATAAAAAAAATTTTTATTAAAATTAAATAATTTTTTTGCATTAGTTAAATTTATAATTAAAAATGTATTAGTCTATTTGGCTCTTATATTACATATTATTTATATGTGTATTCTTTTTTTTGTTATTACATTAAACAAAAAATTTAATTATTATTGGATAATAATAATGAAATTATTAATTAATAAACTTTTTAGTTTATTAATTAATAATAATAAAATTAGTAATTAATAAACTTTTTAGTTTATTAATTACTTACGAATAATCAGATTTGAACTGATAATAACTACTTGGAAGGTAGAGGTTATACCATTTAACTATACTCGTATATACTTACATATTATATATATTTTTTTATATATTTTTATATATTTATTTTTATTTTTTATCTATTTTATAGATTTTTTTTATTTTTAAATATAATTACTCTTTTAAAAAAAAATAATATACTTAAAATTTATTTTAATTATTTATATCATTTATATAAATAATTTTATTTAATTTTTATTCCTTTTTTTTTTAATATTTTTATTTATTTTTAAATTTGGATTAATTATCTTATTTTTTTATTTTTTTGGGGTAGTACGCTTTTTTGTTAGTTTTTAGGAAGGGGGTTATATTTAATATATATGTTTTTGTTTTATATAAATTATAAATTATAAATTATAAATTATATAAAATATTTAAAATAAATATATAAAAAATATTAAATAATTATAAAATTAAAATACACAAATGAATCATATTAAAATTTAAAATTATAAAATAAATATATAAAAACAAAAAAATAATTTTGTTAAAACAATGTAAATAGATTGATTATTGCGTATATTTAAATTATTTATTAATAATTAAAAATAAATATTTTTATAGTATTAATATAAAACAAATATTGATGCTGCAATATAAATTATGATTAGTCTTATTTCAAATAATAAAGAAGAATTAATTAATATAGGAGCAAAAACTATAAATATTAAACATAAAATATTAAATATTATATATGTTGAGTAAGTACTAATTGCTCTATCATCAGATGTAGCTATATTTAAAGCTGTTTTATTTAAAATAGAAGATAAACCATAAGGTCCTACTAATTCAATAATACCTCTATCTAATACTTTAGAAATAGTATAACCAATTCTTAAACCAAATGCAATTATATAATGATTATAAATAACATCAAAAAAATATTTTCCATTTAAAAAAGTATAAATTTTACGTCCTAAATTAGTATTTGTTAATTCAATAATAAATTCAGGATTAATATGATATAAATATATAGCTAATGTAGCTCCTAATAAAGATAATATAGCAGGTAATAATTTAATAAATAAAGGTAATGAAAATTCAGCTTCAATTATTGAAATATTATTAGGACTTATATATAAAGAATTACCAAAAAAATCAGTTCCGACACCTACAAATAAATCTGAAAATAAATAACCAAATAAGATACTAAATATAGCTAATATAAATAAAGGAATTATTACGTATATATTTGCCTCATGTATATTATTATATGTTAATTTTGAACCATTAGGGTTAGTTAAAAATACTAAATTTATCAATCTAAAACTATAAAAAGCAGTAAGACCAGCAGTTAAACTTCCTATAATATAAGCATAAGTACCACTAAAATTATAAGCACCATAAGCTAATTCTAAAATTAAATCTTTACTATAAAATCCTGTTAATCAAGGTGTTGCTAATAATGATAATGAACCAATTAACATTATTGTATAAGTAAAAGGTAAAAATTTAATTAAACCTCCCATTCGTCTAATGTCTTGTTGATCAGATAAACTATGTATAACACCACCTGCAGCAAGAAATAGTAAAGCTTTAAAAAAACTATGATTTACAGTATGCATTAAAGCTACATTATATTGACTTAGTCCAATTGCTAATACCATATAACCTAGTTGAGAGATTGTAGACATAGCAATTATTCTTTTTAAATCATTACTTACTAATCCTACACTAGCACCAAAAAAAGCTGTTGTAGCACCTATTAAAGTAATAACTAATAAAGCAGTAGGACTATATTCTAATATAGGTGAAGATCTTAATAGTAGATAAATTCCTGCTGTAACTAAAGTACAAATTTCTATAAATTTAAAATTAAAAGTTAAATTATAGAATTGGACTACATATTATTACTTAGTATAAAGTAAATTTTCGTATAGTCTCTGAAGAATATATGTAATTTTTAACATCATTACTAAGTTTACCTTCCTATTTTCCTCCATTAAGATTAATCTTAAGATTAATATTAGGATTAAGATTTAGATTAATCTTTAAAAAATAGACAATAAGTTACTTATATATAAAACATTTGATAAAAATTAAATATATTTTTTCCTACTGATTATCAATATAAATTAATTTAGTGTTATCACACTTTTTTAATTTTTTTTCTTTAAACTTATTACTTCATTTATTAAAACAATACCTTTTTATACTATAAACCTATCTAGGGTTAGCAAGGTAATATTTAAATTATATTCTCGCCTTCGGCGATCATAACAAAAATTAACTATTTAAATTATATTTATTTATTGTTATATTAAAAAAAAAAAATAATAGGTTTTTATTTAAAGTATTTAAAGAATTAGAGTTTCCAGTATATAGAAGAATTTATCTTAATCTGTTACCAGATTAAGGCTGTTACTATTATTTATTTAAATCTTTAATTAAATAATAACATCTAGTTTACATTAAAATTTTAAATTTAAACCATCTATATTTCCCCTTACCCCAAAATGGAGGTAATATACAGGTTAATTTATTAAAGGCTAATACTTAACAATATTAAACACCTATTAAAATTTAGAGTTTTCTTCAAAATCTTTTAATCATAATAATAAAAATCTATTTTTAAATTTGGAGGGTTTAATCTTAATTCCTTTACGTATTGGGCCTGTTATATAACTTTGAGTAAAATTACGTGTTGGCTTTAAATTAGTTATTCCTAATAAAGCAGATAATTCTATTCTAGTTGCATTAGGGTTATCATGAAATCGTACTAAATTATTTTAAGCTGTATCAATAGATACTACTGGTCAATTTTTTTTACTATGAATATCAAATATCTTTTTTAAATAAATAGGATTACAACAAAGATAAATAAATAATGTATCTACTTCTATTTCAATAGAAATAGCTCTTTCTTTATTAATATATCTATATGCTTGTCAAGGATTCAAATCATGATATAATGCAAACTCAGAAGCATTTTTAAATACACCATATAATGTTTTTTTATCATCTAAATAAGCATAAATTACATCCATTGGAATATTGTTAATATTAATACCAGTAATTGGTACTAAATTTTTAAAAGATGATAAAGGTGCTTCAGAAGAAGTAATTTGCAAAGTAGTATCTAAAATTCTTAGCTCTATCCCAGGTTTAGGGCAATAAAAAAAATGATTATCTCTATTTCTATTCCATCTTATCTCATATTCTGTTAAACCCAAAGCAAATTTAGCTTGATTTATAGAAGAATATTCATTAAAAAAATTTTCTTTTTTATCATATGTATAAATAATATGTGATTTTAATTTAGTTTTTGTAGGTTGATAATTTATAATATCTATAGATATAAAACTATAACTTACTGCTACATTAAGATCATTAATATCTGGTTTAATAAATGAGATAATACTTTGTTCTAATAACCTAACATGATACTCAGAGAGAGAATTTAAGATAAATTTTTTCTTTAGGTCCTAATATTATTGTTGGGTTAATTTTAGTAAACATGTTTAAATAATTAGGAACACTAAAACCAGGAAAAAAATAGTAATTATCAAATCCACCACCTATTTTTCTCATTTCTCGCTTGCGCAGAAAATAAACCTAGTCTTCCATAAGACCAAGAATAAATATAATTATGTAGTCTGCTAATTGGATTTATTGTTGACCCTATATAAAATCTATGAGTATCTTTATTAATGAAAGAATAAACATAAGAACTATAAATATCATCAAAAGCTTTTTCTGCGCAAGCTGCGCAAGCGAGAAGTTCTTAAAGTACCACAATCGATTAATTTATTATTTTTTAACATTGACTTAACAGTAAAATAAGATTTATTAATATTAGTATTAATTTTTCCTAATAGACCTGGTTCATTATGAAATAGATCTGAACAATGACTATCTATAAATAATTTAATTGGACTATCTAAAGGAAGTCATTTGTAAAATTTTATTATTGAGTTTAAAGCATTTATTCCAGTGCGCTTGCGCAGCAAGCGATCGCCGAAGGCGAGAAGTTATTTTCCAAGGTATAAAATTATCTCCCTCTTCCTTTCGCGGTGAATGAACAGATTTATTATATGAATTATTTTTAAAAGAATGATTAGAAAAAACCGTGTTAGATTTATATTAAAAAAATAAGTAGCAGCATGTAATAAAGCAGAAACTGGTGTTGGCATTTATATTTATATATATTTATTTATATATTTATTTATATAAATACAAATTGGACTTTATTTTTATTAATATTTTAATTAACGTAAAGTCTCTGAAGATAATTATATTTATCTTACTGGTTCTTATTAATAATTTTTATTTTATAATTAATTATAAATATATTATATTATATATTAGTTTTATTAAATTAAAATTAAATTAAGTAATCTTATTCTAGTACTAATATTTAATTAAATTCCAGTATATAGTTATTTTATTTAATGATTTAACATAAGGAGGCCCCATAATAAAATTATAATTTAAAACAAATTTTTATATAAAAATATAACTAATAATTATTTTTATATTATTATTTAATAAATATTATTATATTTTAATTTTAACCTAATTTTACTTTTTCCTATTTATAAATTATAAGTAATAATTAGTGAAATTTTTAGGATTAACAAAAAAAAACAAAAATAATTTATTAAATTCCTAATTTATATAACATTGAAGGTATAAAATAAGGTTTAACTAAAGATATCAATTTTTCTTTGTTTGCTGATTTACCACTTATATATATTCTCCATCCGATATGTCTCCCTTTTTGGGTCCTTTTGTTATAATTTGCCTCTAAGTTAAATTTATTTCTTAATACACTTACTAATAATTCTACTTCTATTAAAGTAAAACTATCTGTACATAATGTTATACCATTACCATTTTTATGCCCATCATCCATTATCTAATGAGCTAATCCTATTGGTGTTAATAAATCTAAAATATTTAAAGGTACTATTTTAATAAATTTATTTAAATCATCAGATCATTTATATCATAATTTATGTAATATAGTTAATTGAATTAAAGATTTTGTATGGAATGTATATTGAGTAGGTATTAACCCTGTTTTAGGATTTGGTCAAGGATTTGGTAATGTAGTAGTACAAATTGAATAATAAATATTAGACCATAAATGCATAATATATTCATAAGATTTAGAAGTCATTGCATAATGAGAATTACCCCTAACTTTACCTTCTTTATCTTTATGTGTAAATCTTAAATGACCATCTCCTAACATATTACCTATTAAAGGATCCATAATATATTTAGGTAAAGGTTTGTCACTATTACTAGAGTTTTTATCTGAAAAACTTATAAATCTACCTTTTTTATCTCTAATTCTTATTTGAGGTAAAATTGGTAAAATATTAGAAATGTAAAATAAATTAATATAAATATTATAATTATCTTCAAAGCCCAAAAAAAATATTTCTTTATAAAATATTTTAATATTAAATATAAAATTAAAAATAATAATTATTAAAAAAAAAGATATAAATAAAATAAATATAATATTTTCGCCTTTGGCGTAATAAATAAAAAAGTTTATTAAATTTTATTATTTTAATTTTTACAATTACAATTTTTACGTATCAAGCCTCCATCGCTTACTAATTAATATTATTATATTAAAATAGTAAAGACTATTTCTTTACAATTAAAAAAAAAAAGATTGAATGTATAGTCGTTAAGGAATTTTATTTGTTGAAATTTATAATTCCTGCTGATTTATTTATTAACATATAAAAATATTATAGTTTAAATAATTTCAGCATATAATTCAATTGTAAGTTTTATTTTATATATTTTTATTTAAATTAAAACAACTTAGCCTATTTGTAAATACAAATTTAAGCCTGGTAATCAGCTATGTAATCCTAATTGAGAACTTTTAGCTGCAGCTCCCGATAATAATAACAATGCAATTATAGTAATACCTGTTTCATTAATAAATGGTGCTAATGAATATATTGTAGAATAATTTAAAGAACCAAATACAGCAAATAATGCAAAAAATGCAATACTTAACCCAAAATCACCTACTCTATTCATTGTTAAAGCTAGAATAGCCGCTTTATTAGCTTGAATTCTAGTAAAATAAAAGTTAATAAGAAGATATGAAACAATACCTATACCCTCTCAACCAATAAACATTACAAAATAGTTACCAGCTGAAACTAAAAATAACATGAAAAAAGTAAATAATGAAAGATAAGAAAAGAATCTTTGATTGTGCATGGCCATCAAATTTATCATGCAATTAAATATTAGTAATATCTCTACTTCGGTTCATCCCAGATTTTATTTCTCTAATTAAATTCAATCCGTCAATTGTAAGATGGGAACCCTCATTCATTAATTTAGCAATTTTACACCAATCAACATAATCAAACAGTTTTACACCAAGCAAAGGATTTTTTTAAAAAAAAGGAATTATTATATTAGTTATATCCGAAAAATTAAATATAGTTAAAACAACTGCAGGCTTTCTATAATATTTGTATACTTTTCCTGAGCCTAAATATTTAGCTAAATACTTCATTAAATTTAAATCTCTTTCGTGCTGACTTATTCTAAATCTTAATTGTACTCGATGTTCAATTTTATATGTTGAATTCTGGGTAAGTCTAACATAAAAATTCCCATCTCCGCTAACAAATCCTTAAATTCAATTAGGATCAGGAATATTTTCAGTATTAATGACTTGTCTTTCAACCGGAGTAAAATCAATAAACTCAGATTTTAAGAAATCAGATAAACCTAAATTCATTGATGCTTTAATATTAATTATTTTTTTTAACCCTTCAATAGAAAGATGAACTTTATTTTTCATTAGTTCTACTACTTCTTTAAACAAAATAAAATCTGCTGCTTTTTGAGTTAATAAAGTATATCTATCTAAATGAATAATTAGGTTTGTTAAATCTTTCTTAGAATCAACTGAATAATTTACTTTATTTAAAGTTTGATTTACATGTATTGATACAATTCCACCCAAAAATTGTTGTAATTGTAATAATAAAGATAAATCCCGTTTATGCAAACCCATTTGAAATTTCGATTGAACTCGCCAACCTAATTTACGGGTTTTATTTATATCTATTATAATACTAAATGAACCTTCAGCGTCAATAAGACCAGTCCAAAACCAAGGATTAAAATGAGATGGGTAGTTAAAGGTAGAAAAATTTTTAATATTTAATTGGTTAGAAGGGATTTTGATTGGATAGTTTCTTTCAAAACCCATTAGAGTATACCTTAAATGCATAGGTTTATATTTTGCTATGCACCAACTACCGTCTACTCGTTGCTCTTTTACAGATTGCATTAATAAATCTGATTTAGATCCGCGATTACCCATTTTCTTTTCATCTATCTCCAGGCTTGTTACCATACATGAGTAATTACTTCATCCACTTATAACCTTTCGATTATAGTTTGGTACCATAAGTTTTAGGGTGTCCCCGGAGTTTGATAGTTTATACCCGATAAATGTTTTCCCGTAACATTTAGCAGGATCGGTAGATAAATAATCTACACTATATATATGAATTAAAGTAGAACAATATAAAACAGCTAATGAAAGAGAAACTGTTAATTGATCAAATAAAAATTCTCAAGATATAGACATAAATTCAGAATCTATTCAATTAAATAAATATATTGTAACAGGACTTCCACATATACCTACTTCATAAAAAGCAAAAGTTATTAATATTGAAGATATTATTAAACAAGTACAAGTAATAATATGAGAACCTGTAACACCAATTTTTCTACCTAAAAAACCAGCAGAAATTGACCCTAATAAAGGAAAAATTAAAATTGATAAATACATTTTAAGATGTTGTAGTAATTAAAATATTTCCTCTTACAAACCTTTATAAATTATAGACATTTAAGTTATTTTTATATAATATTAAACTTTCTTAAATAATTTATAATTCATTGAAGAAACAAAATAAGGTGATACAACAGATATAAATATATTCATAGATTCAGCTCGAATATACAATTTAAATTGTAATTTATGTTTATGAATATTACATAAAATTCTGCTCCGCAGCTCCGCAGCTCCGCAGCTCCGCAGCTCCGCACAAAATTATCCAAAAGAGCTTTTTGCAATATTAATTGCTCTGTATATGAATAACTATGAGTATTTAGATAAAAACCTTCTGGTGTTTTACTTCCATCATCCATTGCTCAAAAAGCAAGTGAAATAGGAGTTAAAAATTGAGCAATATTTCAAGAAATACGTTTTACACCATCAATTATAAATAAATGATATAATGGAAATAAACAAGCTAAACATCTAGTATAAAGCATTAAATAAAAAGTTAAATCTCTTCTTTGAATCAAGCTTGGTAAATGTGTAACTATAGGGCTTAAAATTTGAAAAAGATGCAATATATATTCTAAATGAATAAATCCTTGATTAAATTGAATTTGTGGATTTCCTTTTTTATTAGGAATTCTTATATTTGCATCTCCCAATAAGTTACCTATTAAAACATTAAATATAAAAGGTGTAATATACAAAGTGTTTAAAACAGTAGGAGTTAATCTAAAACCAATATTGGATCCTAAATTACTTCCATAAACAACTAATGATTTACATTCATTGTTAGATTCAATTTTATTTAACTCTGTAGAACCTATCTTAATTATCCTACTCTTAGGTAAAACATTAAAGTCCATTCTTATTTGTTTTGTTATTTTATGATAACTGCTGTATAATCTTATCATTAATAATTTATAATATTAATATTTCCTCTTACTCCTTCAAATTTTAAGGTTGGATTATATATTCATAACATTTAATTTTTATGTTATGTATTACGTATAATCTCTGAAACACATACAAATATGTTAGCTGATTAGTACAATCTAAATAGAACTATTTGAACATTTTCACTCTAATTAAAACTTAATTAAGTAAATAAAATTTATCGATTGCGCGCTTTTTGCTACGCTGCTACGCTGCTACGCTGCTACGCTGCTACGCTGCTACGCTGCTACGCTGCTACGCTGCTACGCTGCTACGCTGCTACGCTGCTACGCTGCTACGCTGCTACGCTGCAGAAACATATTTTAAGCATTTTTTTTTTTCAGCCATACAGTTTTTTTTTTTGCTTCCGCACGCTTCCGCACTGTAATAAATAAAACCGACAAATTAAATAAATAAAGAGTAGTACAAATATAAATTTAAAATTTAAAATTTAAAATTTAAAATTTAAAAACTACATTTCAGCTAATAGTAACATGCTTAATTATAAAAAACTAGTAAACATTTTATTATATAAATGTTAAAATATTTTTAATAAAAAAAAGGACCAAGAAAGATCTATAATATGCAACTAATATACTAAGCCCTACTACAGATTCGGCACCTGCAATAGATATTATATAAACACTAAATGTTTGTCCTATATTATCATCAAAATTAAATGAACTAATTAAAATTAATAAGGTAACTGCTAAAAGCATAATTTCTATTGAAATAATCATTAGGATAATATTTTTTCTATTAATAATAAAACCTAAAATACCTATTAAAAAAAGAAGTAAAGATAAATTCATTTAATTTATTACTTTATTCCTGAGGGAAACTTTTAATTATTGTTAATTAACTATGAAAATAAGATAAATTATTTAAATAAATAATTAGATATTTAAATAGATTATAAAAATAATATATAAATTAATAAAATTATAATTTATAAATAATAAAATAAAAATATTAAATTAAACAAGTAAAGCCATTCGTAGTGCTTGCATATTAAATTAAATATATAAAATTATAAATTTATTTAACAGATATAAAATAAAACTTATCATTTTTTTTTATAATATTATTTATTAAACATATAAATAAATATATATAAAAACTGTCTAAGATAAAATAAATTTATATTTAATGAAATAAAAACTAAGATAAATATTAAAGATTATTGTTAAATAAAATTATCCTTTAGAGAGGGGGTATTAATAAATGGAATAAAAACTAATTTACTAAAACTTTTTTTAAATAAAAAAATTTATTTATTATTTATTTAAAAAGCACCTGTTCCACCTCAGTAATAAACTATACAAAATAGAATTAATCAAACAACATCAACAAAATGTCAATATAAAATTGATGATTCTAAACCTAAATGATGTCCACTAGTCAAATGATAATTTATAACTCTAATAAATTGAATAAAAATAAATATTGTACCAATTAACACATGGAAACCATGTAAACCTGTAGTAGCAAAAAATACAGAACCGAATACAGAATCTGCAAAAGTAAAACTAGCTTGATTATATTCTACATATTGCAGAAAAGTAAATATTAAAGCTAAAATTATTGTAATATATAAACCATTAATTGTAGCTTTTCTATCATTAGCTATTAATGCATGATGTGCATAAGTAATAAATCCTCCACTTGAAAGTAATATTAATGTATTAATAAAAGGTATTGCAAATGCATTTAAAGGTGTTATACCGATTGGAGGCCAGCAGCCACCTAATTCAATAGCTGGTGTTAAACTTGAATGTAAATATGCTCAAAATACACTTGAGAAAGCCATAACTTCACTTAAAATAAATAAAAGGAAACCTTGTGTTATACCTTTTTTTACTTTTTTAGTATGATGACCTTCAAAAGATGCTTCAATTATTACATCTTTTCATCAGTAAGATGCGCCTAATATAGTTAACAATAAGCTAATTTTTAATAAAAAAAAGCCTAAAGAATATCCGTGAAAATATCTTACAGTAGCTATTACTAATGCAAATAATGATGCACTTAACATAATAGGTCAAATAGATCGTTCTACTAAGTGAGAAGGAAAAAATTGAAAATTTAATTTATTTTGTTTTAAATCAAATTTGTTAATAAATTTATTCATTTATTTTATTTTTAATAGGTTTAACTTAATTTGTCGTTGCGCAACATTTCCCTTTTATAGTACGGAGAAAAATTAAAAACAAAAATATTTACTACCTTTTCTTTTAAAAGTAAGAAAACTAAAATTTTTTTATTTAAATACGAATACAAAATAAAGTCTTAATATGACACCTGATTCTATAATTGAATAATATTTATACCTAACATCCATCAACCTTAATTTTGAAAAATAAAAAAAAAATAATAAGGTAGGATAAATCAATATAATATATTATAAAATATATTATATATATATATCCAAATTTTTAATATATTAAATAATAATTAAATTATTAATTTAATAAATTAAAGATTTAGTATTAATTTATATATTCAATTAGATAAAGCCATTAGGCTTTAATTAAGGTTGCTTAGTAATAGAACATTTTAATATCCTACATATAATAGAATAATAAAAAAAAAAGAGGCCGTATTTATCCTTAAAAGACAAAGAGCATAAATTAATTTTATTCTTTTAAAAAATATAAATTTTATAATATATAGTCTACAAATTTATAATATATAAATTATATCTTAGATTTATATTTTTATATTTAATTTTTAATTTTTAAATTAATTAAAAAATAGTTAAATAAGGGGTTAAATTATTAATATTTTATTTTAAAATATTTTATACCATTTTGTGGGTGCTCCGCTGCTCCGCACCAAAACAGTGCCGTAGGGCAGTAAGGAAAAAATACATAAATTTATTCTATTTATTTAAAGGTTTTATATTTATAGCTCCTACTGTTATTTCAAGAATAAATCCAATAGTTAATATTATAAAAAATATAATTGCAATAACAAATCCAAAAATACTTATTGAATATAATGAAACACTTACAGGTAATAATAAAACAAGCTCTATATCAAATATTAGAAATAACATAGCAACAAGTCAAAAATGAACTTGAAATGATTGTCTAGTTTGACCTATTGTTCCTTCATATCCACATTCAAATTGAGTTAATTTATCTTCATATGCTTTATGTGGTGCCAATAAAGTATTTAAACCTAAAAAAATTAAAGCTAAAATAGGTACAAATATAATTAAAATTAATAAAGTAATATTCATTAATTATTAAATAAAGATAAAGCAAGTATTTGTGTACTATTAAGTATTAAAGTTGGTTTTAAAATAAATAATAAAATTAATAAAGTTAAAGTAGAAATTAAAAAACTATGTAAATTTGTTAAAATTCTTGCCTTCGTCAGAGACGGCGCTTCATTATTAAAATTTTTACCTACACTATTGCTACTTAACAAATTATATGGCCATATAATATTTTTTGTTGTTTTATCTAAATTTTTTTCTATCGTAAGGCCTGATAATTTATCTAGCGATAATATTGACATTAAAGGATTTATATCCATTGAAAAAGACGAATAATTAGATAATGTTTTTAAAGTATTATTATTTGAATTATCAATAATAGGAGATATTATGCTATCTGCGTAAACTTTCGAAATATTTGTAGAATCAACTATTTTGTTATTTTTTTTTTTATTTACTGTAATAAGGTCTTCATTATTTAAATTAAAGTTAGTATTATAAACAGATTTTTTTTCTGATTTTCGTAATAATAATATAACAAATCTTAAATAGTATGAAGCACTAATTACACTAGTTAATATACAAATAAAAGCCATAAATCAATAACCACTTTGTACAGCAGATAATAATACAAATTGTTTAGAAAAAAAACCTAACAATGGAGGAACACCGGCCATAGAAAAAAGACAAATAATTAAACATAAGCTAAGAATAGGATTAAAATAAAACTTAGATTGTAAGTTTTTTAAAAGTTTAATATCATAATTAAAAAATAATAAGCCTAAACTTCTATTGTTATAATTGTAATTTGTTATTTTAATACCATCAATATTTATAATATAACCAAATGCTATTATAATTAAAAAAATATTTAAATTAGTAATAGAATATTGTATAATATAAAATATAAAAGAATCAATTGATTGTTCAGTATTAATAGCTAAAGCTAATAAAATAAATCCTATATGAGATATTGTACTGTAAGCTAATAATCTTTTTATTCTAGTTTGAGCTAAACCTACTATTGTACCAATTATTAATGAAAATAATGAACTTATTAATAATAATATTTTTAATAAATAACTTGTATTAAAACTTATATTAAACATATTATTTATAATACTATATTCAGTTAAGATATCTGAATAAATATTATAATCTATAATTAAATTTATAGAAAATCCACTTTGTAATTCTAACAATAAAATTAAAATAGAAATTTTGGGTATTATTGTTAATCAAATAGTTACTTGAGTAGGAGTCTCATCATAAACATCTGGGGATCAAGAATGTAATGGAGCTGCTGATATTTTAAATAAAAACCCTATAAAAATTAATATTATACCTAAACTTACACCACTAATTATATTATAAAATTGTGTAATTTCTAAATTTATATTATTTAAAGAAGAAAAATAATAATAAGAAGAAGAAACAGAAGAAATTAAACTATAAATAGATTCAAAATTAGTTAAACCTGTAAAAGTATAAATTAAACCAGAACCTAATAATATAAAACAAGAAGATAATGCCCCTAATAAAAAATATTTTAATCCTGATGCTGTAGAAGATTCATAATCTTTATATAATGTTGCTAAAATATATAAACTAAATGATTGTAATTCTATACTTATATACATAGATAAAAGATCTGATGAAGATATTAGTAGGGATGAGCCCAATAAACTAAATAAAATTATTAAACAATATTCAGTTTTAGGTACATAAAATCCTATAATATTTATTTTTTGGAACTCTGATATTTTATATAAATTTAATCATAATTTACTATTATTATCTTGCACAGAAGATAAATTTAAATTATTTTTATATAAAGATAAAGAATTTAAAAATGATGACGAACCATCTTTTGATTTTAATAAAGTTATAAAAGATAATACTTTATTATATTTAGATGAAATTATTAATGGTCAAGCTATTAATATTAAAGCTCCTAACATAAATAAAATAACATCAAATAATTGAGAGATGATAGTCACATGGAATAATCCACTATATATACCTATTCCTGATCCAATTGACTGAATATATAAAGCATTAAATGCTAATGCTGCAGAATAAATAAATATGATAGCAGATATTCTACTAATTAATAATGAAGAAAGATTTTGTTTATATGAAGGTAGGGCGATAGCCACTATAATTATTAAAATACTTAAAAATATCATTATTTATTATTTATTAAATTTAATCATATTTATATTCTATTTATATTTATAATAATAAATATAAATATTTAAATATTAAAAAAAAAGTTTTTAATTATTCTTTTTTTTTTTTTAGAAAAGGGGTTAAAAATTATATATATAATATATTACAAATATGCTATAAATTATTTAGAATAAATAAACAACCATATATAGCATATGTAGAAGAAATACTACAACAAATTAACAAAAATAACAAAAAATAAATTCATAATATATTACTATTTTTTCAAGTTTTTAATAAGTTATTAAAAATAAAATGAAAAAATTTACCAAATGGTAAATTTTTAACTTTATTTAAAAATCAATCATGATCTATTACAAATCTAATTGTAATAATAAAAAAAAGTACAAAAAGAAAATAAATCATTCCTAAATTAACTATTAAATTTAGTGATAAAATTTAAGTTATACCATTTTGTATACTTGGAGTTGAAATATCAATAATATTTTTTTCTAATGGAGAATTAATATATATTACATCATTACCAATTTTTATATAATCTCTCGCTTGCGCACTTGCGCACTTGCGCAGAAAAATTTTTCATTTAGCTTTTTATCTAATATCATAATTAAAACACTTGTATCCCCATTAGTAGTAGTATTAATATTTAAATTATTTAATAAAGATGATTGATTAGTAAAAAATTTAGGTAATAATAAATTTTTATCGGATGTACTTAAATTACTATTATATAATTCAGATATATTTTTAACTATTTCAGTGTTAGATGTATTACTTGGTATAGTAATTTTAACATCTTTAATAGATAAACTTAGTGAATTATCAGAATTTTTTTGTGATTCAATAAAACCCTTAAGAATTGCATTTGTTGAAGTTGTTAATTACTGTACTACTAACTGCACCAACAGCAATAGAAGTTCCAATTTTACTTGTAAGACTCATAGGATATTTACTTATAAAAGAGGCACCTATTTTAGAACCAATTGCAAAAGCAGATGTTGCTCCAAAATGAGTAAGTAATAGAGTAATATAATCACCATTTACTTTCATTTTAACACCTTCTAAATTTATATCTAAAATAGTATCAAGATGAATAGAACCATTAGTAGCAAATTGAATAACAAAAAAAGAATAAAAAAAAAATAAAAAAATATAAAGATTTATTAAATCAAGCAAAATCATTATTATTAAATTTATTTAATAATACATTTTTTAAATGGGAACCAGTAAAACCTGATAAAACAACTTCAAAAATAAAATAATTTATTATAAAAAAAACAAAAATAATTAAAAAATAATTATAAATATTAAACATAAAATTAATATAAAATTTAATTGAATCAATTGATTGTTCAGTATTTAAATATAAATATAAAAAAGTGAATAGTATATAAGGTATTGTACTATAAGATAATATTAATTTTATTCTAGTTTGAGCTAAACTTATTATTGTACTAATTATTAATAAAAATAATACAAATTATAAATATTGAATTTTTCAATAAATAATTTGTATTATTATTTATATTTAATATATTATTTATAAAATTATATTCAGTTAAATTATTAATATTAACACTATAATCTAAAATTGAATTTAATATATTTAAAAATTGTAATTTTGTACTTATATAAATAGATAAAAGATCTGATGATATTAATAGGGATGACACTAATAAACTAAATAAAATTATTAAACAATATTTAGTTTTAGGTACATAAAATCCTATA
>Ga0137418_10000046_pt1 | contig 81925 bp, 129 predicted proteins | sample CZODoug3_1_2_16f_FD_122242 | JGI IMG/M metagenome (GOLD analysis project Ga0137418, IMG submission 122242) | Vadose zone soil fungal communities from Angelo Coast Range Reserve, California, USA - CZODoug3_1_2_16fungal (Hybrid Assembly) | ecosystem: Environmental > Terrestrial > Soil > Vadose...
GCTGCGATGGCTAAGGCTGGCGGCCAAACGATTGCGGCAAGGAATGCCTATATTGCCGCCGCCCGTAAATACTCATTTCCAGAAGCAGGCAAAGACAAGGATGGCAAGTCCGTAAAGCCCAAAACCACTGGCCAAAAGGTGAAGGGCGCCACCATGAAGTTCTTCGGCATGGATATCGATCCGCACATGTTCGCGAGCAACGCGCTGGATCTGGCGGCGAAGGCCGATCCTGGGGCTCTTAACAGGCCACAGTCTCCGGAAAGCAAGAAGGCTCTAGTGGACTTAGAGCAGAGCAAGAAGAATCTTCAGCTCACAGACCAAGCGATCCAATCCGGTCAATTTACGCTCAATTCTCAAGCCAACCAGGACGAATTAGCCAAGTTGACCTCGCGTGATCCATCCACTTTGACTACGGATGAAATGCGTAAAAAGAAACGCCTGTATGCCATGCTTCACCCCGAGACGCCCAAGCAGATAGCGGAAAACAAAATATATGAAGACATGGTGAATCATGTCAAGCCGTCTCCAGAGCAATTGCAGTTCTACTACGAGACCGGCATGTTGAATCGAGAGCACAATGTCATAAAAGATATGGTTCGACCGGACGGAGAGACGATAGAGCGAGTTTTAAGACCAGACGGCTCGGTTGTTACCGAAAGAAGCATAGGCTATACATACCTGCCGCCCGAGCAAAGGCAAGCAGCCGTAGATCAGTTCGAGAAGATGAAGGAGCACTACATCCAGGCGCACGCGCATGATGGTCTTACCCCGCAACAATTGGAAGACGCAGCGTCTCTGGCGGCCTCGAATTATGAAATGGGGGTAAAGGCGCCAGCGTCGGGACTTAAAGACGATCCACGGGAAGAAGAGATCATACAATCCAGGGCGCTTCAACAGGTATCAAGGTCGCTAGGCCCAAAGGAGCAGAAGCAGTTAAAGTACCTCGCTACTACATCCCAAGACGACGATGGAAATACGTACCCTCTTCTCCAAAGGCCACCGTCAGACGGTACAAGCGGGTGGTTCGGGTCTGGAGAACCAACTTGGGGTGGTCACACCTTAAAGGAAATGACGGAGTTCGAGGGCCGGGTACGGGAATCTCGGCGCTATGCACTGAAGAGAGGCAATCGGAAACTCAGTGAAGACGATCTCAACACGTTACTTGGACCACGGATCTTCGGGCCGGGCGCGGACAAGCCTGGAGCCTCCGCCTCGGCCAATGCCCGTCAAGCCACCGCTCCGCCGAGCGCCAAGTACAAGGTGACATTTTCAGATGGCTCAACGGATGTAGTGGATGAGGCAAGCAAGAAGGTATTAGAAAGCGACAAAAGTTTAGGCCCCGTTAAATTTGAACCCGTTTCGGGCGGTTCCAGTAATGGCGCCGCTAGTGGTGGAAAACCTGCGAATGGCACGGCCAGTCCCGCTAAGACCCCAGAGTTGAGCGCAGTACCTCCTACGGCCAATGGTAAGGCTCCAAAAGCGGCGGCTGAGCGCACTATGTCCGACGTACCAAAAGCCCCTACCACCAGCCCAAAGATCGAGCAGCGGGTACAGGCGAAACTTAACTCAGGGCTGGATGCAATTCCCAAAGCTGCCAATAGCGTCGTGGCGGCTGGGGATAAAGTCATGGGCGGACTCAAGAGTGGAATTGAGTATTTTACTGGACCACAAGGCGACGGTACGCCTGAAAAGCCGAGCGGCGCGGGCGACAAATGGCAGACTCACCCCGAAGAAACATGGAGCGTTGTGGCTCCAGATGGGACCGTCGTCCATGCCATGCCGCTAACGAAGGACAAAATGGCGGAAGCCAGGAAAGATCCAAGGTTTGCTGGTTACAAGTTCAAGTCCAACCTAACAGGCAAGGTGGAATAGTCCTATGCCAGAGGTAGCATCGTATACGCCGGAGGAAGCGCAAGCGAAACTGCTGGCGTTGACCCGTCCAGACGCAGGCATTGCCGCACCACGCGCCCCTACAGCGCCTACTCAGAAGAATACGGTCACGCCGCCTCCAGTCACCACCGCAGCGCTACGGCCCCCTGCGCCTCCAGAACCGCCCAAGGCTCCGCCACCTGATCTACCGTCGCCTACCGTTTCCGGCTTGACCAACGCCAAAGCCAGAGTGGCGGAGATCAACAAGATCGGGGCTGATGCGTATGCGAAGAAATACTCGCTTCCTGGTTCTGTTCAGGAACCGCAATCGTCGTCGAGCGATCCCCAGGATGTGCGAAGCCGCATTACGGCGGAGGCCCAGCGCCAAGGGCTTGACCCAAACATTGCTCTGGCCATTGCCAAGCAAGAGACCGGGTTCAAGCACAAGGTGAACGGGAGAGTGGTTCTTGGTCCTCTCACCCGCAACGGCTACCATGCCCATGGATTGTTTCAGTTGATGCCCTACCGGTTCCCTAACATCAACATCGACGACGAGGGCGCCAACACGACTGCCGGGATAGGCTTACTTAAGGAACTGAGCAATAAGTACAATGGCAATCTAAACTTGATTGCCGGGGAGTACTTCGGCGGTCCTGGAGCTATTGGCAAACATGGGGAAATACTGGACTCTTCCCCTCTGACCCAGCAGTACGCTAGGGACGTGCAGGGTAAGTTTGCCAGCATTCACCAGGACGCTTCAGGCCCACAGCAGCCACAATCCGATCTGGCCAAGGCGAAGGCAAGAGTGATGGAGATCAATCAGATTGGAGCTTCCGCCTACGCCAAAAAATACTCACTTTCCGAACCAGCAGCGGAACAGTCTGAATCTCAGGAACCGAGTGAACAAGGAGTACCCAATCCGCTTACCTCGCCACTTCAGTTTTTTGGTTGGCTGGATGAGAAGTGGATGCAGGGAGCGCGCTGGACCAGCAACAAACTATTCCAGAACGACCTGACGGATCGAGCGGCCATTGAAGAGCAAAGCAAGAACCCTAACTTGTCGCCAGCGGACCGGGAGTTTTTCGTCTATCAGTTGCATGTTTTCGATGTCAACATGCGAGCCGAAGACGATGAAATGAATATGCACTGGGGGTCGAAGACCGAAAGCGAGCGTGAAGCATACAAGTTCAGGCGAGGATGGGATACCAGGAGTTTGGCGGGCAAAGCAGTGTGGGAGGCTACGGCGGAAGTCTTCAATCCCAGCAATATGGCAATCATGGCGGCTACTGCGGGAGGTAGTGTGATTGCTGAAGCGGTGGGCGCTGTAAGGCCAGTATTGGGCAGGGCTTTAAAGGTTGGCTTACTGGGGGCCAACACCGCTTTTGCCTTGAAGCTCTCCGCTGGGCAGATCCAGGGCGCGTATGAAGCCTACCAGAAGAATGATCTACCGGGCGTAATCGAAAATGCTGGCATGGTGGCCGGCACGCTCTTGGCCGTGGGCGCGGGGGCCTACGAAGGGAAACAGAAGAATCGGGCGGCCCGCGAGCAAGCTACCCGCGATAAGACTTTGTTCGTTGCTGAAGTTCTAAAGGCCGTACAGGATCATCCTGGATTGCAGGAAGAACTGAACAAGCAGGGCGTGCCCATCCCGCAGCTTACCAAGGAGCAGTTACAGGCGGCCATCGACCATATCCACAAAGTCAATGCTGATATCAAAAAGCGGGAGGGGGAGCGCAACACCAAGCTTAAAAAGATGGCGGATCAGGGAGTCTCGCCCGCTCCCGCCGCTCCATCGGACGAAGACCTTGCGGACCCGCGCAAACGTCTGGCGGGCACGCCGCCCCCTGAACTGCAACCCGGCCACGTCAAGTCGTTGCTAACGGCTGCCCCAGGTATGACTGAGGAGCAAGTTCGCGAGCAGATTGCTACCCCTACTCGCCAACGCCAACTCCAGCCCACACCCGAGATTCCGATTGAGTCGCTGAACGACCGTGATAGTCGCCTACTCGATTCGAGCGCCTACGGGCAGTGGCTGGACCACCACATTGCCAAGGCGGCGGGCGACATGGCGCGCATGTTGAAGTTGGTCGAAATCACAACGCAGCGGCACGAGTATGAACTGGCTTACCACTTGACTGAAGAAATCCAGTCCAAGATCAAGACTGACGCGGAGCCAACGGTGGCCAGCAAGGAACAAGCGCTGAAGTTGGAGCGGTATCAGCGTCTTCTGAAGTGGCACATGTCGGAGCCGTCGGTAGCGCCTATTGAGACCAACTTCGTCAGCATGACTGCGGAAGAACGGGCCGTAAAGCGCCAGGAGTATGCCGAAGAAGAAGGCCGGGCGATCCTGGTCCGGGAGCGTGAGGCGCGGATTACCGCTCTTGAAGACCAGAAGAAGCGTGTCCAGGATGAGATTGCGGCCTTCCGGGAGCGAGCGACTAAAGTCCAGGATCAACGGCGGGTCGGACCGGCGCCATCTCCTGAGCAGTTGGAATTCGATGCGGTAGGGCAGGAACTGGAGCGCATTGCCCATAGCAACATGCACGTGGACGCGGATGAGATGGAGAGCCAACTACGTCAAGGCAAATCCACGCCATTGAGCGCCGACGAAAAGCACTTCACGGAACTGCAAAAGAAGCGCAAACAGTTACTGGATCTGCTCGATCCCCAAAAACCACAGAAGCCCCTGTTTGAGCATGTGGCGCTAGAAGCGGAACTGACGGAGCGGGAGCAGGCATTGCGCGAGATTGAGGCCCGGCTGGCCTATGAGGCCACCCATGCCACGACGCCTGAGGAAGCCATAGAAAAGGGCCAGCGCGCCGAAGAAGCCAGAAAACTGGCGGCCCAGTTGAAGGCCGACAGGGATAAGACTGAGGCGGAACGCTTAGCTAGCCGGGCAAAACAACAGGAGTTCCCCCGCGGCGAGCCCATCGCAGTCCATGTGGGAATGCCTGTAACCCTGACGTTGGCGTCTGGTCAGGAAGTCTCTGGGCACTGGGCTGTGGTTCGAGGCGGTGAGGTAATCGCATCGCACGATCCATTCACGTTCCATAGGAACGATAGATTCATCCATCAAGACCTGAATCCAATCAACTACGAGGATGAGAACTTCCACGAGGCTAGGGAAATCGTGAAATCCAGAGGGAAGAATCCCGATCTGGATGAAATCCATAACACTCGCGAGACGAACGCGGCTCCGGTGCTATCCCCGGATGGGCAAGTGCTGGGCAATACCGCCACATTCCTGGAAGCCATGCGGATTCACAGTCAAAAAGGCCAGAGTGAGGCTATTGCGGCCGACCTGCTCAGGAAGGCTTACCAGTTTGGCTTGGATCCCGACGCCATCCCCCACGCGACCGACAAGCCGGTCTTGGTTTTCATGCTCGATGAGCGGCCTACCGACTTGGGGGGCCTGATGGAATTAACTTCCGGTCTTTTGCGCCCGGAAGACATCACCATGACCGAGGCGGAGCAAGGGGTGCAGTCGGGATACCGCGTCTCAGGCGACACGTTGAATTGGGTGTCTGAAGCGTTTAAAGGGATGGGCGATCAAGCTTTTGTCCGCAATCTGCCCCCGGTCCAAGCCGCTGAACTGGTCGACCGCATGATCAAGGACGGGGTGATTGGGCAGGCGGAGCGCGGCGCTTACATCAACGAAGACGGCGAGCTTACCCCCAAGGCTATCCAGGTAGTAGAAAACGCGCTGATGGGCAAAGTGATTCCAGATGCCAATGCGCTGGCGGGAATGCCGCGAGGCGTCTTCATTCGCCTGTCCCAAGCCATGGCGCCACTACTGAAAATGCGGTTGGAAGCCCCCATTTGGAATATTGGCGACTATCTGCACCAGGCCATCCGCAACTGGACGCGCATCGAGAAGATGGGAGACACGCTTGATGGTTACGGCCAGTCTGGCGATTCCAAATCGACCCTCTGGTACAACTACCAAAACAGCAAACTGATTCCAGGAGAGGCCGATCATCCCATTGTTGAAGCCTTGACCAAGTTACTGGAAGAATCGCCCAAGACCATTGAAAAAGCGCTGTCCGGCTACATCGGCGAAGTCGATGGCAAGCAGACTGGATGGCAGTTTGAACCGGGAATGGAGCCAGCGGAGTCTTTCAATTGGCATATCGCCAACGACATGGGCGTAGAAGTCAAAGCCAGTGAGTGGGGCACGTTAGAACCCGCTTACGAAGAGCCGAAGCCTGAAGCGAAATCCAAAGCCCGCGGCAAGATCAAAGCGGCCAAGGGCAAGAAAGCGGAAGCCCCCAAAGCGGCAGAGCCAGAGAAACCTTCACCCACCGGTCCCACCATGGCCGACGTGGACACCAAACTGCGCGGCATGTCTGAGGAGGATCTGGACCGGGAATACGAGCATGGCGCTGCGGCGGATGGCACAGACGATCCCTACGTAGTCGCAGTGGGCAAAGAACTACGCCGTCGGCAAACGGAGCCAGTGGTTCAGCCGGAAAAGCCCCCGGTTAGCCCCATGGAGCCAACGCCAGAAGAGAAGGCCAAAGAAGATTTCACCAAGGAAGTCCAGGAAGTCATCCGGGTCAACGGGCCGATCACGAGAGACCAGTTCGTCGACATCCTGACCCGCCATCCCAACTTTTCGATGGGCAAAGCCACCGACCTTGTGACTTTTGTCGAGAAGGGGGTGCGGCGAGTCTGGAATATGTCCTTGGACGAGTATCTGGCGCAGGCTTTTGGCGCAGTTGAATTGATGGGCGAAGGGCCTAAATCGCCCGTAGAAGAAGAGGTTAGTGTTCTAGGGCAGCTAGGCAAGAAGAAGGGCATGGCGCCCACGCCAAAGGCCAGCGTTGATGGCCCTAAGGGCGCGGTAGAGTTCCTGGCGGATGGCCGGGCTATTTTGCACTTGATGGAACACGGCGATGTCTCAACCTTCCTCCATGAATGGGCTCATGTGGCCCACAGAAACCTTATGGGAGAGGATCGGGTCGCGGTTGACAAGTGGGGGGCGCAACTTCGCAAAGAGTGGAATCCCAAGAAAGATCCCGCGTACACACGCTGGCTGGAGGGGGCTGAGGATAGCCACGAAAAGCGCGTGTCCTATCTGGCGGTCTACGTTCAAGAGAAGTTTGCCCGGGCCTTTGAGCGGTTTGTGCATGACGGCATAGCGCCGAACGAGGAAATCAGGCCGGTATTTGAGCGGCTGAGGGACTGGATGCGCGAGGTTTATGAGAACGTATCAATGCAAGGCTCGTCGCTGGATGTAAAGATCCCGGCAGATATTCGTAGGCTGTTTGAGCGGATGGCGGGGGGCACGCCCGAGGATCTGGAAGTTCCGGGCGAGAAGGCTGGTGCTGGAACTGCCTTAATGTCCCAGACGCCAAGTGCAATCCAAACCTTGACCAAAGAGCAACAAAGGGTTTTGGATAAGTATCTGTCTGTTGTGAAGTGGGACAGCAAAGGGGAGAAAATCGATACGTGGAAGAAGAAATTAACAAGCAAAGAGCGTGACATTCTTTACACGATTCCTTACGATGCTCAGCCCCTTGAGGCATTTGGTCCACGCGTTAGAGACATTATCCAATGGGAACGCGATCATCCAGAACATGAAAAAGCCATGCAAGGGAAAAGTGGTGTTGATGCTGCTGTCAAAGCGTTCGAGGAGCATCCAGTCCATTTCAAGAACAATCCCAACGTCAACCATTTCACGGAGTCGCAAATCAATGAACTAATTTCAAAGTTAAGCCCAGCAGCAGTGAAGAGATGGGCTGATAGTGAAAAAGTAACGCCGGAGGGACTGACTCGTCGCGTGAAGGAGATGAGGCGGAATGTTGCCTCATTGGGGGTGGCGCTACGCAGTGAAGGGGACTGGGCTGACGTTCCACTCGAAGCCCTCAGAGCGCGATCGATGGTGGATGAAATGTTCCCGCTTGGCAAGCGGGAGTCATTAGATGATGGCATGACCATAGAAGCGGATCTGGAAGAGTCACGGCCAGACCGCACCATCCTTTCCCGCTCCATCAAAGACGACGAACGGCGCACACAGGAACGCAAGGAAGAAGAGGGCGAGACCCTTACGCCAGAACAGCGAATGGATGCGACCGAGATTTTCAATCATGGAGAATCCTTTAGCGATAGCTTGGATACCGCAAGATTTCGAGTATTTTCTGACGCCGAAAAGGCCGTGATATGGGCGCGGGAGAATGCCAGCAAGACCACGGGCCTGAAGATTTACAACCTGGAGGACCGTTCCGGCAAGGCTTTCGTTCATTATGCCCCACGCGATCCAAGCGTTCTGTTTCAAGAGACGGAACCGGGCGAAGTCGAGCGGCGCCTGCGTGCGATTGAAGAGCGTCTGCGCAATGTGGGCCTGGGAGAGCAAGAGGCCAAGCGGCTAGCCAAGATGCGCGATGACTTGAAGGCCCAGCAACGCCGCGCTGGAACCTCTCCCGACCCCAAGCCGGGGCGTATAGTTAAGCTATTCGGACCCCACGGGGAAGAATTGAAATTAGGAGGGCGCGATGAGGAAGCCAAACCGGGACGAACAGTATCTGATGTCCCTGCTCCACTACAAGACCCTCGAAGCCCTCGAAGAGCGGATGAACAGCCCCGCGACCCCCGAGGAACTGAGAAGGATCGAGCCGCCGTGGGACCAGTACGAGGAACAGGAGAGGGTGGAAGAGCAGGACATGAGGATGAACGACCTGGAGAGACTCTACGCACTGTCCAGCCCGCCCGAGTAGACACGCCCACCAAGCCACGGGGCACGGAAGTCTACGATCCCGCGCAATGGTCTGAGACCATCGAAACCTTGGGGATGCCAGCCAATACCCCACCGCCTACTGTGAGAATTCCCATGTGGCTGCGGCGTATGCTGAAATTCCCCGCGCAGCCGGAAATGGTCGAGGCGGGGCTTTCCGGCATAAAGCAGCATGACGCCGTGGTGTTGGCGGCCCCCACCGGAGGCGGCAAGACCTACATGATGGCGGCCATGGCCAACCAGTTGGTCAAGCCCGACATGAAAGTCCTGGTAATGACCATCAATAAGTCCCTGATTCGCAAGCGCGGCGATGGTCTAATTTCGGTTTTCCGCGATTTCGCTGTGCCACTGGAAGAATTGAAGTCCGGGGTATCCGATCCCGGGAAACCGGGTGTCTATGCCGTTACCTACTCGACCAGCGTTAGCCGCAAGGAAATCAGGAAGGCGAAGTGGGATCTGATTATCTGCGATGAGATCGGCGTGGCCCGCAACCCTTATTCAGAGACCGGCATAATGATGAAGGAACTGGCCGGCAACAGCAAGAAAGCCATCTATATCAGCGCCACGCCCTTTCATAACGCGCTCGAACTCTACCACATGGACAAACTGGGGTTGTGGCGAGAGACCGGCTTCGATGCCTGGGGTAAGCAGTTTGGAATCTTCAAAGATACCGATGGCAAGTATGGTGGAAGCGCCAGCGATTCGCTCAAATTAATCAAATTGCGAAGTCAATTGATCGAGCGCGGGCAGTTTGTCAGCGTGTTGAAGAACATGGAAGGCTTCAATATCTCGTTGGCCCAAGTGCCGTTGACTCCTGACCAGGAAGTGATTCTAGCCAACATCAAAAAGGGCTTCGATGCTGCGGCTGACCACTACACCAAACTGGGGCCATCGGGAACGGCGTTGCTGGCCGCCACCCGTAAGAACGCAGCCACGTTCACCAAGAAATGGCTGGAGCGGATACGCTTGCCTCAGGCGATCGAGATGGCCAAGGAGATGCAAAAGCAAGGCTGGAAGGTGGCCTTCTTCAGCGAGACCAAAGCCTCGCGGGAGGACATCTTTAGCTTCCTCCAGCCGGCGAACTTTGCTTTAGATGGCAAAATTAGAGCCTTGCTCCCCGATTTGCCGGATGTGCCAGAAGGGTTATTCGCAGCCTTTGGCGAGGATCTGGCGAACTATAGCGGACCCGACAGTTCCCATCGCACCGCCGAACTGGACGCCTTCAACAGCAATGAGAAAAAGCACATCTACTTGTCCTTTGCCGCTGGTGGAATGGGCTTGAACGCTCAAGACAAGATGGGAACTCAGCCGCGGGCGGTGATCTTCCTGGGGCCACCCTATTCCGGCATGATGCTTGAACAGGGCTTGGGCCGCTTCTGGCGTTTCGGAACCAAGAGCAACGTCCACGCCATCTTCATGACCTCGAATGCCGAGGCTGAACTGAATATGCTGGTGTCGAAGATCGCTCCGCGCATGTCCTCGTTGCGGGCCTTGGTGAACGGGATCAATAACGAAGACAAATTCGTCAACACCCTGCACGCCATGCGGACCACGGAACAGGAGCAAGCCGCTTACGAGTTGGGTAACAGCATCAAATTCAGCCCCAGCGAGTTCCGTCCCATCCAGACCCAGGCGGTACAGTCATGGAAGGATGTCAAAATCGGGCCGGCCAAGGAGGCGATGAATAAGGGCCTGAAGATGCCGGATACGGGCGGGCCTCCCAAGGTTGGAAAGCTGTTTCAGGAATCGGAGCCGCCCAAGCCCCCAGAAGACCTCTCCATACCAAAGAACACGGAAGCCCGCGCTGAGCACGACAGACAGAAGAAGGACATCGTAGACGGCAAGCCTATGCCTGGAGTACCAGCAGGCATAGAAAATGCCCCACAGGCCATCCGGGAGCGTATTGCGGAGGTGGCAGGGGTCGAAGCCAAAGCGGCAGAGGATGGAGCCGAGGACAGTGAAGAGAAAGTTGCGGCAGTCCAGAGCGCCTACAAAGCCGTGCGTAGCCGTTTTGCCAGCCTGAGTCACGCCTTAGGAGAGTCGGACGCGTCAGTAGCCTACAAGGCTTTTCTTGCCAACCTGTTCATCAGCGGCCACCGCAATATACTCAACGTCACCAGGGAGGCTGGGATTCCACAAATTGGAGAAAAGATCGTGCGCTGGGCTCGTCAATACGAAGCCAGAAAAGGCCAAGTGGAGGGACAGTTCCTCCCGCGCCTCCAGAAGATCCACATGGAAAACGGTATCAGTCCACAGCGCACCATCGAGATCGCGGATAAGACCACCCGCAAGATGAAAAAGGTGAGCGAGTATGAGGCCATGGTGATGGCGATTGAAGGGAAAGCGCCCCCGGCCAACGCCCGCATTGCCAAGGCCGCTACCCAGATTGCCGAACTGCTTAAGGACATGCACAAACTGGCCGCCGATACCGGAGTCGTGGTTGAACGATATGTGAACGGCGCCTTGAAGCATGTAAAATTCTCAGAATTCCCGTCCGATCCAACCTACTTCCCGCACATATTCGACCCTGACTATGTGATTCGCGACTACGTGGATCCCACCACCGGCAAGAAAAGCGATATCACCCTGCGGGAACTGCTGAAGGGGAAACCGGGCGAGGCGCGCTGGAATGCCATGATTGATCGCATAGCCAAAGAAAAAGGCGTAAAGCGGTCGGAAGTCGAGGATTACTTCAAGCAACATACCCGGGATCATCCATTAGCCGGAAACGTGGAAAGATCCAGGGAACAAGACCTTGGATTCTATCTCACCACCCCGGAGGCTATGCTCAAGTACATTGAGGAGTACTCCGAAACCATAGCGCGCACCGAGCTTTTCGGGCAGCAGCGGCAGAAACTGAACCGGATCGTATCCGATATCCCCAATCAAGGGGCGCGGGAAGTAACCACGGAGATCATGGACGCTCTACTGAGCCAGCGCATCATGAGCCACGAGGAACGGGCCATCATGAAAGTCGCGGCCAACGAGGCTGTGATTACCACCATGACCACCTCGTCGATCAAAGCCATGACCCACTCAGTCTGGGCCGCGCTGCACACCAATACCCGCGCATTTTTGACGAGCCTCGGGAGAGCGGCGCTGTGGGACCGAAAATTGGCCCGCAGTCTATTCCAGGGTTCAGGTGCGGGCGCCGAGCATTACCGGAATGGAGTGCTTGATAGCTATGGCGCCAGCAAAGGAACTCTCGCGTCTGGATTTCTTAAATTTACCGGCTTCCATAAAGCTTTCAATTTTGCCCGGCTGGTGGTGGATGGATCCGCACGCCACTTCATGGAAGTAACTGCCTTACCAAAACTGATGAAGGGCGGGAAAGGCGCTGAATACTATCGCCGGGCATTGAAAGAAACCTTCCTGTTTGAAGACGGGCAGATCGACAAGGCCATCGCGGCTGGATCGTGGAGTGCAGACGAACTAAATTGGGGCGCCAAAGCCCTGGTGGACCGGACTACTTACTCCCACAGTCCACTTGAATTGCCCCCAGCATGGAGATCAACTGCTGGTACTCCAGCGGCTGGCGTTGGTCTCGCGGTGCTCCGCCAATCCACGTTGCTTAAGGGCTACACCTACAAAACCTGCACCATGTTGACCGACCGGCTCTACCGTGAGGCCAGGAAAGGCAACTGGAGGCCGTGGATCCCCTTTCTAACGTTGGTTCCAGCCCTGGGGTCGGCCATTGTCGGAGCCAATCAACTGCTGCGAACAGCGCTGGGCGCTCCAGCGCCAGAAAACGACGAAGAGTCTGGCCCCTGGAGTGAGATCAAGCATTACGCCGAAAACATTGGGCACATGATGGGAATCGCCATCGTGTTCAACATCCTGGACCGCAAAGAAAAGGACGAGAACTACCAGCCCCTTGGGGATATCTCCGAGTACATTGCCGGAAAGCCAGCCATGGATACGTATCGAACACTCGTAGGGATGCCCTTAGGCATTGCTTACGCCAAAGACGCCAAGACCTCAAGGGGCAGGACCGCAGAGGAGAAGCGGTGGAAAATTGCTGGAGACTATGTTGGAGACGTATACCCACTTGTCAGACCGTTCGTGAAAACATTGGAGCCGGAGCCGAGACGGAAATCGCACCGTTACCAGATGACCCCAACTCCAAGGGAATAGCTTTAGGCTGTAGGTCCAGGACTTGGATCTTGCTGTTTCTCTTTCACTAAGCCCGCTATGTACTCGACTTTGTCTAGTTTTTCCCACAAATCTACTAGGCTAAGACGGCGATGCGGTTCTGGTAGTTTCAACATCTGGTCAATCTCCCGATTGAGTTCATCGCGGGCCTGGACCTTCTGGGCGTCTCCATGTAGGCTTTCGTTGATGGTGATCTTGGCGAATTCGATAAGCCGTTGGATCTCTACTCTATGGGTGTGGTACTTACGTTTCTGCTGTTTCAACAGGAAGCGCCTGATTTCATCGATGGTAAAGAGTTTGGTGGCGGAACGTTCCGTAGAGCCTTTAACGGCCTTGGATCCACGGCGGGCCGGGATGAGTCTCTTGGTGTTAACCAAGCCCTGGACGCAGCCCTTGCTGGTTCCAATAACTACGGCAGCCTCGGCGGTCGATAGCAGTGGGACATGCTCCAGGTGATGATCGAGTTGCTCTAAGTACTCAATGAATTTGTCGCCGGGATCGACAATGCGCCAAGCGGCCCTGATCCCGCGGCGGCTGGCTGAGCGCCCCGTTCTGATTGCTTGTAGCTTGCCGATTTTGATTAGGGCGAAAACCCGGTCAATGGTGATGCGCAGTTTCAAAGCGCATTCTTTGCTGGTAATGAATCGTACTTCCTGGTCCTCAGCCATGGTTCATAGCCTCAATATCTTGCCTTACTCTCACCATGATCTCACTGGCGAGCCAGGATAAGCCCGCGTCGTTCCAAGCTTCTGTCTTCCGCCATGCCGTGTCGTTGGTTGTGATGTAGTGGACTGTGAGTTCCAGGCCGTTGCCTGATACGCAGCCGTATTCAACGTGGAAGGAGTCTGTGGCGTCATCGGTTAGAGGGAAAATTGGAATTGGTTCATGGTTCAGATCAAGCCCAATTATCGGGCCTAGAGCCTCAGGAGCCGCTATTTGATTGAACCCTGGATCAATAAGCCAATTGCGGGCTACCCGCGCTATGAGATGACCATTCCAGCCACGTCCAAAAGCTCGCCTACTGTCCTTGGCGGTCGCCAGTTCTTCCTCGCTCAAGCCCGAGGTGTAGGCCAGCTTCATAGCTGGGACTTCCACGACAAACTTGGTAGAAACAGGCTCAACCGGAATATCGAATGCCTGGAAAAATTCGCAGGCAACCCGCGTCGCTGAAATGCAGGCGTTCACAGTCATAAATCGTAGCATCATTGGCATAGCCAGGGCGCAATAGCGATGGATGAGCATCTCCACTTGGGCTTCCGATAGCTGGGCTTTAGTTGTCATGGAATTTTCTCTTGGCCTCGTTGACCTTTACCTCAATATCCAGTGCTATCTCCTGTGCATCCTCTTCGATCCTGTCGGCCAGATCGCGGAGAATACCAGGCAGGGCCAAGATCATGGGTGGCGAGATGCTACTGACGGAGAACCCGCTGCCGTGCTTGCCTTCAAGGATCATCACGATGGCGGCCCTGGCCTCCGCCGACTCCATAGCCGCTTCCGCTAGGTGATCGTATTGGCCTTTTCCGAGTGGCATAGGTCGTGGACCTCTTTCTTTGAACGTTTTAATTTTAGCTAGGGTGTTTAGTTCCATTGGGCTGGTCGGGGATAGTCCGTTTCTCCTCTTGCTTCCGCAACCAGCCACGGAGGGCATCGCGGATGACTTCGGAGACTGAGCTATATTCCCCATTTTTGATGACTTTATTGATGGCGTCTTCCAGTTGTGGGGTGAGGGTGATGTTCAAGAGCGTCCTCCGCGAATCGAGTTATTAAACGAAATAATGGCCTAATTGTCAACTTCAAGTTGCACAATGCTAGATTATTAGCGTATTGTGAACGTTTTCAGTGCATGGAAAGGACATTCTGACGTGAAAGAAGAGAAGACCAACCAATGGCCAACCAAAAAGAAGTCGACAAACTCGCAATCTACGCTCTCGGTCGTATCGACGCATGGATTGAAAACTTTGCAAGAAGCGCGGGAGTCCCTGAAGCAGAACTTGCCCATGGGATTTATGCGTTACTTTCAGGTGCGCGGGAGGGGGCTGACCATCGCATGTCCTTTCTGTCACCGCCGCCCCCCAGTGGAGCTAATCTACGGCTACCTACGGTGGAGGTGGCTGAGCGTCCACCAAGTCAATTGCAGTCAGACTCAGAGGGTGACGAAGCCGACAGCTATGCCAGTGCGCCGAACTTCCTAAAGTCGCGTCTGCTGTTAGCAATGGTGAAGAAGATGGCCGTCAATGGGCCGGTAACTGCGGCTGAAGCCCACGCACGCCACCCTTTCAACACCCTTGGCGCGTGGAACCGTGCCTTGCAGCGCTTGGCTAAAGAGGGCAAGTTGCGGCGAATCGGGTATGGGGAATACGTTCCAAGCCAGGACAAGCCGCGAAGCAAAACGAAGACGGTCACGCCGAAACTTGGGACAAAGAGCGAATGGAAGGCTGAGTTTCAGGCGAAGATACTGAAAGCCATGGAAGGCCGCGAGCGGATGAACCTAGCGGAGATCGCGGAAGCCGCCAAAACCAAGCAACACAATCTGTATGCTCACTTACGGGAGATGATCGAAGAGGGGAAGATTGAGAAACTTGAACGTGGCGAGTACGGGCCGGTCAAGGATCCAGACAAAGCAAAACGGAGGGGAAGACCGCCGATTGGGTCAACGAAGATCAAGATACAGATTCTCGAAGCCATGCAAGGCCGGCAGAAAATGACCCTGGACGAACTGGTTGCAACCTCTGACGCCAAGCATAAACACTCGCTCTATGAGCCGTTACGGCAATTGATTGCCGAGGGGCAACTTGAAAAAATAGGCGAGGGGCTTACTGGAGTCTATGGCCCTGGAAAGAAGTTCAACGTCCCGGGGGCGGTGGCTTAGCCCCCTTTTTTCAGTCGTCGAGTTCCGCCCACATTTCCGCGAGCTTCACTTTAATTGAAAGCACTTGTATATCGATGGTCAATTCGCCCACAACGTGCTCGAAGTTAGGCTCTCCTCGCGCTAGGTAGGCCATCCATGCCTTACGGGTATCGGGTAGTATGATCCAGCAAACCCCCACCCCAGCGGCCAGCAGACGTTCACACTTGTCGATTAGACTGGAACTGGAAAAGGTCTGCGAGGGGGAATAGATCTCGATGGCCAGGATGGCTGGTTCTGCCAGATCCCCGTTATCGTACACGGCCTTTCGGCTAACCACGGTGACATCCGGGACCAACCGGTCGGCGCCGCAAAGGACATTCAGTTCAGGAAGCGCTTGGTACTCGCGTGGGAGAGTGGCTGCGAAATGAACAATCAGATATTGCTGGATTCTGGCGTGATTCTTTTTGGTCAATGGTTTTGGAATCTCCTGTCCATCAATCAACTCCATGTGGGCGGTTAGCATTATTTACTCCGTTCCGTGTAGCCGTGCGCTTCCAGCCATTCGATGGCCATTACGTCTTTCTCCCAGTACTCCCAGTGCTCGGGATTGGCGTGGCGCTGGTTTATTCTTTTGAGTTTTTTGACGGGTAAATCCACAGTCCCAGCAGTTTTCGCATCGTCGCACATGAATTCTCCATGCCAGCAGCAGGCGTGAAAACACTTGTCGCAAACCGTGATGCAAAAGTCGTCAGGCAGGACAGTGCCAGTGCGTTTCCGTGGTTCTGGACTCATACCGGGGCTTTCTCCGCTGCGGGCGCTGGTCTCACCTTGCGGGGTCGGCCGCCGTTGTAACTCTTACGGGGATGGGACAACTTGGCGATGTTAGAAAAATAACTCTTGGGCTTCTGTTTCTTGGTCGCCTCGCCCCCACTTCGACCGAGATCGGTCATGTAGGCGCTATCGCGTGTGATTGCCTGTTTCTTTGCCATGCCTCTAATGATACGAGCATTAGAATCTGTAAAGCAATACAAATTGCAAGCGTTCATGGCCATGACCTTTTGGGGTAAATGTCCTACTCCATGAACGAGATGCACTTGGGTGTAGAGCATTGGGCGTGCATATGGCCGTTCAGACTCGATACCGTGTAACGAAGGCTTCCAGTCTCGCAGGCAGGGCATAAAATCTGGCCAAAACCCCCGTTACCCTTCCCAAAGCCCACTGAATTCGCGTGATCCTTGGCGCCGAATATGGCCTTGGCCGCTTTATTCGATTCCTCCAGCGACTTGTCGGCCAATTGTCCGGCTTCTTCGCGGCTCATGATGTTGAACTTATCGCAGGCAATCACAAGACGATCGTGGATCAGTCCAGGGACGCACGGCATACAGACTTTGCCGTTCTGCTCTTGATACTTGACACCGGCCCCGCACAGTTCGTCGACAATAAACCCCGTAAAGTGCCGGCAACGGGATTGTAATTTCTCGATGCGGAATTCGCGCAGATCAAGCGGTTCTTTTTTGGCGGTCTTGTTCATAGTGTAAGATCCTTTCTCCAATCCATTTACAAACTGAAACCGTACAGGCGTTGCCGAGATCTTTCTCTACCGCCCAAACACTGGTGAATCCGGCTTGGCGGAAGCCTTCACCAAAGCCCATGATTCCGGCGAATAGTGAGCCCTCAGTCACTTCGCTCCACAATGTAGGCAAGCCCCGCCCACTAAGACGACATCGTGTCCGCAGGCCAGGCAAGCGGTATCGGGCTCCACGCGCCGGGAACCCCGTAGTTGATTGCAAGTCAAATGCGCTGGCCAAATGGAATACACAGAATCGTCCCGGCTTCCCGCGCCCATACCCCGTGGAGCAATATGGTCAACCGAACACTCCTCCCACTTCAGTTTTCTTCCACACAGGCGGCAATGCCGGTCATAGACCAACCACACAAAGCGGCGGCGCCGTTCATACTCGTCCCGGCCCAGTTGCGTGGGCGTCATCACCTCGCGCCCGCTCTTTGTCACCAGAAACGAATCCCGCAAGGGCACATAGAGTCCCAGTCTTGCATTGGCGGTCAGGCCACGAAAACTTTCAAGCCAGTCCTGTTGCTCTTCGTTCAGAGCCATCTCTTTTTTCAGATCCACACTGCTACCCCCCGAACCGTTTGAGAAGCGCGCCCCATTCCAAAAGACGCGCTTCCCAGTGCTGCATCGATCTCTCCCCATCTGCGAGGTACCCCCACGGTAAACACAGACAAAGCGAGTTCCCAGCAACCTCTCTACGTGGATGGCCCCGCGGCCTCAGCCATCCCACGAATCACTTGGCCTACCACCTGATCGGCCTTGGCCATAACTTCATCGGCGCTCAGATCCCCGGAATTCCCGGTCAACAACTCATGCGCTTCCCGTAATTGCTGGGTAGCCCGCATAGCCCGGGTCACTACCGGATTGCGGAAGCGGATTTCCGCGCAAATTAGCTCCAGAGTCCGTGATTCATCTTCGATATCCAGATCGTGGTCTTCAGCAAACCACTTGATGGTTTCTTTGATCACTGACCTGCGGCTCTCAGGCATCCGGTACTTCAACAGCACGATGACATCAGCCTCGTCGATCTGGTCTTCTTCAGCCCGGAATTGCCGTGTGACTTTCTCGAAGTCTTCTTCCTTCATTTCCTGGGCATTTTTAATCAACACCGTGTTGTAGCGCTGTTCCTCTGGAAGATCGATCAGGTAATCGGCGTTCTCGGCCCGTAGTTTCAAGAAGTCTTCCTTGGGAAGCTTCTTCAAGCTCTCGGCCAAGCGCACATAGCGGAACCAAGTGGACCGGCCTACGCCCAGATGCTGGCGAAATTCGCTTTCCCCATCAAAGCCCATGGCCTGGAACAAGCGCTCACGTTTAACCTCGGCGCCGATCCAGCCCACCAGCAGAGAGGAACGGCAGGACGATTGGGCGGCGGCCGTAGCCTCTTTCAGCAGCGCCGTGGCCCGACGCTTCAGCGTAGCGGGGCTATTATCTTCAACTATTTCTAATGTTCCCATGGTGACTCTCCTTCTAAAACGGAGCCTCCTCCGCATTTGAATACTCAGATTGCAGCCCGTCTGATTTCTTGTTCCCGCGCCGCGGTGGCTCCCAGCGCACCCGCTCCACCGTGATCCCCTCTTGTGGGGGATTCTGGTCGATGTACTTGATATAGAAATTGTCCGGGCTCAGCGCCGCCTTGATCTCAATCTCCACCAGCCGTACCCACTCATGCTTGGCCTCATGCCGATTGACAACCCGCAAGCCCAACACCCACTCGGCATACCCGGCAATAGCCGAAGCCCCGCGGATCCGTTCGGTCAACGTAGCTTCTTCGCTGCCCTTGGTCTCGTGGTGGATCAGTGTGACTTGGCAACCAGTCTTCTCTTGGATCAGCGCCACATTGTCAATGACTCGCTGCATTGCAGTATTGTCGTTCTCTTCGGCCGTGTGCAGGCGGCGAAATACATCCAAGACTAGGAATTCAGTCTTATGTTTCTCTAATGCCCGTATGAGTTCATTGCGGTCGTCTTCGTCATCGATCATCAGGCGCTGCTTCTCTTGGCGGCTATTCACATATAGATTGGCTTTGATGTCTTCCAGTACCACTTCCCGGCCCCGCGCCAGCTTCTTCAGTCTCCACTGCGTTAGTTGCGGAGCGTCTTCCCTGGTCACATAGGCTACCCGGGCGGGCCGTTCCACATAGAACCCCGCTCCCCCATTTCCCGGTAGCCACGGTAACCCCGCCGCCAGGCAGATACACAGATCGGCGATTAGTAAACTCTTACCAGCCTTAGGCCGTGCAATGATCATTCCGTTGGCGCCAGACTGGATCAACCCCTCGACCATCCAGTTCAGCGATGGCGGGGTATGCCGGGTAAATTCGACTACATCGACCAGGATCCCGCTACTTACTTCAGAGGGCCTCCACGCTGGCGTCTGGTTGGCTTCCTTGACCAGTTCGCCAAACTGATGGCCTTGGGCATACCAATCGACTACGTCGCCCTTCAGGGGCAATCCTGGTAGCTTTACGACCTTCACTCCCGCGGCATAGCGATAGATGGAATTGGCGACCTGGAGCGCGTGCTTTTCACCCTTCTCGTCGTTGTCCGGGAAAATGATTACTTTCTTCCCGGTCAAGAATGGAGAATACTCATCTAGCCACTTCTCCGCTCCCCCGGAATTGCACGTGGCAGCCACCTCGACCACCATCTCCAGATCGCGGCGTACCAGATCGACTTTCTTCTCGCCTTCAAAAACCAGAACCTCCCGGGCGGTGATGATATCGGGCAAGCGATAGAGAGCCCGTCGGCACTTATCCAGACTCCACACCCAGCCCCCTTGCTCGTCGGGATGGCGGAAACTGATTTTCTTTTTCCCGTAATTGTCCTTGGGATACCGGATCACCTGATAGAGCAAATGGCCGTATTCGTCGGTGTAGTCGTAGGCGGCCTCCCAGCGTTGCCCGGAAATAAACCCCTGGCGCAAGCCCATGATCTCGGCGATATTCGCCATTGCCACTTCTTTATCGCAGCGGGCGAACTTCATCTCGAAGTCGATTACACCGCCCCCTCCACAACCGGCGCCAGACCAACATTTCCAGACGCCTTTCTCGAAATTCACACTGAGCGATGGGGTGCGATCGTCATGGAAGGGGCACTTGGCCGCGTAACTGGAACCCGAGCGCCGCAGACTCTGGCCTTGCAGTCGGGCTTCGAAGTATTTCTTGAATTCGGCGGTTCCTAACTCGTTCACTTTCACTTACACGTACCTATCTGGTCTCTAAAACTAACCGCACAATATCTTTCCCGCACTCCGCACATTCCATGACAATCCCACCTTCATCGTTGATCCGCGCCCAGGTGGGTGAATCAGGATGACAGGCCGAATGCAGCACCAGCCACTCTTCCTTTTTTTCAGGGACGGCAATTATCCCGATCTTCTTCGATCTCAAGTCTTGAACAGACATCCGTCGGCTCCTTCTCCAGCCATCTCTCAATGGCAATTTTGTGATTGTGTCCCGTCATCAACCCCTCACACTTAGGCCGCTGCCGGAACCAGCGCCACCATTTGAACGCATAGATCAATACATCCCACCAGTGAAGCTTTTGCATACCTTGCATTCCTCTATCACTCCACTCCCACCACAGGCCGGGCATATTGCAGTATCGACTTGCACATCGCACGGCAGCTCAACAGCCGGGACTGCCACCGCGCCCGTTCCCTCACAGTTCAAGCAGAACACGCATACGCAGTCCTCGTAGCCCTTCAGTTCCGCCCACATTACCCTATCTCCTCTTCCTCCGACTCACTCAAGGCCCGCGTCTTATACACCTGCTTGATCTGGTTGTGGAAGAATCGCCCCACAGAATCGGCTGTCCGCATCTTTTCGTAAATGATGTCGGGAACCCCGTCATAGTGGTAAACCTTGCTTACCGACCCATCCCGGTTGCGGAATTGAACGTAAGTAGACCCGTCTGTAGTCCTGCGAATGGCATGGACGTTGCTCGAATCTACACGCTCCCAGGGCGGTTCTTGAGGTTTAGGCCGTACCGGCATCAAAGATTCGTCTGAGGGCATCGTAGACGGCGTAGGAGTCATCTCCCGGCTCTCTGTAGACTGTTGTTCCGGCTCTTCAGGCGTTTCCATGGCTACCCCCTTCCATTTCTCCATCGTTACTCGCGATGCTCCACAGGCTCACTATGTCGTCGGACAATTGCTGATTACCTCCGGTATAAATTCGGTTCATCATGCGGATCAGCACCGCTATCCCATGGTCTAAGTCTGCTCGCGCCACACTCCCATCAGCGCCGATCTTGATTCCCATCAGGCAGCGATTCACGGTGTCCAGAGCCCGGTAAGCCCGGCTAAACATGGCCTGCACCTCTTGGATATCCTCGGGATTGGCGCAGGTAAAGCTGACTCGAATCTTTTGCAGTTCAGGCATCAATACTCTCCCTCTCGCGGAACTCCTTTTCCCATCGCTCCAGTAGGCCAGAATCCCTGAGGCTCTTTCTAAAGTAAAACCTCTCCAACTCCGCCTCGTGATCGCAAATAGCCGAGAATTGATCTGTGTTGGCTTTCAGTTTCTCCTGATCGTCAGGCATGATGTCTCTCCTCCTCCGCCGCCACGTCAGCAAAAGTCTTGTTGCTGATTCTTAGATTCCTCAGGCTGACAATATCGGCGTCCATCTGGCTGATGTTGACCGGATAGGTCAGCAACACCGAGTCAATCACCTTGTGCATGGCCTCCAAGATATCCCGCTCGATGGGCTGCTCTTCATCCTGACACGCTATGGTCTCTATGAATTCCCGCAAAGCCTCCATGGCCTTCGCGATCCGTTCATTCATCAGGCCAAAACTGGCCATCACATCTTCCGTGCGGCAGACCACCACAACCTTGGCCGGCCCTGGCAAATAGTCTTTTTCAAACATATACACCCTCATTTCGCTAATAGCCGTTTTTCAAAGCACTCCCAACTTTTGCAAAGATGGTCATGCCAATCCCGGTATTCCCGATGCCGATCGTTCTTGCCTGACAGAAACTCGTCTTCAGCCAGATTGTCGATCGCCAGCTTGAAAGCCTTCAACGCATTGCCGCGATCCCCATTAGCCCAGCGCACCAACTCCCGTAAGCGGCTCAGGCCCTTCTTTATGCGCAATTCCGACGGCGTATACCCGTGGGCTCTCTCGGTTCGTTCACAGTAGTATTTCCAGATGCGCGGCAACTTCTCTTGCTCCCATGGATCTTCGGTCAGTTTATTCACCATCTCTTCGGCAGTACTAAAACGATGGTGGTGGTTGATTGGTGTTGGTTCAGGTAAATAGTCTGATTGAAATAGATGCGGCTGAACTTGCATGTTGGAAAGATCCTCCAGGGAAGGTGTGCCGGAAACAATAGCACACTTCACCTATCGGTCAATCGCTATTTTTATCTAGTTTGCGTTCCTTCAGCCACTCTAATGCTTCCCACCATGACTGTGGATAGGTATCTTGGTTTCTTCTATATAATTTGATTTGCACTGCCGGCGGAATAAGCTTAAAGCAACGATAACAGAACGATCTATCTACCGCTTTCTCTTGCTGACAACTAGGGCACACTGTACTTTCGAGGCTATCGCTTGATAGCTGGTACAAGGTCTTCATGTACTACCTTCTATCTGTTGCGGTCTTTAGTGGGTTGAATCTATATCTTGGGCGTTAACGTGTTTCGGTGAACTCCTTTCTTCTTTGGTAGCGGCGTGCCGTGCAGCGTATTCGTGCTCATGGCACCAACAAGAACACCAAGCCTTCGGTTCAACGACCGGAGCCCCCGGTGTGCTCACATTGGAACAATGCCAGGAACAGCGGCATACGGTTCCTTGGCGAAGCGGGCGGCCGTCAGGGGTCATGCGCTTTCCTTCTTGAAAATCACAACCATACTGGGGAACGGGGCTGGCTGAATCGATCCATTGAATTTCAATCGGCCGCGAATGAAGCGAACCTCACGGGCTTGCGGTAGCACCAAATCGTGAAACCAAGGTGATGACGTTCTTGCCGGTATCAGATACACCGCCAGATCGGCTTCCCGGCCACGCTCCAGCCATTCCCTAATCCCTGGGCCGTAAGGTGGATTGCAAAACACCCGCCGGCCCGTCCAGGAAACAAACAGCGGCGCCAACCCGTCCTCGATTCCACCCAGCGGGCAAGGATCGAAATCGAAGTGGAATTCCTCGTTGAGCGACCTATAAAGCCACTCAGGCGTCCTCCACTCCGCCGTGGTCGAACTGAAAATTACCCGGGATGGCATGGCTGATTTCAAGTCGTTTTAACTTCTACGAATCGCGTGACTCGAAAGGTTCCAAACGGGCCACGTTTCTCAGGGCGAAAATCTCCAATGCCCGTACTCACTCCGCCCTCGGCCAGAAGCTGATGGGCTGTCTCAATCGGAAGCTGATTGTCGTCAATTTGCAGATTGAACTTCGCTGACCACTGGTCGAACCGCGGGCGGTGTCTCATCACGCGCCCCTTTGTCGCCGGGATCGTGACAGGCCGCGAATCAACCTCGAATCTCTTGGCTGGGCCACCATCTCCGTTCAGAATCGTGACGGTATCGCTGCATATTCGAACGGCCGCCGGCACGACAAATTTCAGCGTTTTCCGGGATGAGCGCATCTTGTGATTCGCCCCAGCCGCTCCCATCACGTTCGGAATCGCAAACGCCGAAAAGTAGAAGTGGCCTGCATCATCAATGTATGCAACCCGCCTCGCGGCTTCGAGTGGATCTTCATGTTGCGCCAATTGCGTTCTCGTGGGCTTTGCCAATTGTGCGCGTTCATCGAACCGTTGAATAAGCAAAGGCGTCAGTCCAGCAATTTCACATTCGATCAGTTTCATTGGGTGGATCTCCTTTCAGGTTACGTAAATTTATTTCAGTTCCATGGCTTGCCAATTCCTTCCCCTGTTTTGTAAAGTTGTTGACCTTGGCGCTGCGAGGCGCGGCACTGCATGGCAAGGCAGGGCACGGCCTGGCACGGCGTGGCCTGGCAAGGTCGGGCATGGCTTGGCTCTGCACGGCAAGGCAAGGACAGGCGGGGTGTGTTAAGCCCCGCCTATTTATTTGCGTGCAATGGCTCACTTCTCCTCCTTGCTTGGAGGGGTCTTGTCGGATGATTTTTGGTGATGCGGATTTGATGCGGATTCTGCTTTATTTTGGTCTATTTTGCTGATGGATGTCGTTGAAGCTATTGATTCTATTGAGGTTGATTCCAACTCTGGATCAGCATATCGGGGTTCGAATCCCTGGGGGGCAGCCAAATCTTTTGAACAACTTACAGACTTTTCATTCGTTTTTGATTCGCCCTCGTCTCCTCCATAGTGCGGTTTTGATGCGGATTGACTCTTCTTCTTTCCCTCTTCTTTGGTCTCTTTTGGGGCCTCGTCGTCCAGGACTTGCACCCACTCCGCATTTGCGCCGGGGATCAGGTGGCCGTAAATGTCGATCGTGACCGAAATACTCTTATGCCCCATCTGCTTTTGCACATAGGCCGGAGAGACTCCCGCCTGGATCAGCAGGCTGCCGTAAGTGTGGCGAAGGTCATGAAACCGGAAGCGACGAATACCGGCTTGCTCTAGCGCTGGATCGAGGTATCGCTTGGCGATATTGTCCGGGAATATCGGTCCACCGGTCTCCGATGGGAACACCAGATCGTCGGAAATACTGGTCTTGCCATCCATGAAGGCAGGCAGAAGGCGTTCATCTCTCGCCACCACCAGCGCCGTCCGTAATTGTTCTGTCATATCAACGCGACGGGACTCGCCGCTCTTGGGAGAACCAAAGGTTTTGGATTTCACGTCATAAGTTCTCTCGACCAGGATGAAGCACTCCGGCCCAACACATTCCCCGAACTGAATATGCCCCCACTGCAAGGCGATCAATTCACCCTTGCGAAGCCCAGCCCGTAAAGCGGCCAGGAAAAAAACGGAGTATCCTGGGCATATCTCGCCAACTGCCGTCAGGAAACGTTGCGCCTCGCTGCGTGTCATCGAATCCCCTTTAGCTTTGCCCTTTTGCTTCTTGTTGAATTTTCCGATCCGTGAAGCGGGATTGGAAGCAATAATGCCATCTTCGACGGCGGCATTCAGACAGGCGCGCAATGCCCCGTATGTTAGGCGTACCGTGTTGCGCGCAAGCTTGCCATTCGATAAATCGCCAACAAAAGACTTCACTTCCTCGCGGGTTATTTTGGTTAAAGCCTGTGCGCCAAACCTGGGGACCACGCGAAGCCTGAGTTGCTCCTCGTAACTGCCCCAGCTTCTGTGTTTGATTTCCCCTTTGCGCCCACGAAGCCAGGCGGCGGAATACTGCGAAAATGTTTGCTCTTTGCACGCTTCTTCTTTCGTTTCGAGAAAGCCTAACTGGCCCAAAGCGGCCATACCTTCGGCTCGCTTCCGAATCTGCTCTGCCAGTTTCGCGTCACCAGTCTTCAGCGATTTCGAGGAGCGTTTTCCTTTGTGGTTAACAAATAACCACCACACGCCTTTCACTTTTTTCAGTTTGACTCCCACGATTTATCCTCCCGAAAACATCTTTTTCAACATCGCATCAACTTGCTCTGTTTCAATAGCCACGCTATGAGCGCGCATCCAGCGATCAAACTCTGACCGTTCAACTCGAAACTTTTTGCCCACACGCGAAGCGGGGAGCGGATCGGAGATCCTGTGTATCCAGCCGAGCAAGGTCCGCTCCGAGACGCTCGCATAGGTACACAGCGATTTCAGATCCAACCACTCGGACTTAACTTCTTGCTTTCTCATAATTCTACGCAGCTTTCTGTATGCCCCCCGGCAATTCGTCCCAGACCCGGCCATCCAAAAGACGACAGGTTTTTGGCTTTCCGACACGGACCCCAGCCAAGCCGTCCCGCCAGTTGTGCGCGGCGATGACCGACATGCGGGCGTAGCCCTCGATCTGGACGTAGGCGCCGCCGGGATAGCGTGGATCCATGACCAGAGGGGCCGTCAGGTACTCGCCCCACGTTTTGAAATAAAACGGGACGCCGGCGGCCGAGCATTGATCGCGGATCGAGCGAACCCAGTCGGGGTGTAGCGGCCTGGCGTAAGGGCCAATTTCACCGCCCACCATGACCAAATCAAGCTTATAGGGCTGTTCCTTGGCTTCGAGGGCCCAGGAGATGTCCACAGGGCCAAGCATTGGTTCTACGGCCACCCAGCGCGTGGCGGCAGGGGTTTCTAGGAGCGGGATGATGCGCCATTTTTCCGCTTCCGATTCGACCGAGACGCCCAGCCAGAGATTGGGCAGTGGTTGGGGGTAAAGCCGTTCCATGATGCTTTTCATTCTGGCGGCCCGCTTGGTCAATACCTGGAACGTGTGACGGGGGTTGTCGTCGACCACTCGCAGGATCTGTTCTATCCAGCCGTCGTGGGCTTCCTCGTGGAAGAGGTCGCTCATGGTGTTGATCATGATGCGGCGGGGCTTGATCAGATGGTAGGGGCGGTCAAGGGTTTTTCGGGAAAAGCGGAGTTCCCCGGTCCAGGCAGGCTGGGATTCAAGCACCTCGACCAAGCCGGAGTAGGCTCTAAGTTCGCCATTCACGCGTAGCGCACTACGCGCCGACGAGCAGTTGCGGCAGCCCTCGCTTACACGCGAACATCCCCGCACGCAATTCCAGGCGACATCGAATATTTCATTCACCATCTTCGTTCTCTTTCTCGTACTCGTCGAAACTCTTATTGATGCAGGGTCCGCACACGTGCCAGTCGGCAATAAGATCGTGGTCGGTACAGGGCGCGCCGCAATGGATGCAGACGCCATCCTTGGGGCAATCGCACTCGCCGTCCTTCCAGTGATCTTGGGGGTAGGTCATTTACCCCTGGCTTTCAGGATCAACGCTCGCGCTCTGGCTTTGTTGCCAGATCCAATATGGATAGATGTGTCTTCTACGATCTCTTCAAGGAATCGAACTGCCTCCTCCGCCGCCCCATGCAGTGAGCAAAACTTGAGATGATCTTCGGGGGTCAGGAACTCCCCATAGCCGAATAGCAACTTGCATCCACAGCCCAGTATGTGAACCTCGTAGCGCTTCGGATGTAACTCCTCGCTCACTCCGCCCTTGCCTTCTCGATGACAGCTTTTACAGCCACGCAGCGCTTACAATGGCAGTCATTAGTAACGCTGTCCGATTCTTCCAGCAGTCTCAGCATCTCCTCTGCCGCAGCGTGGAGGGGGCACAATTCTACGTGTCTACTTACGAATATCCCGTCATCCCTAGTAAACACCTCAGTCGGCGTGCATTCGTGGCACCTATTCGTACTTTCTTCCCCCTCGTTTACGCACTTCACTTCACTCATTCCGCCCTCGCGTTCCTAACCGCCACTTCGAAGGCATCGAGCCAAGCTTTGACTACACTATCGCGTTGGTCTTTGGTGGCGTCGACTGGAAAACTAAGGCTAGCTTCAAAGCTGCCGTCGGATACCATGACCGACAGTTTGATAGACAGACCGGCGGCGCTAGGCCCGGCAATAGCGACAGCGGCTTTTTCTTTAGGAATCATGCTTTCTCTCATTCTTTTCGAGCAACCGCATCAGTTCGGCGACCATTTCCGTTTCCATCTTGGCGATTCGTTTCCGGGTGAAGATCACAAATGTGATCCAGCCCACTACCAGCAGGCTGAACCACATACAATCGGCGATAAACAATTCACGTTCATTCATTTCGGTAAAAATCCGTATCCTCAATTGACTCTTTGGGTCCCAAGCGCTTCAGTATCCGCGATACCACCCACATGCCGGCCAGAACCGCAATTGCCAGCCCACCTAAAACCATCCAGATTGTTGGGGTCATTACTTGCATTGGTCGTCCTCCATTAAGGACGATCATTGTATCCCCAAATTAAAGGTGCCGGGATTCGGGTCGTCACTGCCCCGGCTTACAGTCAGGAAGGAAGTCTATGTGCTTCCGACGACCGAATCTGGCGGGCGCCGGGTCCAAGACTTGGGCTAGATACTGATCGCGATCCCAGACAACGCCTACACGTAAGCGCCGCTGTTGATGGACCGGATACTGATCGCCCTTTTGCTTGGAACACCGGCTTGCCCATAAAAACCCCCTACTTCTTGCTAACCATCTTCGAGGGAACCTGAATGACCTCGACCCCCGGCCAAGCCATCAAGTCTTTCAAGGTGCGGGCCAAAGTGTTGGCATAGGCCCCATTCATCTCGACTGCCAGAACTGGAACCTCGCCCCGCCCGATCGCCGCGCATAGGATCTTGAGACTGGCATTGCGCTGGGGGTCGGTTGTTCCAATCAGCCGGGCCTTGTAAGTCATCTTGGCCGTCACACCCTCCACTTGAGGGATGTTGGCTTGAACAATGGGGGCCGGTTCAAATTCCGGCTCCGGCATCGCGATGGGAGCGGCCAGAACGGCGGCGGCCTCTTCCGGCTTGTTCTGGAGTGTGAGAATCTCGGCCTCGGCCTCCCGGAACTTCCGTTCATCTTCGATTTTCTGCTGCTGGATCTGCTGTTGCTCTTCGCGCTGGATGCGGTCGAGTTCATCCTGCTTAGCCTTGGCAACACGGCGGGCCTCGGCTTCAAATTCGTTCATGCGCTCCATGGTGTAGTCCTTGGTGGCTTTCAAGGAATCGAGAATGGCTTTACGCTCAGCGCACAGGTTGTCCCAGGGCTTACGGGCGTCGGCAACCTTGGGATCATAGAATTCGCCAACTTTCTGGGTGGCATTGGCTCCGACTTTCAGGAGTTGCGCGGCCATCTCGTATTGTTCCCTGGTTTCGATCTTGATGATGGACTTAGCCCGCTCGAACAGAGCTAGAGCGGCCGACTTGAATGGATTGGCGCCAGCGACTTTCTTCGGTTCGAGATGGCCTACGTGCTCCGGTATGGATAATTGCGTTGTGGTGCTCATAGTTTGTTTCCCCTTGGGTTTGAATTTCTTTAAGCTAACACTGGCATTTCTATTTCGGCCTCATCCACGATCTCGGGAATTTCTGGTAGCCGGTGTTTCTCCCGCAACAACAGATGAACCATGGTCAAGGCGCATCTGAACCAGTTGATCTCTTTCGGATCATCGTGCTTGTCGATCAGAAACGAACCATCGGGCCGCAAGGAGATGGCGATGCGATACCACTCCTTGACGCCTTTCGGTTTTGGAACCGTGAGCGATTGCGCGGCCGTCTGGAGATGCCAAGCAAAGCTGGGGGCGTAAGCGGTCTTGATTTCCCAGATGATCGGCATCCGTGGGATTCCGTTCTTCCCAAACGTTCCTACCCGGTCCAGGCGGCATCCGAATTTCATGCCATTGACCTCAGTGATCGAGGCGTGCTCAACTTTCTGAGACTGGAGCCCCAATTCCGCGACCGCATTTTCGTAAGCCTGGATGTAGCCGAATATTTCAGGTTGAACTGAATCCCAATCCAGGTCGCCATGGTCTGGGCTATCCAGGTATTCAGTGGCAGCGTGGACGGCGGTCCCAACTTTCTGTTTGTAGATCACGCGATCAGGCGGCGCCGCTGACAAATCTGTGAAGCGCAACATCGAGAGTATCTGAGTGAGAGAGGGCACGATCATCCCACTCTCATCTCGATAGCAATGCCGCAGGCGCCCAAGAGATGAGTCGAAGGACTCGTCAAAGTAGCCGCCCGGGATCTTCGTGCCGTATTTGCCGTTGGTTGCCATTTAGGTGAACTTCAGCACGTTGCCGCCGGCGTGAGTGATGACCTTATTGAATTCGACCAGCGGAATGTCCTTGGTGCTCTCAAGACCCCACTCCTCCCAGATAAAGCGCCGGACCACCGTTTCCGCCTCGGCAAACCCCGCCGCCTTAGCCGCCCTGATCGTGGCAAAGAGTTTCTTGCGTTGGGTTTCCCCGATCTTCACATACTCGGGTTCCAGGGCTTTCGCTGGCTTGGCCCAATCCGCCGGGATGGTTCTTTGCTCCTTGCCCGGTTCAGCCTTGGCGCCACCTGCGGGCAGGCCCCCAGCAACAGGTAGATCGGTCAAGTCGAACCCCTTGGCCAGTTCCTCCATCTCGGCTAGCGATTGCAGGGGCTTCTTAGCGGCCGGTTTCTGAGCGCTCACCATTTCCGGGGCGTTGTCGAAGGCTTGCATCAAGGCGTCAATCTCGTTGTCAGCCCCAACCTTGGACGGGAGAACATGGATCGTCTCGCGCTCCACCGGTTTCGCCTCAGACACCCCTGATTTAACCTCGCGCCGTGGCATCAGGATGGCTTCAGAGGCACTTTCTCCCTCGGATTGGTCCGTTTCCCCCTTCACGATGTCAGCAGCTTCGTCCGGGTCGTAAATGCCCGACAAGCCGTAGGCCACACGAGCGCACTGGATGTAGGCTTTGTGCCGCAACATTCTCACCGGCATGTTGGTCCACTGGTCGGTCTGGCGATCGCACTCCACAAAGTATTCTGTGACTTCGATCCATTCCGCCATGCCCCGGCGCTTCATCTTGCAGGTCATTTCTGTGATGTATTTAATCTCGCGGCCTTTCGCATCCTTCCCAATCTCGAAAACCGGAACCCACCTCAGTCCGTCCAGGTCGCCTACCCGGTTGACTAACTCGACCCAGCCATCGATAGGAACGATTGGAACGACGCCGCCGCCCTTTGACGCCATAAAGTAGATCTGGCGGGTGAAGGGATTGAGTTTGTACTGCTCGGCCACGGAGATGCACATGACGAACATTTCCGGGGTGGCGATAATTTTCCCATCCTTGCGCGGGAAAACCGTGTTGACCATGGTTTCGTACAGCGAATGACGATCGATCTTGTAGTGGTTAGCGAAGGACGCTACCAGTTCGGTAGCCAATGCCCGTTCTAGCGCCGGTACTTGTTGAATTGTTGCCATAAAATCATTTCCCCCTCTTGGTCTTCGAAAAATCTTCACGCCGGCATTCGAGCACTTCGCACAGACGTTTCATCCGCCAGCCACGGGGAGCCCGTAATCCAGACTCCCAGCGGCTCATGGTTGATTTATCCACGCCACACAACTCGGCCAGGCGCGTGGTAGACATTCCCTTGGTTTCGCGGAGAAGCCGGAGCTTCCCGCCACTGAACTGCATATGGGCCCCCTTGGTTTGTTCATTGGTCTTTCCTTTCAGTTTTGGTCGAAGTAATAGGTTCAAACTTTCTAGAATCATCATGACAAGCGCCCCCCGTGGCCGCCGTCAACTTCCGGTCCAGGTCTTGGCGCCGCTGTTCTAATTGCACAATCTCGGACTGCCGCTCTCGGATGGCGTTGGTCAAATGCGCATGTTGCGCCATGAGCCACCGCCCTGGATAGGAATTACTTTCGCTGTCGGCCATAAACAACTCCGCCGCGAACTTCTGGTTCAATAGATTAGAAAATCAATCAGGGAAGGAAACATCGTTGGTTCAAAACACGAACTTGGATGGAAGAAATCCCACTCTTTTGGCGGCTAGCCCCGATCCGAAAGGCCGAACGCGCCCATTTCTCTTGTGTGTGAACATAGCACAATAGTCAACAAAGGCAACAATTATTTTTGATAATATGCAAGCGGACGGTACACGCATGGTCATTGGCCTGTTTCGTTAGAAACCTGTTTTGTGCGGTGTCAATTTGTAGCATTTATTGGGCAGTTGGACATATCATGATTTCGGTTTTCTTAGAAACACCGAGATCGGCCTGGAGAGAAACGAAGATGCTGGTGATCTACAAATACCCCCTGCCACTACCTAACATTGGTGAATTCAATCTTGAAATCCCGAAGTGGTTTGCATTTATTTCGGCTCAACTGCAAGATGGGATCCCATATCTATGGGTCCGAGTGGATAAAGACGAAGAAGTAGCGAGCATCGCGTTGCACTGGGTGGCGACTGGCGCCCGTGTGGACAAGGATTGGGTTTACATCGCCACCATTCAATTCGGCAACGAGTTCTACCATCTGCACTGCGACGTGTGGGCGATCTGACAGTGAGAGATGGCTAATGTTATAATTGTATGTACAAATGCGATTCACTTGGGACGTGTAAAAAAGCCGCCGGAATCAGGCCAAGCACAAGGTCAGTTTTGAAACGGCCACTTTGGTTTTTAAAGATCCCAACGCCATCAGCATTCAGGATCGCGTGGTTGGCGGCGAAAAGCGCTGGCAGACCTTGGGGCTGGTGAACGGAATACTGGTTCTTCTGGTGGCCCACACGTTTCACGAAGCAGACGGCGAAGAAACCATACGGATCATATCGGCGCGCAAAGCCACGCCACGCGAACGAGCAATCTATGAGAATCACTAAAAAAATGCACAATGAAATAGCGGTCCTCGCGGCCATGAAGGACCATGAGATCGATAAATCCGACATCCCGGAGCGGAAGCCCGGCGGTTGGAATGGCGCTATCTGCGGGAAATTCTATCGACCGCCCAAGAGAGCCGTCACCATCCGGCTGGACGCCGATATTCTTGCTTGGCTCAAAGGTCAAGGCAAGGGCTATCAAACCCGGCTCAACGCGATCTTGCGCGGCAACATGGCAGTCCTAAGCCCAAAAAGCCAAAAGGCCCCACTGAGATAGGGGCCTTTTGGAGCAACAAGCGACACACGATAGTTTGGTTAGCCTACGCATCTTGCCCCATCCCCGATTCGCCTGTCAAATCAAAAGGCCCTCATCGCAAGAATGAGAGCCTTTTCTCATGGAGACCCAACCAGACGCTTGAAAGCCATTAGAAGCGTCTACCCGCATCTTCCCCCTTTTTCTCTGAGTAGTCAACGATTACAACTGTTTCATCTGTAGATTAGAAAACAGAAATGACTTGACATGGGTTTCTGCTTGCGGGAATATTTCATCGCCTTTTTGGTTCGACCAGCCCACAAGGCTCATCCACCACCAAGGTGTCGGTTAGAAAAAGCCCAATGCAAATCAAACGCTTATGGCGACCGATGGCTATTAGAGTCGAACCGGTCCCAAGAACACAGCCACCTAAGACGTGGGGCGCTCCTCGTTGGACGTGCAAACTTTGTGGATGCACAGACCAACAGCCGTGCATTCGGATTCCAGCGTATTTAAACGACGGTATTCCGATGGTATGCACCTGGATCGACAAGGAACGAACGATTTGCAGTAAGCATCTCTAAACGGGCACAGCTAAAGACTGAAGGTAGCCAAGCGGGTATTCCCCGTTTGGCCGGTTGGTTCCCGGCACTCCTTATCCGAAAAAACAACGGGCCGATTGCCACACACGGCAGTTTAACGGGTACTTGAATAAATGGCGCAAGATGTGAGTGAAACGCTGAAAATCCGGGCAACGGGCTGGTACTTGATCCAGCAATCGCGGCTAACGTCCCGGTCGACATGGGAGCGGGTGTTTTACCCGAGGGCATACTAAGGCCAGTTCACTCATAAGATCCTTAAGACTTGGGAGCGACTGTCAGGATTTTCCGTTTCCCCCGTTTTTATTTTGGGATTAGGAAATAGAAGAATTCTTCTTGATAAGACTCTAGTGGTAGACCTTCTACTCTAAGTGAGTACCAAAGAACACCCTGAGGGCTAACTCCCAAAGGGATAGCCGCGGTGTACACAGAATGGTTGTTACAACAAGTAATTCTTCTAATAGCAAGAACTGGTTGAAAGTTGAAAAAATGAAGGTCGGTCCAGATAACCAACACACCGTTGTGATCGAACTGAAAGTTCTGTGCGTGTACGTTCTCGACCAGGATTTGAAGGTTGAAGAGGAAATCAATTCTTTGCTGAATGGTCCGGACCACTGCATTAGCAATGACATTGGGATGCTGGCGGTGATCGACGAGCAATGGGACAAAGAGTGCGCTGGCGGGCACATCTACGCGATAGATACTGGGGAACCTTTCACCGAAGGAAACTGTTTTTGCGGAAACACCGAGGCGAAGTATATCCGCGAGGCGACGGAGCAGGATCACGACAACTTTGGCTACAATGCTTGGTTGCGGAGCAGGGATGAGTGTGAAGTGCTCGACGAGGCCGGCAGTCTGCCTGAGGGAAAGAAATGAACGATCAGAGCAAGGACACGGTGGTGGTGGAATTGACGATCTTGTGTGTGGTCGAGACCATGCACGAAAAGACTGAGGCGCGGGCCAATTCGATCAACTTCTGGCTGAATGAATCGAGTCATTGCCTGGACAACGAGATTCGGATGTTGGGCGAGATCCAGGGGCAATGGGACCGGGAGTCTGGTCAGACTAGGATCTACCACCGGGCCGAAGAGAAAACTGCAAGCAAGCAGAAATGCTTTTGCGTCCAGGCTCAGGCTCGGTACATTCGAGAGGCGACTGCGGAGGACCGGCTGCGGTTGGGGTATGACGCTTGGATCGCCAGCCATGCGCCCAGAGTACAAACGGCGACGAAGAGGCCGGGTTGGTTCATGCAGTTATTGCAGTGGTGGTTTTCTTGAAGTTTTCACAATTTTACCGTTGATTGAGAATCTAGAATCGGTCATGATGCACGTATCATGCCTGCGGTAGCAGTTTCGAAACCATCGAAGAGATTCAACGAGCGCGCCGCGGTGCTGTTTCATTCGCAGGAAAACCGGGCTAAAACCAAATACGACAAGAACAACCGGATCACGCGCAAGGGCTACATTCTGCCCTTTGGGCGTCTAGAATTCATGGCTTGGTTTCTGGCGCAGTTTGGTGGGCAGGAAGGCAGTGTTCAATATTGCACATATTGCCGACGCCCTATCGACGCTTATTCGTGCGTGGTCGATCACAAGAATCCGCTGGGCCGGTGGGGATCTCCTGATCTTGGGAATCTCGAAGTAATTTGTGCGACCTGCAACGACATCAAGGGCCAGTTGACGGCTCAGGAGTTCACCTACTTTCTGACGCTGATGCTGGACATGAGCATTAAATTCGGGGGACAGGCGGTGACTAACATCACCAGCCGTCTGGAATCGCATACCCGTTTGGCTACCAGCCTGAGACACCAGATGGGGAAGCGGCGCCGCAATGTGGCGGGGGCAATGGGCATCGGAGCGGCTCCCGCTGCATTGGAAGAAGCCCCTTTTTAGATAGTTAAGGTTCACACATAACAAGAATCCCCTTGCGTTTACCCCCGTTAATTGCAACTATCCAAGCATGTTCAATCTGAATTTGTTCTTAAAAGCGCTGCGCGACGATTTGCAACCGGTGGCGATCGCGGCGGCGGCGATAGAGAGTCTGAATGCCGGGGCTTCCGGTCCGGAGAAGCAGCAGGCGGCGCTGAATCTGTTGGGGGCGGGGCTAATTTTTACCAATTCGATCAATCCGGGAGCGGCTAACAATGCGGCTTTGATCGCTACGGCGGCGATTCCGTTGATCCAGGAGACGGTTGGTTTGTTCAACGCTTTGCACCTGTTCCACCATGCCGCAGTTCCACCGGTCCATACACCGGGCGCCTAAAGGGAAGGAGATTATGGCAACCACCACAAAAACCAAAATCAACTTTGAATTCGCCTACAATGAGAATTGCCCAACCTGCACATTAGAAGGCAGCAATACTCCATTGGGGTTTTCGCTCGATGAAGGCGGGATAGTCTGTGAGTCGGGGCACCGCTTTGACAGTATGCCAGGGAAGGCATCGGAGCCTGTCCAAGAATCGTTTATAGTTCGACAACCATGAAGCCAAGACTATTGCCCCGGCGCTGCGAGGTGGGAAGGTTGAAGTCTCAGACTTGGAATTGACTCCGGGCGGGGATGCCGGCTTCCGGTTGATCCTGCGGGAGCGGCATCTGAGCGCGATCAAGGCCGAGGCGGAAATTCAGCGCCAGAGCCCCGAACTCTATTTGCAAGAGTGGCTGGAGTTGGCGCTCGATAACGCCTGGGGGCGATGAATTGAGCGAACCGCTGACCAGTAACACCATCACCACCATTGCCACTTTCCTGGGCACGGCGGGAGCAGCTTGGTGGGTGGCGTGGATGAAGTCCAAAAAAGATCGCCATGAGAAACACTTAACCGAGAAAGCGCGAACGGAGCGGGAGCAGGCGGTCGATACCAAACTCGATCACATCAAGCAGACCACCAACGAAACCCGCCAATTGACCAATGGCAGTATGGGGGCGCAACTGAAGGCCACCGCCCGGGCCTTGCGGGCTAATTGCGACACCTTGCAGCAACTCTACGAGCTTACCGGGTCGAATGAACATCGTGTGGCGCTAGAGACCGCGCAGAGTTTGATGAGTGAAGCCGAGAGCCGCATGGTTGAGCATGAGGTTACGGAACAGAAAATCGAACCGTCGGAACCCCCGCCGGAGATCACCGCCAGGATGGTTCCTCCGGGTTCGGTCAATGTAGTCATGGTTGAGGACAACGACGGCGATGCGCGGTTGATGCTTGAAATCCTCAAAAACGGGCGTTTCCCGCAGCGGGTCAGAGTCTTCAGCCGGGGCGACGATGCCTTGGACTTCCTATTCCGGCGCGGCGACTATTTAGCCTATCCGGTTCTCGGCAATGTGCAGCTGATTGTTCTGGACTTCGCGGTGCCACGGGTTTCGGGTGTGGATATCCTGAAGCAGATCAAAGGAGATCCGAACTTGAGGATCATTCCGGTGGTGGTGTTTACCGGGTCGTTATTGCCGACGGATATTGAGGCCAGTTACAGACTAGGGGCTAACGGGTGCATCCAGAAGCCTACTAGCGGGGCGGATTTCAATCGGGTGGTGGGTTCCATGTTCAACTTTTTCCTGAGCGTGAACCAACTGCACCCGTTGCGATGAGGACATGACGAAATCATTAAAAGAATTACTTGAAGCGTCGTGGCGCCGGGACTTGGTGCTATGCTGGCGGCATGGGTATACATGTTAATTCAGGTGGCATAGACAAGAAGCTAGACAAAATTCTAGCCATGCTGACCCAAGTATTGCAGAAAGAGGAACAAATGAGCGCAGCTTTAGATGCTTTAACCGCCCAGGTCGCGGCTACTACTACGGTCGAGCAGTCGGCCATCACCTTGATTCAAGGAATCGCGGCCCAACTGGCTGCATTGGTCGCCGCTGGAACCGTTACCCCGGCCCAACTTACGGCTCTATCCGATCAACTGAACGCTTCCGCCACCGCCTTGAGCGCGGCTGTGGTCGCCAACACTCCCGTTCCCCCGGCATAACACCCCTTGGCAGGGGGCGCGCATCTGCTTTCAACGCGCATGTAACTTCGGTCACCTACGGAAAATCCCCTCCAGCGCCGAAGAGTTCATTGTGGGAGTTGGAATATCTTGAAAATACGCGACGAAGGAATGGCTCCTTTTCAACTCCCTGCAATTTATTTATCCCTTTTTATAGATTTGCCGATTGAATAAGCGCCAGCAGTTATTTTCAAGGGAACTGTAGAACTCATAATTCCTCCGGTTTTCTTGATCATACGGGGGCTGCTGGCGCCTTTCTTTCCCCTTCGGTAGCGATATGACAAAATCCCGGCGCTTAACGCCCGACAATTCGCTGTGGGTCATGGCTGGCAATGCCGGAGACACGGGCGGCCCTTCCCCGGTCAATCCGGTGGGCACGATTCAAATGTTGCCCTCCGGTGACAGTCTGGTAGTCAACTACCATCCCGGCGGCCCATTCAATAATGCCTATGTCTACCAGAAGCTTCTCGATGGGCCTGCGGTCCAGGGGTTAACGAATTTCACCCAGACAATCACCTGGAAGATCCCGGGAACGGTGAACCTGTTACGGGTTCAGGCTCTCGAATTTGAAATGCAGTTGGTCCTGAATGGCGGGATCTATAACATGGCTCACCAGTGGCTACTGGCGCCGGAAGGGGCGACACTGACCAACACCTGGCGGGTGTTCGATTACCCGTCCAAGACTTGGCATGAGGTTCTGTCCATGCCGATTAGCCTGTTGCCGAACGTGCTGCATACCTTCGTTGCCGATCACAGCGTGGACCCGGTCGCGCAAACGGTGCATCACAATTCGATCACGATTGACGGGGTTCCGTATCCAATCTCGTTTACCCAGCCGGTGACCCCCAACGTGTATCCGGGCGTCTCCGGTCTGAACATCGCGTTTCAACTCGACTCGAACAGCCTGGGCCAGCAGATCTATGCCATCGTGCAAACCGGGGCTCAGGTGAGTTAGGGCAATAAAAAAGGCCGCTCATAGTAGGCGGCCTCGGTGGATCTTTCGGAAAGCGTTCACTTATCGAAGTAGAGGCCCAATTCCCCGCCCATTGGCCGGCTAGTCCACAGGAAGAACAGGAATTGCCCAAAGCCCCAGGCGGCGGGCTGCCAGCGGCCCTGGCTCATGGCCAGAGCGAAATAGGGAGAGGCTAAGAGACCAGAGAAAGCGATTCGTTTGGGAACGGATAGGCTCATGGCTTCACCGTCTCGTCTTCGTTGTCTATGGCATCTTCGTCATGTATGGTTAGTGTCCATCCATTCTTGGTCCACTCCGGCCCCTCCAGAGTTACGGCGGAGTCATTCACGTATTCGGCGCCTTCACGGAAGGCAGCGGCTTCAAGTTTGCTTTCAAAGTATTTCTTTGTGGCGGTCATGGCTTGTCCGTCCCGTCTTGTTTGTGAATGGTCAGGGTCCAACCATCCGCCGTGAGTTCCGGCCCTTCCACGGTGATGCTGGAGTTGCGAAGGTTTTCAAGCCCGCACTGGACGCGCAGGTAGTCTATCCCGCCCCGGAATGCGTCGGCCTCGTCCTTGTTTTGAAAGTGGATTTGCTCAGCCCCTGAAAAGGCCAAGTCTAGTCGGGCTTCCATTTCATTTTCGGTCAATTTTCTGGTGGTGGTCATGGTCTGATTACTACTCCTCGGGTCTGATTTATTCCTGTTCCTTGGTTGCTCCCTGGCTCATGGTTTCTCTTCGGCGGCCTTCCGCCCTTGTTCGGCTTCAAACTCTGCTTGGTCCCGGCATTCGATCGAACAAAAACAAATCCTGGGCATTCGGTCTGAGTCGGTGCGGCAGTACATGCAGAAGCTCTTGCCGCAATCGCAGGCATACCCCGCTGGGCGGCCGCAAGAGCAAAGGCCCAAAGCCGCGTATTGCTCCCGGATGAATGTTTCGGTGGCGCCCAGGCCGTTGACGGCGATCCGGCCCGCGAATGCCTGTTGATCGAGCCAGGATGCCCCCTGGACGCCTTTCTTCTTGTTGCTCATACTGATACCTCTAAATCTTTATTGCGCTCATTCTGATTTCGTCGGCTTCGGGTCCAAATTCCGGGTAGAATTCTTCGTGCGCGGTCCCGTAAGTTGTTCCAGGTCTCACCCATAGATCGACAATGATTTTTGATGCCTCGGTCACCTGCATAAGCCCCTCGGGTGTGGTTTTGTAGATCAATAGATCTGGTAGCGCGAGCAAGGCCCGGGCGAGTTCGTGAGAGGTCATATTGCCTCGCAGACAAAATGCGTTGGATCGCCAGTCGCCCAGGCGCTCAAATCCTCGACAAGTTGGTTCGAGCGCGAGAACCCGCACCCGTTGACGTAAAACGAGCCGCCTACGCGATTGTCCTCGTCCACAGACCCGCAGGCATGGCTACCAGATTTTTTGTTGAATTCGGTTTGCTCAACACCGTGTAAGCGAATCCAGAGCGGGCGCATCACGGCCAAATCCCACGCCTTGCAATGTTGCGTTACGTTGGCGTTCATGTTCAAGGCGCCGTTCGATTGATACTCCAGGTAAAACACGTCAAACACTTGACGCATACCGGAACGGGTGACCTTGCGTGAGACAAGGAATAACTTGGTGGCTCTGGGAAGTGCTGCAATCTCTAGCTTGTTCATATGGTCTCCTCGCCGTGTGGCGGACTCATGGTTTGTTTGCGCTGAATTGCGCCGTGCGTTTAGGCTCGCCAAGAATCTGCGCGGCTGTCGTTTACATATAGATCAATTGGATAGTGGACCGTCCTTCGCGTGCCACACCACAAATAACTAAAAGGCCCGTCGGCAATTTCCCTTGCGAACCATCTTAGCTTGTAAAACTCTGTGAAGTTCTTCATTGTGCCCCCTGGCCCGGACTGGTTGTTTACTCGGTTGAATCGCTTTCGAGCCGCTTCAATAGCATTCCCATATGTTCGTGTTGTAGTTCAGCGGCGCGCAAGAGTCGAGCCGTACCTAATGCGATGTCATTGGTAAACACGCCCAGATCGGCTATTTGTTTGCTTACATCGGCGATCTGTTTGCTCACCGTCGCAATCTGACGGTTATTCTGTGAGATGTGCTCATCCTGTTTGACAGCCTCTTGTTCGCGCTTAAGGGCTAACTCTAGCAAGTGCTGGATCGAATTTTCGATTGCTTTCATGCGGTCTTCAAAATCCATGCCTGCCCCTTTGGTTGCGGTTGATTGTGTCGATCCTACTTGAATCACAAATTAAATTGCAAGCGTCTAGAAGTTACTAAAGCCGAACCTCGATGTCTAAACAAAACGGCCCGTGCTTGATTTTCAGCGTGGCCAAGTACATCTTCGGCGCCACGGTCGCCGGCCCAGGCTCATGCAGTAAACACGGTTCCACCATCAAGAATTCTACGGTGTACTTGAGATCACTTAACCGCGTCTGCAATCGCTTCCAGCGGGCGTATACCTCCGGTGGTAGCACGGGCACGGCGGTCTTGCTACAAGTGTGCTCACGGTCCTTGCAGAGCCTATAGACGGGCTTTTCTAAGCCGTGTGCCTTGTAGACTTCGGCGGCTATCTCGCTCACTACGGCCCAGCGCGGGAGCAACCCTTCGGCGGCCTGTTGTTTCATTTCCGGCGAGCCGTGTTGTTTCACCCAAGCGTCAATAGCCTGATTTTTTTCTACTTCGGCCGCGGCCCGTGATTGATCGCGGGCTTGCACCTTGGCAAGCTGGCCGATGATGTCTTCTTGAATGTCTGGAGCTTCCATTTCTCCTTCGGCATTCTGGTTCCAGCCAATCTTGAACAGTTCGCGCCGGTATTTCTTGCAAAGATCGATGAACAAATTCCCTTCGGCGTCAACTTGGCAAAGATCGACCTGGCCGACGGTGATTTCCTGTACCAGCGTCTGCTTGCGAGCTACGGGCGTTAGGCGATTGGCCATGGCGGCCCGCTGGGCGGCGGGACTCAACAGGTACGTAATCGAGACTGTGAGCGTTGCGGTCTGCGTCATTTCGTTTCCCTTCGGCGTTTCTTAGTCTGCGGAAACCCTGTGGGAGAGTCCAGGGCTTGGACAGGCTAAGCAACGTCCTTTACTTCGCGGCAATATTCGACACTGGTATACCCTTGTGAGCACCCCGGCCCAGTTGCCCAGGTGTCGGTTATCTGTTTGAGGCCGCATCGGGTGCAGACTTCGGTTACGATTACCCCGCCGCCGTTACCCCTTGCTCCGCCGATCTGCTTATAATCGTGTTCATCTTCGGTCGCTGTATCGCCATCCAGTTCATACTGGCACATTGGTTCCTCTGGGACCAGGGTCACGGAAACGCTCACAGCTTCGCCGATATAGTCTGATTCGTCGATTTGTTCGGCGCCGTGTCCCTTGGCGGCCGCGTAAGCCGCTTCGCTCACCTCCCGATAGCTCGCGTCTATCCATTGCGTTTTTGTTCGCTGGCCGTAGTCTCCTTCGTTGACCCATGACTCTAACGCGATCTTCGGTTGATCGGTGGCCATAAGGTCGCAGCCGCCGCATTCTTCTCGGAATTGGTAATAGTTCATTGGTTGATTCTCCTTCGGTAATTCTCCCGCTCCAGCGCATCGGGGGTCATGCGCTCTGACTGGAAAATTAGCTAATGTTGCAATGCAGGTTGTAGTTAGCGGCCGTTGCACGAAACCCGGCGACTAAATCGCGCCATGCTCCCTCTATGACTCTCACGCATCCCTCATGATCGGTAAATTGCCATCCGTGCATCTTGCGCGGGCGTTTGCCTAATGTCACGTTGTAACCTTCGGTCTTCTCTACGCTCCAGTGGTAGACCTTCCCATTGTCTGTGCTTGTCATTCTGATTTTCATTGCTTTCATTTCTCCCCCTTCGGTTTCGGATTCGGCGGCGGGCGCCGGTTTAGATATCCTGAAATTCAAACTTCCAACCGTTCAGTTTGATGAACCCCTGCCGCTCTGTATCCCAAGCCCTGAAGCGCGAGGTTAAATCCGTGTCCGGTTTGATTAGCAGGAATAACTGCAAGTCCATATACTCTGCGATCATTTCCCGCGTGTACCCTTCGAGTACTGCTATGTTGTCGCTCACGGTTGCACCTCCGGTTCTTCGGTTTCCGTAGGATCGCCGGTCAAGATCAATACGATATCCAATTCTTTGAGAAGCTCAGGCGTCAAACGGTCTAATGAGTCTCCGTTTAAATCCTTGGAATAGATGCCATGGTTCAAAACGTCCCTGCTATTAGGACCGTTGTTTCGAAAGCCGAACCCCTCTTGAAACAATTCGTTATCCATCCATGCTTCGGGGTCTGGAGTGTCTATCGTCTCCCAGCGAACGAACGTGTGCTTTAGTATGCCCTCCGGGTAATCCTCCGGATACTTCGCCGGTCGCTCGCCAAAGCCATCTTGCACAATCTTGATATGCTCCCGTTTGAATCCGTAAGTCTTGATAATCTCTTCGATCGTTTCATCGGCCTCTGGGAAAAACTCGTCCTCACAAATGGAATAAGCGTCCTCCCAAGTGCGAGCGCGAACGATACCGTTTATCCCAATGCTGTTACGGGAAATCCAAAGGGGCCCAAAGCCATCGTCATACGTTTGGATCTTGTACCCGGAGCTATAGGTCGCTCCAGTGAATTCTTGTTCGTCTGTGATTAGTACTGTGGTCATGTTCTTTGTCCCTTCGGTTTGGATTCAATGGGGGAGGTGGTTTCAAAAGTCTGCGCATTGATCGCAGAGCCACCCTATTTCCCTGTTTTCCCGTGTGGCCGACCTCTCACACCATTCACACTTGCGTATGTCGGTTCCGTCTTTGTATCGCTCCTCTTGATCTTTGGCGTTTAGGCGCCGCGTTTGTTCCGTAAGGGCATTGTCTTGTTTGATTATGCGATTACGCCAATATGTTCTATCGAGTGCCACGTCTATTCCCTTCGGTTCGGATTCGTTGGTGAAGGTGGTTTGTTTTACTCTGGGCGCCCAAAGCGAGTCTCTACAGCACACCAGAGGCTTTCACTATGCGCAGACGCGAATTCAAGTTGAGCTTCGGTGTATTTGTCGAAATACTCTTTGTCCGTGTCTCCAGGGCGCAAGGTCAAGAATCCCATGAGAGCTTTTACCGTGGCATCCTCGTCAACGCCATGTAGCGGACTACAGGCGAAGTCTGAACCTTCAAACACGACTTGCGACTTGCGACCGCCGGGTTCGCGCTGGGTTAAGCAATAGCCCAGTTCGTTCTTTCCCATATGATCGGTCGAATTAAGATCATAGACAACGAGTTTGAATGTGGGGCCCTTGCCTTTCAGGTACGGCCTGAAGTGTACGGTTCGGATTAGTTCTTTGGCATAGACTGGCATAATTGGTTTCCTTCGGTCTTTGGTTGAATCCTTCCAGCAACAGGAATGAGGGTTCCTGTTCCAAGCTGGATTCACCCTGCGATTACGGTTCTATTACGTTCTTTCGTGGCAATTGCTCGTTCTGCTTCGGTCATGGCCTCGCTGGCCAGTTCGGCCTCTACGACTCGCCTGTAATTGCTATCCGGTTTGCAGATACAGCTCAAAGAGGCCAAGTGTTCACCTTCGGTATCACGTAGGCAAGCCCAGAAGGTTTCATGATCGGCGCCGGTCGAACAATCACACTCTGGATTGTCGCAATCGCAACCAATGCAACCTTCTGAGTCATGCTCCCATATCACGGTTAGATCGTTATCCTTTGCCCAAACTTCGGCGGCCGCATATTCCCTAGCACAGCGTTCTTTGCCCTGTCGTTTGGTTTCGGTCTTTGGATCATAAGAGAATCCAGCGTTCTCTCGAAAGAATGCTACTGCTTCGGTATTGGCTTTGGTGCGTTTCATGGTTTCACCCTCTGGTTCCGTTTGTTCTTGAATTCACTCCACAATATAATTGTGGCGATAAAGGCAAACTTGACAATTGCACCAGCTATGTACCACATAACGAGTAGCAAAATTGCGCCTATAAAGTTCATGGTTTCCCCCCCTTTGGTTGCTTAGTCTACAGAAACCCTGCTGGGAGAGAACCAGGGTTTGAATCGACTAAGCGGTTGGCCAGTCCATTGGTGAATCTGACTCGCACTTATAGGCGTAATCGGCGGACTCCTCCAGGTCATCATCGTAGTAGCAAACCACTTCCAGGTAGCTACCAAAGTCATGCGGATTTGACTTGATGCCAAGTCTTGCTCCTTCAGGTTCTGGGCCCAGTGTGGCGCGAATCGCAGTAATGAATCGCTGACACTCGGCACGTGCTAACTGTGGATCGTAGTCCATGGCGCCAATTTGCTGGCATGATTCGTTTGCGGGTACAGGTCCGATGTTGATAAAGTCTCGCATGGCGTATTACTCCCTTTAAGGTCGAATTGAATTCTTCTCACGGCGGATTGGAGGATATCCGCCCGAAGCTGAATTCAATCGATTACGCTTGGGTCGATGTTGCCCTCTGGGCCCAGCTGAGCGAACCGATAACGTTTTCCGACGAAGTTGCTCTTGCAGCATCGGCAGGTGATATGGGAGAACTCTAGCTCTCCAGATTCATCCATGCTATGATCTTTGGAGCATTCACCCTCATTACAGGCGGGACAAGTTGATTCGCCGAAGTTAGACAACAGGTAAGGGAGTTGCTCCATGCCAGCTTCGATTTTCTCTATCCAATGCTCGTTTGGAGTGCCGATAAGATCTTCGGGTAAGTCGCCATTCACGGCGTAAATCATGCAGTCTTCACAGAGCCAGATATCGCGGTCGATGATCTTCACAGCGTCACCTCGATACTTGATGGGAGTTGAACGTGAGTCACTGTCCACTTGGGACCAGAACCCCATTTGATCTTTGCGCCTACTGGATATTGCACGTCATGCGGCAATTGGCGAATCAGAACCTTTTGAGTCTTGTTGTCGCGCTGGATTGTTAGAATGTTTAACACTTGGGTACCTCTGCTTTTCGCTTTAGACCCGCACTATCGTTTGGGTATGAACCGACACTACGCTGGAACGGAAACCATGTCAAGAGAAATATGCAAGCAAGGTAAATGTAACTCGCAAGATGCCGAGAATCCGAGACTTGGACGGAATTAGGCGATTCGCAGGTGATCGGCGGAATAGCTCTCTACAGCTACCAAGGACTCATTTTCGACCGTGCTAGTACCTCAGGCCGGTTGAGAAAGACTCTCATAAGCGATTCTAGCGCGGGTGAATCGAGGGGATTCTGGGCCCAACTGCCGATCGAGCTACGCAAGCCCAAAACTGAAAAATTGGAGCGAACGCCCGTGGATGGATCTTTGCACCAGCGGCCGCCAAACCTTCTATAGGATGGGTTCTGAAAGTCGCTGAGCAAGGTCGAAATTCGCCTATACCCTAGCCTACCCGATGTCGAGAACGTGGCCTATAAACGATTCTAGACGCGGTAAACACCCGCTATTCGCGCCGGTTTGACGGAATTGGAAAATTTAGGGCAGATGCCGTGACTGGTATCTCTCCCTAAGCGAGCCTAAGAGTTCAAGGAGCAAAGACTCTCCTCCTCCTCCGCTTGGTCCCCCCAAGCTTCGCTGGGCCCCAAAGTCTCAACTCCCAGCATCGACCGACAACCCCCAAGTCGCTCACGCGCTACCGTATCGATACCCGTATACGATATACCGTATTGTTAACCATAGTTAACTGCTACATGTTAATCGTGATTCACTCGTTCTGTTAACCAGCGTAACATTAAGATCACATTAATCTTCACGCTCCCCTGCCCCACACGCCCTTTCCTGCCCTGTTCCGCTGTTGCGCGCATAGTCGCCATGCGGGTTCCGTGCGCTGTTCTGTGCCCAGCTTGCCAGCATCGAGAGCTAGTATCCGTGCAGGCTAGCCTACCCCCCAGTGCGTGAAAGTGCCCTATAAACGATCCTGGAGCGGGTAGCACGGGCCAGAGTGTGTGATTACGCGCCAATCGGCGAACGGCCGCGCAAGCCTACCTGGAAATCGCCATGCTCTAGAGCGGGTGAATGAGACCCTGTGCTTGGCCTACTTCTAGGGGGGTGGGAGGGGGAACCGCGCGGGTGGGTGGGACCAAGACGACTTGGCTCCGACGAAAAGTCAGTTTGGTTTGGTTTTTGGTTTTGTCAGCGACAATAATTTTTGGTGTCGGTTTGGTGTGGAGTTTTGGAGTTTGGTTTTGATTTGGTTGGTCGGTGGTTCTGGGAATTTTTTGGTTTTGGTTTGATTTGGCGGTTGGTCTGTTATTTTTTTTGATTTTGATTTTGATTTGCCCGTAGAGGGAGGGTGGAAGAACCTGGAGAGGCCCCTTTGATAACCGGCGGAGAGATAGCCATCCACGGGGTCTGGGTGAAATTTTCTGGATTAATTTAAGGAAGTGCTTTCTTTTCCAAGACTTGGACGAACTCTTTGCGTTGTAATTGGAGAGGCAATTCAGCGCGGGCGGCTTCTGAAAGCAGCGCTTCCATGTGTTGGATGGTGGCCCATTTGCCGTGAGGGAAGAGTTCAGGGGTGTCGTAGCATTCTTTGAGTAGGGCTATGAGCCATGCGAGCCAGTGTGGTTCGATCCAAGAGTGGAACCATTCTTCGTAGTCGCGGTCTTGGGCGAAACGCTGAAGGGCCTGAAAGGACAGCATTGAGCCGATGTAGACTAGGCCGCTCTGAACGTGTTCGCTCATGGGGTATTACTCTACCATCCACCGAAGGATCCACGGCCTTTGGCTGAAATTTTATGGAAATTTTGGTGGCAAGCCCTTTCTTTTCCAGGACTTGGACTATCGATCCAGCCATGCTTTGAAGCCCAGATAGAGGAGGAGCATGGCGAAGAAAATCAGCCCAGCGATGTCGGCACTGTCCATGGTGGTGATTATAGACCGGGATCGGCGAATGAGAAGGCCATGCGTTTGGTTCCGTCGGGCATTTCGATGATTACGCCTGGGAACTTGAAGAGGCCGTAGACGGCGTAGTTGCAGGGCTGGCCGCGGTCTTTGGTGGAGTTGCTGAAGGCTTTGAAAGAGGGTTTTGAATAGCGGCCGATGCACTCTTGGGTGGCTGAATCGGGGTTGGCGCCGCAGTCTTTGAAGGGTGCGTAATCGGCGACAGCGGCGATGTGGTGGCAGATGGGGCAGACGAAGCGCCACTGGAGGAAGTCTTGGCCGAAGCGTTGTTTGCCATCGGCCAGCCACTGGTCGTAGGTGGTTAGTGTGGGGTTGGGCTGTTTTGTTTTTGGCATCGGGGTTACTTGGGCAGTTGAGACATCCCGAGGGTGCATCCGCAGACGATACAGAAGGCGAGGACCAAGGGGGATTCGTTGCGGAGGACGCCGAAGGATTCGATGGTGGAGCGGCATTCGGGGCAGTGGGGTTTCTTGGTTTTGGTGATGGGGGTGCGTTCGTCGAGGGCGGTCGCGGCTTGTTTGGAGAGTTCTTTGAAGTCTTGGACGGGGGTTTCGCTGAAGAAAATGCCCAATTCGAGGCGTTTGGGGATGCCGTCGGGGAAGAGGGATTCGACTTGGAGGTGGACGGGATCGCCGGACTTCATGCGATGGATGTTGGACGGTTCGAGGACGAGGGCGAGGAATTTGGATCCGTCGTCTTTGGTGCCAACGATCTGGTTCATTTCTGGTCTCTTTCTTCGCGGTTTTCCGGGTAACAGCCACAGGGCCATTCGGGGCATGTTTCATCGACGGGGAGGCCGTCATATTCGTGGCAGTAATGGATGAAATGGCCGGTAAGGATGCGGTCGCGCCACTTGAGGCATTCGTCGATCCAGGCCGGGTCTAGGGTCTGGTTCACTTTGTGCCGCCGTAAGGGGGACGGACCTTGGCCAATTTCACGGCTAATTTGTTAAGGCGTTCGCCGAGTTGAACCATCATTTCTTCGATATGTGGGATCTTGGAGATTTGTTGCGGGAACCCCCCTAATCGAGGGCTTTTGATTAATTTGTCTCTTGCTTTCATGTCCTTCTGCATTTTGGCGATGCGATCCAATCTTGCATCGATCCTTTTCATTCGGCGCCGCCACGTATTCATTCAGCCTCCTTGAGAATCAAACACTTGGCTTCTTTTCGCCATTTGGGGTATTCAAAGACGCAGTTGCAGTGGATGTCGACGCGCTTTCCCTGGTCGAACCACAACTTGATTGCTGGCCAGAAGGGGCTGTTTTTACTTGGCATGGTGAGGATTGGCTCGCCGTCTTTGGCGAGCATAAGGATCTTACCGTAAGCTATTTCAAAGATGAATTCTTTGCCGACGGCGGTCTTGATGCGCTGGGTGTGGGCGGACCAATCGAACCTGCCTGGACCGAATCGGACTCTTTTGCGTGGCATTTGTGTGGGCCTCCTCCAGAGGTCTTTTACTCTACCATCGAGGGGGATTCCCGTGAAATTTTAAAGATTTGCACAGGGTCGGGCCGGTATGATTGGCCGCTTAAAGGAGTGAGGATGGCAAACGAAACCGTGGAGACACTCGAAAGGTTCAACGCGCTACTAGATTCGGATGAAGACGAAGCAAGAAAGGCGTTTCATGGGATCTATCGCGTCCATGATTACGCTGAGGGAAAACGCCAAGTGGGCACGATTGAGTGTGGCAGTTTCGGCTTTGAGGATACGCCGAAAGCCCTTTATCGTCTGTTGTTTCTAGCGAAGCCGAAGCGTGTGGATTTCAGTGATATGTACAAGTCTGAGAGTCTTTTCGCCCTAACCTCGGTCAACGGCGCCTTCGTGGCCGATTTTCAATTCTATAAGTATGAATTGGCGGCCTATGTATCGGCGGCTAAAGAGCACATTGAAGGACGTGAATCGGGCATTATCTGTGGGGTGCCGGGGTCTGATAACGGCATCCGTGCTAAATCGCCGGAATTGCGTTTGTGGGCCTCCACTCTTAAAAAATGCCTAGATAGGACGTGGATGGTGTACTGTGGCAATGATTTTGAGGTGTGAAAATTGGGCCCGACGAGAAGTTGATCAAGGCGATCAAGGCGATCAAGGAGTTCCGCCGCCTCTAACTGGGCCCTTCCAGGCGGTGGATGCGGGCCTCGTGGCTCTTGACGATCTCCAGAAAGTCCTTAGATATTCGCTCAAGGCTGGCGACTGAGCCTTGCAGTTCATGAACGTCCTTGGTCAGTAATTGGAGGCTTTCGGCCAAGGCGGCGTGGCGTTCTTCGATGGTTGGCTTGGGCTTGGACATCTTAAGTGAGTCCCTGGATGCGGTTGAGGCGGTGCTCGTGGGTCTTGACGATATCGACGACATCCGAGGTAATGCGGGTAAGGCTGGCAACGTCGGCAGTCAGGCTGGCGATATTGGCGGTGTTTTCACGGGTCAAGATTTGGAGTTCGTGAACGTCGGCGGTCAAGAGTTGCAGGCTCTCGGCAATGGCAGAAAGGCGTTCGTCGATGGTTGGCTTGGGGTCTGACATGAAATTATTATAATCTAAACGGCTCATCCCCGCATTTCCATGGGTGATTTTCAACAATATGCCGACGGAATCCCGATTCGTTATCGAATCCCACTAAGTGGACTTCGTCGGCTTTTAAGCCCTTGATGGCGATGCAGAAACGGCAACAGATCTTGGCGGTGGGGTTGCCGATGACGCTTACTTTGACCGGTTCCCGCCACGGGATCGCCGGGAATTGCCTCTCCAGTTGCTCCTCGGTCATGTCGTTCTCCTTAAGGCTGGGGGTCTGATGATACCGATCGCGGTATGATCTTTTCGGCGACATCATTGACGTACTTGCTATTCCAGTCGATGGGCCAGTTCCCGCCCTGGGCGTTGAGCAAGATGTAGCGCAGCACATTCGTGCGCTCCTCCCCTGTAAACGTCACTTCTGGAAGCGGCTCCTGGGGCATTCGTTCTGCCGAGTTCTCCACAATCGAAACTTGGATAAAACCACGAATATCCGAGCCTCGTGAGTAGACGAGATCGAAGATATAGGCCATGGCCAGTAGCCATGACCTGCGCTTCTCTACCGGCCAATTGGCGCCACGTTCGGGGAGCGCCTCGATTAAGCCTCTGATTAGCGGGTGATGGGTGGGGTCGGTGTTCACAGGGTGTGGGTGGTCCATGGAATGAGATTGTAAGCCCAGAGGCCCTGAACAAGCGGCCCCTGGACCTTCTATGTATCCCACAGGGAAATCTACCACAGGCCGATCCTCGCTTGCAATTTTGATATGATGGAAAAGCCTTCTTTATGGACGGGTGATTTCGCTTTTGGGGATGGACAGCCCAGGGCGAAAAGGTTTCGTCCCTAAAAAGACGAAAGGCCCGATGTTCTGGGCCAATTCATGAAGGAGGTGGAGCCAATGGACCTTAAAAAGTCGTCCTGGTTCCGCGTCACGGTATCAATCGAATGGAGATTGATACTCGCGATCGCGGCACTGGTCTTCGTTCTGCTGCTGCTTAAATAACAGCAACCCTTGGGCGGTTCACCCTCCGTCCAGGGGCTTTTTTATTCTACCAGAGGCCGTTCGTCGCTTGCAATTTATGATAAAGTTTTCGGGGTTTGGAGGGCGCCGTGACTTGGTCTGAATCGACGTTTACGGAGTGCGTAAAGGCCCAATGTGGATACTGTTTCCATCCCTCATACCACCCAATTGAATACTCGAAGACATTCGACGGGTGGATCCACGCGCACAAGAAATACAATTTGCATCAACGATGTGGCGCCAAGCTGCTTTGGGCCTTGCGGAAATCACGAAAGGACGCCGTCAAGAATGCCTGATTTTCAGATCCATCCCGATAACAAATGCCCCAAATGTGGACACGAATTGCCCATGGCGAGCAGTCCTACGCACCCAGGAATGCGGCCCAAAGAAGGCGATCTGTCGATCTGCATTGGCTGTGGCGCCGGGTTGGTCTACACGGCCGACGGTCGAACCCGGCTCATGACCATCCGCGAATTGGGCGAAAGCCCCGAAGTGCGGCGGCTGCAACGTTCACTCCGCGAGTTCCGGGCGGCAGGCAACTGATGTCCAAAGTGCTTAGCCTGACTCAACCCTGGGCTTCCCTGGTCTGCCTGGGCGCCAAAAAGATCGAAACCCGCTCCTGGCACACCAATTATCGCGGCGGACTCCTGATCCACGCCAGCAAAGCCTATCCCAAGTGGGCCAAAGAATGCGAAGAGGAAGAGCCGTTCCTGTCCGCCCTGCGCCCCGGAGGCGTCTATTGTGAGCCAGCAGCCGTCTGCGGCCAGATCATTGGTCAATGTCGACTCGTGGATTGCATTCACACCCAGGCCGTGGCCCGCCTGAATCCACTCGAAGCCGAGTTTGGCGACTTTTCCCCGGGCCGCTATGCCTGGATACTCGAACAGGCTTCCTTCCTGTTCCACCCAATCCCCGCCAAAGGGGCTCTGGGCTTGTGGGAGCATCCATCATTGAATTGGAGCAAGATCGACACGTAATCGCTCCAGGATCGTCCGTGTTCCACGCGCTGCAAAAACTGAGGCTACGGTATGTCGGCAACGCTTAAAACGCAAATTTGGAAGGGTGGCCCCAGGGCGAACAGGCCGTTTGGCGCTTGCAGATTTTGCGATATACTGAAAAGGCCCCTTGCTGGATGGACACCAACAAGAGGCCTGCTGTCACCGCTTAAACAGCAGCAACAGCACTACGGCAACCAACTCCGCGATCACCAGAACCAGCCCTTCGGCCGATACGGTGATCCGGAGTTTGGACGTTTTCAAGTCCATGGCTTACCCACCTCCTTCCAAACTGACCCGGTTTCTCGGGCCTCCCGTCCTCAGACGAAACCTTTGAGCGCCTTGAACCGGCGCGTCCGGCGACGAAATAGCCAAATCAGAAGGAGGCAAGGCCATCACACCAGGGAAAGGGCGAACAAAAGGCGTAATTCTGGAGCCGTCTGTCTGGCAACCATGGATGAATACAGCACGAAACAGCAAGTCGTTTTTAATATGGGGGCAATACCGTCACTCTCACCCCCGAAATCGCCAAAAATTAAGTCATTGAAAACAAACAGCCAAGTGCGGTCGCTCCACGGGCTGGATACAAAGAGTCATCGCAGCGGGAATGAGCCGGTTTTTGAGGCGTTTTCCACAGGGTATGACGCCGGATGTTTACGGCGAAAATTGAAGGTTTCGTATAGTACTATGCGAGTCTTTCCAGACCGAGGCAAATTGCACCATTTCTGGTGCAATTTAGTCAAATGAAGTTTTGTAGGAGACCCCACCCGAGTTAAATTTTGCATCGGGGATTCACCCGGTCGGGATTAAGAGTTTATACGGTGAAATCGCGAAATCGCCATTTGTGGTTTTAAAATGTTTTAGGGGTACGAATTTTTCCCCGAAAAGGTGGTTATGACTTTACATGAACTTAAGAACGAGTTGATAGGGGCTGGCGCCGAGATTTTGGAGCTTCAGCCGGGGTCAACCGTGCTCCTGGTCATCAACCGGAGGTGGGTTAGCGGGACCGCCCAAAAGGAAATCCGGGACGGCTTTGCCGCCGCCGGCGTTAAAGTGGTCATGGCTTTGGTGGCCGATGACCCGGATCAGGCCATCCGGGCTTTGAGGATCGGATGACTTGGACCTTCCCTCATATCAACCTCTGGTGGGAGAACGCAGCGTTGTTGTTGTTCCAAACTGTCTCGGTGGTCTTTCTGTGCAGGATGATGCTTTTGGTTTCGCGGCATGAACGTGAAATGCGGAAGCACCTGAAGGAGATCGAGGAGCTGAGAGATCAGGTCAACAAGCGCTGGCCAGATTGGAAATCACTATGAAAAAGATCATCAGCCTATTCCAGCGAAACTATGACGGTGATCGCCTCGTCCGGGATGAAGTCGTTCCTGGCGCCGAGTGGGTCATCGCGGGCGAGGGAGTGGCAACGCGAAAGTTCGATGGCGCCTGTTGCATGGTGCGCGGCGGGAAACTCTTCAAGCGGTACGACGCCAAGGCTGGCAGGATCCCGCCAGCAGGATTTGAACCCGCCCAAGACCCGGATGAAACCACCGGACACCTTCCCGGCTGGCTCCCGGTGGGCGAGGGGCCGGAGGACCGCTGGTTCCGGGCGGCGCTCAAGACTAGGATGGAACTTGAGACGGCGATAGTATCTAAACTCGAAGATGGAACCTATGAGGCTTGCGGACCCCACTTCCAGAGCAATACGGAGCAATGGCCGGAAGACGGTCTGATCACGCATGGCGCACGCAAACTGCCGGATGCCCCACGAACCTTCGTGGAATTGCGCGAGTATCTGGAAGATGGAAAGATAGAGGGCATCGTGTGGCATCACCCCGACGGCCGCATGGTGAAGATCAAGGGAAAAGATTTCGGCTTCAAGCGGAGGCGATGATGGCGAAGTGCCCCGACTGCAACAAGGACGCTTGGCTCAATGGGCGATCCGTGGCGCACCGCTTCCTCTATGGCCAAGGTAAGAACGCAGTGGAATTATGGGCGCTAGTAGCGGTCGGATATTGCTCGGCGTGCGATATTGAATTCTCGGTGGTGGGCGATGAGGAAGCCCAGGCCATTGAGGGGTATCTTAGAACTCAAGAAATGATGGGGGAGCCGTGAAGCGTAGAAACTTCCTGGAACTTATGGGGTGGAGTGTGGCCGGATCTTTACTGGTCCCCTCGACCCGTGTGTATTCATTCCCCAAGGTAATCCGCCGCTATACTACTCCGGATATGTGGTGGATGACCCGCGCATGTACGGGCAATGGTTGGTTCACAACCGACAACGCCCTCTCGATTGAAGGTGCTTGCGAGATGACGGAGACCCTGCTCCGCACTCCTGATGGAAAGATTGAACGCATCCTAAAGGTCGGCGATCGGATAATCGATCACCAGCGTGACTGTCCAATTACGTTCTTGAATCTATCCCAAGACTGGATTACCAGAGCGACTTCGGACGCTCGCACGGAAGACATCTTGGCTTCGGGGCGGGTAGGGTGGTGGCTTCCGGCAGAGGAGTAAAGAATGAAACGTAGAAACTTCTTGCAGTGGATGACGGTAGGCGCGGCGGGGCTGGTAATCCCGAATGCCCGGGTGTGGTCGTTCCCGAAAGAGATCAAGCGCTATGACGGTTCCAACTTCGCGTCGTATGGTGGCTTTATCCGGAACGTTGATCCCCTGCCCGATTCAATCTTTGTCAACGATCCTGCTTGGCTTATTCCAGAGAAATATCTAGGGCAAACCCCCATTGATTCTTTTTTCAAGACACGCCCCCTGATGTTTCGTTTACGAGCGACTGAATTCAAAGGAGGAACTCCGATTGAAATTTGGGATCAAGAGCCCCTGCCGTGATTGCCCGTTTCGCAGCGACGTTCGTCCGTACATTTGCAGTGCGCGTAGAATCGCCAAGGCTCTCGCCGATGACAACAACTGGTTCGCCTGTCACGAAACTACCGGCGTAAGCGCGGGCAAACGGATAAAAGTTGAGAACCATTCTCACTGCATGGGCGCCATGCGGGTCTTGTGGAGGTCCGGCCTCATCAATGTAGCCATGCGGTTGGCCCTGTATTTCGATCTACTGAAACGCGAAGACCTGGACACCCCAGAGCCACCCGTCTTCGGTAGCCTCGAAGAGTTTCGCTGTCATCACGATGGCGATATCTTGCCAAGCAATAAAAAAAGGGCTACGCCGAAACAGTTAGCGTAGCCCCCGTCCCAGACCGGGACCGTTCCTTTAGTTGGTCACAAAAAATACGTCATAGGCAGTGCGTCCGACTTCCGACGCTTCGTCTCGCCGATCACGTTTTATGCCTTGATTGACCCGGGCCTTATAGCGGAACTGGTTTCCGAATTCGTCAGTCCGGCGTGATTCGCCATATGCCAGACTGAGCGAGTAAACGCCCAGTTCCGGCAGGGTATGCAACTCTTCCGGTTGGGATATCCCGTCGTGGTTTGAGTCGATCCATAGGCGTAACCGCGAGAATACCGCGTCATTCTCGTCGATGATTCCATCTCCGTTGCCGCCCTGGTCCAGTTCGTCCCACTCGGCCAAAGCCAGAAATCCATTAGCGTGCCTAGTCTTATCCTGTGCCGCGAAATTGCTGAACAGGTCTTTGCCGCTATGCACCATGCCATCGCCTTCTGGTAAGGCAAGGAAGGCGTTATGGAAGCCAGCGGATGTCCATGAAAGTTGGATTGGACGCCCATCGCCACGAATGTCAAAGGTTACTCCGTCGGCGAAAGAAGTCATATGAAAACCTTCGCCTTCGGTGTCGATGAGGATCGGATCACAGCCATCTCCAGTGCTCAGTAATGGGTCAATATTACCTTCATTTCCGCACTTTCCCCCCCCACCGCCGCCTCCGCCGCCTCCACCTGAAGGCGGTGGGTATTGGCTGGCTACTTGCAGATCGTCGCAAAGGCTACCGTGATTGGGGGCTTCAGTTCCAATACTATCTGGGATATTACGGCCTTGGTCGTTGGGTCCAGAGATTTGGTTCATAACAGTCTGGCCGGAGGATTGAGCGCCACCTGTTACATCCTTGAGGCCCATGCTATGGCCAATCTCGTGCATGGCAACCTTCTTGAAAATGGTGCTATATCCAACTAAGGATGTGGGGTTATAGATTGGTTTCCCATCTGCTCCGTTATTGTTGATACCAATCGTTGTACTAGCAGAGTCAACACTGCTGGATGAATTTATCGTCGTTCTGGCGCCAGCAGTCGAGCCATCAGGAGTTGTTCCGTTATTCCAGGTCCAGTCTGGAGTCTGGGAACCGGTCGCTTCAGTGAATGTGACGTTGGAACCGTTGTGGGCATTTGCGGTGTTCCATTCGTCAAACCCTTGCCGAACTTGTGTTTTCTCTGTGTCTGATAAGTTTCCAAGTGAATAGGTGTGTGTGCTTCCTTGCGCCCAATTGACTCCTGTCGTGGCGGGACAATCGGCGAAAGCGAGCACGGGAGACACACTTAGGCATAGTACTGCTATGATATTTTTCATAGATTTGTCCTCGTCTTATTTCGAGCAGGGGGCTGTGACGGCGGCCCGCAATTCAGTCAAGAAATTGCTCTCGTGGGTAAAGCTAGCGATGGCCGGTTGCTCGGTATCGGTTGCCCTAACCGAGTCCTGCGACCCTTTTCCCAGAGAGAATGCGCCGCCCCGGAACGCTAAATAAGTTTTGGTTTCCGGGAGATAACGCAAGAGCAAGGCGTAGCGGGTATTCAATGAGAATAAAGGAAATTCGCCCACGGTTGATGTAACAGAATGGCCGTTAACGGTAGCCCTGCCACCAGGGCGAGTGACAATGATATTGTCACCGGGATTGATCTGTCCTTTGACTACCGACTCAACATGAAAACTGCTGTCGGTGAAGAGAAAATCTCCAGCCTCAACAATGGAACTCTCGGAGGCCGTGAATGACCCAACCACAACGGTATCGCTGTTATAGCAAGCGAAGCTAACTAGGTTGTGATCGGGATAGGATGGAGGAGGTGGGCTGTTTTTGTCCCTTTCCCCAATGAGAATAAACGTTTGGACTCTGGTGTTTACGTCTCTGCCGGCGCTTATTTCTTCGAGAATCTTCTTAGGCCCGTGGAACTCGTTATGAATCTTGGCATGGGCGGTCTTGATGACAATGGATGAAACCGGAGTGACCGGCTTTGGTGTAATCGTCTGGATCGTGGTCTGCTGTCCAAGTGCGCACATGGAGAGCAGTAGGACCGCGACGAGTGGGCAATATTTCATCGGGACTTCCTTCCTTTGGTTCCGAGTAAGTCTTGCAGCGTTCTAATTTAAACACAAAAATCTCTCGCTTGCAATTATCCAAGACTTGGAGTTCAATAGCACTGGTGTTTCGGTAACGGAAAGGCGCAAGAATGCCGAAATTTTGGGTCAATGGGGTGGTAGCGGCGCGGGACGGTAAGCCGTATATTCAACTCTCCAATGAAAATGGCATGATCGCGCAATTGACGATGGTCGATGCCCGGGCGGTGGCCATGGATATCTTGGTGATGTGCTCGCGCTCCGAGGCCGACGCCATGCTACTGAAGTTCTTTCGCAAAAACGATTTCCCGGAAAACGCTGCCGGAGCCATGCTGGTGGACTTTCGTGACTTCCGCCACGACTTGGATATGGAGACAAGCAAAAGATTCGAGGGCGACCCCGAGGACGGGCAAATATGAACGCCCAGCAAGCACAGGTGGACCAGAATTTGCAGGAGATCGCCGAGATTCTATTGGCGAAAGTCAAGGAAGGCATGGTGAATGACGCTGTGGTTCCGCCGACTATCTTCCTTGGCACTGCGGACGGCAAGATCCACACCTGCTTCCTGGATTTTGGAGACGATGAAACGAAACGCACGAGCTGCCTTCAAGCCACGCAGTTGGCGCGCGAGATTCATGCCGTCACCGGTTTCTTCGTTACGGATATGTGGATGAAATGCGGGACATGTTTACCTGAAGAAACGCCGCGCCAAGCCATGGAGCGCGATGCCAGAGAGAGAGCCGGAGTCCGCATAAGCGAACTGCCCGACAAGCGCGAGGCGATCGTGGTTGTGGCTATGGGGCCAGGAGTGAAGAGTTTCACTTTGAGTTTAGAGCACTGGAAGGAAGGCTCTGTTGTGCGCTTTGGTGAGCCCATACTGTTTGACGGCGTGATCTGCGACCTGTTTCCGCCATGGTGGGATTGAAATGAATGAGTTGGAAAAGCTTTGTATCTACTGCGAAGAGATGACAACCGATGACGACCGGGTTCTATTGCGCGATGGAGCCGCATACCATCGAGCCTGCTTCCTGCGCCAGTTCCTGGGGGGAGTCGCGCACATTGAGAGGCGTTGCTCGTGCTTCGTGGAAGGCGCCGAAGAGATCGATCCTCCTGGAGTCACCTTGCGCCAAGGGGCTATGCTGGCGCTCGAAGCCCATCAGCGGCAATTACAGGCCAGAGAACAGCGGCATAAGGACAACTGACATGGGAATCGGCAGTTACATCTTGGACGATCAAGGCAATCCGGTCATTGAGGCGAATCTCGACAAGTGGGCACGGTGGTTTGAACGCCTGGAGAATAGGGTATTGCGATCCGACCATGTCGGCGAGGTTCACGTATCCACAGTATTCCTAGGGGTAGATCACTCTTTTTCATCTGCCCCTAAGCCGATCCTATGGGAGACCATGATCTTTGGCGGTCACTACGACCAGCGCCAATGGCGTTACGATAGCCGCGAGGCCGCTGAAAAAGGCCACCGGAAAGCGCTGAAGCTAGTAACGGATCGGGCCAAGAAAATATCAGAAGCAGTTAGAGTCATTGAAACGGCGGCCAAGCGTGTGGGGATAGAGGATCCCCACGTAGTCGTTGTAGATCCGAGAGAGAAGAAAGATAGAAAGGTAAGACCAAAATGAAAACAGGACTCACGCAATTCACGCTCGTACTCGATCGTAGCGGTTCGATGGAATCAATCAAGGATGCCACCATCGCCGGGGTCAACGAGTTCATCCTGGCGCAAAAGCATGTGCCAAGCGAAGCCAATATTTACGCCGTCAAATTCGACACTGAATACGAAATAATTTACGAAGGCTCTCTTGGGGCGATGCCACTGCTCGACGGCAACAGTTATCAGCCACGCGCCAACACCGCTCTCCATGACGCCATAGGCCGAGCCATCACCCACACGGGGCAGACGCTGGCGAGCCAACCGGAGCAGGAGCGGGCGGAGAAAGTGATTTTTGCCATCATGACCGACGGACTGGAAAACGCCTCACGCGAGTATGACCGCGAGAAGATCGCACAGATGGTTAAGCTCCAGCGGGAAATCTACAAATGGGAATTCCTCTATCTGGGCGCGAACCAGGATGCGGTGCTGGTGGGAGAGCAGTTGAATATTCCGAGATCGCACTCTGTAACCTACGCTGCGGCGCCAGCAAATGTCATGTCTGTTATACGCGGCATGTCGGCCAATGCCCAGATGTATCGCCAGGGGGTAGGTGGAGCAAGGGCGATGGCGTTCACCAATGAACAGCGCAACGAGGCTGTCATCGCAGACGATGTGCGAGAAGCCGCGAAGTAAGAGGAGAGATAAATCAAGATGGCGTGGACTTGTAACGATTGCGGACTAGTACGAGAGAAACCCGAGAAGCGCATCCCCACAGGCTGGAAGAAAATCCCGGCGCATGAAACTCGACTGGAGGCGCTCTACTGCCACGCCTGCCTCTTGAAGCGCTACTCCCTGCGCGCCATTACCATTCCCGTGGCTTCACCACTGGACTGCGACTGGAAAGAACTGGACGCCAAGCTGGCATCGATGTGGCAAATGACCACCCAGATGTCCAACTGGATCATGACGCAACTCTACTCCCGCGATACCATGCGCGTGAACTCGACAGACAAGCTTGCGCCCATGCCGCGCATTTATCTCTACCCAGAACTGCGAGTCAAGTGGCCGCAGATGCCCAGCCAATGCACGGCCAGCCTGGAGCAAAGCGTAAGCAAAAAATATCGGGCGCTCCGTCGCTTCGTGATTGGAAGCTACAGTAAGAGCCTGCCGTCAATGCGCTACCCGACTCCCTTCCCGATCCCAGCCCAGGGCTGGTCGGTGTTCATCGACAACCAATGTCCGGTGGTCAGTGTGCGGATTGGGGATAGCCGAATGAAACTGCGATTGCGGGGTGGATTCCGCTATCGCCGGCAACTCGGAGCCGTGAAGGAAATGATCTCGGGCGCGGCCATGACCGGGGAGTTGGCCATCTTCCGCAATCGCGATGAGATTCTGGTCAAACTGGTGGCGTGGTTGCCGCGGCTGGCGCAGAAGAAACGCGATGGCGACCTGATAGTCCGCACCACCAAAGAGTCTCTCCTATGCGCGCTCAACGCCAAAGATGAGGTGTTATGGAATTACAACGCCGATCATATCCTCAAATGGCAGAGCGAACACCGCCGCCGACTGCAACGTTGGGCAGAAGACCAAAAATATGAGCAGCGCCCGGTTCCAACCTTCGCCGCATGGCGCGAGATTATGGTGGAGAGGCAACGCGACCGGATGGACAGCGCTTGTCATCAAATCGCGGCGCAACTGATCGGCTACGCGGCCCGCCGCAATTTCGCGCAAGTGATCTACGACGATTCAGATACTTCGTTCGCGGCCGAGTTCACATATTTCAAATTGCGGCAATTGATTGAGGAGAAAGCAAATTATGAGGGGATAATTTTTATTCACGCAAATCAGGCCACATCTGTTGTAAAATCTGAAACGTTGCCGGACAAGGCAACTGAATAAAAGAAGAATTTTCATGCTACCGACAAGCTGAGCTGCGGAACCGTCTGATACGTTTACCGATCAGCCGCGAGCAGAGAAGCCGCTAAGCGCTACGGATATCGTCCCTTGTGGATGCGGCCCGTAGGGTGACCTTTTGACAACTCAATATGGGCGCTCCGGGGTCCCTAGGTCACTGCGGGGGAACTCTTGGGGTGATAATCGTGGTCGCCTCGGTTCGACTCTGTGCAGTCACTTCGGGGACGACTGGTGCGGTCACTTCGGGGATAACCGCCATCGTCACCTCTGGCATTGCTCTTAAATGAAAATCGCTCACCTCGGGTGACGCGCTCTAGGGATCGTGGTCACTGCGGGTAAAAACGGATGATGGTCGCCTCGGGCTTGACGATTTCGATCACTTCGGGTTGCTGTTGGGATGGTCGCTTCGGGGACGACTGGCGCGGGTCACCTCGGGTCGACTGGCAAGGCGTCACTTCGGGTCTATCAGATTTGGTCGCCTCGGGGCCGTATCTTCGCTGCTATATTCAAGCGGTTACCTCGGGTATGTGTCTGTGTTCTTGACTGCGCCTACTGGTCCACTTCGGGACGATGCGACCATGGTCATCTCGGGAAATGTGCCGAGGTCACTTCGGGTTGAGCCTGATGGCCCAAAAGTCACCTCGGGATAATCTGTGTGGCTGTCCTTCAATCCAATGGTCACCTCGGTATGGCGCCTGAGCAGTTCACCTCGGGCCAGAGTACCACTGCCAACAGTTCTGGTCACCTCGGGCCGGATGCTTTCAATCGATGGTCACCTCGGGACAGGCAAGGTCACTTCGGGTACACCCTGAACCGTCTTTACCACTGGCAAAAATCTGGTCACCTCGGGACGCGGTCAAGCCATAAGCGGTCACTTCGGGAGGTCACTTCGGGAAAAGCGACCAATGCAGTCACCTCGGGATATCCTCGGATCTAGCAACGGTCACTTCGGGATGGAGGGAAGTCATTGGCTCATTTGGCCAAAGCACCCGTGAGGTGACCTAAATACAAAATGGTTACCTCGGGAGTAGGGATATGGTCTTCTCTCTCAAAGTAGCGGCACCTGAGGTGACCTAAAGACAATTCGGTCACTTCGGGGCAATGATACATCAAGGTCACTTCGGGAAGAAAATGGCCAGGAAACGCTAGCGCCATTGGGTCACTTCGGGGAGGCGCTCCTTTCAAAAGAAACAAAACTGGTCACTTCGGGAAGGATTCGTACAAGGCCCGGTCACTTCGGGAACGTTGGCACATGGGTCACTTCGGGAGTATTGCAATTTGGTCACTTCGGGTTATGCCCATGTCGATATGGGTTGGTCACTTCGGGCTAAGCGCGATTGAAGGTCACTTCGGGATGAGACTATACCTCTTGACGGCCATGACACAATCAAGTCATGGCCAAGCCACTCATCAACGATACCCACGGCAATACTTGGCGAGTGTCCGCTGACATTGCCGGAACTCTTCTGGCAACCTTCGTCGCCAGCCAATCCACCATCCCGCTCTACATGTCCGAACGAAGCGCGCCGGAGACGGTGTACGAAGTAAAGATCCTGCCCAACGGCTTCATTGGAACTTTCTTGGTTCCTAACGCCAAGACCCATGGAGCGAGCGAAGTATGGCTGGACACCCCTGATCCGACCATCTTCTACTTCTTGCAAATCAAAGGCGGGATACTGCAAGTGCAAATCAATCAGCCCTTCGGAACCCCGCTGGTGGCCGGCCAACTCTACCAGAACGATGGAACTACACCGATCGCACTCCAGCCTGGCGGGATTGGAACGCCGGTGACTATGCCGGTCCAGACTCAAGGCGAAAACCTGGGGCTATGGGTGGCGGGTTGTGGGCACTGGTTCACCAACTGGGATATTTTCTCAGCACAGATCTCGGGGCAGACCTCGGCTCTGATATGCTGCCCAGTGTGCTATTACATTCAGCGGGTGATTACGCCGTACTCGTTGATCCACACCGACGCCAACATGATTATTTTTGCGTGAAGTCACTTCGGGCGGTGGTCTTGGGATGCGGCAGAGCAGGCACGAAAAAGCCTGGAGCCGCTCGCGAAGATGTAAGTGAATGAAAATGAACTTTTTATGCTACCGACAAGCTGAGCCGCATCACCGTCTGGAACGTTTACCGACCAGCCGCTCGCGGAGAAGCCGACAAGCGTCACGGATATCAGCCACTTACGGCTGCGGCCCGTGAGGTGACCTAAAGATCAAACGGTTACCTCGGGATCACGGTCTTGGATGTGATCCTCCATCCCGTTATCCGTGAGGTGACCTAAAGACAATTCGGTCACTTCGGGCAGGACTATCTGCCGGTCGCTTTCAAGCGTGACGGCCCCCTGAGGTGACCTAAAGACAAAATGGTTACCTCGGGTGAAGGAGATGCAAAGGAAGCCGGACTCTACCGGTAGAGGCTGAAATGCCGATAGAGGCCACAGAGGCAGAACTCCATGGCGGAATTTGAACCAGCGGTGAAGATCGTTCTGAAGCACGAAGGCGGTTTCCAGATTGATCCAAATGACGACGGGAACTGGACGGGCGGCATAAAGGGGCGCGGAGAATTAAAAGGAACTAATCACGGCATATCTGCGGCATCCTATCCAGCCGAAAATATAAAAACACTAACAGAAGATCGCGCCAAGGAAATCTATCTGCGCGACTATTGGCTCGATGGGCAGTATCAATCGCTCAAGTCTCAGGATGTCGCCAACAAGCTGCTCGATTTGTCAGTAACCATGCAGGGGAAAGGCTCGATCGGGTCAGCCATCCGGCTGTTGCAGAAGGCCATCAATGCTTTGTATATGGACGGGCAGGCTCCTGTGATTGTCGATGGCAGTTGGGGAGCGAGCACTCAGACGGCCGCCAACGCTCTCGATGCGGCGGATCTACTGGCGGCGCTCAAGGATCAGGCGGTCGGCCACTACCGGCAGATTGCCGAGATGTATCCGCGCAAGGCGGTCTATTTAAAAGGCTGGGAGAAACGAGTTCTTGCATGAAAGTGAAAAGTATGGTTGATTTAGATGAGACTTAGCTTACACTGTGCAAATGAACGACGTTGAACTTACCCCGCCAGTTGAAATTCCTCCACTAGAAATAGCCCCGATCCCGCCCACACTCAAAGACGCAGCCGTGCTGATTGAAGAGATTGCCCACCATTTACGGCATTTCGTGAAGCATGACTTGCCAGTACTCGAAAGGCAAGGGCACGATTTCGCAGTCAGCGTGAAACACAAATTTTCCAACTGGCTGGCCGAGGCTGATGCCTATCTGGCCGCCGAGTCGCCAGTAGAAGTAGCGCCAACGGTGGAGTCTTAGACTCCTCTTAGGCAACAGAAAGAAGAACGACTTTATGGCAATTCCCTCCTTGAATCCCTACCTTGCTCCCAGTCTGGTATGCCCGGCCTGTGGCGATGTAATCGCTCCTGAAGTAGCCCGGATGAACAAGCACCGCGTATCGGAAGTTGTTTATCTATGCGCCAATCCCGCAACCAATTGCGCCTGGAAGGTGAACGTATCGTTGCAGCATGTTGCGGGCGAGATGACATCGATCGCGCCGACGGACCTCGAAGATCGGCGGAATCAGGCCATGCAGTTCGCGGAGTTCCGCACCAAGCGCGAAGCCCAAATCAGCCAACTGATCGCCATTCTGCCCAAGCTACTCAAGGTCGCGGACTTGGCCTTGGATACGGCGGAACTGTCTGCCGAGATAGAACAGACGGCCGTCGAAGTCGGCATATGAAAATCGTAGACCTACGGGGCAATCCCTTACAGGAAGGGGACGCGGTGGCTCTACAAGTTGGCGAACGCCAATGTCTAGGACGGGTCGACAAACTGGATCCCATCCTCGACCGCGGTCCTTATGGCGGTGGCGTTCACGTAGTCATCTCTGTCCAGGTGACTTTCCCGGTGCCGCCAGGCCATCCTGAGATACCCGTATTTCTCACCGTGGATCCGATTGTCAAACCCAACAAAGACACAATGCTGGTGGTCTCAGAGGCATGACCCAAGTCTACATAGCGCTAGCCGTAATTGCCGGTGTGGCCGTAGGGGCTTTTCTGTTGCTGATGGGATTGTTCTTCTGGTATCTGCTGCGCACCATGAAGGAAGTCCAGAAGTCGATTGGGGAGTTTGTCCGAGCCTTGGACCCGCTGGTTCGTACCGGAGCCCTTCAGACCCTCTCTTCATCCTCAGCCACCATGGTCGACATCGGGCAACGAATGCTGAAATCCATGGGCGCCATCAACGTCACAGTGGCCGCCTTCAATAAAGCCTTCTTCTCGAAAGAAGCTCTTACAGGGATGATTACCGAACCTCCCGTGGACGACTACGCCTCGCCTGAAGAATCTTTAAACATTGAATACAGCGAAGAGACGGCGGCTTTGCATGAGCGTCAAGATTCCTTGCGCAAGCAGGGCATCGAGACCGACGAGAGCCGGATTCCCGCGCCGGCCTCAAACAAGATGTACGGGAGCAATGTGTAATGGCGCCCAAAAAAGGAACAAAGCGGCCAAATCGCCAGCCGTCCGTATACCGTTCCACCTCTGCTAACCTACGCCGCCATGCCCTACACAAGCTAGGCCGGTCGATTGAAGAAATCGCCATAGAGGAAGGTGTCCGGCCCGCCGCCATAGCCCGCTCGATTGAATCGGTCGACACCATGCGCTTACTGAATACCCCGGAAGTCATGACGGCGGAGATGATCAATTCGGTGATAGGGCGAAAGCTGAAATATGATCAGGCGCTCGAAGCCGCGCTGGATGCCGTGATCGTAGGGAAAAAGGGTACGACTACCCCCAACCACAATATCAGGCTCAGGGCGGTGGCCGAAGTCCGGCAAATGGTCAAGGCCCTCCAGCCCCGCGGCGGTGGGATCAACCTAAACGTCAACAACAGTTCTTCCGCTCTGAGTTCCTCGATCGCTTCTTCCGATACCCGATTCATAGGCTTTGAAGAACGGCTGCGCGAAGTCCGCGCCCAGATAGACCAGCACAATCAACTTCCACCTCCCGACTCCATAGCGGCGCCGGAAGCCGATAACGAAATTGAAGAGGACGAGGTAGAAGATGGGACAACTAATCCCCAGGGCGAATCCGCATCTGAATGAAGCAATCGAGATGCTGGACGAGCATCTCTACCGCTACCAGGGCGACATCAAGAAAGCCTCGGCGTGTCTGACCAGATCCGAGCAGGACTTTGTTACCACGGAAATTGTCCACTGCGTCAAGGATGCCCGCTATTACCTAGAAAATTACCACGTCATCCAGACCGAGGATCAAGGCTTAAGCACCCTTAGCCCCTGGTGGGAATCGCAGGAAATCTTCTACTACGAGATCCTCTCCATCCAACGCTCGGGCCGCCCGGTAAAGATCGTGGTACTGAAAGCCCGGCAGCAAGGGATCTCGGAGTTCTCTGAAGGATTAGTGTTTCATAAGACTATCTTCACTGAAACCTGCAACACTCTGATCGTCGCCCAAGACCCCAGCCAGTCGGACTTCCTGTTCTCGAAATCCCGTACCGCATACGACTATTTGCCCTGGTGGATGAAACCGGAGCAGCGTTACGACTCCAAGGGCCGCTACATGGTCTTCGACAAGAAGGACGATAGTGAGCGCCAACTCTACCCTGGATTGCGCTCTCAGTTCATCGTAGAGGCCGCCAACAAGATGTCCTCAGTGGCCCGCGGTAAGACCATCCGGGCCGCGCACTTCTCGGAACTGTCATCCTGGGGCGATGGTGGCATTCTAGCCAAGTCGATCTTCCCGACCATGAATGCCCGCGATGAACTGGCCATCATGGAGACCACGGCTTTGGGCAGGCAGGGGTTTTTCTATAAATTCTGGAAGGAAGTGGAAAAGGGCCGGCACGAGGATTGGGTTCCCACCTTCATCGAGTTCTTCCGCACCGCCAAGAAATACTCGATCCCCATCAGCGCCGGCCACATCTTCCAGCCTACCCCGGAAGAGAAGGGGCTACGGTCCTCGGTCGAAAAGCGCACTGGCTTCTATATCACCGATGAAACCCTCAACTGGCGCCGGGCCAAACTGCGGGAGTTCATTACGCTCACCGGTAGCGAGTGGGATTTTTACGGTGAATACCCATCCAATTCGATGGAAGCCTTTCAGGGAACGGGCGTGTGCGCCTTCCCTCTTCGTCTCCTCCACGCCATCATGCAGCGCGATTGTGCCCAGCCCCGCTGGTATGGAGAGATTTCCTACAACCCCGAAGGCACGGGGGCCCACCAGAAGTACAAACTGCACCTGACCGACGTAAAAGATGGCGACCATGTCCCCGAACAGGAGGGATCGGGAACCAGGCTGCATATCTGGGTTATGCCCGAGGCCGACTACTCCTACTACGTCTCAGCCGATATCTCCGAAGGCGATACCGGAAGCGGCGATTATTCCTGCATAGAGGTCATCCGCATCGGCACGGGCCAGGAAGCGGACGAGCAGGTGGCGGAATGGCATGGCTACATGAACCCCACCCCGCTCGGAGACGTATGCACGGCTCTTGGCTACATGTACAACGGGGCCCAGATCGCCATCGAGTGTAACGGGGTCGGAATCTCGACCAACAATCAGGTCTGGCGCCGCAATGAATACGACAACATCTACCGCTGGAAGCATATTGACCGCGTGAAAAACTTTGTCACCGACGCCATGGGCTGGTGGACCAATTCCAAAACCCGCGACATCATCATCACCAAGATGCGCGAAGCCATCATGGAACGCACCCTGGTACTGCGCAGCCTCCGGCTCCTCGATCAGATGATGGATTTCTCCAAAGAAGAGGGGGCCTCCCGCTACGAAGGCCAGGAAACCCCCGACGACCGGGTATTCGGGATCATGATTGGCAGTTACTGCGCCCACGAATCGGATTACGGGAAACAGGCCGCCGCCCAGAACACCAAGCGCCGCCCCGAAGTAGAAGCGTGGCTGCTCTACGATCCGCAAGGCCGTCTGATGAAAGAAACCCAAGACTACGACCAAGCCATGGCCTTCATCTGTTCAAAAGCCGGATGGTCCATGCGGCCCAAGATGGACAAGTACCGGGTCTCCTGGGTAGTCATGGACGCGAACGGCAAGAAGATCGATGAGATCGACGACTTCGATCTAGCGCGAACCATGTGCATGTCCAACAAGTACTCCATGCGCCAAGCGGTCAACCGCCTCGATTTCCAGAATACCGACCATTCGATCATCCACGACAAGAGTGGAGTCCACCAGAAACTCTACGAGCAGGGCGTTCCCCCGGAAATGATTCATGGGGAAATGCTTCTGCACGCGCAATTAGCCGCCGGGCCGCCGTCCGACGCCGAAATGGCCGATAGCTGGAAGAACCTGTAATGCTTTTGGATTTTACAGGCGAGTTGGTGAGGGTTGGGAAGTTCGATCTTGAAGCCTGTCTACTTGCGGATAAGCACTATTCCCGCCAGAAGCCGGGAACAAATCAGTTCATGCCTCCCGGCAAGACAATGATTCTGCGCTCTGCGGCGGGTGATATTGTATTTGGCTGGCTATGGCAACAGAAGCGCGACGACATGCAGGCTGGATACAACTGTTCCATCTTTCGCAATGAGTCGTCGAGATTGTCTAGCGAGATTATTGTGGAGGCCGAGAACAAGGTTGTGGCTGACTGGGGAAGCAATCGCGGTTTCACGTATGTCAACCCGGAGGGTATCAGAAACAAACGCAATCCGGGGTACTGTTTCAAGGTTGCTGGCTGGAAACTCATAGGCTATTCGAGTTCCGGCTTGCACCTGTTGGCAAAAACGGAGTTAGGGACTTAGATCCCAAAGGAAAGTAAATGGCGCAAATCGCAACTGGATGGGCCTGCCCTCAATGTAAGACTTCACGTATCACGCAGATGCTCTATCAAGAGCAGATGGGATCGCCCAGTATCTTCTGCCAGTCGGGACATCGCTACAACGACATTGGAGATTTGAAAGCTATGAACCCGGACAAACTCCCGGTTCCCATCCGGCATACCCTGCAAGAAGGCTACGAGAAAGTCGATATGTCGATCCCCACCGACTTAAAAGTCGAACTGCTCAAGAAGTTTGGATCCCCGGAGCGGCTATCGGCCACCTTGGCCGGCGTGCTACAAGGACTCTCCCAGCCCCGCGCCTTCCTCATCAACGACGAAGATGTTGAGAACGTAGTCAAACTGACTGGCCGGGAACTGCGCAGCGCCCGGGAACTGGTTGGCCTGTTCTGGGAGCAGAACGAAACCATCAAGCAACTGCGGGACAACGCTCCTGTGAATGGCGCCGCCAAAACCCCCATGCTCCCGCCAGGGTCAATCGCCGTCGACATGGGATCGCATCTATCAAAACTGGCCGGGTTGGCCAAATTTCGCAATGAAACCGTGGAGCAAGTGGCTGAGAACGCCATCAAACTCGCGCTAGACAATGGATGGGCTTAGACATGGACTTACGCTTTCCAGAAATTACCCCGCGCTTTGGGGATGCACTCAAAGGCGGCGACCCCGAATGGGCGCCGGGCTACGAGACTTCTATCCGGGAATTCTGCGGCAACGCCCGCGAAGAAGCCGAACTCGACCGCAAGTCGTGTGACGAACTGAAGGCTATTGGAAGTTACATAGACTACGTGGAAGGGCGGCAATGGAAAGGCCAGCGCCCCGCCTACAAGTCGAAGCCGGTGAATCCCAAGGTCGGAGAAAACTTCTGGGAGATGGTTGGCCTGCTGACCGACATCAAGCCCATTATGGCGGTGAAATCGGAGAACCCCGACAAGGGCTACCAGGAAGCCGCGTTGATTCTCAATAAAGGCATACGAGCGTGGTCTTACAAAACCCGCTACGATCAGCGGCTGGCGTTGAACGTCGCCTATGGAATCCTGACCAGTTCGTTTTGTAAGTGGCAATTCAATCCCGACCTGGCCCACGGGGCCGGGGATCTAGAAGCCCTGCCCATGGGACCAAACGATCTGCTTCTACTTAAGCCCCAGGTGGAAGACCCCGTACAAACCTCGCTGTGCGTGATTCGCGAGCAGGTAGTGGATATGGGCTGGCTGAAGCGCAAATATCCCACCAGGGGCCACCTAGTGCGGCCAGACGCCAAATATTCAAGCTATTCAGCCCAGGTAGAGGCCCCCGCCCGCGTGCCTAGCATGTTGTGGGACATGATGAACGATGGTATGAAGCGGGTCATAGGCGGGCAGCCCCAGGTCAAGAGCAGTGCCTTCCCTAGCGTCATGCAGCAGGAATTCTGGTTCCGCGATTATTCAACCAATACCGCGAATGTCCCGGTCACCATGGGAAAGTACTTCTGGAAGTATGTGGTGAATCCGGGTGGAATGCTTTACCCCCGCGGGCGTGTGGTAGTGCGGGCCGGGGATATCACCATGGACGATCAGGCATCGCCCTACTTTCACGGCAAATACCCGTTCACCATGCTGAGATTGAACGTAGTCCCCTGGTCGATCTACGGACTCTCCGAGGTCAAGAACTGGATCTCATTGCAGGACATCCTGAACCAGATCCTGGCTGGGATCATCGACATGATCAAGCGGGCCGTGAACCCCGGATTCTTTGCTCCGCGCAATGCGTTTACTGAACAGGTGTGGAACACGTTAGATTTCTCAAAGCCGGGCGAGCGCGCCGCTTACAGTCCTGTGGCTACCCACGAGCCAAAGTTCGCTCCAGCCCCCGTGCTGCCAGGCTACGTGATGCAGACCTACCAGATGATCGAGCGGTCGCTTGACCAGATGTCAGGGAAATCGGCGGCCAACCAGATGATGGGCAAGAAGCAGATCCCGGGCGCCGACGGTATCGAAGCCATCCAGATGATGCGCACCACGCCCATCCGCCTGAAATCCAAAAACATCGAAGGCTTCATGGAGGATGGCGGGAACATGATGGTGTCGAACATGATCCAGTTCTACAACTCCAAACGCCGCATGTCGCTATGGGGCAGGGCTGGAACTACTTCTGCCGACTTCGATTGGGATCCCGGCACTATGATCCCGGCTGGGGTAAAGCCCGAGGAATTTATCCGGGCGCTCAACTATCACGTCAAGCCCGGGTCGTTGTTGCAGAGTGAGAAGCGGTCGAAGATCCAGGATGCAATGAATCTGCGGCGGGGTGGAGACTTGGATCGGCGCAGCCTGTTCAGGATCATCGACGAGGAAGGCTTGGATGTCGAAGAGGTAGAGGGCAACTTGAAGCGGGAGGTGGAGCAGAAAATTGCCGCCATGCCGCAGAAAGGGCCGAAGGGCAAACCCAAATGAGCGCCGTTTTTAAAGACACCCCGATGCTGCGTGAACATGTGCTGCTATCGCCGGAAGGCCGGGTGGTGCGGATTCCCGAGTTCATATTCAAGGCTCTGATGGAGTTTGTGGACAACAAGCATACTGGTTCGGTCGAGGTACATTTCAAAGACGGGGGCTTCTCGGCGGCGGAATGCTGCTATCGGAGAAGCTATCGTAACGGCAAAGGCGAAGCTTAGAGATGTATAATGTTCGACAGGGAGAGCCAATCATGACTGACGAACAATTGAACCAAAAGTTCGACAAGATCGACCGGAAGGTTGACGAAAAGTTCGAGAGCCTGCTGGAATTTATGGTCCAGTCGAATAAACAGATACGCGAGTCGATCCACGATATGGAGACCAAACTTTTGACCGCCTTCCACTCCTACGCCGAGGGCGTATCGATAAGATTTAAAGAGGTCGAGCATAAGATAAAAGTTACAGATACTCTCTCCCAGCGTATAGATGTGCTTGAACGCCGGGTGCTCAACCTGGAAACCAAGCGGACTGGATAGCGTCCTGGTCTTGGAATGTGCATTAGGAAACTGAAATGAATATTTTCCTGTTGACAGAGTTTGACACTTAGTCTTATATGTGAATATTGGTTTGATTGGTCTGATCTAGAGGTTGCCGTTCTCGCATACGGCTGTAACCTCAAAAAGATGGCCTGAAGGGTGTGGAAGCCTTTCAGGCCCTTTTTATTTTGGGAGCAGAAATGCCGCTCGAACCAGGATCATCGCGAGAGACAATCAGCCGAAACATCTCGCGGGAAGTCCACCAAGGGAAGCGGCCACAGAAACAGGCTGTGGCAATGGCTCTTGAAAATGCGCGTAGGACTGGGAAGAAAAAGAAAGGCCGGAGCGCCAAGAGAACCGGTCGATCTTAAAAGAGTTTGAAGTGTAGGGCCATGGTGGAGGCCATGGTTAAAAAAACCCGCGCCTTTATATCTCGGGCGGAGAAAGGAGACACGACATGATTAACTTTGAAGTTAAGAATCGCCGGAAGAAAGGCCGTCACGGCAAACGGTAGTTTAATTAAGCGAGACCGGGCTGGAGATTTCTAGAATCGATATCTACCAGCCCGGCGCTTAAAGAACCAGGAGACAAGAAAATGGCCAAGGCCACAGCGAAAGTCGACAGAACCTCCAAAGAGGGTCATGGTGAAGATGGACCGGTTCCTAGCGTAAGCAAGGGAACCTACGTTGCAATAGGGACCGCCGTATCTCTTAGCAACACCGCCACCAGCGTCAACAAAAAGAGCGGCACTGAACAAAGCGATCAGTGGTAAGGAACTATTTTGCCATCAGCACAAATGGATGAAACGCCGGCCCTTCCACCGGGTGTATCAGGTCAGATGGGCGCCGCGCCAGAGAAGACTCCTTTTGGGGGAATAGGCGCGATGATGGCCAAGAAGCCATCGGGTGGCCCACCACCACCCGGAGCCGGTGGCGCCGATCCGGTAGCGGGATTCAAATCGGCCGCCGAAGCGGTTACCAAGGTCATCGACAACATGGCGACCATGGATCAGGAAGGCGCTCAGTTCGCAGCGCGAATCAAGCAAATGTTAATGAGTTGGTCGAGTGAGGCAGTGCGCCGCGGTATTAAGGGTGGCGGAGCTGGGCCAGCGGGTCCACCTCCAGGTCCAGGGGGCCCGGGCGGTCCACCACCGGCAGGCTCGGGACCGGGTGGTACGCCGGCTGACACTGCGCCTAAGGATTTTGTTGGGTAGTTACTCCGAAACGTTAGCGTGAACCCTAAAAAGGAAACGCGGCGAAGGAAGGTAAGAGAGCGATGGCGATAGCAAAGAATCTCGAAGAGTTACTGAAGCACATGGATCCAACGGCGGCAGAATCGCAGCGCAAGTTTTGGGACGCAAACCCAGCGATCGCCGAGACGGTAGACCGTATGACAGTGCCTCAGGCGGAATTCAGCCGGCAACTGAATGCTAAAGAAGAGCGCGCCAAAGCGGCAGAGAAGTTTTCAGCAGAGTGGAAGAGTTGGTCAGATAAGAATGTCCCAATCCATAAACGGGCGATTGAAGATATCGACCGGCTGGAGCAGGAAAAGGCCGATCTGACCCGGCAGGTACAAGAGGCATCGTCACGCACATCGAGTAGCACTGGCATCGATGTAGATGAAGACAAGCTCATGGATAACGTGTTGCGGAAGATTGAAGGGCGAACGGTGAGTCCCGACAAACTGGCGGAACTGGTTCAGGCCGAGGCCAGCAAACTGGCGGCCAAGACTAACGAACTGGTACAGGCGGCGCGTAAAGACTTTCTCGAAAACACCTTCCCGGCCACCACCAATTTCCAAGCCGATCTTCTCGAAGTCATGCAGGACTACAAAGACGAGTTTGGCAAGAAACTGCCCCGCAAAGAGTTTTCAGAGTTCATGCAGGAAAAGGGGATTTTCAGTCCACGCGAGGCGTTTGATCGCTTCACGGATACCTCCCGCCGCGAGCGGGAAGTAAAGACTGAAGTAGAGAAGAGGGTCCAGGAAGAGTTGGGGAAACGGAACCTGCCGGGCGTAACGCCGGGGCAGAACGTGTCCAGCGATATTGGGCCGCTGCAATTAAGAATTGCCGGTGAAGCCCCGAAGTTTCCGGATAACTCCGAGTTGGGAGACCGCACGGCGGCCTCGATGGCCGCGAATGAGATGCGGAAAGAAGGATTGTTCTAAGAGTAACTGCCACGGAAGGCCGCTAGGCCGAAGCCAACAGCAGCGATACAGCCGTCAACCGGAAGCCAACCTTGGCGAAGCCGGAATGAGCGGATCAAAGCAAGAGCAAGAAAAATTGTATCTCTGCCCACTAAGGGCGTAAGGAATTTCCGATGGCGCTTACATGGCTTGATGTAACTTCGAAGACCAATAAATTCATCATCCCCAGGATGATCGATTCGATCTATAAGAACTCTCCACTGTTCACGCGGCTGCGCACCAAGCACATGGAGCAGTTCACGGGCGGCACTTCCATTCGGCATCCAATAGCCTATGCGCGCCTCAAGGGTGGAGCCTTCACTCGTGGTGGATCGTTTGATACCTCTTACGTTCAGACCGACACGGCGCTGGAAGTTCTGGTCAAAGCCTACTACGTCAACATCACTTTGTTCGGCCTTGATGCGGTATTGAACCGTGGTCCGGAAGCCGTGATGTCGACGGTCGAGACCAAGATGGCGAACGCCGGTGGCCGTATGGCGGAGTTGCTAGGGACCGACGCTTTCCTGGACGGCCAGGGCACGGACTCTTCGGCGATTCAGTTGGACGGACTCGAAGCCTCAATCGACGATGGCACCAACTTCGCGTCTTACGGTGGCATAACCCGTGCGGATATCGCCTCGGGCGCGAACGTGGGGATCAACGCCTACTTGAAGACCATGGCTGGTTCGTTGGCCTTGGCCGATGTGCAGACCGCCTATGGCGCGACTTGGTTTGGGCATGAGCACACCGATCTGATCATCTTGACCCAGGCTATCTGGGATATTTTCTGGTCGAAACTGCAACCTCAGCAACGCTTCTTGGAGGCCGAGAAGGACATTGTTGAGGCCGGGTTCCAGGCGATTCGCTTCAATGGCGCCTCGCTTACTGTCGATCAATATGCGCCGGCTGGCAAGATGTGGTTCCTGAACACCAAGTACATCCAGTTCTGGATCACGACCTTGGCCAAGTACCAGTTTGGGTTTACCGGCTGGAAAGAAGCGCAGATGAACGACGATGTTTCCGGGCAGTACTTGTTTGCTGGAAATCTGTTGAATGTGGCGCCTCGCTTGATGGGGCAGATCAAGAGCATCACGTCCTAGTTGCCTGGCTTATGAGGGGGGCGTTTGAGTAATCGGGCGCCCACCATGAGAAGCACGCGGTAGAAGTTAAGGAGAAAATCGATGGCGCAGTTTAATCCGACCAATCAAACAATCCAGGTTACGACCGGCAACGTGCGGACCACGGTGGACTACCCCAATACTTCCCTGGGGCAGCCGCAGCCATATCCGAGTGTGGTATTCCCCAACTACTTGGGATCGACCTTCTGGGATAACGCCATCAGTACGGCCAATCCCTACGGGCAGCCGACCAAGTACCGGTATTTGAAATATCTAAGCACGTCCAATCCAACGCTGCTCGCGACCCCGGCGCCGGTGTGGTACACGGATGCGACCATGACCATTGTGACGGGCAAGTTCAGCGAGTCGGCTGGTGGTGTGTCGTTCTTTGCCGGGATCATGATGCCGAACACGGGCGACCTGAGCGGGTTGACGGCGGCTTTGTTGAACGCCAACAGCGGCGCGGCAGTATGGGTGGCGGTAGGCGGGATTGTAACCGGTGTGGCGTCGGCGGCAACGACTGCGGGCGACATGCTGTATGCGAACGTCGATTGGACCACCACGGGCGGATTGGCCAGGGTAGCGGCTGGTGGCACGCCGTTGGGCAAGACCAGCGCTTATGCCTACGCGGCCTCGGCTGGGACCGTCTACGTTAACGCAGAGTCTCTCTAAGGAGCAAGTTCGATGGCAGGATTCAATGCGGTATATGCGGGGCTAGGCGACAACAAGACCGACTATTTGGGCTCGATTCCGGTGGCCATGTTCACCATCACGTTTGGGGCGTCGGACACGTATCTCACCGGCGGGCTGGCGCTGACGGCGGCTCTTTTTGGACTCTCGCGGCCGATTGCTGGAATCATTGTCGTCGGGCAAAATACGGCGGCTGGTGGCCAGGACTGGGCCTGGAATACGCAAACGCTGAAACTCCAGGCGTTTCAAAGCACTACGGGCGCGCCGGCGGCGTTGGTGGAATTGGCGAATACTACAACGATTGCCAACTTTGCGTTAACGGTGTTGGTGATTGCTCAGCGTTGACCGAAGCGAACGCAAGAAAAGCAGTTTCAAAAATGGGCATGGCCGGGTATATCAACTGCCCGGCCATTCGTTCTTAGAGGAGGCAAAAATGTCGAAAGCTAAAACACCCGAGGCGGTTCCACCAGAGAAGGACAAGGGGCCCGGGCCAGTGAAGGAAAAGATGGATTCCTATCGTAAGGGCGGAAAGGTACGCAAGAGCGGCAAGGCCCGTCTGCATAAGGGTGAGGTAGTCGAGCCACCTACGAAATCTAAACGTGGCCGCAAGGGCGGGAGGGAGTAAGCCATGGCTGATGACGATGACAGCAAACCAGAAAAAAGCAAGACCAGCAAGGCACTGACGGGCGCCGCCAAGGGATACTCGGCCGCCGCGCAGCCACCGCCCGAGCGGGTTTCGACGGAGCGTGACAGTGGCTCTGGGCCAGTCAAGGTGCAGATGGATTCTTACCGCAAGGGTGGCAAGGTAAGAAAAACTGGCAAAGCCCGATTACATAAAGGCGAGGTAGTAGTCGGGAAACGGAGCAAGAAGGCGCGCAAGGGTGGCCGTGAGTAAGCAAGACTGGAAGCCCGAGAGACCGGAGAAGTCCAATTCCTGGAAGGTTCCAGAGACGGGCGTCTACTCGGTAAAGCGCGGGGCTCAGGTTATCCCGGCGGAGCGAGTCAGCAGCGGGGGATTTGGGTCCAGGGGATCCTTTGGACGGAGCCGGCCTCTTGGTCCAAGAAAGCCCAAGGCGCCGAGACGGCCGCATGTTCATGTTCGTAGACCCAAGGGCCCGCGGCGTGTAGGTAGGAGAAGATAAGTTGCCAGTTGGACCATCCATTGCGACGTCGATCCCGAATCAGGTGAACCAAAGCCAAGCGGCCAGTACTACGCAATATGGCTTGGGCAAAATGATTGGGCAGGTGATGCAGTGGAATCCGGATGTTCCGCCCACCATGGTGAAGAGTTGGATCAATGAAGCCTATCGGGATGTGATTGACCGGAGACGCTGGGCGGGGTTGAAGGTTCGGGGGCAGTTGATTACGCCCAATCTGACCACGGCGGGAACGATTTCAATCAATCAGGGCGACACGGTGGTAAACGGTACAGGAACGGCCTGGACCCAGGACTTAGTGGGCCAGCAGTTGCGGTCGGGATTCAGTACCGGGTTCTTCAATATCCAATCGGTCCAGAGCGCCACACAATTGACCCTGGACATGCCTTGGGGGAATCCGACCATAGTTACCGCTGGATACTCCATCTTCTACACCTGGGTCAACCTGGGGCCAAATATCAAGGTCATACACACCATGGTGAACCAGCGTCAGGGGTATCGGATGATCACTGGCATCCCGCAGGAATTCTTGAATCGCCGGGATACCTGGAGGACGGCTACGGGGTGGAGTTGGGGGATTAGCCCCAAGGAACTAAGCTTCAACGGCTCGCCGCTGTTCGAGATTTACCCGGCGCCAACGTTTCAGCAATGCTTCCCCTACTTGGCCTACATTCAGCCGCCCGACCTGAATGGCGATCAAGACTACCCGGTGGCGTTCATCGCGTCCGATCTCTTGGTGTTGAGGCCGATCGCCAATGCTCTGGTCTTTCGTGGGCCGAAACTGAATCCCTACTACGATCCGACCACGGCTAGCGGGAAACTGCGGGAGTTTGGATCGCGCATTGAGACCATGACCAATGCCGATGACGCGATGGATCCTAAAGATCTCCAATACGACGATTTCCCCATGGCGAATCCAGGGGCTAGCTGGGCGCAAAATCACGACGAAGGCGGATGGTAAGAATGAATCGCGAAGTAACAACGTGTATCCGGTGTGGGCAGACAGGCGGGATGTTCCGCTACACCACCCGTGGGTATGTTCATCACAACTGCGGGAAGCTAGGGGCGCAGACTATGAACTTTGCTAAGAACAATTTCAGGTTTGACTCGATGCACATTTCCGATAACCCCAACATGGGGCCGGTCGAGGTCAACTCTCTGCATCATCTGCGGCAACTGGAGCGGGAGCACGGCGTGATTTCAGTGTTGGCCAACTACGATCGCCAGGATGAGCCTTTACCGGGCGGTAAGCCCAATCAATTTCAGGATCGGAGGTAAGCGATGGCGAAGCGAGAAAAAGGGAAGCCCGCGGGCAAGGACATCAAGACGGAAGCGATGCGCTATCCCTGTGAATCGTTGAACGGCATGGGTAGCACGGCGATCCCTTTGCAGAACAAGCCCATTGGGCCGTTTGGGAAACTGATCACCAATCACCGTGAGACGACTGAAGCTCCCATGATCCCGCGACCGGGGCGGTGGCTGGGTGGGCCGGCATTCTGTTGGCCAATGAGCCGGGCCGACGATCAAAAACGAGGCAAATAAATGGCGACCAGAGCCTATAAATACTTCTCGATTACCACCACCAACGTGGCTCAGCCCATGGTGGGAACGACTATCTCGGCGGCGGTCGGGACATCGGATCGGCCGCAGAACATCGCGGTGGCCGACAGCACCATCTTCGATCAGGGAACGTGGCTGATCATCGATACCGGTTCCAGCGAAGAGCGGATGATGATCACGAAGATTCCCGACTCGACCCATGTCACGGTGCAGATTCCCGGGGGGATACTGGCGCCGACCGGTTGTCAGAAGGCCCACGCTTCGGGGGTGGCGATTCGGCCTTCGCGCATGGCTTCGCACTTGTTTATCCAAGCCTTGGATGGCAACGCCCAGGCGTTGTTCATAGGAGACGATGTATCGGCCAAGATCGACGGAACCCGGTGTATCGCCAAGATCCCGGCAGTGTTTGCGGGGGGCGTACCGGGCACTTACGTGGAAAACTTTTCAAGCAGCGCTGGCCCGAACACCCTAGACATGGCGCAATTTTGGATAGTGGGAACCATAGGCGATCAGTACTTGCCAAGCATTGGGGTGGTGTAATGCGCAACTGGGCTATTTTGTTGCTGTTAGTTTCAAGCCTGTGCTGGGGGCAAACCAGAACGGGCGGGGGAAATGCCGGTGGGGTCAGCCGACGATTTGCTGGAGTTCCAAGTGGGGCCTGCGTAGCTACCGATCTCGCGGTTGATACCACCACGGGCACTCTCTATTCGTGCAACGCCACCGTCTGGCAGGTAATCAGTAGCGGTGGTGGGGCCGTGTCCTCGGTCTTTACCAGAACTGGCGCCGTTGCTGCGGGGACTGGCGATTACACTGCGGCTCAAGTCACCAATGCTCTGGACACTAGCGTAACGCAGACGGCTAACAAGGTCTATGCTGGACCGACATCGGGCGGGGCTGCCGCTCCTACTTTTAGACTTCTAGTTGCTGGTGACGTTCCGGCTACATCAACCCTATGGTCTGGATTGGGCGATCCGACCGGCAATCTAGGATTGACGATGGGAAGTAACACATCCACGTTCACTTTCAATGCTACGACTGGTTCAAGTGATCTGTTCAAAATCACAGACACAAGCAGTAACTCAGGAACTGGAGCACTGTTTTCCGCAATCAAGGCAGCAGGTTCGTCTACTATACCAGTACGATTAAAGCAGCTTCAAAATAGCGACACGCAGCCATTACTGCAAGCTGAAAATTCTAATGCGGCGGTAAAGCTTGGTTTGTACCCTGGGGATATTGGAGGTACTGGAACTGCTCGCATCGATGCGACAGGGGGAGCATTCCTTTTGACTCGTGGCGGTACGAGTTCTCAACTGCTGGGGTTCTCCGGAATAGACACAACCAAATGGCTCATGACTGCGACATCCAACTACGACGGCGCCACTGGCGGGGAAATCGGATTCCTGTTTAACAATCTGAAGACTATCACTTCTTCGGTTTCGCTGCTGTCTGTTCAGAATAACGGAACGGAAATATTCTCTGTAAAAAAGGCTGGCATCGCAGCGCCCTCTATCACCTTTCCCGACGCCACGGTTCAGTCCACGGCGGCCGCCAGCACATCGGTCAACGCGCAGACCGGGACGACTTATACGGTGCTGTCTACCGATTCCGGAAAACTGGTCACTTTCAACAACGCTTCCGCTCAGGCGATAACGCTGCCGCAAGCTACTACGACCGGATTTGGTTCAGGCTTCTTTTTGTATGTTGAAAGTCTGGGCGCGGGCGTAGTGACAATCACGCCGACCACGTCCACTATCAATGGCGCTTCCAGTGTTAAGTTGACGCAAGATAAAGGTCTGATAATCTTTTCCGACGGCACTAATTACCAAGTTAAATTCGGTACTAGCAACTTCATCAACACCGTTGGGACAAATAACACGTTCGTTGGCTCTAGCACTGGGAATTTAACCACAACAGGTACTGGACAAAATACAGCTTTAGGTGTAAGTGCTTTAACTGCGCTTGGAACGGCTTCTAACGATACGGCCGTTGGATATCAATCTCTTTTTTCTATTACTAATACTGCTACTCAAAATACTGCTGTCGGTTCTCAATCTCTAAAAAACAATATTACTGCTACTGGTAACACGGCTGTTGGTTATCTAGCCCTTAGAGATGTAGGAGCTGCCGGAAATGGCGCTAGTAATACTGCTGTTGGTTGGGCAGCAGGAAATGCCACTACTACTGGAGCAAATAATGTTGCCATCGGTTCAGGGGCAATGCAGAATGCTGTTGTAACAGGTAGCAGCAATGTAGCTATTGGTTCACCCAGTGCTATCGGGTTATCTTCAGGCTCGGAAAATGTAATGATCGGAAACAGTTCAGGAGGCAGTATTACGACTGGTAGTGACAACATAACAATCGGGAATGCTGGCTTTCCCGACATAACTACAGGCAGCAAGAATATCTCTATAGGTTACAACGTAAACGTCCCAACGAATACAGGGTCAAATCAGATGACACTCGGAAATCTGATCTATGCTACTGGCTTGGATGGAACCACTTCCACGATTTCCACCGGAAGCGTTGGCGTAGGCGTTAAAGTTCCAAACACGAAACTCGACGTCAATGGTTTCATCAACACCACCGGCCAGAAGAGAGTATCTACCCAGTTCGACAAAGCCTCCGACACCACACTAGCCAACATCACTGGGCTATCCATCACTGTTACGGCGGGGCGTACCTACCATTTTGTGGCGACTCTCCACGTCACCGGGGATGTGGTAGGCGGGCAGAAGTATGCGATTGGCGGTACGGCCACCGCCACCAATATCATTTACGAGATTTCCACTATCTCTAACGCAGCGAACGCAATTGTTATTTCCTCGAAACAAACTGCCTTAGGCGGTAGCGCAGGGCAGGCCGGCGCCATCGACGATTTCACCAAAATCGAAGGCACGATCACAGTGAATGCCGGTGGAACACTTACGGCTCAATTCGCTGAGAATGCTGCCAGTGGAACATCGTCGGTCCTGGCGGGATCGACATTCATTGCTGAGGACATCCAGTAGCCATGAGACGCCTTATTTACATTCTGGCGATAGTCCTACTGAGCGCCCTCGACTGCTGGGCTCAGATTTGCGCTCACTATCCCAAGACCCCGGTACAGACGAGCAGCGGCCAAGCCGTTCCGTTTCCGATCGTTCGGGTATGCGCGGAGCCGGCCACTGGCCTAACCTGTACGCCGCTGGTGAATCTCTTTAGCGACCGGGCTTGCACTCAGGCGCTGCCGAATCCCATGACCGGAGACGCCCGTGGGAATGTGGATTTCTATACCCCGGCGGCCCGTGTGCATCTTCAAGAAAAGGGTTCGTTCATCAGCCAGATCGACATATCCGATGTCTCGGTGGCCGATCCACTACAGCCGGTGTGGGCCGCTCAAGCGCAGCAAACCTGTTCAAGTACGGTCGCTTGGGATACGGGCGCATCCACCATCTTCAACACGCTCTTGACCGGAAACTGCACAGCCAGCGTAGCCAATGCCGTGATAGGCCGCGTGATCCAGGTCAAGATCGTCCAGGATGGAGTGGGGTCGAGGACGCTGACTTGGCCGGGAAGTTTTGCCAATCCTTGCACGGTGGCGGCGGGAGTGAATGCGGTCACGGACGCCAGTTTCTGGTTCGATGGGACGACCTGGAATTTGTTTGGCGGATGCGGTGGGAGTTCGCAATTCATTGCGCCCAGTTCCCCTGGAGCAACGACGACTACCAGTGGCGCCATTGTGTTCGATTCGACCAACAAGAACTACCACTTCGGCGGCAACGGCGTGGATAACATCGGGGCACTGGTTCCGTCCAGCGTGACCATTACGAACGGGGATTGCCCCAAGTGGAGTTTGATATCCGGGACTGTCACCTTGGGAGATACCGGGGGGCCGTGTTCATCCCCCCTTACGATCGCGGCGACAGCCAACAATTTCCTGACATCCTACACGGCGGCCACGGGAGCCTTCACTCAGGCTCGACCATCATTCGCCAATCTCTCCGGGTCACTGGCGTCAACGCAATTGCCGAACCCTCTGGCTTCTACGCGAATCGTGGATGGCGTGACCTTCACCACGATCCAGAGCGCCATAACCGACGCCTGCGCCAACACGCCTCACGCTTCGGTATTCATTCCAGCGGG
>Ga0137418_10000047_pt1 | contig 81789 bp, 75 predicted proteins | sample CZODoug3_1_2_16f_FD_122242 | JGI IMG/M metagenome (GOLD analysis project Ga0137418, IMG submission 122242) | Vadose zone soil fungal communities from Angelo Coast Range Reserve, California, USA - CZODoug3_1_2_16fungal (Hybrid Assembly) | ecosystem: Environmental > Terrestrial > Soil > Vadose...
GACGCCGGCCACGGTGAATTGAGGCTCGTCGAAAAACTCGGGTTGGGGCGGGTTTGGGGGCTTGCCGGATTTCAGAAGGCCGAATTCCAGATCGATCCGTTTCGTCTCTCCAGGCTTGAGAAGGAATGGCGCAAAAGTGGCATCGTCGTAGCCGGACATTTCGGCGCGCACCGTGTACGCGCCCTGTTTCAATGACGGAAAAAGATAGGCCCCATCGGAACCTGTGGTCGTGGTTGCCGTTTGCGGTCTACCGGTCACCTGCAGCCGAACGATGGCCGCGGCGATTGGATGCTTCTGTGAATCACGCACGGTTCCTTGTACAGTGCCTGAGGCACGGTCCTTGGACTGTGCTTGGACTGCGGAGGGGAAAACCGCGACCCATGCCAGGCTGCAGATCGCGACGGCAATCCGAAAGGTTCTCGACCGCGGTGCGATCAGGTGGAAACGGGCCATAGGACAAAGACACAGTGGAGAGGCAAAATGAGATCGGTCGTACGCACCGTGGCCGCTTATTTTAGTATTTAGAGCCCGCCATCGGCAATTGACGCGTTGCTGTCTCAAAGCAGAATTGAAAGTGAGGATCATGGATACAAAGCAATCTCCGCGCTGGACGAGACGCGAGTTCGTGACGTCGGCAACCACCGCCCTAGCTTTCAGTGGATTCGCGAGCCAGTCTTTCGCCGCGCAAGAACCCGCAGCGCGCCAGAGGCGCTCCGAGGCTGGCCATGGTCCGCTCCACGTCATTCTCGACACCGACCCAGGGGTGGACGATGCACTTGCTCTCCTGCTGGCCATGCGTTCGCCGGAGCTGAAGATCGAAGCCATCACAGCGGTCGCCGGCAATGTCCCCTTGGAACTGACACTTCCCAATGCACTGCGCATGGTGGAAATCGCGGGCCGCACGGAGATTCCGGTGGCTGCCGGTGCCCGAGCGCCTCTGGTGCGCCGACTCGTTACTGCCGCCTATGCGCACGGGGAGAATGGATTGGGTGGAGCGGTCTTTCCTGAACCGAAGATCAAAGCGGTTGCCGAGCCCGCGTCGGAAATCATTCGGAACATCGTTCGAAAGCATCCCGGCGAGCTAACGCTCGTAACAATTGGGCCGCTCACTAATATCGCGACCGCTTTGAATTCCGATCCGGAACTGGCGGGCATGGTGCGAAGTCTGGTGATGATGGGCGGCTCCCTTTCCGGCGGGAACATAACGCCCGCGGCCGAGTTTAACGTTTACGTGGATCCGGAAGCCGCGCGAATCGTCTTCCAGTCGGGTATTCCGGTCACAATGGTGGGGCTCGACGTCACGCGCAAGACCTCGCTGACAGATGAGCACGTGCGCGTACTGGAGGCGGGACAGAATGCAGTCAGCCAGGCCGCGGGCAAGATCGCTCGCAATGCGATCCAGCATAACCGCGAACAGGGATTTCTAGTTGGACCCAATATGCACGACTCGCTGGCCGTAGCGGCCTTTCTGGATCCTTCTATTCTGAAATGGAAGGAGTACTACGTTGATGTCGAGACTGCCGGCGAGCTTACCGCGGGCGAAACGTTGGGCTACAGTCCCAGCGCGGGCGACTTGCGGCGGCGTCCGGAGGTGGAGAAGCAAGCTGCTTTGAGCATGTCCATTCGTGGATCAGCGCCGACTCTGGCCAGCACCCGGACTTCTCCAGTGGTGCGGGACAAGTTTGTCCCAAACGCGAAAGTCGCGGTCGACGTGGATTCACCCAGGTTCTTTGAATTGCTGGTCGGACGGCTATCAGGAACCACGTAAGGGACGCTGCGGCTGGAATTAAGTATCAGTGCGGATACGGACTTCGGATGTTCGAACGAGGTGAATGATGAGAGTAAGCGGGCTCCGGTTGGTAGGGGTGGCGGTGGCGCTGGTGACGTGCATCACTTGCTGGGGACAGGACAAGCGAAAGATCATCATTGATCAGGACGCCGCCGGGCCTGCTGGAACGGATCTGCAGTCGACTTTGTTGCTGATCCAGTCTCCGCAGACGGAGGTGCTGGGTATCACGGTGGTGACGGGAGACATGTGGCTCAACGCAGAGGTGGCGCACACCCTGCGCCTGCTGGAACTCATCGGGCGAACTGATATTCCGGTTGTGAGGGGAGCCGAGTACCCGCTGGTTCGGCGCAAAGAAGAGACGGAGATCCTCGAGCAGCTTTATGGTCCGTTCGCGTGGCTGGGCGCATGGACTCCACGCATGTATCACCCCCCGGCAGAACTGGGAGACATGCCGGAGGGCAAGCCCACCACCAAGGCCATTGACGAGGATGCGGCGCACTTCCTGTTGCGCATGGTGCACAAGTATCCGCACGAAGTGACGATTTACGCGGGTGGGCCCATGACCAATCTCGCTCTGGCAATCTCCATCGACCCAGGATTTGCGGGACTGGCCAAGGAACTGATCTTCATGGGAGCGAGCTTGAGCCCGGCGACGGGCGATCCTGAGTTCATCAACACGCCACGACGTGAGTTCAATCTCTGGTTCGATCCCGAAGCAGCTCATATCACGCTGCGGGCGCCGTGGACAAAGATCGTCTGCACGCCGGTAGACATTTCGGTGAAGACACGAATGACCACTGACCTGATCAGTCAGATCAAGGCGAGCAACTCGCCAGCCGCGCACTACGTCGGCCAGTATGCGCGCCTTCATGGCGAATACAACTATTTGTGGGATGAGCTGGCGGTGCTGGCGTGGCTTGATCCTGGCCTGATTACAAAGAAAGAAACTCGCTACATGGATATAGAACTTGAACGTGGCGCCGGTTACGGCAACACCCTAACGTGGACGGACCACGACAAACCGAAGGTCGATGTTCAGCCCGTAGAGGTGCAGGTAGATCTGGACAGGGAGAAGTTCTACAAGATGTTTGTTGGCCTGCTGACTGCGCCCACGCCACCATCACAACTCGGACAGCACTAGCCGCGGCGCCAGGCATTTGCGATCAGCATCCTATCGGGCTGGGTTGACGACTCAATCTGATTCCTGATCGCAGGGAGCGTCCATCGCTATTGCGGAAGTTCGGCAAGTGCGCGCTGCGCTTGCGAATGATCAGGATGTTGCGTCAGCAGTTGCAGTAGAACGGCGCGAGCTTTGTCTGGCGCACCTTCCAAAGCGTAGACCCGGGCGAGATTCAGATACGACTGGTCGAAGGCAGGTGCAACCCGCATGCATTCCTCGAAGCTTGCAATCGCCTGATCGCGCCGCTGAGTGCGCAGGTATAGCACGCCTAGATTGTTCAATGCCTCGGGATAGGCGGGACGGAATTTCAGGGCCTTCTGCAGATAGTGGTAGGCGCGATCGGAATCGTTAAGCTGCGCGTAAACCATTCCGAGGCCGTAGTTGGCCTCCGGATCCTGAGGGTCGATGACGGTCGCCCTCTCAAGCGTCTTGCGGGCCTCCTCCCACTGCTTCTGCTGTCGATATGCATTGCCAAGATTAGTGAGCGCGACCAGGTGATCAGGACTCAATTGAAGCGCTTCCTGGAAGTTCTGAATGGCCTCGGCGTACTTCCCTTCCCGTGTCGCCAGAAGGCCCAGGTTGTTCCATGCATTCGGAAGAGTGCCCGGATAGCTCGAAGGAAGTTTGATTGCCTGAGCAAACGTCTGCCGCGCTTTGGCGGTCTTCTCTTGGTTGAGATACACGCTTCCAAGCCCATACGCTGCCTCAGCGCTGTCAGGGTTTTGCCGGAGAGCTTGCTGGAATGACGCTTCTGCGGGACCCATATAGCCGCTCTGGTAGAAAACTGAGCCGAGGGAGAGATAGTTGCGCGTAAATTCCGCCATATCCGTGACCCCGGAGAAGGGCAATGCCTTGTCTAGTTTCTCCGCTGGTGTCAACGGAATCCGAAGGAAGTCCTGTTCGATGTGTTCTGAACTAGTCGGTCCCTGGTACACCTTCACGATCTCGCCCTTCTCGCTGATCAAGAATGAGGTTGGAAGACTCAGATCGCGGTGCCGATCAAACAGATAGCGATAAAGAATGTTGTATGTGCCTACCAAGTCATCGGACGCGCGCAGAATCGGAAACGAAAAGGGGCTCACGCTGGCCGCGGCTCGGATGCTCGCGACGTCACCCGGTTCATCGATGTTGATCGTAAGCAAATGGAGGCCTTGGTTCGCCCAGCGTTCGTGTACTCCCTCGAGGGCCTTCAGTTGTTCCACGCAATCCGCCGATTTCGCGCTCCAGAAATTGACGATTGCTGGCTTGCCGCGAAGTGCAGCCAACGCGTGGGGTTGTCCGGTCAAGTCCGGTAGTGTGAAGTCGGGTGCTGTCACGGGCGCGAGCAGCCAGGTTTCCGCGGATGTGGGGAGAGACTCGGGCGCAGCGGGATCGGACGTAACCGATCGATTGCTCCAGGGCGTGGCGTCCTGGAACGGCTCGACGCGAAATTGCTTGGCGCCCTCTTCCACCCAAACTCTGTGGTTGATCGGAAGATCGTGGAGTTCCTGCAATAGTCCACTGGGCCATCGAATCGAGGCGCGCACGGAGTCCTTGGCTCCCCCCAATCCGAAAAATACGTCCTTGCTGTGTTGGGAGAGGAAACCGGATCCGGCTTGCAGACTGCGGGTCTGCCTGGTCGATTCAGTTTGTACCGTGACGACCGCGCCGATCGCGTCACGATTGCTCTTGACGCCGCGAAGCCGGAATGCAATCGACGGGCCCAGATCGGGAAGCACGTTTCTCAGAATGCGCAATTGGGGACCGTTGCGATTCTTCAGAAATATTTCCAAACGGCCGTCGTGATTGAAATCGGACAGCGCGAAGGACCGGCCGTCTTCGAGGAAATCGAGTCCGACAACACCGGACACGTCCGAAAATGTCCCATCGCGATTGTTCGCGTAGAAGACGTTGCGTTCGTAACCGCTCCAGGTTCCGTCGGCGCGGATGAGTTCGTTGATCGCGTTCCAACCTTGCTCGTACTCAGAGGAAGGCATGGCGTCCTGCGGCGACTTGGCAACCACTTGCCGCCAGAAGAAGCTATTCAGGTCGTCGCGCGACGGCCCTGACACCATGCCATTGGTGACGTACAGGTCAGCATAGCCATCGTGGTCAAAATCCCAGGCATCGCTCGACCACGACCAACGGCCCATTTGGACGTCGGCCGCTGCGCTTTCGTCATGGAATCGGCCGTCCCGTGCATTCCGGAAGAGCGAATTACCCATGGCGTGTTTGCGATAGAGTGACCGGACCTTCTCGGGAGCATCCTTTTCGAATACTTCCTGGGACGAGGTGCGCTGTCCCGCTGCCGTCCACATATTTGCGACGTACAGATCCTCCGCGCCATCGTTGTAATAGTCGAACCAGCAAACGCTCATGCCCGCCCCAGTGTCTTCGACTCCTGCCTGGAGTGCGATATCCGTGAAGGTTCCGTCGGCGTTGTTGCGATACAAATTCTTTCGCCCGAAGTCGTTCACCACGTAAAGGTCGGGCCACCCGTCACGATTGAAGTCGCTCCAGCCGCAACAGAAGCTATAACGGGTGTTGTTCTGGTTGAGGCCGGACTCGGCCGTGACATCGCGGAACGTTCCATCGCGCTGGTTGCGCATCATGAAGTTGGGGGGGCCGTTCTGTGCGTCATAGTAAGGAAGGGGGTATTTGTACTGATCGGCACCTTGATAGTAGGCGTAAAGGCAGAAGTAGATGTCGAGCCAGCCATCGCGGTCATAGTCGGCCAAAGCGGCGCCTGTAAAAGTACCTTGCGGGGGACTGACGAACTGAAATGCGTTCGGTTTTTGGCGAAACTTGCCTCCTCCTTCGTTCAGGAACAGCAACGGACCATTCGTACGCACAACAATCAGATCTTGCCGGCCGTGGTTGTCGACGTCGGCGAAGAGCGCGCACGCGGTGTTTTCGAGAATCCCGAGGCCCGATGCTGCGGTGATGTCTTCAAATGTGCCATCGCCCCGGTTGCGATAGAGACGATTGGGAAGCCCGCCGGGCTGGCAAACATAGAGGTCGTCGAATCCATCGTTGTCTATATCCGCGACGGAGACGCCGTTGTGACCGTAGATGTCGATGCCGCATGCCCCGTCGAGCACGGTACGCCAGTGGTCGGCTCCTGGGAGTAATTGCGCAGCGTACGAGGGGTTGCTGCCGAGGCTCTGGGCAGCGATATCGATGTAGACGGGGTTCGCGGATCGGCTGCGAGTCTCAGCCACGAACTGCCAGCGCGAGACCCGGAGTTCACCAGCACCCATGGACGCCCATTCAAGGTCCCACTCTCCCGCTCTTTGCTCACGATAGAAACCAGGACCTGTTCCCACCAGTTCGTAGCGAATGCGCGTTTGCAGCCGGCTGGCCGCATCGGAAGACGAGGAGCGCGAAGGCCCCCCATCAATACTTGTCACCTGAAAATCGGCCGTCAAGAACTTCTGGAACGCGCTCAGCGCGGCTCGCAATTCCGTGAGGAACGCAGTTTTCTCGAGTGTGGGTTGGGGAGCGAAGTTACGTCGATAGGCCTGCAGCGCGCCGCCGGGCCGCACCAGCCGTTCTTCAAAATGTTGCGGAGATGTGCCTGAGAAGTCTTGCGTGAGAAATTTCTCGAAGCTCGTGAGGTCCCGGGGAGACTGTAGCAGATTCGAGCTCCACTCTTTGAGAACTGCATCGATCCAATCCGCATACTTTTCGGTAACAAAGGCATCGAGTCCGGCTTTGACTTTGAGGAGTGTGGCATCCAGAGGGCGCTGAGACCGATAGTGTGGGTGCAGATGAAGTTCGCCCGCCGCGAACAGTGCTCCTTGCGAATCGAATCGGAAAGCCTGCGGAAAGGCGCGGGATCGAAGAGTTGCCGAAACCAGGGTGGCCCCCTGACAACATCGCTTCAGAAAGTTGCGTCGGCGAAGATCGACCGATGGCTGCCTCTTCTCTGGCCGACTCAGAGCAATTCCCCCCTGGAAATCCACCCGTGCGATCGAAATCTAACAGTGGCCCCCGCGACCGTCAAGGTTCGGAGGACGCTAATAGTTCCGAACGCCCGGGATATTCAGTTTGATCCGGTACAGGCTGGTGCTGGCTGTGATGTAGAGCGTCTTGGCGTCCTTGTCGCCCCAGGCGACGTTGCTCACTCGCTCGGGAATCTTGATCGTGCCGAGGTGCTTGCCTTCCGGAGAAATGATCCAGACGCCGCCCGGGCCGGAACCGTAGACGTTTCCCTTCTGGTCGACCCGTATGCCATCGGGACTACCGGCGGCTGGGTCGTTGGACGGGTCGAGGAAAAGCGCTCCGTCGGTCACCGAGCCGTTGGGCTGGACGCGATAACGCATCCAGATCTTCTTGCCGGAGTCGGCGATGTAAAGGAATTTCTCGTCAGGAGACAAGGCGATGCCATTGGGCCTGGGGAGATCTTTGATGATGAGTTGCAGTTTATCCCGCTCCGGCGGCGAACCCGGCTGCTGCTGACGTGCGGCAGGAATGCGGTAGACGCCGTTCACCTGCAGTTCCTTGCTCGGATCGTTGTCGCTCTGGGCGGGCAAGCCGTACGGGGGATCGGTGAAGTACAGTGAGCCGTCGGATTTGTATACAAGATCGTTCGGGCTGTTGAGCTTCTTACCCTGATAGGTGTCGGCCAGGACTGTAATCTGCGCCTTTGGGTCGACGGATTCCAAGCGCCACACGCTGCGTCCGGCGTGCCCTGCGACCGTGACGCGACCGTCCGCGTCAAGCGTCATCCCGTTCGAGCCGGGCTCAGGGCCTCCAAACGGAGCCGATTCTTTGTATCCGCTGGGATGAAGGAAAACACTCGCGCCCTTGCCCGGGACCCACTGGATGATATTGTTCGCTGGAATTTCCGCGAACAGAAGACTGTCTTCGCGCGTCCAGACCGGGCCCTCGGTCCATTTGTCGAAACCGGTGGCTACCCGTTCCGCGACTGCTTTGGGAGGCACGATCTGCTCGAGGGCAGGGTCCAGCTTCTGAATCTCCTGTGCGGGTGCAGAAATGGCAGCGGCCGTGAGCACCGAGAGAACGAGACAGCATGGCTGCGGGATCGTCATGCGCGGCATTGTACGCCAAACCCGCAATACGTCTATAGAGCGCCTTCGGAGCGCGCGCGCCACCAGCCGGTCCCGGCGTGCGGATCTAGTGAACACCGGGAAAGCGCAACTATAATAGTCCTCCACAGTCCTCCCCGGCGGTCGGCCGGGCGGTTGCGACATGGGGAATCGGCGTATTCAGCGAACGATCGCGGTCCTGCTAGCCGTACTTGCGCTGGTCCTAGCCGGGGATGTCCCGGTCTGGTGTCAGGAAACGTCCGCCCCGAAACCGACGGCCCCGGACGACGCCCTGGAAACGCACCTGGGCAAGGGCTACGACGCCCTGAAACAGGATCGCTACGACCAGGCCGTGAGCGAATTTCGGGCTGCCCTGGCGCTTGATCCCAAGCAGGTTCTGAGGGCGCGATTCCCGTTGGCCGTGGCGTTGTTTGAAATGCGCAAGTCCGAGGAAGCGCGCCGGGAGTTTGAAGAGGTGCGGCGCGAGGTTGGAAACCATCCCAACGTCTTGTACTACCTGGGAAGACTGGATCTTGAGGGGGGGGATTTCAACAGCGCGATCCAGAATCTGAATCGGGCCGTCGCGAAACCACCTTTTCCCGATACGGCGTACTACCTTGGGTTCGCATACTTCAAGCAGGGCGATTTGACGTCCGCGGAAAAGTGGCTGAAGGAAGCCGCCAAGGTCAATCCGCGGGACTCTCGCGTTCCCTACCAGTTGGGCTTCGTATATCGCCGGCAAGGGCGCGAGCAGGACGCGAAAAAGGCCCTGGCGTCGTCGAAGGCACTTCGCCAGCGCGACGACAATGAGAGCCAGCTGAGGCGGGAATGTGCGGAGAAACTGGAGAAAGGCCCGCGCGAGGAAGCGCACGCGCTATGCGAGCAACTCTATGATCCCGACAACCCGGAAAAACTGACAGCGCTGGGCACGATCTACGGTCAGCATGGAGACCTTGAGGCGGCCCTGAAGCCCTTCCGTCGGGCGGCCGAGATTGCTCCGCAATCGCCCCAAATGCAGTACAACGTCGCCTTGGTGTACTACCAGCTAAATCGGTTTGGGGAGGCGCGGGCGCCGCTTGCCGGAGCCCTCCAGCGACGGCCCGATTTGTTTCAATTGAAATCCCTGTACGGAGCCGTTCTGTTGAAATTGGGTGAAGATCGGCAGGGCTATGAAGCGCTGCGCGACGCACATCAGCTCAATCCGCAGGATTCCGGAACTTCTGATCTGCTCTATCGCGCCACGCTTGCTCTTGCCCGGAAAAGCCAGGGCGCGCGGCAATATTCCGATTCGCTCCACTATCTCGGAGAAGCGGCCAAGCTGCGACCTCAGGAGCCGGAGCCGCACCGCCGGATGGCGGAGATCTACACCCGCACGGCGCGTAGCGCGCAGGCAACTGTCGAACAGCGGGAAGCCGAGCGCCTGTCGAAGAACTCGGCGGACTAAGCCGGTGGCCAGACCGCTTGCCGGGCGTGCATTTTGGTACCCTCGACGGATGCAACCGAGCACACGACCGAGAGTGAAGGTCTGCTGCATCTCCAGCCTCACCGAGGCGAGGCTGGCTGTCGGGCATGGTGCGGCTGCACTGGGGTTGGTGTCGAAGATGCCCAGTGGTCCCGGGGTGATTTCCGAGCAACAGATTGCTGCGATTGCTGCCAAGGTACCGCCGCCGGTAGCTTCGTTCCTGCTCACCAGCGAGCAGGATGTGGATGCCATCATCGCTCAGCAAAAACGTTGCGGCACCAACACCCTGCAGATCGTCGATCGGCTGATCCGGGGCTCGCATTCCGACCTAAGGCGCGCATTGCCGGGAATCGCGATCGTGCAGGTCATCCACGTGCTGGGTCCCGAGTCCGTGGAGGAAGCTTGCCGAGTCGCGCCGCAGGTTGACGCGATTCTGCTCGACTCAGGAAATCCGGCGCTGCGCACGAAAGAATTGGGTGGGACCGGGCGCACGCATGACTGGAATTTGAGCCGTCAAATTCGAGAGCGAGTCGATGTTCCCATATTTCTGGCCGGCGGTCTGAATCCGGGGAATGTCAAGCAGGCGATCGAGGAAGTCGGCCCGTTTGGGCTGGACATTTGCACCGGCGTACGGACGGACGGCGAACTGAACGATGGCAAACTTGAGGCTTTGTTCGCGAATCTGTAGTGCCGGTGTGTGCGCGAATCGCCCGAGAAATCTTGATGGATCCCATCCAAGAAACAGTTCTGCAATCGCGGATCCAGGTTTACAATCAGGCGCGCAATTGTCGTCCTGGCTGGAACTTCTGATTCTTCGAATCTATGGGAAAACGAGCGGCTGCCGAAAAACAGCGGGCGAGGTTGCTGCGAACGGCTCGCGCAGCCATGAAGAAAGCTTACGCACCCTACTCTCAGTTTCGCGTGGGCGCCGCCTTGCTGACCACCACCGGCAAGCTATTCTCGGGGTGCAATGTCGAAAACGCTTCGTACGGAATGACGAATTGCGCGGAGCGCACGGCCATTTTTTCGGCGGTCGCCGAATTGGGGCCAAAGCTGGAAATTTGCGCCATCTCTGTCGTCAATGATCACGGCGTTCCCTGCTCCCCGTGCGGGGCATGCCGGCAAGTCATTTACGAATTTGGGCCGGATGCCGTCGTGTTTTTCCAGGGAGCGAAAGGCGAGAAACAGGCGCACATCACCGAGCTTCTGCCCGAAGGATTCCGTCTAAAATGAGCGCGCCGCCGAGCACCACTCCCATCCGGACGGTCGACCTCATCCGGAAGAAACGAGACGGGGCGGAGCTATCGCGGGCCGAGATCGATGCTCTGGTTGGCGGCTACACCCAGGGCGAAATTCCCGACTACCAGGCATCCGCATGGTTGATGGCTGCGCTCCTGAAGGGCCTGACACGAGCCGAGACGGCCGCGCTGACCGACGCGATGCTGCGCTCGGGAGAAGTACTGGATTTTTCCGACCTGCCATCCTATAAGGTCGATAAGCATTCCACCGGTGGAGTGGGGGATAAGACTTCGCTTGTCCTGGCGCCACTGGCGGCTGCGGGCGGCCTCATCGTTCCGATGATCAGCGGGCGGGGACTAGGCCACACGGGCGGCACGCTGGACAAGCTGGAGGCCATTCCCGGCTTCAACGTGAATCTGCCCGTGGCGCGGTTTCGGAAGGTGCTTCAGACCTGCGGATGCGCCATGATCGGCCAGACCGCGGAGATTGCGCCTGCGGACCGCAAACTGTACGCCCTACGGGATGTGACCGGCACGGTGGAGAGTCCCTTCCTGATTTGCGCTTCCATCATGAGCAAGAAGCTGGCGGAAGGGATTGACGGGCTGGTGTTGGACGTCAAGACCGGTTCGGGGGCATTCATGAAGAAGGAGGAAGACGCGGTCTACCTGGCGGAGTTGATGGTCGAGACGGGCGAGCGCATGGGCAAGAAGATGGCGGCGCTGATCACGGATATGGATCAGCCGCTGGGGCGTTACGTGGGCAACTCACTTGAAGTTGTGGAGGTCCTCGAAGTCCTGCGGGGTGGTGGCCCGAAAGACTTGTGCGAGCTGTGCCTGAACCTGGCCGCCTGGATGTTTTATCTGGGCGACTGCTGCGCAACCGTCGAGGAGGGGAAGCAGATGTCCAGGCAACTGATCGCTTCCGGGGCCGCGCTGGACAAGTTTCGCGAGATGGTAGAACAGCAGGGTGGCGACGCGGGGGTGGCGGACGATCCCAAGCGCTTGCCGCAGGCTCAGCACACGCTTGCGGTCGTCAGCCCTCGGAGTGGCTATGTGACGGCGATCCAGTGTGAGCAGGCAGGGACGGCCTGCGTCATCCTGGGCGGGGGCCGCGAGCGGAAGGAAGATTCTGTCGATCCGGCAGTCGGATTCGTACTGCACAAGAAGGTTGGGGACTCGGTGTCGGCTGGTGAGGCGCTGTGCACGGTTCATTACAACTCCGAGGCCCGGGGGGCGCGGGCCAAGACGCTTTTGCAGGAAAGCTTTCAGATCGGGGACGCGCCTCCGACCCACAGGCGTCCGCTGGTTCATCGAGTGATCACCAAGTCCGGGGAGAAAAACTGATGGGGCGATTTACCGGGATTCTTGGTCTTCTGACCATGCTGGGCCTGGCGTATGCCTTTTCGACCAACCGGCGGGCGATCCGCGGGAAGACCGTCGCCTGGGGGCTGGGACTGCAGATCGCGTTCGCGATATTTGTTCTGAAGGTTGATGCCGGGCGACGCCTGTTTCAGGCTGCCGGCGCCGCCGTGAACCGGCTGCTCGCCTATTCGTTCGAAGGTTCAAAGTTTGTGTTCGGGGAACTGGGGAAGCAAGGCTCTTCGCTGGGCTTCTATTTTGCCTTCCAGGTGCTGCCCACCATCATCTTCATCGCGGCATTCTTCGCGGTTCTGTACCACTTCGGGGTAATGCAGTTCATCATCAAGCAGGTCGCTCGGGTCATGACCCGCTTCATGGGCGCGAGCGGCGCCGAATCGCTGAATGTGGCAGCCAGCATCTTCATGGGTCAAACCGAAGCACCGTTAACGATTCGACCCTTCCTGGCGGATCTGACCCAGTCGGAACTGATGACGGTCATGACCAGCGGGATGGCGCACGTCTCGGGTGGAATCATGGCTGCTTACATCGCGTTTGGAATCGATCCGAAGCACCTGTTGAGCGCGGTGATCATGACGGCACCCGGCACACTCCTTATGGCGAAGATGCTGGTGCCGGAAACCGAGCAACCGAAAACGGCCGGACGAGTTGTGATGAGCGAGGAGGAGCTTGCGGCCGAGAAAAGCGAGAACCTGCTGGGCGCGGTGGCGCGGGGCACCACCGATGGGTTGCACCTCGCGCTGAACATCGCCGCCATGCTGATTTCGTTTCTGGCCCTGATTGCATTAACCAATGGCATTCTCGGAGGGATTCACAACGGGCTGACGCACCTCGGCGTCGGGTGGTTTCCATCCAGCTTGGAAAAGATCTTTGGGACCCTGTTTGCACCGATTGCGTGGCTGATCGGCATCCCATGGCGTGACTGCCCCATCATTGGCAGTTTGCTCGGCACGCGCATGGTCCTGAATGAACTGGTCGCATTCTCCCTGCTCGGTCCCGAGAGGGGTATGCTTGATCCCCGATCTTTTACGATTGCGACTTTTGCCTTGTGCGGCTTCGCGAACTTGAGTTCGATTGGGATTCAAATTGGGGGTATCGGCGCGCTGGCGCCCAACCGCAGGGGCGACCTTGCCCGCCTCGGCCTGCGCGCCATGCTGGCGGGCACGATGGCGAACCTCATGTCGGCGTCGATTGCCGGGATGCTGTACTAGGCTCCTGACCCCGCCCGCGCCGTCCTGTACAAACCGATAGCATTCGTATACAAATTGACGGCAAGCATGGCCCGATCGGCCTTTCGGCCCGTCGCTCCGGGGGATCAAGACCTTGTACTTCAGGCCCAGGACGCTTCATGAAGCCGTCCACACATTGGCCCAGTGCGGAGGCCAAATTCTGTCCGGAGGCACCGATTTCTTCCCCGCCCTGGGGGATCGGCCGGTTTCCGGCCCGGTGGTGGATATCTCAGCTCTCGGAGAGCTCCGGGGCATCTCGTTCGAGCCCGACCACATTCGCATCGGGGGGCTCACCACCTGGAGCGAGCTTATCCGCAGTCCGCTGCCCCGATGTTTCGACGCCCTGAAGAGCGCAGCCCGCGAAGTCGGCTCCATCCAGATTCAGAACCGAGGGACCGTCGCCGGCAATCTTTCTAACGCGTCGCCCGCAGCGGACGGAGTTCCACCGCTCGTGGCCTTGGATGCGGAAGTTGAACTGGCCTCGACCACGGGCACGCGGCGAGTGCCGCTGAGTCAATTTATCGTCGGAAACCGCAGAACGCTGCGGCGTCCAAACGAGATGCTGGCGAGCGTGATGGTTCCCCGTGGTCTCGACCAGGCGCGCTCTGCCTTCCTGAAGCTGGGGGCGCGGCGCTATCTTGTGATCTCGATCGCGATGGTGGCGGCTGTGGTCGAGACCGATGGCGCGGGCCACGTTGCCGAGGCGCGCATTGCCGTCGGCGCGTGTTCGGTGACGGCGCAACGTTTGACCGAGCTCGAGCGTGACCTGGTGGGGGCCAAGGCGTCTGCCGGATTGGGCATGCTGGCTTTTGCTCGGCACCTGGGCCGTTTGTCCCCGATCGATGATGTGCGGGCCACCGCAGAGTATCGCCGCGATGCGGCGCTGACTCTTGTGCGACGTGCGCTCGAAGCCTGCGTGGAGACTGGCTGACATGGTGGCCATTCCGCCCATTGTGCGCGATGTCGAAGCCATTCTGACCTTCACGGTCAACGGGACGCCCGTCGCGGCTGCGACTACACCAGTTCAGCGTCTGTCGCGGGTGTTGCGCGACGAACTTGGCCTGACGGGGACCAAGGTGGGGTGCGACGCCGGGGACTGTGGCGCTTGCACGGTGCTGCTCGATGGCGAGCCGGTGTGCGCGTGCCTGGTTCCGGCGGCGCAGGCCGAGGGGCGCGAGGTCACAACGGTGGAGGGACTGGCTCGGCGTCCGCCCTTGTTCGATCGATTGCAGCGGGCCTTCTTGTGTCACGGGGCCGCACAGTGCGGGGCTTGCACGCCGGGCATGCTCGTTTCAGCCACTGCGCTGCTGGAGAAACGCGAAAATCCTAGCCAGAGCGAGGTCATGGATGCAATCGGCGGAGTCCTCTGTCGATGCACGGGGTATCAGAAGATCGTCGCGGCGGTGCTGAACGCTTCTGTTGAGGATAGGGAGGAAGCCTCTCCGGGTGCTGGCAGGGCGGTGGGCGCGCGTCTGATTCGCCTTGATGGTCAGCGCAAGGTCGACGGCACGGAGATCTTTGGGGCCGATGAGACTCCAGCTGGAGCGCTCACGGTTCGTGCGATTCGTAGCCCGTACCATCGCGCCCGATTTCGGTTGGGAGATTTCGAAACATTCCTGGCCACCCATCCGGGAATTCACACCGTGTTTTCGGCCAAGGATGTGCCGGGTGTGGACTGCTACGGCGTGATTGGGGCGTTTGCCGATCAGCCCGTGTTTGCCCATCTCGAGGCCCGCTTCCGGGGCGAGGCGGTGGCCATGGTGGTTGGCGAGCGGGAAGTTGTCGAGGCGTTTGATGCGGCCAGCTTCCCGGTCGCCTGGGAGGAACTGCCGCCGCTGATGACCATCGATCAGGCGCTCGCTCCGGGTGCGCCCCTAGTTCATGCCCAGCGCAAGAACAACGTGCTGACGGGTGGTCGCGTGGTGCGGGGGGACGTCGACAAGGCGCTGGGCGAAGCGGACGTGGTGGTCGAAGACGAGTATGAGACTGGTTTCGTCGAGCATGCCTACATCGAGCCCGAAGCCGGGTTTGCGCGACGCGTCGGAGAAGGAATCGAAATTCAAGCCTGTACCCAATCGCCCTACATGGACCGGGCGGACATCGCGAAGATCCTTGGGATCGCACCAGAAGCCGTGCGGATCATCCCGACCGCGGTGGGCGGCGGCTTCGGCTCGAAGCTCGACCTTTCGGTTCAGCCTTTTCTTGCGCTGGCGGCCTGGCATCTGAACCGGCCGGTGCGGATGGTTTACTCGCGTTTTGAGTCGATGATGTCAACCACCAAGCGCCATCCGGCACGGATGCATCTCCGTGCTGGCGCAACCCGCGACGGCCGACTGCAGGCTTTGGATTTCGCCGCCGACTTCAACACGGGCGCCTATTCGTCCTGGGGACCCACCGTGGCGGCACGCGTGCCCGTACATGCGTCGGGACCTTACAAGGTTCCGCACTATCGCGCACTCACTCGGGCGGTGCATACCCATCTGGTTCCCGCCGGAGCATTCCGAGGCTTCGGCGTGCCGCAAACGGCGATCGCCCAAGAGCAGGTTTACGACGAATTGGCGGACCGGCTCGGAATGGATCGGCTGGAATTCCGCGTCCTGAACGCGCTGGACGGTGTTACCCCGACCGTGACGGGCCAAGTCTTGGGAGCGGGCGTCGGGATTCGCGCTTGTTTTGAAGCTCTGCGGCCGAAGTGGGCAGCCGCGCGCGCGCAGGTTGCCGCCTTCAACCAAAGCACCACCGGGCCAACCCGGAGAGGCGTGGGGCTCGCGGGAATGTGGTACGGCTGTGGCAACACTTCCCTTCCCAACCCGTCGACTGTGCGGGTGGGGTTGAAGGCGGATGGAAGAATCGCGCTCCACCAGGGGGCTGTCGACATCGGCCAAGGCTCGAACACGATCGTCGCGCAGATCTGCGCGGATGCGATGGGCGCTCCGATCGAGCGCTTTGATCTGGTTTCCGGCGATACTGCCATCACGCCAGACTGCGGAAAAACCTCGGCGTCGCGACAGACTTTTGTCACGGGCAAGGCAGCCGCCATGGCTGGATGGAAACTGCGCCAAGCCATCCTCCAGCTGGCTGACGCAGGCGAAGGGGCGGGCGTGGGGCTGAAGCATGGCCTGGTGACCGTAGAAGACGGCGAAACGCAGCGGACGCTGGTGCTGTCGGGATTGCCGCTCGATCCATACGGATATGTGGTGACCGCGGAGGCAACGTTCGACCCTCCGACCAGTCCTCTCGATGAAAATGGTCAGGGTGTGCCCTATGCAGTGTTCGGCTTCGGCGCGCACATGGCGGAGATCGAGGTCGACACCGAACTCGGCACCGTGCGCGTCCTGAAGATCACGGCGGCCCATGACGTCGGGCGCGCCATCAATCCCACTTTGATTGAAGGCCAAATCGAAGGCGGAGCGGCGCAAGGGCTGGGTCACGCGCTCCTGGAGGAGTTTTTCCCGGGTAAAGGCGAGAATCTGCATGACTACCTGATTCCTTCCGCCGGAGATCTGCCGCCGGTCGAATCGATTCTGATTGAGGATCCCTCGCCCATCGGGCCGTTCGGTGCCAAGGGGATCGGGGAGCAAGCAGTGATTCCGACCGCGCCGGCGATCCTGAATGCGATCCACGACGCCGTTGGCGTGCGGATCCATCGGGTGCCGGCGACCCCGGACCGCGTTCGTGCCGCCCTTCTGGAAGCTGGCCGCCAGGGAGGGCATGGTGCCTGACGACGATGCCATCCGCTGCGATGCCTGCCCAGTGCTCTGCTACATCAAGCCGGGAAGGCTGGGCGCCTGCGACCGGTACGCGAACCATGACGGCCAATTGGTTCGGGTGGACCCGCACGTAGTGCTTGATCGGGCGCTGTCGCGCGGCGGCTCGATCGTTCCGTTTCTCCATCGCGAGCATGAGTGGGACGGCAACATCGTAGCCGGACCGGGAACCTTCATTACGGCGATCGGAGCGGGTACGACGTATCCGGACTACAAGCCTGCGCCCTTCATTATTTCTTCCGAAGTCAAAGGCATAGACATGGTCACCGTGGTCACGGAGGGCATTTTCAGCTATTGCGGTGTGAAGCTGAAGATCGACACCGACCGGCACCTTGGCCCGGAGCAAAACGTTGTACGCGCGCAAGGGGAAGCGGTTGGGCACGTCACTACCAGTGAATACGGCTCGCAGATGCTTTCTCTCGGTGGAGTGCGACATCTCACGGGCGGCAGTCGGAAGGAAGGTACTGTCACCTGTGACACGCTTTTGAATCTTTGCAACGGAAAAGCGGTTGAGCTGGAGGTTGACGACGGCGCCTCGGTGGTTGTCGAAGCCGGGAAACCGCCGCTGGTCGACGACGTTCGCGAGCAGCGGATGCGGGTGGGTTGTGGGTCGGCAACCATCGGGATGTTCGCAAAGCAGTGGTTCGGGAAGGTCGACGAGGTCGTAGTCGTGGACGATCACATCACGGGGGTCCTCTCGGAGCATCAGGCGGGAAAGCTGCTGGGAGTGCCGCAGACTGGCATCCAGATGAAGGGCCGGCGATCGACTCCGGGCCGCTACTTTCAGGTGGCGGAACCAGGAACGGCCTGGGGCGGCACGAACATTGAAGATCCTTTGTCGATTCTCGAGCCTTTCAACCGCAGGGTCGCCTGGGCCGGCCTTCGACTGCTGATGGTGAGCACGACGGGCGAGCACCATTCCTACTTCGAACTCGACCAAGAACTGAAGCCGGTCGAGAAGGAGCTCCCTGGCGCGCTCCAGGAATCTGTGGCTCGAATCAGGGAGAATTGCGAGCCTGCACTTTGCACGGTGCTCTTCATGGGCGGCGCCGGGGGATCGCTGCGGGCCGGGGTCACCGAGAATCCCGTGCGGCTGACACACTCGGTGCGAGATCGGTTGACGCGGGTGACCTGCGGCGGCGCGCCAGTCTACATTTGGCCGGGCGGTGGGATCACGTTCATGGTGGACGTCAGTCGGATGCCCGAGGGCGCGTTCGGGTATGTTCCCACTCCTGCGCTGGTTGCGCCGATCGAATTTACGCTGAAGCTCGACGATTACCGAGGACTGGGCGGATATATGGATCACGTGCGGCCACTCGCTTCGATCATGCCCGACCAGGGGCATCGGCACGTGGCGGCGCGTGCGGAGAATCCGTGGCCATTGGCTCCCGCCAAAGCGCCGGGGTCGGAGTCATGAGGGATCGAGCACAGATCCGGCTCCTGCCGGATGGGCGGCGGCTTTATCTTCACGACGGGCCGATCGATCTGATCGTGGATGCATTCGGCGACCGAAGCCAGATTCAGGCAGCGTACCGCGCGGCGGCAGAGCGATTCGTCCACGTGCTCGATGAGCTGTGCAGTGAACTGTCGATTTTGCGTCAGCCCTTCCAGGCGGATGCGCCTCTGCCCACCGGCATCATCGCCCGCCGCATGGCCGCAGCGGTCGCACCGTACGCGACCCAGACGTTCATCACTCCGATGGCCGCGGTGGCGGGCGCGGTCGCGGAGGAAATTCTCGGCGCCATGACTGCGGCGGCGACCCTCGACCGGGCTTACGTGAACGATGGGGGCGACATCGCCATCCATTTGGAGCCCGGCCAGCATTTCATCGTCGGTATGGTCGAAAGGCCTGATCGTCCATCGTTGTTTGGTCGAGCCATCCTGGATGCCGGCCAGCCGGTGCGGGGTATCGCGACCAGCGGATGGCGCGGGCGGAGCTTCTCACTCGGCATCGCGGACGCCGTAACCGTGCTGGCGGAACGGGCTGCCATGGCGGACGCAGCCGCAACCATCATCGCCAACGCCGTTGACTTGCCGCAACACCCCAATGTCGTTCGCGTGAGGGCATGTGAGCTGGCGCCCGACAGCGACCTGGGGGAGCGTCTCGTGACGCAAGCTGTGGGTCGACTGACGGCGCACGAAGTTGCGGTGGCGTTGGACGCTGGTGAAAGGGTGACTCGCCGGCTCCTGTCTCGAGGTCTCGTGCGGGCCGCCGCTCTTCACCTGGGTGGCGAGACCCGTACCATGGTTGGGCGACTCGAAGGCAAAACCCTTGCTGTTCCCACTCACGACCACAGGAGCCTCGTGAATGCCTGAGGTCGAGCTTCGAAAAAAGCTTACTGTAGTGGAAGAGATTTTCCACGAGGGCGGGCCCGCTCCGGCCAATTCTCAGCGCCGGACCGCGGCGCTCGCAGTGATCCGGAATCCCTACGCCGGCAGATATGTCCCCGACATTGCGGGCTTCATGGACGATCTCAAGCCGCTTGGTTTGGACATGGCGCGCTCTCTTGTGGCCGCCTTGGGCGGTGACGTCAGGATTGTGGAAGGCTACGGGAAAGGCGCCATCGTGGGCAGCGCGGGCGAGTTGGAGCATGGAGCGCTATGGCATGTGCCCGGAGGCTACGCCATGCGCGAGATTCTGGGCGGCGCCAAAGCCATTGTCCCGTCGACCAAGAAGGTGGGCGGGCCGGGGACGCGGCTGGATGTGCCCATCACGCACATCAACGCCTCGTATGTGCGGAGCCACTTCGATGCGATGGAGGTTGGGCTGGCCGACGCTCCCCGTGCTGACGAGCTACTGCTCGCTCTGGTCATGACCACCGGGCAGAGAATTCACGCTCGCGTGGGCGGCTTGAAGGGATCTGAGATCAAGGGAGAGGACGGACTGCGATGAAGGCCAGCATCCGAAAGATCGCAACCTTCGTGGAGGAGACCCGAAGCGAGATGGGTCGCAAGGTGGATCCGCCCACTCGGCGGGCAGCCGCGGTGGCTGTCATCGAGAATCCGTATGCCGGCCAGTACGTGGACGACCTATCCGCACTCATGACAATCGGCGAGGAACTGGGGGAGTTGCTCACCGAGCGAGCGGTCGCAGCCTTGGGCATCCCGGCAAACACGGCGGAGAGCTACGGGAAAGCAGCCGCGGTGGGCGAGAACGGGGAGATCGAGCATGCGGCGGCAATCCTGCACCCCAAGCTGGGGGCGCCGGTGCGCAGAGTTCTCGGCAAAGGCGCGGCCTTGATTCCGTCTTCGAAGAAGCGTGGAGGACTGGGAGTGGCGCTGGATATTCCGCTCGGTCACAAGGACGCGGCTTTCGTCCGCAGCCACTTTGATGGCATGGAAGTACGGATCAACGACGCACCGCGAGCGAACGAGATCATGGTCGCGATCGCGGTCACCGACAGCGGGCGACCGCTGCCGCGGGTGGGCGGCCTGACCAAGGACCAGATCAAGGGAGAGGACGGCCTGCGGTAACGCACAGGGCCCAAGCTTTTGCTCAGGACTTGACGATCTCCGGCACTCGGGTCGCTGGAGGCGTGTTTCGGCTGCGTCCGGCGCTCACAGCGCCGTCGATGATCACCATTCCGATGCCGGGCAGATCGCCCGCCTGGAGGCTGTTGAGGAGCGTGCTCCCGGCGGAATGTTGAGCCTTGTCCATCAGCACAAATGTGGCGTCACGTCCAGCCGCCACCATCCCGCAGTTGAGGTTGCGGATCTGGGCGGTGTTTCCGGTGGCGAAACAGATTGCCAGTTCTGCCGGGACATCGCCCAGCGACGACAGCATGGAGATCAGCCGCACGATTCCGAGGGGCTGCACGCCTGACCCCGCGGGGGAGTCGGTGCCCAGAATCACCCTGTGGAGCTGTTTCAGCTCCCGGGCCGTGCGCAGCGTCAAAAGCCCGGCTCGCTCGTTGCCGTTGTGCACGATCTCCAGGGCACGGGGCGAATTCTCGCACAGACTCACAATCTGATCGTCGGGCAAAGCGGTGTGGCCACCGTTGATGTGGCCGATGACGTCGGCGTCGGCGGCCAGCACGATGTCTTTGTCAATCAGGCTGGAACCGGGAATGGATGGTCCTCCGGTATGGATGGTGCTCTGCATGCCGTATTTGCGCGCCCATGCCACCATCTGCCGGGCGGTGGCGCCGTCCTTTACGCTGCCCAGGCCGACCTCGCCCAGCATGGCGACACCGGCGGCGGCGAGTTCCTTGAAGTCCTCTTCCACCATCCCGTGCTCCAGCACGGGCGCCCCGGCATGAATCCTCACACCCCCGGGCCGGAACGCGGTGAAGGCGCGTTGGGCAAAGATCGCCATGGCTTTCAAGCCGACCACATCTTTGGGGCGACCGGGCGTATGCACCTCCCCGGCTGAGATCATGGTGGTGACTCCCCCATGCAGGTAGCTGTCGATCCAGCCGAGCTGGTTCTGGCGGGGTGTCCAGTCGCCGGCGACCGGGTGCACGTGGCTGTCGATCAGGCCAGGCGCCAAGGTCGTGCCCTTGGCATCGACGGCGGTCATGACACCCCGGGTGTCGACGTCCTTTTCTTTGCCGATGGCAGCGATCTTGCCATCCACGGCCAGCACAGTGTCGGCGTCGAGAATCGGCTTCTCCAGATCTCCGCTGAGGAGCAAGCCAATATTGCGGATTATGAGTCGATTTTCGGACTTCCCTTGTCCTGCCGCTTCCTGGGCCATTCCGCTCACCCCTGATATCGAGACCTGTTAGGCGCGCAAACCAACCCGGTTCTACAAATCTCGCGGCGCTCTGAGGCCGCCAGTATACAAATGAATCCCCAGGAAACAAGCGCCGGGGACCCGCGGGAGCAAGGCGAGTGCCCGAAGCCGAGCGGACCGGAGCGGCTCGGCCATGTTTTCTCATCCACGAATGGCTTGTAATCTGTCGCAACCCCTGTATAAGCTGGCTCACGTTCGAAAGGCCGAGGCGAGCGGAAGGGCATGGCGTTTAGCGATCTGGTTTTGTGGGCGGTCGACACCCAGGCGGATTTCATGTTGCCCGGCGGGAGAATGTATGTGCCGGGTGCAGAAAAACTGCTGCCCAACATTCAGAAGCTCACCGACACTGCTCGCCAAGGGCGCGTCTTTCTAGTGTCGCACGGCTGCTACCACTCTGAAAATGATCCTGAATTCCGCCTCTTTCCACCCCACTGCATACAAGGAACTCCGGGCAGCGATTTTGTCGCCCACGCCATGACCGACCGGGTCGCAAGGGTTCCGAACGAGGCCGCCGGTGCTTTGCCGCAGGACCTTTCGCAATATCAACAGGTGCTGCTCGAAAAGCAGACTTTGGACATCTTCGAGACCCGCCATGCCACTTCCCTGCTGGAGCGGCTTCCGCGGCACGCGGAGTTTGCCGTGTTTGGAGTGGTCACGGAGTACTGTGTCCGCTTCGCCGCGAAGGGGCTGCTCGAACGGGGTCGGGCGGTCTCTGTGGTCGAGGATGCGATCGAGACGCTCAACCCCGAACAGGGTCGACGGACCATCCTAGAACTCCAAGCCCTGGGAGCCAAACTCGTCACCACGGAACGGACGCTCAGTCGGCTTGGCGGCACCTGCTAGAGCTGTCCTTGCCGAGCACACCGGGCCCGCGTATGATTCACCCGTTTATGGCCACCAAGAGCTCGCCTCCAAAGTCCCCGTTGCGCCAAAAGGCGCAGCTCATGTCCGCCTCCGAGATCGAACGAACGCTCGTCCGTCTGGCCCACGAGATTGTGGAGAAAAATGGGGGCGTGGAACAACTCGGACTCGTGGGCATTCGTCGGCGCGGAGTTCCGATTGCGGAGCGCCTGGCAAAATTCATGCAGCGCGTGGAGAAGGTTGCGGTTCCGGTCGGGACCCTGGACATCACTTTCTACCGCGACGATCTCTCCACGCTCGGGCCCAGGCCGGTCGTACAGAAATCGGACATCGGTCTCGACATCGAAGGCAAAAGCATCATCCTGGTGGACGATGTACTGTTCACCGGCCGCACGATCCGCGCCGCGCTGGACGCACTTTTCTCGCATGGGCGTCCGCGCCGGGTCCAGCTTTGCGTGCTGATTGACCGCGGCCACCGCGAATTACCCATCGAAGCCGCGTTCGTCGGCCGGTTGGTCCAGACCAGCATGAATGAAGTGATCGAGGTCAAGTTGACCGAAATCGACAACGCGGAGAAAGTTCTGTTGATGGAGAAGTAAGATCGTCACCAACCTCCTTTCTTGCCCCTTCCGCGCGTCCTTCCCGCGCTATCGATTGAACACCTTCTACCGATCTCGCAGCGACGGAACGATCGATTGGCCGTCGGGCGGCACGGGCGCATGTGCGGAAATCTTTGCATCGCAGACGGAGCCGCAGTTAAGCTCGTGGTCATGAAATCCGAAACCTTCCGGTCGAGAGCTCTGCTTGCCGGCACCATCGCTTTCGTCAGTCTCACGCTCTGGTCTCAGGAACTGCGGCCGCAAAAGGTCGATCTGATCGTTGCCCGCGGACTGGTCGTCACCATGGACGCAACCCGGGCCATCTATGACGAGGGAGCGGTGGCCGTCGTAGGCGACACCATCGTTGCCGTCGGTCCGCAAGCCGAGATCCAAGCCAGATATACAAGCTGGCAAACGATTGACGCCGCCGGCAAGCTGGTTCTGCCGGGGTTCATCAATGGCCACACGCACGCGCCAATGACGCTGTTCCGCGGACTGCATGACGACGTGACGCTCGATGACTGGCTCCATAAATACATCTTCCCGGCGGAAGCGAAGAATGTCACCGAGGACTTCGTGCGCTGGGGAACCCGGCTGGCGGCGGCCGAGCAGATTCGTTCCGGCGTCACCACCTTCGCCGACATGTACTACTTCGAGGATGCGGTTGCCGAGGAAGCCAAGGCGGCGGGGATGCGGGGCGTGCTCGGTGAGACGTGGATCGATTTTCCGGCCCCGGATAACAAGACCGAAGCGGAGAGGGTCGGCTATACCGAGAAGTTCCTGAAGAAGTGGCAAGGGGATCCGCTGATTCATGCGGCGGTGGCACCCCATTCAATTTACACATGTTCCGGCAAGACACTGAAAGACGCTTCCACGCTGGCGCGAAAATACCACGCGCCGATCCTGATTCACGTGGCGGAGATGAAGAAGGAATGGGATGACAGCCAGAAACAAAATGGGGCTACGCCTGTCGAGTATCTGGAAAAGATCGGCGTGTTGGGGCCGGACGTGCTCGCGGCGCATTGCATTTTTGTGGATGAAGCCGACCGGAAGATCCTGGCACAACGGCAAGTGGGCTGCGTGCACAACCCATCGAGCAACATGATGCTGGCGAGCGGCGTTTCTCCGGTGCCCGAGATGCGCGCCGCGGGCGTTGCGGTAGGGCTCGGAACCGACGGTCCGGCAGGGAGCAACAACGACCTGGACCTGATGGAGGAAATGGACCTGACGGCGAAGCTGGCGAAGATCACGAAGATGGATCCACTTGCCCTGAATGCCAAGGCCGTGGTGGAGATGGCGACGATCGACGGGGCGCGCGCGCTCCATATGCAGAAAGAAATCGGCTCGCTGGAGGTGGACAAAAAGGCGGACTTAATCCTGATCAGTCTGGACGAACCGAACGCTGTGCCGATGTACGACGTTTACGCCCAGCTAGCGTATGCCCTGAAGGGCAGCGACGTGCAGACGGTCGTGATCGGCGGTCGGGTGGTGATGCGTGACCGAAGGCTGCTCACTGTGAAGGAAGACGCTGTCCTAGCGAAGGCCCGGGAGTACCGCAAGACGATCGCTCGCTCGCTTGGCCTGCCCTGAGGGATCGCTCGGAGCCCCCGGCTGAGTCCTATGTAGGGCGCGCTCAGGGCGTTGGGCTTTGGGCGTTGCTCATTGAGCCATACGCAGGCTTCTTCTGGTAGTTGGAATCCCACCCCAGCGCCCAACCGTATCCTGGGTAGAATCCTTCAATCCAGGACTGCTTGTCGGTGAAGCCCCAGGTTTGCACGAGTTTGCAGGCGGGATCGGTATTCGCACGGGGATGCACGGGGCCAAACTTCATTTCGTTCTCGGGTTCCAGTTGACTGAACTCGGAGCCGACCAACCTGCGCGTAAGCTGGATCGGCGAGGGTCCGGACATGGGCGGCCGTGCCGACCGTGAGACCGCGCTTGGTGGCCAGCTCAGGCAAGGTCGGTTTGGCCTCGGTTTGCGCCCAGGCACGGCCGCAGCCACCCAGGAAGATCATCGCGCAGACGAGCGCACATGCAAACCGAATCGGTCCTGGTTCCTCGCTACAAGGCATCGGATCCTCGCGAGCCGTGCTCACTCTCGTGATCGCACCTTCCACAGGATCTGTCGCAGCATACCGAGCCACACCTCGGCATCCTGAGCTTCGAGATTGAGGCGGCGCACGAGTCGGCGTATTTTTGCGTCGGCAGAAGTAGCAGTACGCGGGTTGAGATAGCCGCTCGTTTGCAGGGTTTGGAGAAGAACGTTTGTCATGCGTTCGACTTCACCCGCGGTGGCGGGATGCTGTTTCACGGGCTGCCATGCGGTCTTGCCGGCGCGCGCCAGTTCGTACAGGCAGACGGCAACCGCCTGGCCGAGGTTCATCGAAGGATGCTGCTCGCGGGATGGGATGCGCATGAGCCAGTGGCAATGGCTCAGAGCCTGGTTGGAAAGGCCCATTTTTTCTGAGCCGAACAAGAGTGCAACGGGTTCGGACCTGAGTTTTCTCCGGATCAGGCGGGCGCCTTCTTTCAGTGGACGGAGGACATGGTGCAGTTCCCGACGGCGAACCGCCGTGGTCCCGACGACGAGGGCGGAATCCGAGACGGCTTCGGCAATATCCTCGCACTCTTCGGCGTCTTTGAGCAGCGCCGCGGCGCCGACTGCCGATCGTGCTTCGCGGAACGCAATCTGGTACGGGTTGACGACTCGAAGGCGCAGAAAGCCGAAGTTGCTCATGGCGCGGGCGGCCGCACCGAGGTTGAGAGGGTTGCGCGTAGCCACCAGGACGACGCGCAGATTGTCGAATTCAGAGGGCGAGGCCAAATGGTCATTTTACGCCGCCCACGGATCTGCGGCGACGCACAGACAATCTTCAGGGAACTCCTTCCGCCCGGGACGTGATAAAAATGGTGACCCCCTGGGGACCGGGGAAGGGACAGCAGGCGCACCCACCAAGCCGGCTTTCGGAATGAATCGACCATGGATTGGGAAGCACTTCTCCTCACCCTGAAACTCGACGTGGTTGTTTGCGGACTTTTGCTTGTTATGGGGGTTCCAATCGCCTTTTGGCTGGCGTCTTCCCGCTGGCGCTGGAAGTTCCTGCTGGAAGCCGTAGTGGCGCTGCCGCTGGTCTTGCCGCCAACCGTGCTAGGGTTTTACATGCTGCTCGCGATGGGGCCCAAAAGCCCTTTGGGAAGAATGTATGGCTGGATCTGGGGGCACGGGCTGCCCTTTACCTTTGGCGGGCTCGTGATCGCTTCGATGGTCTACAGCCTGCCGTTCATGGTGCAACCAATCTCGGCGGCGTTTGCGGCGGTGGACCCGAAGCTGACGGCGGCTTCCGCGGTGCTGGGCGCATCGCGCTGGCGCACATTTTTCCGGGTGGTGTTGCCGCTTTCCTCCAGCGGCCTGCTCACGGGCGTGGTACTCACATTTGCGCACACGTTGGGAGAGTTTGGAGTCGTCCTGATGGTGGGTGGAAACATTCCGGGAGTGACGCGGACGGTTTCCATTTCGATCTACGACAACGTGCAGGCGCTGGACTATTCATCGGCGGGTCAGACGTCGCTGGTGCTGCTGGTGGCGTCGTTCGTGATTCTTTCAGTGGTGTATGCGATCAACCGACCCAGCTCGAGCATCTGGCCTGCCCGACGTTAAGCTAAGGTTCGAGGCAGCACAGTTTGCGGCCCGTTCTGCTAATCTTGTTCCCGAGTTTCCACAAACAATTTCCACCTGCCAAGCCTTGCATCGGAGAAAGACGTATGAAATATCGGACCCTCGGCGGTACCGGTTTCGAAGTCAGCGACATCGCCCATGGATTGTGGGGCATGAGCGGGTGGAGCGAATCGAACGACCAGGAGTCGCGGCAGGCGATCCAGGCAGCGATCGACCTGGGCTGCAATTTCTTCGACTCGGCATGGGCGTACGGTGACGGGAACAGCGACGCATTGCTGGGCGAGGCGCTGGCTCGCAATAAGGGAAAGCGCATCTATGCTGCCTCCAAAATACCGCCGAAAAATCTGAAGTGGCCGGCGTCCCCGAAAGACAACTACCAGGACGTCTTCCCCGCCGACCATGTGTTCCGGTACGCCCAACGGATTCGCGAAAAGCTGGGTGTCGATTGCATCGATTTGCTGCAATTTCATGTCTGGGACGAGGGCTGGACGGACGAGCCGGAGTTCCGCGACACCGTCGAGAAGCTCAAAAGGGAGGGCTGGATACGCTCCTTTGGGCTGAGTTTGAATCGCTGGGAGCCGGAGAATGGTTGCAAGACTTTGCGCACCGGGCTGGTCGACGTTGTGCAGGTGATCTACAACATTTTTGATCAGGCGCCCGACGACAAGCTTTTCCCGCTTTGCCGGGAGTTGAACATCGGAGTGATCGCGCGCGTTCCGCTGGATGAAGGCAGCCTGGGCGGAAAGATGACGGCGGAGACGCGGTTTCCGGAGACCGACTGGCGGGCAAAGTATTTCGGACCAGAGAACCTGGCCGCGACCTTGCCGCGGGTTGAGGCGCTCAAGCAGCTTGTGCCTGCGGGGATCACCCTGCCGGAAATGGCGTTGCACTTCATCCTGGCCAGCCCGGTCGTGAGCACCACGATCGTGGGCATGCGGAAGCTCGGCCACGTACGCCAGAACATTGCGATGAGCGATCGAAAACCGCTCGACTCAGCTCTGCTGACAAAGCTGAGGGCTCACCGGTGGGACCGCAAGCCCAAGCGGTGGTCGGATTAGGCGGCGTGTTGCTCGCCCCGTTCAGCCGTGCCGCGCTGATCCTGGTTCCCCGGAGCTGATTTCGTCCCGCCGCGTTTCTATCCGTTGTGGTTTAATCTCGGTCGCCGAAATTCCGGGCTTCTAGTCTCATCCCAGGAGATTTCATGCTGAACCCTCGTTTTGCGAAGAGCGTGCTTGTGCTTCTGGCCTTGATTTTCTGTTTGCCGGCCGCGCCCGCACAAAGCGCCCCTGCCGACCTGGACGCGTGGGTAGCCCGGTCGATGAAAGAGTTCGAGGTACCCGGGATGGCGGTGGCGATCTTGAAGGATGGAAAACTGGTCCTGGCCAAGGGCTACGGCGTGCGCAAACTGGGCGACCCGACACCCGTCGATGAGCACACGATGTTCGGCATCGGCTCGAATACGAAAGCCTTCACCACCGCGGCACTGGCCATGCTGGTGGACGAAGGCAAGCTCTCGTGGGACGACCCGGTCTATCAGAGGCTGCCCGGCTTTCAGATGTACGACCCGTACGTTTCCCACGAGATGACGATCCGGGATCTGCTCACGCACCGCAGCGGCATGGGACTGGGCGAGGGCGATCTGCTGATCTTTCCGCACACGACCTACACCCGCGACGACATCATCCAGCGCCTGCGCTACATGAAGCCGGTCTCCAGCTTTCGCAGCCGCTATGCTTATGACAACCTGCTTTACATCACCGCTGGACAGATTATTCCGGCAGTCACCGGAACGTCGTGGGATGACTTCATCCGGCAGCGCATTTTCGCGCCCCTGGGCATGGACGGGACCAACCTAAGCAACGCAGCCTTCAAGCCTGGGGAGGACTACGCCTTTCCCCATTCTCGGGTCGATGGCAAGCTGCAAGTGGTCGAGTTCGGCAATCTGGACAATGCCGCGCCGGCAGGGGCCATCAACTCCTGCGCAGCCGACATGGCAAAGTGGGTGATTCTGCAATTGGGCCACGGCAAGCCCCCCGACAGCGACCAGCGACTGTTCAGTGAGAAACAGTCTCGCGAGATGTGGTCCCCGCAGACGATTCTTCCGACCGGTGATCCCTCCCCTTCGCTGGTGGCGTTGAAAACGAACTTTGCTGCCTATGGGCTGGGATGGGGCCTGCGCGATTACCATGGTCGCAAACTGGTCGGCCATACCGGGGGCGTGTCGGGCTTCGTGTCGCGGGTCATGCTGGTTCCCGAAGAGAACATGGGCGTCGTCATACTGACGAACGCGGAGGAAGGGGGCGCCTTCGATTCGGTCCTGTACCACGTAGTCGATGCTTACTTGGGGTTGCCGCCAACCGACTGGATCACGGGATTCAAGGCGGCGAAGGACCACGAAGAACAGGCCGCCGCGGAGGTCGAGAGGAGACAGACCAGCTTCCGCGCAGCCGAGTCCAAGCCTTCCCTGCCGCTTGAGCGCTACGCCGGTGTTTATGCAGACGCATGGTACGGAACCGCAACGATCCGCGCGGGAAACCGGAGACTGGTATTGAGCTTCGAGCACACACCGACGATGGTGGGTGAACTCGAACACTGGCAGTACGACACCTTCAAGACCCACTGGCGCGACCGCACCATCGCGGACGCCTTTGTGACCTTCTCGCTGCGGCCGGATGGCAGCATCGAGCATTTCAAGATGGCGCCGGTCTCACCGCTGGCGGACTTCAGTTTTGACTACCAGGATGTCCTGTTCGAGCCGGTTGGCAAAAAGTAAGGCTGCGGCAGTTGACGGTCCCAGGACGCCACACGAGGATCACTCGAGACTTCACCGGACAAACGCGAAGGCGGGGTCGTCCATCTTGATGGCAGACTTTCGACGGGCTCCCGACGCAATGTCGTACGCCACCAGTGCATGGTTCTCGACGATCAGAATCTCCTTTTCGTTGAGCCACCCTACCAGCACTGCATGGGGCAGGAAAGCAGAGCGCTTGCTGGGGTCAATGGCGCTTACGACTTCGACCGCCGGGAGGTCTAGGAGCGCTTTGCGAATCCTCTGAGACTCGGGCGGATTCGCCTGGCCTTGTTCGGAGAGCTGGATTGGAGCATTCGACTTCGCGCTCGCATCCATGGTCATCGCGACCGAGGCCATTTGGGGCGAGAGCTTGGCATTCTCCGTGAAAAAGCTTACGTCGTAGTCAGGGTTCTTGTATTGCGCGCGCTCATCGAACAAAACCACGGTCCGGCCATACGTCAGAAGCAAAGTTTGGTCGTTGCTCTGGTTTTCCCAGCCGCAGCAGCCCGTATCGAGGATCGCGCTGATGATGACCGAGCCGTGCTCGGCCATGTCCAGCACACGCTGCAAGGGCTGTTTCAGGTCGGTGGCGGCCCAGGCGTCGCCCGTCGACTGCTCATAGAGGGTGCTGCTGAGGTACTTCGTTTCGGTCTGCCCTGGGATCAGGCGGGTGAGCACAAAATAGTTGTCGACTCCGCCATCCGGGACCCAGAAGCGGGCCTCCTGACAGGTTTCCGAGCAGGAACCCGTGGGGCACCGGCATTCGGGAAAGTCAATGGATGCGAGGTCTTCTTTTTGGCGTCCGGCCAGGTCGGAGCGCCAGGCGTGAAAGGTGGTGGAGACTGAGAGATCAACGTGGTCCCGCTCCAGCTTGTTGAACTGGTTGGTGAACCAGAAAAGACGGGCCCCTTGGGCTGAGAGGAAAGGCCAGGGCGAGCTCTCGGTCACCTTCTGGTTCGAGCCCGCCCGGCCTGCGATCCGCATGATCCCGCGCCCAAACATGGTCGCGGACTGGCCGTCCCAGAACCAGAACCGCTCTCCGTTCTTGCCAACATCGGGGGAAGGATCCTCGGTGTTGGGGGCGAACAGCATTTGTCCCGTTTGGTTAATCTGCAGAATCCTTGCGGCCTTCAAAACCTCTTCGGGGACTTTGACAGAGTGTTTCGGGGCGAAGGTCGCGGGATCGTACTCGACGATCGCGTCGGGCTCCTTGAGCACCCAAAGCCGCCGGCTTTGGGCGGCGGCCGAAGCGGCCAGGCAGGCAACCACGAACAGGCACTTGGGAAATTTCGCCATTTCGTTTCAGACTGTCCTTGGAATAATTTGAGCATTGTAAATGGAACGACCCCGGACGCGCGGCCGGCTCGCGCCCCCGGCCCGGCGGTGGCCTTTTGAGACTCCCCGCGTCTCCATCCACACGGGTACAATGGTTTGGAAACTGAGGATTGTCCATGTCCACGACCAAACTTGTTGCGAGTGAAGCCGCTGCGGGAGAAATACCGGCGGTCCCGTTGACCATCGAAGGCTACAGCGCCCTCCACCAGATGATGCGCTTTCGCTGGACGGCATGGCGCGGTCTAGGCCAGGCAACGCGGCGGGAAATTGTGAGTGAGGCCAGCTCTGCGCTGACCCGCATGGAGCAGAATTCCAGCGGGCAGTCTGCGCTGTTTTCCCTGATCGGCCACAAGGGCGACCTTATGCTGGTGCACTTCCGCGAGTCGTTTGATGAGCTGAACCGCGCGGAACTGCAACTGGCACAACTTCGTTTGAGTGAATATTGGGAGCCGACGACCTCTTACCTTTCGGTGATTGAGCTCGGGTTGTACGAATCGACCACCAAGGTCTACAAGACACTGGTTGAGCGGGGCATTGAGCCCCACTCGGAGGAATGGAAACGTGAGATCCGCCAGACGCTGGACCGCCAGAAGGAGGCCATGCGTCCCCGGCTGTTTCCTGCCATTCCGCCCAACCGGTATGCGTGCTTCTACCCGATGGACCGCAAACGCGGGGAAGACAAGAACTGGTATACGCTGTCGATCGAGGAACGGGCGCGGCAGATGAATGAGCACGGGCTGGTCGGGCGGCGCTACGCGGGCGAAGTGCGGCAGATTATCACGGGCTCGATCGGATTCGACGATTGGGAGTGGGGGGTGGATTTGTTCGCCGACGATCCGCTGGTCTTCAAGAAGCTGATCTACGAGATGCGTTTCGATCACGTGAGCGCGGTGTATGCGCTGTTCGGACAGTTTTACGTCGGCTTGCGTTGCCCGGCCGAGCAACTCGGAACGCTTCTTGGGGGCGAATTGCCGCAAGCAAGCAAGTGATCCTGGTCCGGCTGTGGCGCGGATGTCAACCTTCGCAACTCGCGGCGCCTGGCGGCTCCCGTCGGTTGCTGGCGCCGTCCCGGGTTGCCCGATACCAACGATCTCTCAGCGGAGCGTCCTGTGTCGACCCTTGGACTCATCGAATATAAAGATGCCAGCCCGGAAGTCAGAGCTGTCTACGACGACATCATGACCACCCGCAAAACGGACTGGATCAACAATTTCTGGAAGGCGATCGCGCACGATCCGGCCACGCTGAAGCGCACGTGGGAAGACATCAAGCAGGTCATGGGGCCGGGCGCGCTCGATCCGCTCACCAAGGAACTGGTGTACCTGGCCGTGAGTGTGAGCAACCAGTGCGGCTACTGCATCGCGTCGCACACCGCAGGCGCGAGGAACAAGGGCATGTCCGACGCCATGTTCAAGGAACTGATGGCTGTGGTCGGCATGGCCAACGAGACGAATCGGCTGGTGGCGGGTTATCAGGTGGAGATCGACGAGCGCTTCAAGACGCCATAACTGCTTTCTGAATCGCTGGCTGAGATCTTCGGCAGCGCGGGCTCGACTACCTGCGAGTCGACTTACCGGGCTTTTTTGACGCTCTCTTCTTCTTGTTCTTGTTCTTGCGGCCTGGAAAACGAAATTCGTGGAGTCCCATGTTGACCCGACGGCCGCGAAAGGTCACTCCCTCGGCTTCCAGTCGCAACCGCTGTTCAATGGCGGAATCCCCTCGGAGCTTGATTTCTCCGCCCGCGCCGACAATCCGGTGCCAGGGCAGGCCAAAAGAGGCATGGAGCGTCCATGCAACCTGGCGTGCAGCGCCCGGGTGTCCGGCGGCTCGGGCGATCGCCCCGTAGGATGATACGGAGCCACGAGGCACCGTGCGAATGGCTCTTACGATAGGCTCGCGCATCGCTGGATCCGCCTCTTCGATCGATGGTATTTGATTGTTGAATCGGGTGCGAGCAGACGGCTGGTCATTTTGAGCTTGGACGATCCGATTCTTGCCTTCCGGTGCATCCCGAACATGCGGAGCCTGCATCCAACGTGGTCCAAAGGGGCAGGCGTGCTTTATTCCAATCCCGATCGAGGAGTGAAGCAATGAGAGGCAAGCTGTTGAGAGTTTTTCCGCTCGGAGTCGTACTGATGTGCCTGGCTAGCACGTTTCTGATGGTGGGCTGCGGTTCCTCAGGCGCGCGTTTTCGTTACGTCCAGGCCTCCACCGGGGCGCCCGCCAACGTAGACCTCGAAGTTGACGGGAAAAGCGTGCTAACCGACATTGCTTACGGACTGCCTGGCAGCTATCAGAAGGTCAGCTCCGGCTCTCGGAAAATTGACATATTCCAAACCGGCTCCACCGCCAACCCATATTTTAGTGGCACGGCCTCACTGGTCAGCGGGGACACAACGCTGATCTCGGAAAACGCCTTCAGCACGATCGCCCTCACTTCCTACAAGGACGACAATACCGCTCCCGCATCCGGCAATGTGAGGCTGAGGTTCATTCATGCGGGACCATCGGCGGGGATGACGGTTGACGTCTATGTGGTGACCCAGGGAAATGGCATCTCCGGGCTGAGTCCCCAGATCAGCGGCCTGGCGTATCAGGCGGCCAGCAGCTACCTTTCTTTTTCAGCCGGGAATTACGAGGTCGTAGTGACCCAGCCCGGTACGCAGAATCCAATATCCGGCTTGGACGTCAACTACACCTTCACGGCCGGTCAGGTGAGGACGATTGTGATCCTCGACAGCCCCCAGGGCGGCGCGCCCTACAACCAGCTGGTTTTGGACGATCTGAACTGATTGGTTGCTTAGGACCACAGTCCAGGGAAGAGTGCTCCAGGAGTCGCGAGCCTCGATCATCCAGGTGTGGCTGTCGAGGCTCCCGTTTGTTGCCCGGAAGGTAACCCCAATCGCGCTCCCAGCCTCCCCGGGAACCCACTACAACGCGATCCAGCCCATGCGGATCAGCCACAAAGACGCTACACATACCAGCAACCAGAGGATGACTCCCTGGAGCAAGGGCCGATGGCCAACCTGCTTTAGTGTGGCGATCGAGATCCCGCTTCCGATGAGGTATAGGGTGACGGTCAAGCCCATCCGCGCGAGCTTGCTGAAGATCGCATACCGAGCTGCGCCCGCGGGGAGATAAGTTTTACACAGAGCCGCCAGGCAGAAGAAACCGATAAACCATGGCCATTGAATCTTTGCCTTGGCGCCTTTTATCGCCGCCGTCGCGATGGACAGGGGAACAATCCAAAGCGCGCGGGCCAGTTTGACCGTGGTGGCCACCTGAAGAGCCTCGACCCCGTACTTTGCGGCCGCCCCAACAACGGAACTGGTGTCGTGGATCGCCAGAGCAGCCCAGAGACCGAACTGGGTCTGGGTGAGCCTCAGCGCCGTTCCGACAACCGGAAAGATCAGGAGGGCAAGCGCGTTGAGGACGAACACGGCGCCCAGAGAAACAGCCATCTGCTCGTCCGTCGCGCCGCTGATGGGGCCAAGCGCAGCGATCGCACTGCCTCCGCAGATCGCTGTGCCGGTGGAGATCAAGTAAGCGGACGTCCTCTCGACTCCTAGGAGAGTACCCAGCGCCATGCCGAGGATCAAGGCAAAGCCGATACTCAACAACGTGTAGAAGAAGCCTCGCCGTCCGGCGCGAATCACTTCGTCGAGATTCATGCCGAAACCCAGGCCGACCACCGAGATCTGCAACAGGAATCGAGCGAACCGTGCCGATTCTTTTTCGAAAGGATGTCGAAATATCAACCCGAAAGCGAGACCCACCGCCAGGGCGGCGGGCGGAGACAGGAAACCGCTTGCGGCCAGAAGCAGGCCGAGCACAAAGACCATTCTCGAGATCATTTGGGAAGGGAGCCGGGGACGGTGGACATCCCCCGGCTCCGAGAGTGGAGCTTACGCGGCAACGCCCTTTCGGAAGGACCGGATCGCTTCCTCTTCAGAGTCGAATACTTCGAAAACCGTGAGCAACTTGGTCACTTGAAGCAGATCTCCAACACGCTGGGTCAGATTGCAGAGCTTGATGGCGCCTCCGGCGTTGTGAGCCGTCGTGTAGAGAGCCACCAATGTACCCAGCCCTCCCGAATCAATGTAGTGGACCCCGCTCAGGTTGAGAACGATCTGGTTGTTCTGCGTGACCAGTTTCTTAACCGTGTCGCGGAGCTCCGCCGATTCCTCTCCGAAGACGATTCGGCCATCGCAATTCACCACCAGAATGCCTTGCACGGTGCGAGTCGTAAGTTTGAGTTGCATGGGAAAACTCTCCTTGAATTACTAGACCGCTGCCCGCGAAAAGCCTACCCCTAAGCAGGCCGCCGCGCAAGGGTTTCACGCTGTAAAAGGCGTAAAAGCGTCGTGGGGAAAGGGCCAGGGGACTAGAGCGGGGAAAGGGGCTTCCGGTTTCGTGGGCGGACGGCGGATTCACGTATAATCGAGGTTCCTCTTCCATGAGCTATCAGGTTCTGGCGCGCAAGTACCGTCCGCAGAAGTTCTCCGAAGTCATCGGCCAGGAACACGTTACACGGACGTTGAAGAACGCCATTGAACTGGAGCGTACGGCGCACGGCTACATTTTCAGCGGCCACCGCGGGATCGGCAAGACGACCGTGGCTCGCATCCTGGCCATGGCCCTCAACTGCCGCTCCAAGGACCACCCGGTTCCGGAGCCTTGCGGGATCTGCGAGTCATGTACTGAGATCCGCGCGGGAAACTCGGTGGATGTCATCGAGATTGATGCGGCGACCAACCGCGGTATCGATGAGATCCGCGAATTGCGGGAGGCTGCGCGCTATCGTCCGGCGCGGGACCGTTTCAAGATCTACATCCTCGACGAAGCGCACCAGATTACCGATGCCGCTTTCAATGCTCTTCTGAAGACCCTGGAGGAGCCCCCCGGCCACGTGGTCTTCATGCTGGCCACGACCCAGCCCGAGGACATTCCCCAGACCATCCGTTCGCGCTGCCAGCACTTCAGCTTCCGGGCGGTACGATTCGAGGAGATCCTTGGACAACTGCGGAACCTCGTGGGCCAGGAGAAGATCGAGGCCGACGAGGATGCCCTGGCTCTGCTAGCCGAAGGCGGGGATGGCTCCATGCGAGACGCCCTTTCCATCCTGGATCAGGCGATCGCCTCGAGCACCGGACGTCTTACGGCGGAATCCGTCCGCCAGTTGGTGGGAGCGGCACCGTCGGGGGTGCTTGAAGAGGTGATGCAGGCAGTGGCGCGAGCTTCCAGTGAGGAAGTCTTGCGCCTTGCCGACCAGCTGATCAGCGAGGGGCAGAATCCGGTTCACTTTGCCCGGCAGCTGGTGCGCTTCCTGCGCAATGCGGTAGTCGCCAAGGTTGCGGGTAGCGACTCGTCTCTGCTGCAGATCTCGGGAGACGAGCGGACGCGGGTTGCTCGAATCGCCGAGCTCTTCAGCGAAGAGGACCTGGCTCGCCATCTGCAGATCATGCTGCGCACGCACGGAGAGCTCGGCTACAAGCAGGAACAGCGATTTCACCTGGAACTGGGTTTGTTGAAGCTGGCACATGCCCAGCGCCTGTTACCCATCGAGCAGTTGCTGAGCGAGGCGGCTGGGGTTGGCGGGGGGAGCCGTAGCGCCTCTAAACCGGCGACCCTCTCGAATACCCGAAGCGCATCGCCAGCAGCTCCGGCTCGAGGAAACTATGTTTCACCGTTTGCTGCGGATTCAGCGCGCAAAGGCAGCGCCAAGCCGGAACTTTCGGCAGAAGCTGCGCCCGGGAGCGGTCCACGGATCGTAGCGAGTGGCAGTTCCTCTGCACCGGTGATTATGGGGAGCGCCGCGCCCGATGCAATCGGCCAACCGGTTTCAGATGGCGCACTCGAAATCCAGGAAGAACCCGCCGCGAAGCAGCCGCAGAGTCTGGATGACGTGCGCCATGCTGTGCTGAATGCCTTGGGCGATGCCGGCCACCGCATGCTGGTTTCCATGCTCGAGACCGGCGAGTGGACGGTCGAAGGCAACGAGTTGCTAATCAAAGTCTTGTCCTCGGCGACCGTGATCGACATGTCGCTGGGCGCGGAAGCAAAGCGGCTCGCGGTCGCGACGGCCAGCGGCGCGCTGGGGAAGGCCATGAGGCTGAAAGTGCTGCCCGGCGGAACGGCGCAGGCTGCACCCAGGCGCCCGCAATCAGCGTCTCAGGGTGGGGGTCGCGCTCGGGCGGAAGAGGACCCAATTGTTCGGCGCTTGCAAGAGAAGTTTGGAGCTGAGATCCGCACGATTATCGATCAACGGGACAAGAAGTAGACGGTTCGAGGGTGGTTCAGCGTCCTCGTTTCGAGGTGTTCATGGGTGGGTTCAACCTGCAGCAGTTGATGTCCCAGGCGAAACAGCAGTACGAGGCACTGCAAAAGAAGATGCAGGAGACCGTGGTCGAGGCGTCTTCGGGCGGCGGGTCGGTCAATGTCAAGATGGACGGGCGAAAGCAGTTGCTCAGCCTCAAGATTGATCCTGAGGCCGTGAAATCTGGTGATATCGAGATGCTACAGGATCTGGTCACGGCCGCGGTCAACGAGGCCGCGCGGAAGGTGGACCAGGCCATGCAGTCGACGGTGGGAGGCATGCTGGGCGGAATCGGACTGCCTGGGCTGTGAGATTTGCTAACTTCATAGTTTGGTAATTTTTGTAAGTTCTTACCCTAGCTTCACGCTGGATGGTTTGGTCAAAATTATAAAATTACCCGATTCAACTTATGTCCAAGTTTGCTGAGCCGATGACACGTCTCATCGATGAATTGAAGAAGCTGCCCGGAGTGGGCAGTAAGAGCGCGCAGCGGCTCGCTTTTCATATTCTGCGGTCGAGCGATGAGGATGCGGAGGCGCTGGCTGCCGCGGTGCGGGACGTTAAGGCCAATCTTCGGCTCTGCTCGGTGTGCAACAACGTCACCGACGTGGATCCCTGCGTTTATTGCAGCAGTCCCACCCGCAATCAGCGACTGGTGTGTGTGGTGGAGGAACCGACGAATATCGCGGCCATTGAGAAGACCAAGCACTTCAACGGTGCATACCATGTTTTGCACGGTTCATTGTCACCCCTGCATGGCGTCGGGCCCGAACAACTGCGCATCAGCAACCTCATGCGGCGGGTGGAGTCGGGGGATGTCGATGAGGTGATCATCGCGACCAACCCCACGGTGGAAGGCGAGGCGACGGCGACCTACCTTTCCCAACAACTAAAGAGGCAGGGGTTGCGAGTGACGCGGATCGCCATGGGAATACCGGTGGGCAGCGACATCGAATACACCGACGAGATCACGATGCTGAAAGCGATGGAAGGGCGTCGCGAATTGTAGGCCTCCGGCGCTTCGAGGACTCTTCCGCTCTCGCGAGCGGGCACACGGCGGTCGGCTTTGGCCAGGTGTCAGCCGGAAGCGGCTCCTCTACGAACTGACTGGCAAGGATAGAGGCGCGCTCCACTCGCCCATGACAGGGTCCGGGCAGATGCAAGCCTAGCCGCTTAGGCCCAAACTAGCTTCCAACTTGTGCAAGGGTTTGACGTCCCGTCCCCAACAAGAGAACGCGGACTCCGCCACTGAAGACAGTTTATAGCCTTTGTTTCAATAGCTTGAAGAAATTACATCGTCTTCTGGTTGAACGCGACAGTGGCCGCACGGTTGCAGTTGTGTATGCGTTCGGTTCTTTGCTCCTTTGGAATTGGCTGACGCGAGGCAAGCGCAGTTCGGGCAACCGAAACTGGCCACAACCAGACCAGCCGCTCCTTGCCGCCAGTCGCGCCGGGTTGCCATGTAACCGCATCTCAACTCGACGCTTGCTGAAACCGGGCCAACCAGCCCGGTTTTCTATTTTCGGGATGGAGTCCAAAGAATACATATGGTCGAGCGGGCCCTGGAGCCGCGCTTCGATCAGCTACGCCAGTTCGGCTTTTCCTCGGCCAGGAGAGGCGCCTCTATCGCTCAGATCCGCGAGCTCGGCGTTCGCAGCCTCCGGCTGCAAGTAAAAGTTCGCCTCTTCGTCCGGAGGCGTCACACCTTCCGGAAAGCGGCCCCGGTTGTACTCGGCCATGCGGTTCTTCCACTTCAGGAACTCGGTAACCGTTTGGGGTTCGATGCGGATCTCGACCCGACGAAGACTCGCCAACAGCAGATTCATCTCGCAGCGAAAGCCCTCGTCGTTGCGCAGATTTTTTCTTGACGCGCACAGCATCTTGATCTGGCGATTGTGATGTTCGAGCAAACCCCAGCCGGGGGGCAGTTCGTCGGGACGAATCAGACCGCGCGGTGCAAGATAGAAGCGCTCGCTGCCGACCCCGAGTTGCGGATTCTGGCGAAACGGCTTGCCTCGGTCGGCGAGGAAGTCGGGCCGAGATATCTTGCATTCCACCAGTACGGAATGGCACGCCCGTTTCCACCCGATGGCATCGGGCATCTCCCCGCTGACACAAGCCTGTTCGGAAAGCACCACACCGCATCGGTAACCGCGCAACCACTCGACCGCCTTGCGAACTAAGAGGGCATGGGTCATGGCGCTCAACTCTCTAGCTTGTACTGGAATGCGCAGCGGGGCGGGAGTGACTGAATAGCTTCTACCGCCGCGGCCCCGACGGAACCGGTGTTCGAGCCCGCGGAATACGGGGTGAGACGGGCTTCAGAGCCCGTACGAAAATCGGCTTACGCAGAACGAGTTCAAGCAGGTGCCGTGCCGCGGAGACTTCCTCGGCCGCAGATGTCCACGGAGAATAGCCGGGGGCGGAGACCAGCAGGGCCCCATTTTTCTCGTCCACCTGAAGAGCCTGCACATGTCCATCGCGGGTGCCATCGAAAGCATTCGCGAAGCGAAGGATGCCTGCCAAGTGTGTGGCCAGATTCTTCTCTGCCGGGGCGAGTTCCTGCAGAATCTTATGACGGGACTGCGGTAGGGCGCCGCGGTGAAAGCGGGCCACCACCGCCACCAGTTGCAGTTCGGGAAGGGTCCATCCCAAGGGAGGCGTCATCCGGCGAATCAGGCGATACGAGCTCTTGTGGTGAGCTTTCTCGTGCCGGGCTCGCCCAACGTCGTGCATCAACCCGGCAGCGAGCAGGATGGTGCGAAGGTTGTGCTCCGGGCTGGAGGGGGCAACTCCAAGGCTGCTGAGCCCATCGAATAGTTGCACGGCGAGCGCCGCCACCCGCTGGGAGTGGGCGAAATCCGGATCCAGGAACGACGCCCAGAGTTTCAAGCGCGCCAGGGCGGCGGCCTGAATCTGGTCTCCTTGAGGCAGCTCCGCTCGCCAGACCCGCCACCGAGAGTTTGGGCCCACCGTCTGCTGGTGGTAACGCGCTATCGTGGTCTCGCGCGCTTCACGAACAATGCCCTGCCAGCGGGCGCGTGATTCCTCACTGGTGAAGACATTCCCGTGCGTCACAGTGGCCCACAGGACGTCGAGGTCATGGACGTCCCCCAGCAAATCCTGCAGCTCTTTCATCTCAGAACTCCAGATTTCATGCTGCTGGGGAAGGAAGTTCTCCACGATATAGCGAAAGCGCTTGATCCCGATGCGCAGCTGATGAAACGCAACCTGGGAGCGATTGCGCAGCGCACGCCGATGCAGGTCGTAGGCCTCTGTCCAACGTTCCAGAGCGAGATGTTTGAAGACAGCACTCCCCCGCTTTACACGGGCGGCCCGGCGAGGCAATTCCCTGCTCCATTTCCGCCACTGCCGTACGTCGAAGCCCTGGACCGCCTGGGAAGCCAGCAATTTCTGCCCATGTTCGCGTCGGGCCAGGAGGTCGAGGAGGGCCTTGGTCTCCGGATCGTCGGGCGGCCCTAGCTTCTGCACCCATTCCGCCATCACCTGGACATCGCGCAGCTCGCCGAGGCTGCCAAATAGCTCCTTCCCAGCCTTCTTCATGTCTTTCCAGGAAGAGTCGGGGTCGATCGCCCTCAAGCCATCGGCCATGGAGCGGCAGCGGCGGAGCGCAACCCTGAGATCGTGGACTGGGTCCGGAGCGAGGTCCGCACCGGCGCGCTGGCACTGGTCGAGGACGCGCCGCATCCAGTACGCGAAGCCGACGGCTGGCTGAGGCTGGTTGCGACTTCCCGCCAAAGTCTGGGGATCCAAGTGTCTATCCTGCGGTTTCTGTAAACCTTTATTTTCGCATGGCCCGAAGCCGATTACCTCCGTAACGTGCGGAGTCTTACTTTTCGCATTAACCTGAAGTCGAACTCGAGACATACGGGAGTTGCATATCTCGACCGCAGGCACATCTCAAGCGGGCCGCGGCGCGTCGGCCAGCGCCTTTGTCCACAGCCTAAACATTCTCGTTAAGTACGTGCGCCTTTATGGATTCGACCACAAGCGCACAGAAACCCAGTTCGAGACGGCGTGGAATGAACTCCAGCAGGCCGTGCCCAAAGTTGGCGACCAAGGATTCCTGCTGGGCGTCTGCGGCAACAAGCTTCTGCTCGATGGTATTCCTCTGGAAGCCGGGCAAGCCGAACGAAGTTTCGCCCAGCTGTTGACGACCGCCGGCCTGGCCAGCATCAGTTTTTCGAGTCAAGTTACGGTCGAGGACTTTGCGCGGTTGGTGCGAGCGTTTGCGGTCGGCGGTTCGAAGGGCCAGGATGTATCCAAACAGATCAAGGACACTCTGGGGGACGGTCGAGGAACCTCGATCAGGATCAACGAGGTCAAGTTTGTCGCCTCCGACCCCGCCACCGGAGACGTCACGATCGCGGCGCAGATCGCCGCGCAGACGCTCGGACCGGAATTCAAGCAGTGGTTGAATGATCCCCAGAAGCTTCTTCAATTGATTGCCGCAGCAGAAGGAGCCAAAGGCGGAGGAGGCGAACCGGGCGGCGCGCCCATGGGCAGTATCCCCACGATAAAGGTGACCGGGGGCGGAGGATCAGGAACCGGGACCGGTGGTGTCTGGGACGGCAAGACCGTGCCCCTCCAGGAAGAGGAAGTCGTTCAGGCCATCCGATTGTTGACCCGCTTCGGCGAGGTCTCCACGAACCCTAAGGTTGCGCCCGAAGATCTTCAGAGAGAACTAGGCAACGCTGACCCGAACACGCGGGTCAACTTGCAGCAACTGCTGGAGAACCTGGCCAGCAACGTGCACACCGACAATGACACGCCGCTGCTGATGAAGGCAGCCGAGCACATGGCAATTCGCTTCGCTCTGGAGCGTTATCAGAAGGGTGAAGTGAAAGTAAATGCCGTGCACCAGATGCTCGAGCACATGAGCCGGCAGATGGACACGTTGCGGCAGATCCTGCGCGTACAGGAAGAGAAGATGGGCAAAGCCGGGATGCTGGTGGAGTCCCACGCCGACATCCTGGACCGCATGTTCTGGGCGGAAGTGCCCGAGGCGGGCAAGAAGAGCGTTCTGATGTCGAATGAGGCGCCCTGCGTACCGCCGCGCAACGTTCGCCAGTTCGTGGAAGTGCTGCTGGAGCGGGACGACAAGGAAGCGGCGGGCGCCATCCTAAGGAATTACTGCACCTGTCTGGAAGCGAAGGACCCTGAGCCTCGGCGCAAGATCGCCACCGGCCTGGCCCAATTGGCGGATCTCTACTCCGCCCCGGGGGGCGACCTGCTCGCTTCGGTCATCCGCAAGGTAGGAGACCAGATCTGCAAGGAAGACGATTCCGAACTGCAGAGCATGTTGAGCGCGGCGTTTGTCCGTCTCAGCCAGGAAGCGAGCACCCGCAAGAGCTACGGCGCCGTGTCCGAAGTGTGCGCTGCGATGGACGTGGTTGCCAAGTTTCGCCCGGTGCTGGCGGGCGACCTGCGTCCCAGGATCGGCGTGGAAAACCGGTTGCCGGAGTTCATCGAAGAAGCGTTGCGGGTTGAGCAGGTGCCCCAAGATCTGCTGCGGGTTTTGCGGCAAACGAGCCAGGCGGCAGTGGAACACCTTGCCGATCGTTTTTTCCGCTGCATGCGCCGCGATGAGTGCGATCGCATGGTCGAACTGGTCCGCGAACTGGATCGGCCGGCTCTGGCCCAGCTGCGCGAGATGCTGCGCACCGGGCAGCCCCGCCACGGGGCGTCTGCGGTCGGACTGTTAAGCCGTCTCGACGTACTCACCCTTTTGGAACTCCTGCCGGTTCGGCTGCCCGAGTTCAACCGTTTCTATCACGATGTGGTGGTCCGTCAGATCGCATACGGCGCGGCCAATGATCGCGGCAGAACGCTGCTCGAATTGCTCGATATCCTCGACCCGCTGGTCGTCCCGCAGGCCGTGGACGAGATTGGCATGAGCGGCGATCGCACCGCGGTGGGACCTCTGGCGGTAATGGCCGCCACGGGCGAGGCGGAAGGGCGCTCGCCGTTCCTGCAACTCAAGGCGATCGAATCGTTGGGACGCCTGCGTGATACCGAGGCAACCACCGTTCTGCGCGAACTTCTGGAAGCCAAGAAGATGTGGAAGTGGACGAACCACCGCGAAATTCGCATTGCGGCGGCACAGGCGCTGGCCAAGATCGATCCCCGGTACGGAAGCCAGATTCTTTCTGACAGTGGGCTGGAGCAGGGGGAATTGGGCATTGCGGCGCTGGACGCCGCGCCGGCCTGCCCCTGGGTGCGTCAGCGGCGTTACGAGCGCATCGTTCTGCCCAAGTCGCTGTCCGCAACGATCAGCAGTTCCTGGGGAAAATCGAGCATTTCGATCCGGGAGATGAGCCTGGGCGGCGGTATGGGCACAAAGGAAGACAATCTCCGCATAGGCTCAGAAGCGAACCTGGATATTTCACTCGGGGTACGGCACGTGCGCGCCCAAGTCCTGTTGCGCCGCGCCCGGGTCAACGAGGTGGGCTTCGAGATCGTCAATGCCGACCTGGAATGCCGATTCCGCCTGCGCCGGGTTCTGGTGGACGCTGTCGAGCGCGCCCCGGAAGGCAAGAGTCATGAGTGGGACGGTGCGCGGAAGGGTTAGAGCTGGCGCTCCTTGAATCATGGCAAAAGAAAGCCTCTGCTCGCCGGCAGAGGCTTTTGATTTACGCTCCGAGACTCGAATTGCGCGCTAACGAACCACTTTGACGAAGATGATCAGAAACGTGAAGAGCACCAGCGATTCGATGAAAGCCAAGCCCAGAATCAGCGCCAGCTGAATGCCCGGCCGAGCGGCAGGGTTGCGAGCCAGTCCTTCGCAAGCCGCCGACGCCACCCGGGACTGTCCCAAAGCCGCCAGGGCCGCAGCGAACGCCATCGCGAAGCCGGAGGTGATCGCGACCCAGTTCGTGGCGGCGGCGCCCGCTGCTTCCGAACCCTGAGCGAATGCCGGCATGGCGAAAACCGAGCAAGCCACCAGCAACATTACCAACATGACAACTTTCCGCATATTTCTCTCCTCATGAATATGTCGCCAGTAGGTGGTTGACGTCATCCTCGTGCAGACGCCCTCACGCTCGCGACCTTGGTTTAAAGCCAGGATGAAACAGAACCGGCCCTCAATGCTCGGGGGCAATCGCTTCTCCCAGGTATACACAGGTGAGAAGCACAAAAATATAGGTCTGAATGAATGCGACCCCGATGTGCAGCCCCTGAAAAATAATCGGAACCCCCAAAGGGACCAGGGAAAAGAAAACCAGGGTGACCATTTCTCCCGCGAACATGTTGGCGAACAAACGAACCGTAAGCGAAAGAATTCGCGCGAGGTGACTAAAAATTTCAATCGGGAACATCAGAATCGCCAACCACCAAACCGGACCCATGAAGTGCTTGAAGTATCCAAGCCCGTTCACTCGCAAACCCTGAATGTGGTAGTAAAACCAGGTCACCAAGGCGCAACCGAGGGGCACGATGGGCACTGTCGTGGGGGACTCAAATCCCGGAACCAAGCCGATCAGATTGCAAGTCAGAATGAATAAGCCCAGAGTCACCAGGTATGGGATGTACGGCTGGTAGCCATGGCCGATGATCTCGCGGCCGAGGTTATCGGCGAAACCTTCGATACCCTCCATGACGTGTTGCAGAGGTCCCGGACGATCGACGGACAGCCGCAAGCGTACGGCGATGAAGAACAGAGTTAACAGGAGAACAACCACAACTTCCATGGCTACGGTGTTTGCAATCGGCGCTGCGGGATTTCTCGGCTGGATTCCCAAAGCGTGCAGGCATGCAAGGACAGGCCCGCCGAGCAGGTGATTCAAGAATTCAGTGAAAGCCAGTTGCTCCATGCAGTCTTGATCGAACTCCAGGATGGCCGCGCGTCAGTATCCGCGGCGCAACGCAGTGTAGCCCTCGTAGGCAGCTTCCATCAGCATGGCTGCCGCCGGCAGGCAAACGCCAAACAGAAAGCCTCGGAAGGCCTGAGCCGAACCTGTGAATATAGCATAGGCGACGCCTGCAACCAACACATAACGCAGGACAAACCGGAGGACAATGATCTGGCCGCGCTCTCGGCTGTGGCGCTCGACGATCCGGCTTGCGATGCCCGCCACTCCTCGGGCTAAACTTTGGAAGTTGATCCAGGAGACCAGGGCGCCCGCGACGAAACCGACGGTCACTCTCACACCGAAAAACCACCACACCGGTAGCACCAGGGCTGCGGTGATCGACAACAAAAACTTCGGAATCCGCCGGGTGGCGCCTCCGAAAAAGTCTTCGGGGTCGGGACGACAGGAGGGAACGTCCTCGGCTCCGCTTCCCGTCATGACTTGTCCTTGAAGGATGCGGCCGCCATGCGAATCATTTGGGCGAATCCTACGACCGCCCCGAAGATCACTCCGCCCACCGTGAACCAGCGCGTGTGCAGCCAGTAGTCGAGAAGTTTGCCGAAGAAGAAACCGAGAATGACCGCCGCGGGAATGATGAATCCGATTTCCGAGTAGCGAGCGACAGCCACCCACGGGCTGCGATTCTGCGGCGGGTCTTCGCGCGCGTTCACGGAAGAAGATTAGCAGACTCTGATCGAGGCTCCTACGTCGACCAACGGGTCCTTTTCAAATCAGCGGACCAGATGCGCCACCGGCGTAGTCTGCGTCAGGCCAAGCACGTCGTTGACCGCCTGGATCATGGCGTTGGGAAAGATCCCGATCGCCACGGTAGCCAGGGCGGTGACCAAGAGCGCGAGTCCCATGGCCGGGCTCAGCGGGAGCGATTCCTTCTCGAGTGGCTGGCGCATGAACATCGCGTTGGCGACGCGCAGGTAGTAGTACAGCCCGAAGACCGAATACAGCACAGCCAGCGATGCCAGCGCGTAGTGGCCGCTTTCGATCAGGCTGAGGAAAATGAAGTACTTGCCCCAGAATCCGGCCAGCGGCGGGATACCCGCCAGCGAGAGCAGGAATATCAGCATCAGGACGGCCTCGACCGGCGCGCGGGAGTAGAGTCCTGCGATGTCGTCGATCTCGTCCCCAATCACGTCCCGGTGTCGCAGTGACGTGATGACCGCGAAAGCACCCAGGTTCATGAAGGTGTAGACGAGCAGGTAGATCAGGATGCCTTTGATGCCGTCGGGATTCACGCTGGTCGCGTCTCCGGCGATCAGGCCGAGCAACATGTAGCCCACGTGCGCGATCGAAGAGTAGGCCAGTAGACGCTTCAGGTTGTTCTGCGTGAGCGCCGCGAAGTTCGCGCCCGTCATGGTCGCGACGGAGACGAACACCAGGAGCGGGAGGTACACCATGCGCAACGGGTACAAGCCCCACAACAGGATACGCAACAGCATGGCCCAGGCAGCGGCCTTCACGGACACGGACATGAATCCGGTGATGGCGGTAGGAGCGCCTTCGTAAGCGTCCGGAGCCCACTGGTGAAAGGGCACAGCAGCGATCTTGAACAACAGACCGGTAGCCGTAGCCAGCAATGCAACCACCACGATCGGGTCCGCATGACCACTATTCTCCGCGATGCGTTGTGCCAACTGCCGGTTGATGACCTCGAGATTGGTACTGCCAGTCACACCGTAGAAAAGGGAAAGGCCGTAGGCAAAGATTCCGGAGGAGAAGGCGCCCAGCAACATGTATTTCAAGGCGGCTTCGTTCGAGCGTTTGTCGCGGCGCAGGAAACCGACCAGCACGTAGGTGGAAATCGCCATCAGTTCGAGGCCGATGAAAATGAGCACGATGTCGTAGCCAGCGGCCATGCACATCATGCCCACCACGGAAAACAGCAGCAGCGCGTAGTATTCGCCGTGGTTCTCGTGCTCGATCTCGAGATAGCGGACGGACATCAGGATGGCCACCGCGGTTCCAGCCAGGAACAAGTAGAAGAAATAGAGTGCAAAGCCGTTTACCAGCAAAGTATCCATGAAGCCGGTGGGAATCCGATCGATATGCTGGGTCCGGTACCAGGACTGGATCCTCCACGTGCCCGCCGTCGCAAACGCGACCCCTACCAGCGCAGTCACCGCGTTGGCCCATTTCCATTCGGCCGGGAGCATCAGGTCGATCAGCAGGATACCGATGGCAAAGAGGGTCAGCAGAACAATGGGCAGAGCCAGCAGGTAGTCCAGGCTCGTGAAGTATTGCGCAATGCTGCCGGACACTTAGTTCTTCCCTTTCGCCGAATCGGGATCGGTCACCGCGACCGCCGTCGGATGAGATTCAGCCGGAGCCGCCGCGACCCCATTCCTGGCGTGCTCGTGAACATCGCGTGCGATCTGGTTAACGGGCTGTTCCAGGATCTGGAAGAACGGCTTGGGATACAGGCCGATCCACAGCGCCATGATGATGAGCGGGACGAAGGTCGCGATCTCGCGCGGCGTCAGGTCATGAAGCTTTTCGTTCTTGGGGTTGGTGACCGCGCCGAAGAACACGCGCTGGTAAAGCCAAAGCAGGTAGGCTGCGGCCAAGACCACTCCGGGCGCGGCCCAGGCGGCCCACTTCCAGTTTTCCATGAACGTTCCCCACAGAATGGTGACTTCGCCGACGAAGCCGTTCAGCAGGGGCAGTCCCATGGAGGACAGGAACATGATCAAAGTGATGGTGGCATAGACCGGCATGACATTCGAGATGCCGCCATATTCGGCGATCTCGCGCGTGTGCCTCCGCTCGTAGAGGACTCCGACAATCAAGAACAGTGCGCCCGTCGAAATACCGTGGTTGATCTGCTGGAGCACGGAGCCGCTCAGTCCCATGGGAGTCAACACGAATATGCCCAGCGTGCAGAAGCCCAGGTGGCTGACGGAAGAGTACGCCACCAGCTTCTTCATATCCTTCTGCATCAGCGAGACCAATGCGCCATAGAGGATCCCGACGATCGAGAGGCCAATCATCCAGGCCCGCACCTTGGGATTCGTCACCACCGACGGGAAGAACGGCAGAGAGAAGCGGATGAAGCCGTACGTGCCCATCTTCAGGAGAACGCCCGCCAGGATGACGGAGCCTGCGGTGGGCGCTTCCACGTGGGCGTCCGGCAACCAGGTGTGGAAGGGGAACATCGGCACTTTGATGGCAAACGCAAAGAAGAACGACAGGAACAGCAGGGTCGCGTAGGTGGCTCCGTAGAGCGCGTAGATCTGGGGCGCAGTCTTGTAAAGCTCAGGAATGCTGAATGTGTAGACGCCCGTGATGTTGTGATGGTTGAAGTACAAGAACAGGATGCCGAGCAGCATCAGCACCGATCCGGCCAGGGTGTACAAGAAGAACTTGATCGCGGCGTAAAGCTTGCGCGGCCCGCCCCAGATGCCGATCAGCAGGTACATCGGGACCAGCATGGCTTCCCAGAACACGAAGAAAAGGAAGAAATCGAGCGCCATGAAGACACCCAACATGCCGGTTTGGAGTATTAGAAACCAGATGTAGTACTCCTTCACACGGTTCTCGATCGCAGTCCACGAAGAGAGGATCGAAATCCAACCCAACAGCGTGGTGAGCATGATGAGCAGGAATGAGATGCCGTCGATGCCCAGGTAGTAGCCGGCGCCGATGGTGGGGATCCAGGTGTTGGGCGCGCCTTCGATGAACTTAAAGCCCGGCTGGAAGCGCTCGGCCCAGAACATCGGCACCAGGGGCAACGAAATGAGGAAGCCACCGAGCGCGAAAATGTTCGCGATCCAGAGGACAGCGTCCTTGTTCTCCTTCGGCACGAACAGGAGGACAAGCGCGCCCAGGAGCGGCGTGAACAAGATGATCGAGAGGATGTGATTCTGCATAAAAGGCAGTTCTCGGTTGCGATCAGCGACCAGCGACCAGCTGTGCGCGGGCTTTCCGATCCTCGTCCGGTCCCGTGGCTCGGAGCTCGCTACTTCCACGCATAGTAAAAGACAAACCCTAGCAAACCGGCGACCATGACCAGCGCGTACCACTGCACCAGTCCCCACTCGAACAAGCGGAACGGATACGACAGGATGCGCGCCAGGATCGCGGGGCCATTCACTCCGACGCCATCGATGATCCAGGTGTCCCACCACTTGGAGATCGTGGCGATGGTTCGAGTACTCCAACCCGCGCCATTTACCAAGCCGTCCACCACGTGAACGTCGAACCAGGCGGATGCGTCACCCAGGCCTAACACGCCGAGGCGCACGTTGCCTAGCCTTCGGCGACCTGTGAAGAGGTAGTCGTAGCCTTCATCGACATACCACTTGTGGTAAAGAACCGTGTAGAGGGGCTTCGCTCCCGCCTCGAGCGGCTCGGCGTAGCCCTTGTCCGAGCTCCGATAGACACTCCAAGCCCAGCCGCCGCCCACAAAGGCCGCGGCCAGGGACAGTCCCATGAGCCCGTATTCCCAGCCGCTTATGTGCTCCTCTTCCTTCTTTCCCGCGGCCGGCTGTGCCGCTTTACCCTCCTCGGTGAAAATCCCCGTCTCCTTGGCAAAGACAGGCTCGAGAAACTTCATAAAACGATCATTTCCGCCCAAGCTATGTGGCCAACTCAGCATTCCCGCAAAAATGGAGCAAAACGCGAGCACCACGAGCGGTCCCGTCATGGACTTGGGCGACTCATGGATGTGGTGCTCCACCTCGTGGCTCATGCGGGGGTGGCCGTGGAAGGTCAGGCACATCAGCCGAAACATATAAAAAGCCGTCATGAGCGCCGTGACGAAGCCGATCAACCACAACCAAAGGGATGCGCTGCCCTCCGAGGTCCAGGTCTGCCAAAGGATCGCGTCCTTGGAGAAAAAACCGGCAAAGGGAAAAATGCCCGCGATCGCCAGCGTGGCAATGAACATCGTCCGGTGCGTGATGGATGTGCGGTGGTAGAGGTCCCCCATGTTGCGCATGTCCTGCTCGCCGCTCATCGCGTGGATGACTGAGCCTGCCCCCAGGAACAGCAAAGCCTTGAAGAACGCGTGCGTGAAGACATGGAAGACGCCCGCCGCAAACGCGCCCACACCCAGCGCCAGGAACATGTAGCCGAGTTGCGAGACAGTTGAGTACGCCAGGACGCGCTTGATGTCGTTCTGCACCAGGCCGATCGAGGCGGCGAAGATTGCGGTCAGCGCGCCCACAATCGCCACTGTCTTCATGGCGGTCGGAGCCAGCACGAAGATGGCGTTCGAGCGCGCCACCATGTACACGCCCGCCGTGACCATGGTGGCAGCGTGGATCAGCGCGGAGACCGGGGTGGGGCCCTCCATGGCATCCGGAAGCCAGATGTACAACGGAAGCTGGGCCGACTTGCCGCAAGCGCCCACGAACAACAGCAACGCCGCAGCCGTCAGGACGGGGTCACCGATCCGATAGTGCCCGCTGCGGGCCATCGCGTTTAGGTCGGTGAACCTTACCGAGCCGAGGTGCCAGGCGATCGCGAACATCCCCAGCAGGAAACCGGCGTCCCCGATGCGGTTCACGATGAACGCTTTGTTCGCCGCGTCGCTGGCCGACTTGCGGTGGAAATAGAAACCGATCAGCAGGTACGAACAGAGGCCGACGCCCTCCCATCCGACGAACAGCTGGGCGTAGTTGTTGCCCAGGATCAGAGTCAGCATGGAGAACATGAAGAGATTGAGGTAGCCGAAGAATCGGTAGTACCCGCCTTCATGGGCCATGTAACCGGTCGAATAGATATGGATCAGCGTGCCGACGCCGGTGACGAATAGCAGCCAGATGCTGGAGAGTGGGTCGAGCAGGAAGCCGACTTGCGCTTTGAACTCGGCCGGGTATCCGTCGTGCGTCGTGTAATTAAGGTGGCCGGTGTCGCTGCCCAGCCAGGTGTACATCACCTTCTCGAAAGGCTGGCTTCCCGGATAGGTGTGGACATACTGCCACACCGCGCCGCACGATAGTATGAAGGCCAGCGCCACGGTCCCCACGCAGACCGCACTCACGGTCTGCTTCTCCAGCCTTTTGCCGAAGAAGAACATGAGGGTCGCGCCCAGGGCCGGGAGCAGCGGGATGAGCCAGATGTGCTCGAGAAAGAACATGGTTGAGTCGTTGTTCGTTGGTCACTCGTCGTTGGCCGCTCTTCGCCAGCCCTCGAACGCCGCTCCGTACTCAGTGCTCGGTACTCTTTACCACTTCAGCAAATCCACTTCATCGACATTGACCGTCTCCTTATTCCGGAAGAAGGCGATCAGGATTCCCAGACCCACCGCTGCTTCCGCTGCGGCATCGGTGATCACGAAGATTGCGAATACCTGACCGTGGAGTCCCCATATCCGCGAAAACGCGACCAGATTGAGGTTCACGGCGTTGAGAATCAGCTCGACGGACATCAGCACTATGACCACGTTGCGGCGCGTGAGCACTCCGATGACGCCCAGCACGAACAGTGCCGCGGCCACGACCAGATAGTGGAGCGTTGTGATCGGAGACATAAAACCAGTTCTCAGTTCCCGGTTCCGTTCTCAGTCCTCAGATTCTCTTCTTCGCCATCACCACCGCTCCGATGATCGCGACCAGCAGCAACAGAGACGCAATCTCAAACGGGAACATGTAATTGCTGTAAAGCATCTGCCCAATCTTCTGCGTATTCTCTGCTTCGGGAAATTCGACCACCGGCCGGAGCAGCAACGCCTTCCCCTTGGTGTAGATGGAGATGAAAAGTGCCCCCAAGACGACCGCCGCCAGAACTCCGGCGATCCATTGCTGGTTGAACTGCTTTTCCCTTTGAGAGCGCTCCAAGTTCACCAGCATGATCACGAACAGGAACAACACCATGATGCCGCCGACGTAAAGAATGATCTGCACGCCCGCGACAAAGGGCGCGTACAGCATGAGGTAAAGCCCGGCCAGGCACAGCAGCGTGAGGATCAGTGCCAGCGCCGCTTGAACCGGGCTTTTTCGCGTGATGACCAGCACCCCGCTCAGGATCGCCAACCCAGAGAGCAGGTAGAAGAAAAACGTAGTGGCTACGGGTTGTTCCATGTCAGACGTGCACCAAACGGCGTATGGATTGGTACACAAAGTCCCAGATCTCGGTGCGCAACGCAACCATGCCCGTCAGCATCAACACGCCGATGCCCATGGGCAGCAGAATCTTCCATCCCACCTTCATCAACTGGTCGAAGCGGTAACGCGGAAACGTGCCGCGATACCAGATATACAGGTACATAAACACAGCGATCTTCAGGATGAACCAGTAGATGTCCTGCACTCGACCGCGCACCGGCGGCACCAGAAGAACCAGGCCGATCAGCGCAAAGACCGCGCCCAAGGCTCCGAGACCGATGGTCTGCGCGCGGAAATAGGAATGCTTGGGCATCCCCATCGTACTGTAGAACGTCAGGCCAGCGAGGCCGAAGAAGGTAAGGGCCGGGAACAACGAAAACGTGAGATCCCACGTTCCGCCACGCAGAAGATTCGGGAACGGCCGCATCCACCCCCCCAGCCACAGCGTTACTGCGATCGACGACACGGCAATCATCGCGCCGTATTCGCCCAGCATGAACAACGACCAGCGCAAGCCGCTGTATTCGGTGTGAAAACCGGCGGTCAGTTCGGATTCAGCCTCAGGCAAATCAAACGGGGCGCGGTTCGTTTCCGCGACCATCGCCACCGCGAAGATGAAGAATGCGATCAAGCCGAGCGGGAAGAACTTGAAGACGAACCACACATGCTGGGCATATTGAGCCTGGACGATCCCGATCATGCTCAAAGTGCCGGTCCCCTCGGCATTCAGACTGGTCATGAGCACCGCAGAAACCACCGCCAGCCCCATGGCCACTTCGTACGACACCATCTGCGCGCTGGAGCGCAGCGCGCCAATCAGCGGGTAATGGGAGTTGGAAGCCCATCCCGCCATTACGATCCCCAGCACGCCCAGCGACGATACCCCGAGCATGAAGAGAATCCCGATGTTCATGTCCGTAATCGCATGCGCCGGTCCGAAGGGCACCACCGTGTAAACGCTGAATACGGCCAACAGAATAATCATCGGGGCAAGCCAGAAGACGAATCGATCCGCGCCTTCGGGGATGATGTCTTCTTTCAGGATCAGCTTGATGGCGTCCGCGATGGGCTGCAGCAGGCCGTGCGGTCCTACGCGCATGGGTCCCAGTCGAATCTGCATGTGGGCGAGAATCTTGCGCTCCAGCCAGTTCATACAGACCACGGCCAACGACACCCCGCCGAAAACCAGCAGGATATAAACCAGAGCCCAGAACGGACTCCCATACTGGCCCGGAGTCACCTGAACGCTTTTGTCGAGGTAGTTCGTGATGAAGTCGGGCATCAGCGATCCACCTCGCCGAGGACGATGTCCAGTGTGCCGATCACGGCGATGACGTCCGCGATCAACTGGCCACGGCACATCAGATCGAGCGCCTGCAGATTCACGAAAGAGGGTGGGCGCACGCGCACGCGATAGGGCTGAGTCGAGCCATCGCTCACGATGAAGTATCCCAGCTCACCTTTGGGCGCTTCGATGGAGTGATAAATCTCACCGACGGGCGGTTTCAGTACCTTGGACACCTTGGCCATGATGGGGCCTTCCGGGATGCTGTCCACCGCCTGTTGGATGATGCGCAAGGACTGGCGCATCTCGGCCATGCGCACCAGATACCGGTCGTAGGTGTCGCCGTTCTGACCGGTGGGCACTTCAAAATCGAATCTAGCGTAGGCGGCGTAGGGCTGGGCTTTCCGAATGTCCCATTGGACGCCGCTGGCGCGGAGCACGGGGCCGGTGACGCCGAACGCGATGCAATCTTGGGCGGAGATCACGCCCACTTTCTTGGTGCGCTCCACCCAGATACGGTTGGTGGTCAACAGCTCTTCATATTCGTCGATTTTGGGAGCGACGAAGGCGATGAACTTCTTGACGTCTTTTTCGAAACCCTCGTAGGTCTCGTACTGGCAGCCTCCGATACGGAAGGCGTGGGTGGTCAGGCGTGCGCCACAGTATTTCTCGAAGATCTTGAGGATTTCTTCCCGGTCACGGAAGGTGTAGAACAGTGGCGTCATCGCGCCAATATCGAGGGCGTGCGTGCCCAGCCAGAGCTGGTGGCTGGCCATGCGATTCAGTTCGGCGAGGATGACCCGAATGTAGTTTGCGCGCGGCGGAGCCTCGACGTTCAGCAGTTTTTCAACGGCTTCGCAGTACCCCAAACCGTTCGAGACGGCCGCCACGTAGTCCATGCGGTCCACGTAGGGATTGAACATGGTGTACGTGCGGTGTTCGGCGATCTTCTCCACGCCGCGATGGAGATACCCGATCACACATTCCAGGCCGAGAACTTTCTCACCGTCGAGCCTCAGGATGACGCGCAACACACCGTGGGTCGCCGGGTGCTGAGGCCCCATGTTGAGGATGAGCTCGTTCGCGTCGAGGAAAGTTTTCTTGCTTTCGTCGAGGTCCAGGTGCGAGACGGAGCTGATTGGGTCGCTCATTGGCCGCTTTCGATCCCCAGGTTGATCTGGACCCACTCCTGGTCCTGCTGAATGATGCCGTAGTCCTTGCGCAGCGGATGTCCCTTCCAGCCGTCCGGGAGCAGAATGCGCTTCAGATCGGGATGGCCGTCGAACTGGAGACCAAACATGTCGTAGGCCTCGCGTTCGAGCCAGTTGGCGGTGGGCCATATGGAAACGGCCGAGGGAATGTGCTCGCCATCGGCGATCTGCGTTTTCACGCGCATGCGTTCGTTGCGCGCGAAGCAGTAGAGGATCCAGATGATGTCGAACTGACGATCGCGCTTGGGATAGTGAACCGCGGTGATGTCGACGCAGTAGTCGAACTGCTCTTCGTCGCGCAGCATCTGGAGAATGTTCGGAATCAGCGAACGGTCCACCTGCAGGTAGTTCTGGCCCAGGTACGTCAACGCTTCCATGCCCGAACCAAATTGGCGCTTCAGCTTCGCGACCATGGGAGAGTCCCAGGGCGCGGGTACGGGACCGGCGGGCTTTGCGGGCGCCACAGGCTTGGGCGGCGCGGCTGTGGGTTTCTCGGCTGCCGCGCCAGGGGGTTGCGGCGCCCCAGGCGGCGTGCCGGCGGCCTCGGCGGCCGCTGCGGGCTGCTCGGCCGCCGGCTGCTTCTGCCCTTCCGGCGGTGTGGGTGCAGGCGATTTGGTTTCCTCAGGCATAGCTCGAGAAGACGTCTGTTCCCCGTACCCCTTGAACTCTGAAAAGACGCCTAGTTTTACCAGTCCCTAAATTCTGCTGTCAACGACTGAGGATCACTTGCTCTTGTAACCACACACTTTCAGGGCGCCCTTTGCCCGAATGCACCATGCCTCGGAACCGAACCAAGAGCGTCACACCCACTCCAGCGCACCCTTCTGCCAGATCCAGATGTAACCAACGATCAGGATGCCAAGGAAGATCAGCATCTCGAGCAGTCCAAAGAGGCCGAACGCCTTGAACTTCACGGCCCAGGGAAAGAGGAAAATGGTCTCCACATCGAAGACCACGAACAGGATGGCAACCAGGTAATAGCGAACCGTATAGCGGCCCCGAGCACGGTCGACCGGATCGATGCCGCATTCATAGGGCAGAAGCTTTTCCCGCTGCGGGTTGTCGGGCCGAACCAGTTTCGTCAGCAGCAGCGTGATCGGAATCAGAGTTCCGACGACCGCGATAAAGATAAAGACAGGCACGTAATTCTGAGGCAATGGCTTCCTCGCGCCACTTCTTCTTTCCCGCGTCGAAAATCGGGAAGGGGAATAGTAGCGCCAACGGGGCGCGGCTTCAAGGGTTAAGCGTGTGTGGCAGTTGCCCGGTCGGGTGAACCGGGTATTCCGGATGGGCGTTCCGCGCGCTTGTTTATAATCACTGTTTCTTACTCCGCACGCGGTTCGCCCCTGAGAGGGCGTCCCTGCGCAGCGTGCGACAATAAGGATCCCTTTGGCCCTCGACGAAAACATTTACGAACTTCGCAAGCAAAAGCTCAACCAGATTGAAGCTCTCGGGCAGGAGGCGTATCCGCGGCGGTACGATTTCACTCACACCCTTCCGCAAATCCTCGAGGAATACTCGGCCAAGACCGCCCAACAACTGGAGACTCCGCGCGTCCAGGTGCGGGTCGCCGGGCGCGTTATGGCGATGCGCCTGATGGGCAAGGCCGCCTTCACGCACCTGCAGCAGGGCGGCCAGCGCCTGCAGATCTACGTCAAGAAAGACGCCGTGGGAGAGCAGGGATTCGAACTCTATCGACTGCTTGACCTCGGCGACCACATCGGGGCCAGGGGCTACCTGTTCCGCACGCGCACGGGCGAACTCACCGTCCACGTCGAAGAGATCACTTTCCTTTCGAAGGACCTGCTCCCCTTGCCCGAGAAGTGGCATGGCCTGACCGACGTCGAACTGCGTTACCGGCAGCGCTACGTGGACTTGGTGATGAATCCCGAGGTGCGGGAGGTTTTCCTCAAACGCAGCAAGCTGGTGCAGTCGTTGCGGCGTTACATGGACTCGCAGGGATTTATCGAGGTCGAGACGCCCATGATGCAGCCGATCGCGGGGGGCGCCGTGGCCAAGCCGTTCAAGACCCACCACAACGCGTTGGACATCGATCTGTTCCTGAGAATCGCACCCGAGCTGTACCTGAAGCGCCTGACGGTGGGGGGATTCGACCGGGTCTATGAGATCAACCGGAACTTTCGAAACGAGGGCCTGGGTTGGCGCTGGAATCCCGAATTCACCATGCTCGAGTACTATCAGGCCTACGCCGACTTCGGTGACATGATGAACCTTACGCAAAACCTGATCGAACAAGCTGCTAAGGACGTGAATGGCAGCACAAAGGCAAAATGGGGCGATCAGGAGATCGACTGGGCCAGTTCCCATTGGCGGCGCATGACGATGCGCGAGGCGATCATCCAGTTCTGGCCCGAAAAGGCCGGAGCGAAGCCGGAAATGAGCGAGTTTGGGTCGCGCGATTCTGTGAAGGCGCTGGTCACACGCTTCAACAGCGCTGGCAAGCACATGGCCTACGATCCGAGCGAACCAACCGGGAAGACCATCGCGAACCTGTTTGAAGCGGTGGCCGAAGAGCACCTGCTGCAGCCGACGATCATCTACGAATTCCCGGTGGCGGTATCGCCCCTGTCGAAAAAGAAACCCGACGAGCCCGAATGGGTAGAGCGCTTCGAGATTTTTGCCGGCCAGATGGAGATATCCAACGGCTTCAGTGAGCTCAACGATCCCGAAGACCAGCGTCAACGCTTCGAGGAACAGCTCAAGGAGCGGGTGCGCGGTGACGAGGAAGCTCACCAGATGGATGAGGACTACATTCGGGCGCTCTCCTATGGCATGCCTCCGACCGGAGGCGTCGGCGTCGGCGTGGACCGACTGGCCATGCTGCTGACTGATTCGCACACCATTCGGGATGTGATTCTGTTTCCGTTGTTGCGTCCGGAAAAGACCTCAACCCCAGAGGGCGGGGAGAACGTGGAAGAAAAATAGGGAAAAGCACGCGTCCGGCGTTCCTGATGAAATCCGCGCTCCTTAGCATCGAAGGCAGGTCTGGTCACGACTCACAAACAGTGGCTGTCTCGCTCCCTGGGATCCTCGGTGTCCGGTTGTGGTTGATTTCCTCGGGCTCCCAAATTCGGATGGACGATTCGCTTCCTTCCCTTGACGCTGGAATCCAATTGGTATGCGCTTCGATTTCGACTCCGAAACCCGCCGCAAGCTTGGCTATCGCCTGATTGACCAGGTCGACCGGTACTTCGCTTCGCTGCCTGAGCGACGGGTTCAACTTCCGGCCAGTGAGCGTACGTACGGCGCTCTCGATGATCCATTGCCAGAGACGGGCGAAGATCCGATCTCGGTTCTCGACAACATCTGCCGTGAAATGGTGGACAAGGGCTTCCACGTTCCAGCGGCGAACTATTTCGGGCTCATGAATCCCACGCCGACTTACATGGGGTTCCTCGCGGAAGCATTGGTCGCGGCGCTCAACCCTCAACTGGCTACACTGGCACGGTCGCAACTTGCCTCCAAGATCGAGCTGGAAACGATCCGCTGGATGGCGGAGCGGGTTGGCTGGAGCAGCGATTTCGGCGGCACCTTTACCAGCGGTGGAAACGAAGCGAACTTCAGTGGACTGGCTCTCGCCCTTGCGTCAAAGTTTCCGGATGCGATCGAGGAAGGTGTGGCTTCGATCGGCGGGCAGCCGGTGGTTTACGGATCGACCGAATCGCATCATTCGCTCGACAAATCCGCCGGCCTGCTCGGCATCGGGCGAAAAGCGCTGCGGCGGGTTGCCGTCAATGACCAGCTACAAATGGATCCGATGAAGTTGGAGCAAGCCATCGAGCAGGACCGGCGCTCGGGACGAAAGCCTTTCTGCGTAGTGGCCACTGCCGGCACCACCAGTTCGGGGATCGTGGATGACCTGGTAGCGATTGCGGATGTATGCCGTCTTCACGAGCTATGGCTTCACGTGGATGGAGCGTATGGAGCGTCTGCGGTGTTCTCCGACAAACATCGCGATCTGGTGCGCGGCATCGACCTTGCCGATTCCATCACAGTCGATCCCCACAAATGGCTGGCCGTTCCTTTCGCGGCGGGGGTGATCCTTACGCGCAATCCGAAGACCCTCGAAAAGGCCTTCTCGGTGGAGTCTCCGTATATGCCGAAGGCCGCCGGCGCGCGGCTGCTCGACAATGCTCGCATCAGTACGCAATGGACCCGCCGCATGAACTCGTTGAAGCTGTGGCTGACGCTGAAGGTGCACGGGCGCAAGGCTTACGAGGAGCACATCGACCGACAGCTGCAGCTGGCGCGCAACTTCGCGGCATGGGTAGAACGCTCGGAGAGCTTTGCGCTGGCGGCGCCGACGATGCTGACCATCGTAAACTTCCGTGTGAAATCCAGCCGGCTGGATGCGCAGCAAAGGGCCGCGCTACACCGAGAGATCGTGGATGAAGTGACACGCGACGGACAGCGCTGGATTTCCGAAACCGTGGTCAACGGAGCCAGCGTCCTGCGCATGATGGTGATCAGCTACCTGACCGACGAGCGCCACCTGCACGACCTGGAGAGCGCGCTCGAGGCGGCGGTGTGCTCGGTGGATTCCCGGGCCCGCTGATGCCACCGAGTACCCTTCTATCCACCAGAACGGGGAGACAGTCGGCCCCGCCCTTTGCCTCGTCCGAGACCTCATCGGTCGGCAGCGCTATGGCAGCGTCCTCCGGCCGTGTCGGACGCTGGGGTCGACAGCGCTTTGTTGTCCGCAAGGGGTACGCGGTATGGTGTCCGACGACGAACGCTATTTCTTCGGTCTGGTTCGATTGGCGCCTGGTAAGCGGTCCGCGACATATTCCGGTTTATCGACGCTGAAGTGAGTACTCAGATAGCTGATGAGCGCATCCCGATCCTGCGGATCGACCACCGCCCCCCACTTCGTCATCTTGTCGACTTCTTTCGTCCAGGCTGCGCTGCTCAAGCGCTGTTGAACGATGATGCGGGTATCGTGACACTCGGTGCAGGCGGTCGCGGCCTGGGCCCGCATGGAGCCCGCGGGCAGCTCAGGCGCCGGCGCCGACTGCGCCCCCAGGACCGACCCCATCGACAGCGGAACCAAGAGGGTCCATACAAAGCTATGCTTGAACATGAATCCTCACCTGATCGACGGCGTTGTTGAGATAGCCACTTGGATTCCAGACAGGGGCGGCCGGCTGCCTGCGGCCCTGGCTATCGGTCGCGCGTGAGGCGACTCGGTAGTCGCCAGTCCCCGGAGCTTTCCACTTGAAATTCCAGAGACGCCACGCATAGCGAGCCTGTTCACCGGCTAACTGCGCGGGCTGCCAGGAAGCGCCACCATCTGTGGAGACCTCCACCCGAACGACCTCGGCTTCTCCCGCCCAGGCAACTCCCTGAATGTCGAGAGCGCGTGATTTGATGGTCGCCCCGTCGCCGGGACTGGAGATGAGCGACTTCACAGGGAGCGCCGTTGCCGGATGAGTGTCTTCCGGCTTCACGGCTTCTCCAGGTTTCAGCGGCTGGTTAGGCATGCGATAGCCGGGGCTCATAAAGTTGCCTTCAAACTCCTTCTCGAGGACCTTGATTTCGGTGAGCCACTTGCACGAAGCTGCGCCGATCCAACCGGGGACGAGCGCGCGCGCCGGGAAACCATGATGCCTGGGCAGCGCGGCACCGTTCATGTGGGTGGCGATCAGGGTATCGGAATCCGTGGCCTTTTCGATTGGGATGCTGCGAATGAACGGAGGAACCCTTCCCGGAACGTCGTCGAGTCCTCGAAACATCACGTGCTTCCCGGTCGATTTCACGCCCGCGCGCCCGAGCAGGTCGCGCAGACGCGGTCCGCTGAAGCGCGCCGTGCCGACCGCACCCTTTTGCCACTGCACTCCCGCAACCCGGGGACTCTGGAAAGCGCGACCGTTGCCAGCGCATTCGAGCGTGTTCACCACGGGGTGTGTTTCGAGCCTGGACAGTTCGGCAAGCGTCAGGGTGTACGGCTGGTCGACTTCTCCGCCGATACTCAGCTTCCAATCCGCCGGATCCAGCGTACTGGGCTCATGCATGTGGTTTCGAACGAAGAAGTGCTCCGCGGGAGTGAGCCAGGTACTGAAGTATTCGACGGGCGTTTCCAGGTCCAGGAACCGATAGGAGCGGACGATCAGTCCTTCTTTGCCGGGGACTGTAAGACTAGAGTCGGCGGTCGCCCAAGTCAAGAACGGCTGCAGGGCAGATCCGGCCAGTGCCATGCCGGATGCACTCTTCAGAAAGTCTCTTCTGGTCGTCATCGTGCTTCGCCCCCCAGACATAAACAACACTAGGCATGCCTCGCCCGAAGGCCACGCAGCATGCGGGTTTATTCAGACCCTCGGAGCGAGGGATAACGCGTCAATCGGAAGAGTGGCCATCAAAGACCTTCACGTCCCTGGGCGTTATGAATACCGACTCGTTATTGGTGAGTTGCAGATCCCGGAAACGTTCCTGCGACATCTCCACATGAACCGGGCCGCCCCACTCCGTAACCGCTTCGACCTTAACCAGGGGGCCTGCAGCATTGATGTGTTTAATGGTTGCGCGGAAGTGAGTTTCGCCGTTTGGCTGTCGGCGGATTTCCAGTGAGTGTGGACGCACATATACCAAAGTGCTCTGGTTGTCGGCGGGCGGCTTGCCCTGCACCGCAGTGTTGTGCAGGAGCGCGTGGCCTTCGTCGATACGGCCATGGAACAGATTGACGTTGCCGAGAAACCGATAGACAAAAGGCGTTGCCGGGTGATTGTAGACCTCATCTGGAGAACCCACCTGCTCGATTCGGCCCTGATTCATGACCACGACCCGGTCTGCGACTTCCAGCGCCTCTTCCTGATCGTGAGTGACGAATACGCTTGTGATGTGAATCTCGTCGTGTAGTTGCCTGAGCCAGCGGCGGAGCTCAAGGCGCACCTTGGCATCCAGCGCTCCAAACGGCTCATCCAGCAAAAGGACGCTGGGCTCTACCGCCAGGGCGCGCGCCAAGGCCACTCGTTGACGTTGACCTCCGGAAAGCTGTGACGGGTATCGATGGGCCAGATTCTCCAACTGGATCAGCCTCAGCAAATCATATACCTTGGAATGAATCGTTTTCTTGGGCGGTCTCACCTTGCGCGGCCTGACCCGCAGACCGAAGGCGATATTCTCAAACACCGTCATGTGCCGAAACAGGGCGTAGTGCTGAAACACGAAGCCCACTCGACGTTCTCCCGCGGTCTGCTCCGTGATATCGCTGCCGTTGAAGCGGATCGTCCCCGAGTCTGCGAACTCAAGTCCAGCAATAATTCTCAGGAGCGTCGTCTTGCCCGAGCCGGAAGGGCCGAGCAAGGCGACCAGTTCGCCGCTGGGAATGGTGAGATCTACGTTGTCCAAGGCGGCGAAATGTCCGAATCGTTTTGTAATGCCAATCGCTTCAATGCTCACGCGAGCTCCTCCCCCGCCGCCGCGGCTTCCAGTCGAGCCAGCTGTTGTTTCGCCTTCCATTCAATCGCGGACTTGACGAATAGAGTCAGCAGAGCCAGCAGCGCCAGCAAGGAAGCGACCGCAAATGCGGGGACAAATTGGTATTCGTTGTAGAGGATCTCGATGTGCAGCGGCATGGTGTTGGTGCGTCCGCGGATGTGACCGGACACCACGGAGACCGCGCCAAACTCACCCATGGCCCGGGCGTTGCACAGAATCACGCCATACAGCAGGCCCCACTTGATGTTGGGGAGGGTTACGCGGAAAAAGGTCTGCCAACCGCCGGCACCGAGCGTCAGGGCGGCTTCTTCTTCGTCGTTGCCTTGTGCCTGGACGAGCGGAATCAATTCACGCGCGACAAACGGAAAGGTCACAAAGATCGTGGCCAGGACAATCCCCGGGACCGCAAAAATGATCTTGATGTCGTGAGCGGCCAGCCATGGACCCAGAAGTCCCTGGAGGCCGAATAGCAGAACGTAAATGAGCCCGGACACCACGGGCGACACCGCAAATGGAAGATCAATCAGGGTGATCAGGACGCTCTTGCCGAAGAAGTCGAACTTGCCGATGGCCCAGGCCGCCGCGACTCCGAAAAGAAGGTTTGCGGGCACGGCGATGCCGGCCGCTATGAGAGTCAGCCGTATCGCGGCCCAGGCGTCGGGTTCGCGCAAGCTCGCCAGGTAGGCGGCTAAGCCCTTGGCCAAGGCTGAACTAAAAACCACCGCCAACGGTAAGAACAGAAAGACCCCAAGAAACAGCACGGCGATTCCAGTCAGCAGCCAGCGGACCCATGGGCCTTCGGTCGTCGCTGTCGTAGTCCTGGGCGCGACGGCTGCGGGATTTCTCAATGTGACGGTTGTCGCCATACTTTCATTGCTTGAAAGTCTTACGGCCCGGCTGCAGTTTCAGGCCACTCCTAGACCTTGATCGGGATCGCCGCCACCTCTTCGAGCGAGGCTGCACTCTTTTCCCGTCTGCCGCTCCACACCTGCAGGAGATTGATCGTCAAAAGCAAGCCGAACGACACAGCCAGCATGACCACCGCAATAGCGGTCGCACCCGCGTAATCGTATTGCTCCAGCTTGGTAATGATGAGAAGGGGGGTGATTTCGGTTCGCATCGGCATGTTTCCTGAGATGAAGACGACCGAGCCATACTCGCCGACAGCCCGGGCGAAAGCCATGGCGAAGCCCGTGAGCGCCGCAGGCATCACCGCAGGAAACAACACTCTTGAAATGGTCTGCCAGCGCCCCGCGCCAAGACTTGCCGCGGCCTCTTCCATCTCCTTATCGAGATCTTCCAAGACCGGCTGAACGGTTCGCACTACGAAGGGTAGGCCGGTAAACGTGAGCGCAATTACCACACCGAGACGCGAATAGGCGGCTTTGACGCCAAGGGGCTCGAGGTAGTGCCCGATCCAGCCATGGCTCGAATAAATCGCGGTCAGCGCAATTCCTGCGACTGCGGTCGGCAAGGCGAACGGTAAGTCGACCAGGGAATCCAGCAGACGCCTGCCCGGAAATCGGTAGCGCACCAAGACCCACGCAACCAGCAACCCGAACACGAGATTGGTGAAAGCCGCGATCGCGGAAGCGCCGAAGCTGAGCCGGTAGGAAGCCAACGCACGGGGAGAGGTGACAACGTGCCAGAACTGACCCCACGTAAGCGACGCGGTCTTGAGAAACGTCGCCGACAGGGGAATCAGCACAATCAGGCTCAGATACAGAATCGTGAAACCGAGCGAGAGCCCAAAGCCCGGCAAAATGCTGCGCTGTTTGAAGGTGAACGTCATCGGCCTCGGAATCCTATTGACGGATTTTTTTCATCGAACCTTTCGGAGGAAATCTCAAAGACTTGCTGGCTACTGGTTTAGCTGGTAGACCTGGTCAAACACCCCACCATCGGCAAAATGGACCTTCTGCGTTTTCTGCCAGTCCCCCACGATTTCCGCGAGAGTAAACAGCTTCACCTTAGGAAACTGATGGGCGTACTTCTTGGCGACCGCCTCGGACCGAGGTCGGTAATACCGCTTGGCTGCGATTTCCTGGCCTTCCGGACTGTAGAGGTACTCCAAATAGGCCTGGGCAACCGCCCGAGTCCCTTTCTTATCGACGACTTTGTCCACGATACTTACGGTGGGCTCGCAGAGGATGCTGACGGAAGGCACCACGATGTCAAACTTGTCCTGCCCAAGGTCCTTGGCACCCAGCAGGACTTCGTTCTCCCAAGCGATCAACACGTCGCCGATGCCGCGCTCCACAAAGGTTGTCGTCGATCCCCGGGCTCCGGAGTCGAGTACGGGAACGTTCTTGTAAAGCTTCGAGATAAAATCCCGTGCCCTGGATTCGTCGCCGCCCGAACTCTTCAATGCGTATCCCCAGGCTCCCAGGTAGTTCCAGCGCGCGCCTCCCGAAGTCTTCGGGTTCGGCGCGATCACTGCCACGCCCGGCCTGACTAGATCGTCCCAGTCTTTGATCCCTTTGGGATTTCCCTTCCGCACCAGGAAAATGATGGTCGACGTGTAAGGAGAACTGTCGTTCGGCAGGCGCGACTGCCAGTCTCTCGGAAGCAAATTCGCCTTCTCTGAAATGGCGTCGATGTCATAGGCTAGCGCCAGGGTCACGACGTCAGCCTCCAGCCCATCAATCACGGCGCGGGCCTGCTTGCTGGATCCGCCGTGCGACTGCTGGATGGTGACCGGCTTGCCAGTCTTGGCCTTCCAGTACTTGGCGAAAGCAACGTTGTAGTCCTGATAAAGTTCCCGGGTGGGATCGTAGGAAACGTTCAGTAAAGTGACGTCGCCCGAATAGGCCACTGCGGACACCACTGCACCCAGCAGCAAGCCGACCACCGCAACCAAGACCCCGAGCCTCCGCGATGCCTTCATCCGATCTCCTCTTGTGCTTTGCTCCTCACCACAAATCCCCGACGGGCTTCCCCGAGTCATTCCGGCGCCTCGCACCTGCCCGAACCATCAAATCCTCTTTCCTTGCGGCTTGTTTTCTGCTGGGGGCCCTGCGGCAGCGCCGGTGCGCTGGAGGTCCGGACTAGTTTTTGCCCCCTGCCCCGCGAACCACCATCGGCAGAACGCCCGGTGTCTCCTTTTCCTTCTTCCTACCCTGGCGTTTTGTGCGCTTCGTCGCGCCCGGCCGCGGGCTGACAATATCGGTCAGGGTGGTATTCTCGAGGATGTTTGCAGCCGCATCGCGCACCTCAAGGAAGACCTTGTACAGCGCCCGGTGAGCGGGATCCTTGTCGATGAGAGCCCTGAGCTGTTCAGCATCTCCAAAGGGCGCCAGTGGACCGTCGACCAACCGGATGATCTCGCTCAAGTGAATCTCTGACGGATGACGCCGCAAGGCATAACCACCCTTTGCCCCACGGACGCTCTCCACCATCCGCGCGTTCTTCAGTTCCAGCAGAATGAGCTCGAGGAATTTTTCCGGCAGGTCTTCTTCGTACGCGATATCACGAATCTTGATCGCGCCCTGGTTGTAGCGGCGCGCCAGCATCATCATGGCCTGCAGGGCGTAGAGACCTTTCTGTGAAATCTTCATGTTGAGCATGTTCCCATCGAAGTCTATGTGTCTTATAGAGTTTATTGGATTTCTCGAAAAATGCCAACTGCGAGTCCGCCCCAAACTGCGGACGGCACGTTTATCTCATTGCATACAAATCATTTACAGGAGAGGCAAAGAGTGACTTGCGGGTTCGAGGGGGGTGCTTTTCAGCCGGAACGGACGGGCCAGCGGACGGACCAAAACGCTCCCAAGACCCCTAGTGGCCCGAGGCTCCGTTGAAGGAAACTCGCAGAATCTGGACGGTGATGTTGTCCGGTCCGGTGCGCTGGCGAGCCAGTTTCACCAATTCCGCACACCCCGAGGAGGCGTCGTGCGAGGTAACGATGGCGAGAATCTCGGACTCCTGGACAAGGCTCCATAACCCGTCGGTGCATAGCACCAGAATGTCGCCGTTCTCGAGGGTGACCGGACTGGTGGGCGCGTCTGCTGCGACGTCAGTTCCGGCGCCCAGGGCGGCCGTCAGGATGTGGCGCTGGGGATGCCGCTCGGCCTCCTCGGAGCGCAAAACTCCCGACTCGACGAGTCTTCCCACATACGAGTGATCCCGGGTTAAGCGCAGAATCGCGTTGCCTCTCACCAGGTAGAGGCGGCTGTCGCCGATATGCGCAAAGTAAAGGTGGAGATCATTCAGGGCGAGGGCGGTGCAGGTAGTTCCCATGCCGTGAAACTCGGGATGGGATTCGGCGTACTCGCGAATGCGTTCGTGAGCCGCCCGGAATGCCTTCAAGAGCGCGCCCCGCGGATCGTTGGCTGGCTCGTGGCCGTACACATCTTCGATCGTTTCTACGGCCAGCCGACTGGCTTCTTGCCCGCCTTCATAACCGCCCATTCCATCGGCGACGACGGCGAGTCTTCCCTTCCGCTGAAACTCGTCGTCACTCTGGGGCTCCCAGTAGGAGGTCAAGTCCTCGTTGTTCTCACGCTGGCAGCCGACGTCCGACAGGCTGGCCATCTCGATCCCTGGCCGAATCTCCATTGCGCCTCGCTGGAGTGGATTTACAACTGCCTTTTCGCCATGCTGTGTGGCATTTCGACTCGCTCTCCCTCCAATCACAATTCGACGCCACGAGCTGAGCGGGGCGCCGCATCCGAGGACTCTGGCGGGCCTTTTGATTATATAACCTGATCTATCGTAACAGTGTAATCGATAGCTTCTGGAGGTCCAGTCCTGACTTAGTGTGTGCCGTTGGGATGCGCCGCCGGGCACGCCACTTTCCCTAGTCAAGGGAAGCGCCCGAGAGGCAGGTCGGTCGAGCGCGAGAACGCGCTAAATCGGCGTGCTCGAGGCACGACGGGATGCCATCACGGGATCACGCCGTCTCGACCAGCAACTAGATATCGCAGGCCGCTACTGTTGCTGTTGCGCGAGCTGGGGGGGCGAGGCGGGCTTGGGGGGCGCCTTCTGCGCTTTCTCGACCAGCACCGACCAGTCTTCCGGAACGGGTAGACCTTGGTCGATTTCTGGGGCAACCTCGGAAGCGGTGACGCGGACCGCAACCGACAGCTGGCTCGCGGTCTCACCTCGGAAGACGCCCTTGGTGGGGGGCACATCGGCGTAATCGCGGCCGATCGCGGTCCGGAGGTGCCGGTCTCCGGCCATGAGGTGATTTGTGGGATCGAAGCCCACCCAACCAAGCTGCGGCAGAAAGGCTTCTACCCAGGCATGGGTCGCACCGTCGGTCGAGCGATCGTGGTCCTCGACGCGGCGATGCAGGTATCCACTCACGTACCGGCACGGTATGCGCAGGGTCCGCACCAGCGCGATCATAATGTGTGCGAAGTCCTGACATACTCCCTGTTGGTTGCGAATGGCATCGTCAATGGGTGAGTCGACCTTGGTGCTCTTAGGTACATATTCAAAAGAATCGTACAGGGCGGAGTTCAGTTCATGCAGCACCCGCAGAGGATCGTCGCGACGATACACGTCCAGCTTCTTCGCGAGTGCAAGAAGCGCTGGCGTCGGGTTCGCGAACTCGCTGGGAAGCAGCATCTCCCAGTAGTCGCCATCGGTGACCAGGGCATCGAGTTCGGTCCAGGCTTCTGGAGCCAACCAGGACGGAACCTCGGCAGGGTGCTGAAGATCGACCAGTGCCTCGGCAACGATGAGTAACTGAGAATGCTGGCCAGGAATGTCGAAGTGATGAACATGATTGCCCAAGTGGTCGCGATACGTGAAGGCGCGGCAACGGGGACTTACCGAGAGATGAAATGTGAGGCAGCGCTGGCTTTGATCGCTGCGGGGATGCATGCGCGTCTCCATCACGCTTTCGCTGACCGGCGTCGTATATCGGAACTTCGTGAGGTGTCGAATCGAATAGAACATGGTGGTTATCCGGCTAAGGCCGTCTGGATCGAGTAATTGATGTAAAGCTGGTAGATCGTCTCGTGGATATCGCGGCACTGGTAGAGGATGCCCTCGAGGTAGGAACCAACGTCCTCCGACAGGATCTCTGAGATCTGCCCAAAGCCGAGTGAAGCCTGGAGTCTGCCTGCCAGTCTGGTCAGCGGTGCCGCGCGGCGCTTCCCTCCTTCCCCGTGAATTCGATCCAGAGCGGTCTGCAGACAGTCGATGGAATAGCGAACCGCATGGGGGAACTCGGGGTTTAGCAGGAGGAACTCCAGAATCCGGTCGGGATTCAAATCGGCGGTGTACGCCTTGCAGTAGGCTTCGAATGCGGTGCAGGACCGCAGCAACCCGATCCACTCCAGATACTCACTGCCTTCAGGCGTGCTGCCGGCCTGGCCCCAGAACTCCCGGTGGTAGAGATTGAGCAGGTTGGCGGTCGCCGAGGCGCGCTCGATGTACCGGCCCACCTGAATGAAGTGCCACGCTTCGCCATGGCCCATGGTGGAGTCGGTCACACCCTGGAAAAGATGGACTCCTTCAATCACGTTCAGTAAAAATTCCGATGGCAGGACATCGAGGCTCTCGGTCAGGTTGTAGTGGGCCACCTGATGAAACAGGCGGTTCACCCGTTGCCATTGCTCAGAACTGATCTCCTCGCGCACCTGGCGTGCGTTCTCACGAGCCGACGTGATCGAGGAGGTGATCGACGAGCGGTTGCTGGAATCGAAGGTGAGCACGTGCGCAATCTGATACGCATCGCCACTCCACGCCAGGTTGAGTGGATTGCCGAGGGCCGCCAGCACTCGTTGCCAGCGGCGGTCGACGCTCGAAGACGACTCATCGAGCATCAGGTTGAGATTCACGTCAAGGATGCGCGCGGTATGTTCCGCGCGCTCCAGGTAGCGGCTCATCCAATACAGGTTGTCTGCGACTCGAGAGAGCATGTCTATTGATTCAACACCCAAGTGTCTTTGCTGCCGCCTCCCTGGGACGAATTCACAACCAGAGATCCTCTCCGCAGTGCAACTCGCGTGAGCCCTCCCGGAACGATCGTGACCTTATCGCCGAAAAGCACGTAGGGGCGCAGATCTACATGGCGAGCTTCCAGACTGTCGTCGATGAAACAAGGAGCCCGAGAGAACGAGATGGTTGGCTGGGCAATGTAGTTCCGAGGATCGGCCAGGATGCGTCGCCGGAACTCCTCGCGTTGCTCGGCCGTGCTATGCGGGCCGATCAGCATGCCGTAGCCGCCTGACTCGCCCACCGCCTTCACGACCAGGTTCTCGAGGTTTTCAAGAACATGGTCGCGTTGCGCACGATCGTTGAGCAGATAAGTTTCGAGATTGTTCAGGATGGGATCTTCGTCCAGGTAGTACTTCACGATCTTCGGCACGTAGGCATACAGAGCCTTGTCATCCGCGACGCCGGTACCAAACGCGTTGGCGAGGGTTACGTTCCCTGCGCGATAGGCGTTAAAGAGTCCAGCCACGCCGAGCACAGAATCCGCCCGATACGCGAGCGGATCGATGAAATCGTCGTCAACGCGACGGTAGATCACGTCTACGCGGCGCAAGCCCGTGGTGGTCCGCATGTACACGACGTTGTCGTGGGTGACCAGGTCGCGCCCTTCGACCAGCTCGATTCCCATCTGCCGTGCCAGGTAGGCGTGCTCGAAGTAAGCGGAGTTAAAGACCCCCGGACTAAGGAGCACGATGGTCGGTTCAGCCCTGCCTTCGGGAGCCAATGAGCGCAGGGTCGTCAGCAGAGCCTGCGTGTAATGCTCGATCGGACGGACGCCGTACCGCTGGAACAATTGTGGGAAGATCCGCTTCATCACGCGGCGGTTGGTCAGCATGTAGGACACGCCGCTGGGTACGCGCAGGTTGTCTTCGAGGACCACGAATTCGCCGCTCGGCAGCCGGATCAGATCGGAGCCCACGACCGCGATGTACACGTTGCGCGGCACTTGCAGACCGCGCATCTGCCGCCGGAAATGTTTGCAGCTGTACACCATCTCCCGAGGCACGACACCGTCGGCGAGGATGCGGCCCTCGTTATAAATGTCGCGCAGGAAGAGATTGAGAGCGGTAATGCGCTGGGTCAGGCCGCGTTCAACGTGATTCCACTCCGCGCTGGTAATGATGCGGGGCAGCAGATCGTAGGGAAAGATTCGCTCGGTGCCCTCTTCCCGTCCGTAGACGGTGAACGTGATGCCCTGGTTCAGCAGAGACAGGTCTGCCGCGTGTTTTCGACGGCGAATCTCGTCACCGGGCAGAGAGGTGAGGGTGTCGAGCAGGGGAACGTAGTGCTCGCGTGGCCGGCCGGGCGCCTCGAACATTTCATCGTAGGCGCCGTCAATCAGATAGTTCGGTGACGCGAAAGACTCGAAACGACGGAGTTCAGCCGAACCCATGGGAAAGTATAAGGGGAAGGGTTCGGATAGGCAACATTCTCGCGGCCGTCGCCATGCCCGGGCCCAGAGCCAGTTGTGAGCCCGCGTTACTCTGGATTCCTCAAGGCCTTCCGCCATTCGTTCATTGGCTGTCGACCCCGTGCTGAACTTGTTCCTTATCGATTGAATTGCAGGAACAGCTGTGACTTGGGGCATGCGGGCCTGAGTGACCCCCTCCCGAAACACGCCGAAGATCACGCGAGACAGGCGCGACGAGTCAGAGTGGGAAGAAAATCGATGGAGAATTCAACGCTGACCCGGCAAATCGCGAGGCCGCCAACCGCCCCGCTGTTCCCAGCCTTGGGTCAGCCATGTCGTGGATCAGCCATTTCGTGGAGAGGAGAATTTACTCAGCACTTCCTGGGGAATCGGCCGGCTCTCAATTCTCCCCACGTCGGTCTCCGAGCGCGCTGCCCAGACTCGAGTTTCGAAGCATTCCACGGCCAGAACATCGCCCTTGAACAGCTGGTGCTGCACATCAAAACTGCTGCGATGCCACTCTGCGATCAGGGATTCGACGACCACATCGTCCCCAAAGCAAGAGGGGGTGATGAATCTGGCGCGCGTATCCACCATGGGAATGCCGACGATTCCATAAATTTTCAGCATCTCGTGTTTGGGCAGGCCGGCCGCTTCAAACAGAGCGGCGGTGCAGTTGTCGAAGTAAGCAAAGTAGCGTGGGTAGTAGACGATCCCGGCGGGATCACAGTCGCCCCATTCCATATGGATCATCTTCTTGTTCGTCAGCATGAGCGCTTAGGGACGACTACCGTTTGCCGTCCATCTCCGTAAAAACCTGTTCGGCGGCATGAAAGGCTGAATTCGCGGCCGGCAGGCCGCAGTAGATCGCGGCGTGCAAGAGGACTTCTTTGATTTCGTCGCGGGTCACGCCGTTGTTGAAGGAAGCGCGGATATGCATCCGCAGCTCATCGGTTCGGTTCAACGCGACCATCATGGCGACCGTCATCAGGCTGCGAGTATGCCTGGGCAGGCCGGGCCGCGTCCAGATCTCGCCCCAAGCATAGCGAGTGATGAGATCCTGGAAGTCCTGGTTGAACTCATTCTTGTTCTTCAGAGACCGATCCACATGCGCGTCGCCCAGCACGGCCCGGCGCACCGAGATTCCCTGTTCGTACCGCTCGCGGTCATCCATATAGACTCCTGCTCATGCTTTGAGGAAAGTGGCAACTTCCATCGTAAACGCGGCAGCAGCTTCTATGTTCGACAGGTGCGCAGCCGGCAGCTCTCTATACTGCGCCCCCGCAATGCGTTCTGCCATGAATTGGCCATCCGCCGGGGTCGTCGCCGGATCGTAAGTACCGGCGATGATGAGGGTCGGCACACGAATCCCCGCAAGGGTGTCGCGCGCGTCCATATCGCGAACAGCCGCGCAACAGGCGGCGTAGCCTTCGACCGGCGTCTTCAAAAGGGTCCGTTTCGTGGATTCGATCGCGGGGGGCGAACTGGCGCGAAAGGCTGGCGTGTACCAGCGTTCCAATACGCCGTCCACAATGGCCTCCATCGAACCTGTGCGAACCGTCTCAATCCTTCTGTCCCAGGCCTCCCGCGAACCGATCTTGGGCGCCGTGTTCGAAAGCACAATCTTGTGAAGCCGGTGGCTCATGCGCAATGCCAGCGACATCCCGATCATTCCGCCCATCGACAAGCCACAAAAATGAACCTGATCCAGTTTCAGATGGTCGAGCAACCCGATCACGTCATCGGCGAGCTGGTCAATCGTGTACGGGCCGGGCGGGACGGACGACTGGCCATGCCCGCGTGCATCGTAGCGGACCACGCGAAAGGCTTCGAAGAGGTCTGGCGCTTGCGGATCCCACATCGCCAGATCGGTGCCTAGCGAATTCGAGAAAAGCAACGCCGGGGCCTGCTCGGGTCCGGAGAGTTCGTAGTGGATCCGGGCATTCTTTTGCTCCAGAAACGGCATGAGGTCAGTCCCTCTCCTAGGAGCCGGCTTTGCTGGCGGCGATGGCGCGACCTATGAATTGTCCGGCGACGCCGGTGTAGTTCAGGGGCTCGAAGAGTTTCTCGATTTCGCTCGCGCTCAGCTGAGTTGTCACGCGCGAATCCACCGCGAGCACGTCGCGCAGATGTTTTTTCTCCGCCATCGCCTTACGCGACGCAGCCTCGAGGATCTGGTGAGCCGTCATTTTACCGGTGTGCTTGGCCAGCGCCATCGTCACTGCCTCCGCGAAGATCAGGCCCTGGGTCAGCTCAAGGTTTTGTCGCATCCGCTTCGGATCGATCTCCAATCCGGCGATCGTGTCCACAACATGATGCAAAGCTCCGGCGCAGAGCCGGACGATCTCCGGCAGCGTCTCCCACTCGGCATGCCAGCCGCCCAGGCCGCGCTCGTGCTCCTGAGACATCGCCGTCAGCATGATAGCTGTCAACCCAGGTACGCGATCGGCCGCCGCCAGCACCACCGCGCAGGCGATCGGATTCCGCTTGTGAGGCATGGTCGAAGATCCGCCGCGACCCTCTCCGGACGGCTCGAAGGCTTCACCGACTTCGGTTTGCATCTCGAGGGAGATGTCGCGAGCGATCTTGCCCAACGTGCCCGTCAGAAGCGCAAGCGTGGTGGCCACTTCCACCACCCGATCCCGATGTCCGTGCCAGGGAAGCGCGGGGAGTTCCAGTTGTAGTTCTTCTGCCAGAGCCGCGGCGACATCCAATCCGCGGGTGCCGAGCGTCGCCAGGGTGCCGGCGGCACCCCCAAACTGAACAACCAGCACGCGCGCTTGCAACGCTTGGACTCTGGTTCGATGGCGAGCCATCGCGTCCAACCAGCCTGCGGCCTTGAGTCCGAACACGGTCGGCACGGCCTGCTGCAACAGGGTGCGGGCGGCAACCGGGGTCGAACGATGCAGCTCGGCAAGACTTGTCAGACCATCGCACAAACGCTCCAGATCGGCATGGATGGCGGGGAGCGCATCGCGCAACTGCAGGACCAGCCCGGTGTCGATAACATCTTGGCTCGTGGCTCCCCAATGCACGTAGCGCATGGCCTGCTCGTCATCTTTGCCGACGAGCGTGGTCAGTTGCTTCACCATGGGGATGGCGAGGTTGCCGGCGTTCACGGATGCGTGTGCCAGTGCAGGCAGATCGAAAAGATCAGCCTGGCACTTGGCGGCGATCGGACCCGCGGCCGATTTCGGAATCACACCCATGCGCGCTTCAGCCCGCGCCAAAGCTGCCTCGAAGTCGAGCATGCGCTGCAGCCGGGGGCGGTCCGCGAAAAGCTTGTTCACGGCCTCCGAGCCGAAGAGTGGGTCGAGCAGTTCCATAAGGTCAGGGAAGGGGTTGTTCTCATCGTCCAACCGCCCGGCGAGATGGATTGCTCCCGTCGGAATCGGTCCGAAACTGCGCTGGTAAGTTTACTTCATCCGTGCTGTTCCGAAAGTTCCGAGACCGCGCGGTAAGCCTGGTCAATGGCCGTGTCCGTATAGGCCGCTGCGCCGGCATCGGAGTTGGCAATCGTAATGCGGCCGAACCGCTTTCTCCCGACCACCCACGGCATTTCTTCCTCAGACCAATCCGGATCAAACAAAGGATTGTAGCTGTAAGCGTATCCATGAGCCCAACGGTTCACGGTAACGCCGTCGATATCGCGGGCCGGGTCGAATCCGGCAGGCCCCAGCATCCGTCCCAGTTGGTCTCGGATGTTGCGTTCGAACGTGGCAAAAGGAGTGCGCATGAGTTCGGCGCGACCGGCCCGATGCTGGTCCCTCTGCGGTAGCCCCGGCTTCGACGGCGTACGGATCATGAACAAGACCGCGGGCTCTTCCGGCTTGCTCGGAAACTGGTACTCGCCGAGGCTGACCGGAAAGTCGAGCGCGACGTAGCTGTGGTAGCTTCCGGGCGCTTCAATCTGATGAATGCCCAGCTTCTGGACCGTTGTCCAGTTCTTGATCGCGACCTGGGTGTAGACCAGGGGCGCCTTCACCAAGTAGGAGAGCCCCTCCCTCTGCTTCTCGGGCAGTTCCGGGCAAATGTAGGGGATCATCCCGTTGTAGCAGGCGAGCACGCAATGTTTCGCTCGAACACTTACCAGTTGCTTGCCTCGCGCATACGCGACTTCGACTTCCTTGGAGGCCTCATTCGTACCGACGTGTCCGACGTGCACCGCTGTGCTGTTCAAGCGAATGCGAACCGATGAGCCTTCCTGATCGAGACGGCGGTAGTCGGCTCGGGCCGTAACGACATCTTCCATCGTGTGTCCGGGGATCGAGCCGGGAACCAGGGACCGCACCAGCAGGCGCGCGATCGACGCATTGCCGTCGGGAAAATGGAAGATGTAGGGTTCTGCCTTGCCGGACTGGTCGCCCAGGCCCAATCCGGCGAAGCCAGCATAGGTGAATCCGCCGTAGTCGTCGCCCGCTTCATAACAGGCCAACGCGGGTACCGCGTCAATGCCAACGGCAAACAGATCGTTCGTATAGCTCTGAAAGAACTTGAGGGCGTCTGGGTGGACCTTGCAAAGTTTCGTGAGGAAGTCGGCGTAGCTGATCCTGTTCAGCTTCGCCCGCTTCTGCTCCGGAGAGAGGCCTGGCAAGTAGTCGACCTTGGTGGTATAGACACGCGCGATATCTCGGCGAACTTGATCGCTGAGCGGGGCCTTAGCCAGGAACTCCGCCCATGGTGTCGATCCCAGGCCGGGAACCAGCCGGTCCTCCCCAAAGGTTTCACGATCGAAAAATACGGCGGTTCCGAGCTTCTGGTAGAGTTTCTGGTCGTAGGCCTGGTAGAAGCGCCCGGTATCGATACCCAACTCGGTCAACAGGCTTCGCGCGACCTTGCCGTAGCGACCGGGACTTTCGATGGACTGGGTGCCGCCGTAGCTGAGCAGCATGCGATTCCCCGACCGGAACTCATTGCGCTTGGCGTGCCCGCCGAAGTCGTCGTGGTTGTCCAGGACAAGGATGCTGGCCGTGTCTCCCGCACTCTTGCGATAGAAGTAGGCGGCGGCCAGTCCGCTGATGCCGCCGCCCACCACAACCAGATCGTAGGACTCACCAGTCTTTGCCGGCGCACCGTCGGAATCCCACTGCTCCCCATCCCTGAGGCGATGTGCGTACGTAAAGGTCCCATCATGATTGCCGCGCATGCCGGTCAACGCAGGCGGGTAATCGTCGGCGGTCTCCTCCGGCGCGAAACCCACCGGAGCCAGAGCCGCGAACAGCGGCTGCGCGGCCACCAGGCCACCGACACCGACCGCCACTCCGTTCAGGAAGTCCCTGCGGGAGATCCTGCGGTCCATGCCTAACTCACGATCACGCTGGTCGGTGGTCATCCCCGGGCCTCAGACTTGTGTTCTGGATGCGGCGCCGATTATAGACCGTGCGGGAGAAGGGCCGGAGCGGAACGAGACGCGCTCGGGGACCACAACCGGGGACCACAACAACGACGAGAGCCCGACCGGGTGGACCTGCTTCCCTTCCCCGTTTCTAGACGACCTGCTTGCGGGCGGCTGTACTGGCCAGGTGGTTGGCTTCTCGATTGTTCTCCCGGCGCACATGGGAGATGGAAAAAGCGAGGGAGCGCGTCAACTTCCGGCAGATCCAGTGCAGCGAATAGAGACGCGGGCTACGGCAGCTGTATTCACCCGTCATCTGCCGGACCACCACTTCCGAATCGGAGTAGACGTGAATCGCCTTAGCCTTCAGGGCTACGGCACATTGCAGCGCTTCGAGGAGAGCGAAATACTCGGCCACATTGTTGTCCTGACATCCAATCCACTTGGAGATTCTGATCTTCCCGCCCTGCGGATCATCAATCACCACGCCAATGCCAGCGGACCCCGGGTTGCCCAGAGACCCACCATCGACATAAGCCACCAAATCCGACATCTATACGCCTATTAAGCTGAAGAAAGCGCCTCTGGTCAAGCCCCTTGCGTGGTTCCATTGAAAAAAGTGCTTTCCGGGATTGCTTCTAGGATTGTGAATCGTGTGTGGAAAAGCGGGAAGAAATTGTTTGTGTCTCGCCTAAAAACAGGCTGATCAACTGTTTGCCGCGGCGGAGAGATGCCACAAAATACTCACAGCCTGCACCGAAAACCGGCATTGACAATTTTTAACGCAGCGTTTACTTTCGCGTGCGTCGACGGCTGAAAGGGTTGGCCCAAAATAAAACTTGGCCAGTCCGAAGTAGGCTGGGGGATCCGCTCGCCGGGGCGACTCGGAGAGCGACCAAACCTGAAAAAACCGACGGCTCTGCGAGGGGCAGTTGGGGTTTGGAACTGCGAAAGCAGTGATCGCATCAAGGGCTGTGACGGTACATGCCTCCACGCTGTTTTGCTCCCTCGCAGGAGCGGGCGGCTAGAGCATAACCAATGTCACAGCCTTTTCTATTTCCACTTGCTTTTTCTTCCCCTAGCGATTCTTCTCAGTGCTCTCCTGGCAGGCGATGCAGTAGCGGGTCCAGGGAAGCGCTTCCAGGCGCTTGGCGCCGATCTCCTCATCGCAGACCATGCATTGACCGAAGGTGCCGTCGTGAATGCGCGAAAGGGCCGCGTCAATGGCCCCCAGCAAGCCACGCGAATGAGTGGTCTGGTGAAAGAGCAGCTCCTTGTCGAGCGAGCTGTTGGCACGATCGCCTTCGTCCGGACCGTACGAATTCTGCATGGCGCGGCCTTCCTCCTGGGTCTGCGCGATGCTGCGCAGAAGTTCCTGGCGGCGCGCCACCAGGAGTTTCTTGAACCGATCTATGCGCTTCTTATCCATTTGACTGGCCTGGCGCCATCGCCCGGGGACTCTACTGCGCGGCCACCCCGGGATGTCTGCGCGCTTGTCGGAAAGGCGGCAAAACGAAACGTCCCAGACTCAAAGAGTCGTGGGACGCTCGCCTGAACAGCCCTCCCCCAAGTGCTGCTCGAGTGCAAGCCTACTTTCCGGTCTGGAACTTGTGAATAGCACGGACGGGCTACTCATGTTAGCCGCAGGAATCACGGGTGCCACGCGGATTTCGGTGACGGGGGGAGGCATCGAATGGAGCTCGCGGCTTTCATCCTTTTTCCGCTTTTTGGAATTGGCTTTGTCTTCTACTTCCTGCCTTTGATGCTTGCCCTGCCGCACTGGAACCGTGACTGCTGTCGATTTTTCTTCTGAATCTCTTCCTCGGTTGGACTTTTTACCGGACGGATCGTCGCGTTGGCATGGGTGTTCAAGCTGGACATCCCATCACCAGCCGCTGAATCAGATCGAGCCACACGCCTCCAAGGTGCGAATGTCTACTCGTTTGTTCAGCCCGTCGAGGGCAGCGACCTTGTAGGCCTCGGCCAGCGTCGGGCGATTGAACACAGTATCGCGGAAGTATTCGATGGTGCCGCCCATCGTCAGCACGGCTTGCCCAATGTGCACAATCTGAGCCGCGCGGTCGCCGATGATGTCGACTCCTAAGAGTTTCAGGGAGGTGGGGTCGAAGACCAGCTTCAGGAGCCTTGCTCATCCCCCAGCATTTGGCCCTTGGCCAATTCGGCATAGCGGGCGAGACAATGACGCGCTTTTGGCCCCCGGGGCCGCTCCCGATGACCACCAGATCGTATCCGTTGGCTTCGATAGGCGGAGTCTTGGAGAGTATTCCGCACGACCACGAACCGCCAAAAAAACTAACACTGGTCGAAAGCAGACCTTCTCCTCCCGATTTCAACGTCCAATGAACGGTCGAAGCCTGTCACGCCCAGCGCGCCCAAGGACTTGAACTCAGGGGCGCTACCTTGGTGGTGACGGTGTTTCGAGGAGGACAGAGGCGGCGCCCCGGTTGGAAGCGGGACGATTGGGACTACCCATCGAGGGATGGCATTGCCGGGAAAAGCTCGGGATTCGGTCGTCAAACCGACCAGCGTCCGGGCCAATGCCATTCGCCCGGACGCCTGCAGCTCAGTCTCGATTCTCACCCTCGGGCTCAACTCGAGAGTCCGCAGCTTGCGCTCCGAACTCCGGAAATGACTCTACTTTGTGGCCATCAGGAGCTTGCGACGTATCGCTCCACCCATGCCAAGTAAGCCAGTGCCCAGCAGCATGAGCGTGCCCGGTTCAGGGACGGTCGTGATGGTCGTTGTTCCGTTCAGGTCGCGGAAGCAGGATTGACCGTCTGCGAAATCGATTGCAAACAATTGGGTCGTCACTCCCTGGAATCGGAGGCCCTCGAAGTTGCCCGAGAAAGTGCCCAGGAGTTCGAACATATCGCCGCTCACGTGTGACCAAGTGCCGCTGAAATCACTCGCGAATATCGCAGCGGGGAAAGCGTCGAGCTGGATCGCGAGAGCGCCGTCTGTGAATTCGGCTTCACTCGCCAGGTCGCCGAGAAATGAGCCCGTGCTGAACACGATGAGGCCAACGGCAATATTGATCACCGGAGTTCCGTTAAAGCTGAGTCCGTTGACCGTCGAAAGGGCCGAAACCCCTCCCGTCCCGGTGCCAGCCAAGAGGCCCTGGTTGGCGAAACCGATTGTGTCTGCAAACGCTGGCGCCGCGACCAGCGCCAGGAATAACCCACATACCGCTAGAAGGGACTTCATCGACATCGACGATCTCCTGGGATCCAAGTTGCACCGCAGTTTTTGTAGTTCGACGACCGGTCCGTCACGATCGGAATCGAGTCACTGATTTCGCCGGGAGGGAGGAGGAAACGATCATTAGCTCTGTTCGCAGGTTGAATGCCAAGTTCGACAAAACAAACCTGGTTGGCAGCACAGAACTTAGTGTCAACTTTTTGAACGCCAGGTAGTACCCATTACTGCAAGAAAATGCAGTTAAAGGATATTCCGCGCGAATGGCGCATCAGCACGCTGAGCTCAGGAATGAAAGGAGCGTTTCAGGCTCGCACAACTCGACCCGCCCTCGGCTATCGATGGTTGACGCGACCAGCCGCGGGGGGCGCTCTCTTTGTGCAGCTTGTGCAGCCTGTTGATGGCATTCCTCAGGAAAGCCCGGTAATCGGGCCGGAACGCCAACTCTTCTGGATGGAATTGGGATGGATTTCTAAATGACTTTGTTTACTTAGGTCTGCTGGCCTTTAACCAATCCTCCACGCTGGGTTGAGGGGAAGTTCTTGGGAGGCCGCCCTGCCCAAGTGGATTGTACATCCCCTTCTGCCGGTCGGTTAGAACGGCCCTGATCTGCGCGACTGTGGATTGATTCAGAGCGTGCAACTTCCCGACTCGATCTCCCCCCGATGGTGACGGATCTCTTATGATTCGGCTGCCCTGCTCTTGCCGACGCTCTAGAATTTTCTTCACTTCGGACTGCTGAGTCTCGTTCAGGTCCAATGTCTCGGCGAATCTTTTGACCTGATCATCCAGGCTGGGCCTCTTGAACCGACTCCGCCGCTGCCGCTGGGAGCCGTCGCCTCCCGAAGCCTGACCCGCAGCCCAGGAGTCGGGCGCGAGCAGCCCAGCCGGCAACACCAGAATCAGGAACAGGAATGTTCCGCCCAGGCACCTGAAACGCAACTCTTTTCGCGGCACCGATGACTCCGAAGCTCTGACTGTGAAGGTTGGGGGGAAGGGCGCGGCGGTTGTTATTCGACCACCAATCCGTCCACGCGAAACTTTCCGATCACAACGCTGACCCGATCTCCAACCTTCACAAACTGACCTTTGTTGGAGAACACCATCCAGTAAATCTTGCCATCTTCCAGTGTCCCGGTCTGGCGCAGCTGCCCCACCTTCTCGAGCGTCGGCACCACCAGCTTCACATGCGCCCGCTCGTCCAGCAAGTAAGGATTCTCCTTCTTGTCGTTCAGCGCCTTGGCCTTCTCCGCGTTGATCACGCGGTAACTGAAGCGCACCATCAAGCCGGAAGACACCACCTTGACCGCCACCGGCTCCACTCCCCAGGTGACGACATAGAAGTTCTTGGCCCCACGCGTCAATCCAGCGGGGCGGTAAGGAGAGGTTTTGCGTGTGCTGGGGGAGGGCGTAGCGGAAGGAGCCGGGGGCGTTGCCGCAGGTTTCTGATTCTCTGGAGCCGACTGTGCCAGAGCCCCAGAGAGCAACAGGCTGCTCACCCATAGACCCGCGATCAGAAACCTGCTTTGGCCTTGCACTGACTGCTTGAGCATTCTCTTATTTTGCGGCCACGCCGTTGTTCCGGTCAATGGGACCAACGTGCGGGCACAAGCGCAGTCCTATTTGTCGCCTTCAAGAAACGCCGTGCAGGCCTCGACCACCTTCTCTTTCGGCACCTTGCCCAGTTCGGCGCTCACCGCGTCGTAAGCCTCTTTGTATTCTTGCGTCTGGCGCGCCTCTGCGACTTCTTTCTCCGGGACGTCCCGGACCAACGCCTTCTTCCGCTCCTGGTACTTCGGAGCCGCCTGTTCGTCGGTTCGAGCACAGAAGTCGAGCGTTCCTTCTACCTTTCCGAAGGAGTCATTCGGGAATGGCAGCTTGGCCAGCGCGAGTTGTGGGATCACCAGGGCCACGCCCAAACAAAGGATTCGATGGATTCTCATAGCCGTCCTCACCTCGGGTTCTATCAATTCCGGACCTGCCTGTGCAAGTCTCAATCTAAAACGATGCTGCTCGCGGGAGACCCGCGAGCAGCATCGAGGTTTCCTTGACCCACCCTCGACTACGGGTTTGCCGTTCCGGTCAAGGTTGACGTTTGCGTACCGGCCGCGTCGGTGACAGACACGGTCGCGTTCTTTACGCCAGTCGGTTGCGGTGCCGCACGCGGCCGGAACTGCACCGTGACGACGCAGCCCGCGCCCGGAGCCAGGGTTGTCTGACCCAGCATCTGGCCGCCACCCGCCGGACCGCAGGTCGACAACATCCGCACCACGAAGTAGTCGGCAGCATTGGTGCCACCGAGCGCTCCTTGTGCGATCCCCGCCAGCGTTACGTTCCCCGTGTTGGTGAGCGTGAACACCTGCACTGGGCCCGTCGTACTGGTTCCTCTGGGCACAGTTCCAAAGTTGCGCGTTGAGGGAGCCAGAGCGGCACTCACGACTGGAGCCACGCCCGTACCGCTGAGCGAAACCGGCGACCCGGTGACCGCAACGTTCGCTGTGATGGTCAGCGTCCCGGTGAACGCAGCTAGAGCGTTCGGCGAGAACACCACGTTGATGGTGCAGGTGCCCAGTGCCGGCGTCAAGGTTGCGCCGCAGGTGCCACCCGC